>ENA-UOUL01000808-UOUL01000808.1-bioreactor-metagenome-genome-assembly--contig:-NODE-808-length-50516-cov-5.427348_pt1 | contig 50516 bp, 32 predicted proteins | sample MGYA00249838_ERZ747220 | MGnify/ENA primary metagenome ERZ747220 (study PRJEB28778, sample SAMN05720191) | bioreactor metagenome | isolation source: Anaerobic biogas reactor | place: USA:Washington... | reverse complement strand
TCGCCGAACGGCAGCGCCAGCTCGTTCTCCGGCACGCCCTGCACGGCCTTGGCGAACTCCCTGCCGAGCGCCACCGACAGCCCGACCGCCCGGCCGTTGCAGCCGGCCCAGGCCCAGCCGTCCGGGCCGAGCCGGTGGAAGCGCGGCATGAAGTCGCGCGTCATCCCGACGTAGCCGTTCCAGACGTAGTCGAAGCGCGGCTCGCCGATCTGCGGCCACAGCCGCTTGAGCCGCGCGCCGATCATCCACTTCAGGCGTCCGACGCGGTCGATCGGCAGCAGGATCGCCCCCCCGGTGACGAAACGGTTGCGCGCGTCGTAGCGGCCGAAATGCAGGTCGCCGTGCGTGTCGGACATCGCCTGGCGCCCGGGAATCACCGTCGCCCGGACCTCGTCGGGCAGCGGTTGCGTGGCCATCTGCCAGGACAACACCGGCACGAGCTCCTGCGCGATGCGCCGGTGCAGCGTCGACGAGAACTCGCCGGTATAGGCGTTCGTGGCGAGCACGAGCGCGCGTGCACTGACCGAGCCCGACGGCGTATCGACGACCCAGCGGCCGTCGCGATGCGTGAAGTACAGCGCCGGCGTCTGGCCATGGATCCGCGCACCCGCGTCGACCGCGGCCCTGGCCAGTCCGCGCGCGAGCGCCAGGGGATTGACGTGGCCGCCGCTGCGGTTCCAGAAACCGCCGTACCAGGCGTCGGAACCCAGCATCTGCCTGACCTGGCCGGCATCGAGCAGCTCGACCGGAGCGCCGCGTGCCGACCACTGCCGATGGCGCCGCTCGGCGATCGCGATGCGGAACGCCTGATCGACCACGTGGCGCACGGCAACGGGTGATTGCACCGCTCCCACGTAACGGTCGGCTACGTCCTTGAAAAGCGTTTGCAGGTCAACCTCTTGCTGAAAGTCGGCCCCCAAGGCGAACGTGGCCGATTGGCCAACGATGGCCACCACCGGCTGATGGTCTTTCTTGGCGTCGTAGAGGCCGTTCAGCAGGTGAATGGCGCCCGGCCCCGACGTTGCCATGCAGACACCCACCTGGCCGGTAAATTTGGCGTGAGCGCAGGCGGAGAAGGCGGCCAGTTCCTCGTGACGCGACTGGATGAAGCGGATTCTGTCCTTGGCGCGGTCGAGCGCGCCGAGGATTCCGTTTATGCCGTCGCCGGGAAAGCCGTAGATCAGGCGCACGCCCCAATCGTAAATTCGCTGCAACAGGTAGTCGCTGGTTGTGTCGGCCATGGTAATGCCCTCGTTTGTAGGGTCCGCTTTGCGGACCACGGGTCGCAGAGACCGCACGATTATGGGGGCGGGCCGCTGAATCACCCGTGAATTTCGGATGAAATGGGGCTCAGAGTTGTGATTGCTGCGTGTCAGGTTCTCAGGGAGCGTCGCCCCGCAGGCGCTGGGCGTGATGCGAGTTGGCGTGTTATGCTGAAGATCATGTTTGCGTTGCTGGAACATCATGAGCCGGCCAACCGTCCGCCTACGGAAGGAGCACCGGAGGGGGCGGGCGCCGTGCATTGGGACCTGGTGGTTGAAGTGCCGGGTCAAGAGCGCCTGGCCACGTGGCGCCTTTCAGAAAACCCGATTGAGACGGATGCCCCGATTGCGGCCGAGCGTATAGCGGACCACCGCCGAATTTACCTTGAATATGAAGGCCCGCTGTCGGGCGGCCGCGGTTGGGTGCGGCGTGTTGATGGGGGCGATGCGCAGTTGTGCATTAGCGGCGATATAGAAGGACAAGTTCTCCTTGAACTGCACGGTCATCTTCTGAGGGGCAAATTCAGGCTGATATCCGCCGGCTCGGGACTCAGCTTCCGCCGCGCCTGAAAGTCCGCGTCAGATAGCGTCCGCAGGTCCGGGCCGCGTGTTGCGGCCTCTGGAATGGAACTGCCATACTGGCGCGGAGCTGGCCTTCTGCGGCAATCACGGGGCGTGCATATTGCTGGTTGTGCGGCCTGTGAGAGGGCGCGGACCGGACGGCTCAGCACGTAAGTGTCTGCCCAGCCAAGATTTGCGCCTCTGCGAGGCGGAACTGCGCGGCAACCCGGGCGCCTGCTGCGACATCCATAGCGGCGAGTGCGTCGACGACGCGTTCGAGGCCCTCTGCAGCCAGCAGCACCATAGCGGACAGCAATGCACCGAGTTGGACCGGCCGTGCGGCGATCCGGGCTGCTGTTGCGAGTCTCCGGAGTCGGGCGACGTCACGAATCCGGTTCCTTCGCTGCGGGCCAACTGCGGTGGGCGGTTCCTCTCCGGCGTGCTGGGCGAGGATTGCGAAGCCACGGCGTTTACGCCGCCCTGCGGCTTATGGGTTCCGGACGGTCTGCTGTATTGGCCGTCGCACCTGGATAACCCGGCCTTCCGCGCTTCCTTGTCAGCTCTGCTGGGCGGCGCGCCGGTGGATTATCTCGATGCATGCACCACCACGCCGACCGTCGAGCAGATGAGACAGTACCGACAAAGTGGTGATGGGCAACAACACCTGGTCGATTTTCAGGCCTGGCGGAACTGCTACCAGTTCCCGGGCCCTGGCTGCGACGCTTACACGTTCGACCCGCCCTGCGACTTCATGACCGCGGTCGGCGTAGTGCTCTCGCCGGGCGTTGACGCGCCGCCGCCGACCTTGTGCGGTCGAAGAATGGTTCCGCTGGGTCCGGATACGCGCCCGTTGGGCGTGAACGTAACCACGTTGCCGACGCCCTATGAGTGGCGCGAAATCGGCCTCAGCGTGCCCATGAACCATCGCCGCATCGGGGCCGGCTGGACGAGCTGGAGCCATGGCTACACTGGCGACGTCTATTACAGCAACGGTGCCACTACTGTCACCCTGACGATGCCGCCTGGGACCTCGAACGTTTACTTCTACGTTGACCCGAACCCCTTCACGGTGCACACCTTCACGGTCGTGGTCAACAATCGGTACGAGTCTGAACCATTTACGGCGCATGGCTCGGCCGGCGCTACCTATGTCGGCGTGTGCGGAAGCTACGTGGATAACATCACGCTGACGTGTTTCAGCGACGCTGATTTCGCGATCGGGGAGTTCGCCGTCGTTGCCCCGGACGTGTACGGCGCATGCTGTGATGAGTGGGCTGGAACCTGTGCGGATGACGTAGGGGTTTCGGACTGCATAAGTGTCCCGCACTGGCGGTTCAGCGCGTTTGCCACCTGCGACGAGCTGGAGCCGCCGTGCGGCGAAGTGCGCGGCGCCTGCTGCTACGCTTCCGAATGCGTTTACCAGCGGCCGATGGAGTGCGCGGACGGCGGCAGCACGTATAAAGGCGACGGCGTTCCGTGCGATCCGAACCCCTGCCTGTGCGCCGACTTCTGAGTATTTCCGGAGGGCGATCCGCGCTCCGCCGGCGCCCTGAGCGGGTCTTTACGTACTCCCGGAGGCGTGGCGCCGACCGTACTGACCGGCAGCACCTGTGGCAGGGTGGTTCCGGCCGCGCGGGATCGTGAAGCAAAATCGGCCTTGGCGCAGGCGCCGACTTCTCGTAAAAGTCGGCACTACGTCCGCGCGACCTCTTTCAGCTAGCGTAGGGTTTGGGTGCGTCATGCCGGCAAATACGCAAGGTGAGCCTGACCGCCGCCAGTTCCTGCGGCAGTGCCTCGGGGGCGCGGTGGCTTCGGCGGCGTTTGGGCTGGGCGTTCGTGCCCCGTCGCGCGATGAACCACCCGCGCAACGCGCCGGCCCAGCTTCTGACGACGAGCAATTCTGGAGCAACATTCGCCGGCAGTTTCCGCTGGCCGCCGACCTGGCCTACTTTAATGCGGGCGGGCTCGGGCCATCGCCGCAGCCGGTGATCGACGCCCTGCTGCGCGAGACGACGGCGCTTGAGCACGACTCCGAGACCGGCCATGAGCGCGTCGCAGCCGTTCGGGAGAAGTTGAGCGCCTTCCTCAACTGCGCGCCGGAGGAGCTGGCGCTCACGCGCAATTCGACCGAGGGCATGAACCTGGTTGCGCGCGGCCTGTCGTTACGGGCTGGCGACGAAGTCTTGATGACGACGCACGAACATCCGGGCGGGGCCATGCCCTGGCTGGGGCTGGCCAAGGACACTGGCGTGCGCGTGAATCTGGTCGAGCCGGGCGATGGCGGTGACGACACGCTGGCGCGTATAACCGCAGCGCTGACGCCGCGCACACGCGTCGTCGCGGTAAGTCATATTCTGTGTACTACCGGCCTGTGCTTGCCGGCGCGGCAAATTGCCGAGCTATGCCGCGAACGCGGGCTGATTTGCGTGCTGGATGGCGCCCAGGCGGTCGGCATGGTTCCGGTTGATTTGCACGCCCTGGGCTGCGATTTTTACGTGTCGTCGGGCCACAAGTGGCTGCTGGGGCCGAAGGGCACGGGGTTGCTCTATATTCGCGCTGGGGCGCGCGAGCTATGGCGGCCGACGAATGTCGGGGCGCACTCCGATTGCGAGTACGATCTGGATCGCAAAGTGCTGGAATTTCGCACGCAAGCCGACGTTACTGAGTACGGCACGCGCAACACCGCGCTGCTGCTGGCGCTGGGCGCGGCGGTTGACTTTCTAAACAGCATCGGGATGGAACGTGTGGCGCAGCGCGGCCGCAGTCTGGCGTTGTACCTCAGGCGGCAGCTACAAATGGTGCCGGGGATCGAGATTTTGACTCCGGCGGCGGAGGCGTCATCAGCTTCGATCATCACTTTCGCCGCGACCGGGAGCGGGTGCGACGTGCGGGATTGGGCGCAGTCGCTGCAGAAACAATATCGGATTCGTTCGCGACCGGTGGCGGAGCATGGCTTGCGCGGGCTGCGGATCTCCACACACGTCTATAACACCTATGCGGAGGTCGATCGGCTGGTGGCGGCGCTGTCGGAGCTGGCGAAGGGGACCGGCACTGCTTGAAGCTGGGCTTTCAAGCAGTAGCACACACACTCGCACTGCTTGAAAGCTGCGGCTTCAAGCAGTGGCACGCGGGACCGCCCTGCTTGAAGCTATGGCTTCCTGAAGGCCCGCGCCGAATGCCGGTCGAGGTCAGACGTAGGTGACGCAGTCGATTTCCAGCTTGGCGCCCGGAACGACCAGCTCTTTTACCACTACGCTGGAACGGGCCGGCGGGTCTTTCGGGAAGTACTCGACGTATAGCTTGTTGAAGGTGGCGAAGTCCGCGGCACTGGTGAGATATACATTACACTTGAGCACTTTGTCGAGAGTTGAACCTGCGGCTTCGACCGACGCCTTCAGGTTCTCCAGCGCCTGCCGGCATTGCGGCTCAAACTCCTCCGACACCAGGTCACGCGTCCCGGGCTTCTGACCGAGCACGCCGGCCACGAAGACCAGGCGGTCCAGCCGCACGGCGCGGGAGAACGTGGGATAGGGACTGCCGGGGATGATTTGACGGCCAGCCGTCGTAAGCGGCATGTTGGCCGGTGTCGGCGATTGATCCGCCTTGACGGATGCAGCGCCCAGCGTCGTCCCGGCGCCGACCGCGGCCAGCGTTCCGGCTTTCTTGATGAAGTCACGTCGCGAGGATTGATTCATTGTGAAACTCCTTGTCTGCGGGGGAATGATAAGTGCGGAATGCGGAATGCGGAATGGCGCGGTTGGGGGGGCGAGGGATCAAGGGATAGAAATTAGAAGATCGATGGTGGTCCGCCCCGGCTTGAATTCACGAGGGCGGCGACGCTTGTGACGCCGCCGCCCTGTCAGGCAATCAGGTCAGTGGTTGACCTCTTGGACTCATGGCGTGTACGTGTAGATGGCTGCGGCCGCGCCGCTAGACGACACTACCACGACCGCGGCCGGGCCGACCGAGCCGGGCGGCGAACTAGCGACTATCTGGGTGTCGCTGATCACCTCAAAATACGCCGGCCGCGGGCCGAAGTTGACGACGCTCGTGCCGTGGAATCCGATGCCCTCGATGACGACTGGCGTTCCACCCTCCGCCGGCCCGCTCGACGGAGTTAAGGAAGTGATCGCGGTTCGCGGCGGAACTTCGGGTAGAAGGTACGTGAACAGCGCCGCCGCGTCGCCGGTTGGAGTTTTGACTACCAGCGGCAGCGTGCCCACTCCGGGTGGCGACCACGCGACTATCTGGGTATCGCTGATCACGATGAAATCGGCCGGCTCCCAGCCGAAGATTACGTCCTCGGCGCCGGTGAACCCGTAGCCGCTAATCACCACTGCCGTCCCGCCCTCTTCCGGTCCGTACGCTGGGGTCACGCTGGTGATGGCGGGCGCGTCGGGGAACAGGTACGTGTATAACCCCTCCGCGATGCCATGGCACGTTTCCACTTCGACCAGGACGGTCGTGCCCGGCGTATTCGGCGGCGCCACTACCTGGATGCAGTCGTCACTGAGTTCAACGATGTGGCCGGTTACCCACTGCCAGCCAAAGTACACGTCCACGACGCATGTGAGGTTGCAGCCGCAGATGGTCACGACGGTTCCGCCGCCGGCCGGCCCGCAGGCCGGTTCAATCGTGGAAATGGCCGGTAGCTCGGGCGGAATGTAGGTATAGAGCGCTTCCGCGCTAGCATCGGCCGTGCAGACCTCAACTCTCACAGTACCGGCGCCGGACGGCGTGACGGCTTGCAGTAACGTGTCGCTCAGGACGGTGAACATCTCGGCCGGATAATCGCCGAAGTATACGCTGCGCGTCTCGGTGAAGCCCGTACCGGTAATGGTCACGACCGTTCCGCCGGCTTCCGGCCCACGATCCGGGTAGACGCTGCCAATGGTTGGAACACCGGGTGGCACGTACGTGAACAGGGCGTATGCGTCGCCGGTTGGCGTTTCGACGCGCACGGTAACCGTGCCGAACCCCGCCGGCGTTTCAGCCTGTATCAAGCTGTCGCTGAGCAGGGCGAAGCGGCGCGCGCCAACGCCGCCGAACGTCACGCGGTCGGCGGCGGCCAGGCCTGTGCCGCTGATGGTCACGACCGTGCCGCCGTCTTCCGGCCCGCTGGGTGGAGTCAGACCGCTGATGGTGGGCGTGCCCCGCGGCACGTAGGTGAACAGCGCTTCCGGATTGCCGTATGGAGTCTCGACTACTACGACCGCGACGCCCGTACCCGGCGGCGTCACCGCCTGCAGCATGGTGTCGCTCAGGATCGTGAACGCGAGGGCATGAACGTCGTCGAACAGCACATCTGTAGTTTCGCCCAAGGCCGTGCCGGTGATCGTTACGATCGTCCGGCCAGCTTCCGGCCCGCTGTCGGGGGCGATGCCGGCGATGCTGGCCGTTCCCGCAGGTATGTAGGTGAACAGCGCGGCGGCCGAGCCGTACGGAGTTGCCACTACCAGAGGCACCGTGCCTTCTCCGGGCGGGGCCCAGGCGATGATCTGCTCATCGTTGATGATCGCAAAATCGGCCCGTTCCTGAGCGAAAGTCACGTTGGCGGCTTCGGTGAAACCACAGCCGCTTATCAGCACCGGCGTGCCGCCCTCTTCGGGCCCGCAGGATGGGGTGACACAGGTAACGGCCGGCGCGTCAGGCAGTAGATAGGTATACAGGCCTTCCGCCCAACCGTTACACGTTTCGATCGTAACCACGACCGTTCTTCCGGGCGTACCCGGCGGCGCCACCACCTGAATGCAGTCATCACAGAGGACAACCATTTCGGCCGCGTGCTGCCAGTCGAATTTCACTGCGCTGATGCACGTGAGGTTGCAGCCGCAAATGGTTACTACGGTCCCGCCGGCAGCCGGCCCGCAGTCGGGTTCGATACTGGAGATGGCCGGAACGTCGGGCGGGATATACGTGAACAACGCTTCCGGGGTCCCATTGGGTGTACAGACTTCCACCTCTACGATTCCGCTGCCCCGCGGGCTAACCGCCTGCAGCAGGGTGTCGCTCAAGACGGAGAACGTCTCGGCCGGGTAGTCGCCAAAGTACACATCGTCTGTCTCGGCCAGACCTGTGCCCGTGATGGTCACGACGGTTCCGCCGGCTTCGGGGCCATGGTCTGGGGAGATTCCGCCGATGGTGGCGACGTCAGGGGGCACATATTCAAACAGGGCGTAGCCGACTTCGTCGCACTCGCCGGATATTCGCACCACCGCAGCGCCATATCCCGGCGGGGTGACGGCCTGGATCAGCGTATCGCTGAGCACCGCGAAGTGCTCGGCGGCATCCCAATCGAACGTGATGCTTTCGACGGAACCGAGATTGGTCCCGGTGATCAGCACCACGGTGCCGCCGCCTTCCGGACCGCTGGGTGGAGAAATGCTGCTGATGCTCGGTCGGGCCGCCTCATATTCGAACCAGTCGTCCGTAGTGAAACTCTGGCCGTCCGGCAAGGTAACGGTCAGAGTCACCAGCGGGCAGCCCTCCCGCGGAGGAGAGACGGCTGTGATAATCTCGCTGCTGACCACGTTTACATCGCTTGCCAGAAGGCTGCCGAAGAGGACGGCCGCGCCGGGCGCGAAGCCTTGGCCCAGAATCGTGACTACGGTGCCGCCGGCGGTCGGGCCTGTGTCGGGATCGAACGAGTATATCTCAAGCGGCACGGGTGCCAGATATTCGAAACCCGTGGGTTCGCTGACGCGCTTGCCGTCTCCGTTGATCAGGGTGACCTCGGCCCAGCCCGGCTCATTCGGAGGCGCAACCGCAGTCACAGTCGCACTGTTGATGAACGTGACACTGGACGCTGCGATGCCGTCAAAGAGCACGGCAACTTCGGGGCGGAAGTTCGAACCGGTGATCGTCACCAGTGTTCCGCCGGCCGCGGGGCCGTAGTCGGGTTCGATCGTGTGGATGGCCGGAGCTTCCAAGTCTACATAGCAGAATGCCTGATAGCTGGTGTCCTCTTCGCCATTGGGATTGCGGATAATCACGTCCACGTCGCCCGAGACGTGCGGTGGCGTGATGGCGGCTAGAGCTTGCTCCGAGAAAACCTCAACTGACGGGGCGCAGTCCAGGCCGAAGTATACCTGCGTGTCCGGGCGGAAGCCGTTACCGGTGATCGCCACGGCGGTGCCTCCTGCGCACGGGCCCTGCGCGGGCGAAATGGACCTGATTTTGGGGCTGGTTGGCGGCAAGAACTCGTAGCCGTCGGCGAGTGTGGCGCGGGCGCCGTCAGACAGGACCACGGAGACGTCGACCACTCCCGCCTCATGCGGCGGCGTTACGGCGGTCAGGTAAGTGCGGTTGACGAATGTCGTCACCGGGGCCAGTGTTTCGTTGAACACTACCACCGCCCCCTCTTCGAAGCCGCTGCCCTGTACGGTGACCATTGTTCCGCCATAGTGCGGCCCGAGGCGCGGCTCGACTGCTGTAATAAAGAGACTCGCGGGAGCCGTTCTATAACTGTCCTGCGCCACGTAGGTGAAGCCGGGCGGGTAGGTGGCCGACCGTCCTTCACCGGTATTCAGAACTACATTGGCCACGCCCTCGGTCCCGGGCGGGGTCGTCGCCGTCAACAGCGATTCGCCGAGGTAAGTCAGGTTTTGGGCCGGTTGACCGCCGATCAGCAGGACCGATTCGGGTACGAAATTCGTGCCTTTAATGGTCAATGCCGTGCCGCCGGCGGTGGAACCGGAATCCGGCTCTATGTGCGTGATGGACAGCGGTCGCCGCGCGGCGCTTAAGGGCTCCTCGTCGTATGTAAACGCATCGGGAATGACCACCAGGCTGCCATCGGCGAAGAGCAGCATGAGCGTCGCGGGTCCGGGAACACCGGGAGGCGTGGTTACGGTCAGTGCGTGCGAGTGAATCAACTGCAGATTCGTCGCGGCGACGTCGTTAAAGGTGACAGCCAGCGGTACCCCCAAAGTGTTACCGAGTATGGTGACTTGGGTGCCGCCGGACGCTGGGCCGTGATTGGGCTCCAAGGACGTCACTTCCGCTTCGGGCGGCGTCTGGCAGCCGCCAAGTGCCAGGACGAGAACTGACAAGGCCGTCATGGCGCCAATGGGACGCGTCACGCGGCCGCCGAATATCGACCGTATCCACTCGCACATCGACTCTCTCCCAAGTAGAAAAATCCAATTGCGATGACTGGCTGCATGCCGTGAATGCCAATGAACCGAGTGGGCTTAAGGCAGCGCCCGCTCGCAGCGAGCACGCGACCAACATCACACCGTCCGGCCTCGCCAATGCGCAGGGAACCACCTTCCGGCCCTTTCCGGCGCGATTCCTTCGTGTGTCTGCATTGGAATGCAATCGAACGGCGGCCCGGCCGTTCGATTTGCCTAATCTAAGAGCGCGCTTTCTGGTGCCCGTGTACGAGCACCACGGAAGTTAATGCCCCCCGTTCAACGGATGTCAACTCTGGTGTGTGCAGAACAGGGCCCCTGAAGCGGTTTTCAGCCCATTGGAGCCCGGGAGTGGAACACTTAAGTGGAATCCGGCCAGTCGATGGCCGCACATACTTTTTCCACCAGCGCGTGTGGGCGATATGGCTTTTGGATATAGCCGGCCAGTTCGGAGGCGCGAAAGCGTCGTGTGGCGTCGTGTTCGTTGTAGCCGCTGGTCAGGATGACGCGCACGTCAGGGTCTATGCCGCGGATTTCGCGGAATACTTCCGCGCCATTGAGGTGCGGCATAGTCAAGTCCAGAACCACCGCGTCGATTTCGGTATATCGGGTGCGGAAAAGTTCGATGGCGCGGCGCCCATCTTCAGCAGCCAGTACTCTGAATCCGGCGCGCCGCAACGCCTCTTCTGCCAGGGATCGCACGATTTCCTCGTCATCGACTACCAGAACGAGGCGGTCTTGGCCGTGCAGACGCACTTGCGGCTGAGCCTGCCCAGCGGCAGCGACGATGTCGCGCCCCACCGGAAACAGCACGCGAAAAGTCGTTCCGCGGCCCGGTGTGCTGTCGACAACGATCGCGCCGCGATGCCCGCGGACTATTCCCAGGACGGCGGCCAGACCCAGCCCGCGGCCGGTGAACTTGGTAGTAAAGAACGGGTCGAAAATCCGCGCGCGGGTTTCGGCGTCCATGCCACATCCCGTATCGCTTACTTCCAGGAACACGTACCAACCCGGCGCCAGATCGTATCCCAGGCAGTGACTTAAGCGATCGGCCTCGTCCACTTGCCGAATGCCGGTGCGCAGCGTAATCACGCCGTCGTTTTCGCCCAGCGCTTCCGAGGCATTCGTCATCAGGTTCATGATGACCTGCCGCATCTGTGTGGCATCCGCCTCGATCAGCGGCAGATCGGCGGCGAACTCGCGCTTCAAAACGGCTTTTCGCGAAACGGTGGCCACCAAAAGATCTGCCATTTCCTCCACCAGGCGGTTGAGGTGCACGGGCCCGACGCTGAAATGACCCTTTCCGGAGTAGGCCAACATCTGCCCCGTAAGTTCGGCCGCGCGCTGGGCGGCTTGCTCGATCCGCTTCAAGCTGAGTTGCGCGGGCGAATCCGGTGCGATCTCCGATTGCGCCAGACCGGCATAGCCCATGACCGCTGCCAGCAGATTGTTGAAATCGTGTGCCACTCCGCCCGCCAAAACGCCCAGGCTCTCCAGCTTTTGCACCTGCTGCACGCGCGCTTCGAGCTTGCGGCGCTGTTCCTCGGCCTGCTTTATGTCTGTTATGTCGCGGATGATGGCCATCTTCGAAATCGTGCCGTCGGAGCGGAAGATGGGCGTGTTGCTGGCGTGCAGCGTCCGTCTGTCTTTGGGGCTGGTGATTTCCCAGACGTGGCTGCGGCCCTGCTGAATCAGGTCGTTCGGGCACCACGGGCATTTCTCCGTGCGATCGTGCAAGGCGCGGTAGCACGCTTCACCGATGGCGTTGCGGCCCGTCCGGCGGATCATGGCCGGGTTCATATACTCTACCCGCAGATCAGCGGAGCAGATGTAGACCAAGTCCTCCATGGCGTCCATCATCGAGCGGTACTTTTCCTCGCTGTCGCGGAGCGCCGCCTCGGCCCGCTGACGCTTCGTCGCCTGAGCGAGGTAGGTGGCGGCCGCGCGCAGGAACTCCACTTCGCTGGCCTCCCAGGCTCGGTCGTCGGCGCAGTTGTCCAGGCCGATGAAGCCGGCGTTTTCGCCGTCGATCATCAGCGGCAGTAGCAGGAGCCTGCGAACCCCCGCCGATTCCATGATGGCCCGGGTGGCCGGGGGCGCTTCGTGCAAGCAACAATCCAACACGCCGCCCGCCATGCCAATCCTGGTCCACTCCGGAAACAGCCGCGCCGGCGGGATGTTCTGCAGCTCCGGATTGTCGAGTTGCCGGCTGACGCCCGGGGCGCACCATTCGGCCACCCGGCTGGAGCGCAACTCGCCGGCATCATCGCGCGAGTGCCGGAAGACATAGACGCGGCCAGCACCCGAAGCGGGTCCCAAAACTTCCACGAATGCCTGGTAGGGGACGGACGACTGCGAGGACAGCAGATGCTCGGCCGCGGCACTGAGTCCGCTCAAAAGGCGTGCCCGCCGTTCGAGCGCCTCTTCGGCCGTTTTGTGCTCGGTTACGTCCAGCACGTAGCCGCAGAAATGGATGATGTGGCCGCGCTCGTCACGGCGCACGATGGTGAAGTCGCGGAGCCAGCGCACCTGGCCGTCCGGGCGCACGATGCGATATTCCTGTTCGTAGCACCCGGCCCCTCCCTGCGTGAATTGTGTGATTTCGGCCGTAACGCGTGATAGATCGTCCGGGTGGATCACTTCGGCGAACGGCGTGGTTCCGCTCAAGAACTCCTCGGCGCTGCGCCCGAACAAGCTCGACACGTTGGGCGAAACGTATTCGCAGGGCCAGCCCGGGCCGGGCGCCCAGCGGAAGACAACCACAGGACCGCCGGTGAACAGCAGCCGGGCCCGTTCCAGGTCTTGCATGGCCTGCCGCATCTGCGTGATGTCGCGGTGGCTGGCGTGAACGCCCAGGAATTCGTCGTGCGCGCCGCGGATCGGCCGGCAGTTGTGGGCTATCCAGCGCGTCTGTCCGGTGCGCGTGACAATCCGCAGTTGGAGTTCGTCGGCTGGATCGCCGCGCAATGCCAACTCGCTGTGAGCGGCCCACAGGGCGCGGTCTTCCGGATGAACGAGTTCTTCAAAAAGCTCAGGCCGGCTGTGAAACTCATCGGCGCTGTAGCCCGTGAGTTCGAGGCTGGCGGGCGAAACGTACTTGGCGCGCCCATCCGGACCGCGCCAATACGTGAATTCCTGCGAGAACGCCACGAGCAGGCGATACAGCTCCTCACTTTCGCGCAGCGCCTGCTGAAGGCGCGCCCGTTCCGCGGATTCAAGCGCGCAGCGTTGCTCCAGTTCCTCAATGCGCGCCCGCGGTTCGCGATTAGACTCGTCGCCCGGAGCGTTGTTCGTCGGCATTTCGGACATGTTAATCAACCGCCAATTAAGCCGATGCCATCTCTCTCCATGTGCAGCGGTCAATTGATTCCGCATGCAGCATGGCGGCCGATACTCGTACCCCACGCCATCCAGCAGGGCACGTTAGTCAGGCCAAGCGGCCGATTAATCGCCTTGCGCGCCCCCCTCGCCCGCCAACCGCGCCGAATGCCGGCCCACAAGGCTGCGGCGGTCGGCGCCCGGCAGACCAGCTATGGCTGGGATTTGAGTTGTTGTTCGTAGTCCGCTAGAGCTTTCTCCAGCTCCCCGCGAATCCGCGGGTTATCTTGGGCCAAGGCAACGGCTCTCCGCTGAGTTTCGACGGCTTCGGCTTTCTTGCCGTTGTCCCAAAGCGCACGGGCGTAAACGGCGAACACGTCAGCGCGACCGCCTGCAAGTTCGCAGGCCCGCTTGGAGGCGTCTAGCGCCAGTCCCAGATCGCGATATTTAAAGTCTGCTTTGCTAAGAATGTCGAACGAGAACATCGCCAAAATCTGCGGATCGTCTGCCAACTTGTCCACGATCTGGCGCCCAAGGGTTTTGAGTTCCGCTTCATTTTGGCCGGCCGACGCGAGTTCGTAATAGCGCGTCAGCAAGGGCAAGGTTTCCTCACGCGTCCTGGCGGCGGCCAGGCTGTACTTGCCATTGATGATCTGGTCGACAGCCTGTTCCAGCCCGAATTTTGGATGGCCGCTCCAAGCGATGCGGCCTTCACGGTCGATCACGAACGCGTGCGGTATGCCCCGCAATCCGAAGGCGTGGATGTAAGCGTTGTTTGTTTGGTGATTGTCATCGTAGGCCACCGTGTAGTCCATTTTGTCGCCCATCTTGGCGACGAACGGGGCCACGGCCTTGGGGTTGTTCTCGTCGGTGATTCCGATCACGACCAGCCCCTGGTCCTTGTACTTCCGCTGAAGCTCCGTCAGATGAGGGATGCTTTCCCGGCACGGGTGGCACCACGTGGCCCAGAATTCGAGGACATAGACGTTCTTACCCTTGCCGGCAGCGAGGTCGACCGGCTCGCCCTTGATCCACTGAGCGATTTTTAGTGGCGGAGCAGGGTCACCGAGTTTGATGGCCCAGGCGGGTACGGCCAGCACGAGTAACAACAAACCGGCCCACAGGCGGTTTACGCGTCCGTTCATCAGAACTCCTGGTCACCGCGGGGCGGTGATCGGCCAAAAAAAAGGCGCGCCCGGCAACCAAAGTACCCGGAATTCACCTCTTTTACAAGCCTGCAACGAACGGGCTCGCACTGTTGAAGTCCGTCCAGCGGCCCGGCCGATGCGGGAGGGTCCGCCAACCTCACGCGAGCCGGCTTTATGTGCGCGCGAAAATTTATCGGACAACAATCCTCCTGACCGGCATTCCCGGACCCCGCGCAGCTATGGCCCGGTTCATCAGCCACACCTGTCGACTTGTAGAGACTCCGACTCGTTCGTCCAACTCTGGCCGGCCGGCTAACCTTTGCTAAACTTGGAGGTCTTTAATCGGGTCGTCCAAATTTGCCGGAAGCGCCTGGGCGACCACGCGCCGGCCGGGTGTCGCTGCGCACCTTGCGGATTTTCAGGCACCCCGCCGTTCGCCATGGAGGTTTTTGATGCCGTTTCTCTGTTTCTTGGGGACGTTAATCGCGTTGCTGGTCGCAACCGCTTCCGAGCCGCCGGCCAGATCCACGGAAACCCCCGATCCGTCGGCAAGCGGGCCTCGGCTGAAGCTGTCCCAGGACTCCTGGAACTTCGGCACGGCGCGGCACCTGGAGCACCTTGAGACCACCGTCCAGCTTTCCAATATCGGTAACGCGGAGCTGCAAATCTCCAACGTCAGCTCGAGCTGCGGCTGCACCGCGGCTCAGCCCGAAAAGCGGCGCCTGCTGCCCGGCGAATCCACGCCGTTAAAGATCACTTTCAACACGCGCGGCAAGCAAGGCTCGACCACGGCTAACGTGACGATTGAGTCCAACGACAAGTCCGAGCCTAAGAAAATCTTTCGCGTGGAAGGCGAGGTGAAGCGCGTAATCCAGGTAGAACCTGAATTCGCCGTCTTTCGTCTTCTGAGCCCGGACGAGCAAATGTCCACGCGGGTGCACGTCGTGAACACCACTCCGCAACCCATGCAGTTGAAGCTGCAAGAGTACGCGTCTGGAAAGTTCACAGCCGAACTGAAAGAGATTCGCCCCGGTCAAGAGTACGACATCGTGATCACCACCAAGCCGCCGATTACGCAGCGGCGAATGGCGGATATGCTGCGCGTGACAACCGGCCTGGAAGACGAGCCACGCCTGGAGATATCCACGCAAGTCCAGCAGATCGACCGGGTGAATTTTCTTCAGCCGGCCCTGTTGGTGGTCGGCGAGCGTAACGAAACTCTGGAGGCCCCCGGGGATATCGAGTATTTCGGGAATGATCCCGCCTTCCGCGTCACGAAGGCAGAATGCGATGACTCACACGTTGCCGTACGATTTAGCGAGCCCTTCGCGCCGGAGGCAAACCGCCCGGGACGCAAGCCGACCTCAATCGTGAAGTTCGTGGCGCAGTTCCCTCCGCAGGTGGTGTTCCCGCCCGGCGGCCTGCCGATCCGCGTGTACACGACAGACCCCGAGTATCCCACGCTGACAATCTATGCCACCACCGACACTGCCGAGTATCGCGATCTTACCGCGCGCGCCCGTAACCAGAGCCAACGAAAAACGCCGTAACCACTTTGGCTTAAAAGGAGACCGTCTCACCGGAGCTGTCCATGAATGCGTTGATTGCCGCCCTTGTCCATCCCAGGAGCGCCGCGGTGATCCTTGCGCTTTGTGTTGCGCTGTCTGTCCTCACTTGGGAGAGCGCCCTTGCCCAGCCGGCCGACCCTGCCGCAAAGGGCGCCGCAGGGACGCCAGAATCGGCCGGCAGCAGCGGTGTGCCGCGCCTGGAGCTCTCGCCTACCGCCCTGGAGTTTGGCGAGGTCTGGCAGGGCGAGCGGGCTGCCGGCGAGTTCACCGTCAGGAACGTCGGGACCGCGCCGCTGACGCTGACGCTCAAAAGTTCTTGCGGTTGCACGGTGGCCAGCAAGCCGCGTTCGCCACTCGAGCCGGGCGAATCAGACACGTTTCGAATAACTTACGACACGTTTAAGCGCAAGGGCAAGGCGCACCAGACCGTCACTCTCACAACGAACGATCCGGATCAGCCGAACGTGCGTATTGCGGTGACCGGCGAGGTGAAGCCGTTGTACAACACGTCGCCGGCGGAGGGGCTGGTTTTCGATCGTTTGACGAGCGACGCGCAGGTCAGCCGGACGCTGCGGATTGAAAGCAAGTACGAGGGGCCGCTCCACCTGAAGTTGCGTCCGGATCAGGCCTTCGGACCGTTCACGATCGAGCTGAAGGAGGTCGAGCCCGGCGTGGCCTACGAGCTGAGCGCCACGACCATACCGCCCTTAACGGAAGATTTCGCGCGCACCACGGTGGTGATTGAAACGGACGTGGAGCGCTCGCCGGAGATTCGCATTCCGGTTCACGCCCGGGTGCTCCAGGACGTTTCGATCCGCCCAAAGGTGCTCCGCGCCCAGCGCATGCTCATTACGCCCAAAGAAGAAGAAATCACCGTGACTTACAGGGCTGACAAGCCGATCCGGATCACTGAAGTCCGGCCCAGCACGCCCAGCATCAGTTTTGAGCTGTTGACGCCGCGGCCGGCACGCGAAGGCAGCGACTGGACCGCCCAGCCCATCCGTGTGATTTTGCCCCCGGGTGACCAGTTGCCGCCGGGCGACCAGTTCATCACCGTGCTTACCGATTCGGCTGAACCGCGCTTCCAGGAGCTGCGCGTCGTGGTCCGGGACGTGCAGCCCGGCACGCCGGCCGCCTCGCCGGCAGCGGAGTCGAGCGAGAATGATGGAGCAGAACAATAATGATGGTGACTGAGCCGCTATCTTCTGTATGACGGGAGCAAACAGCGTGCTGCGATCGGGCGTGAGAATCCTGGTGCTTCTGGCGGGCGCGACGCTTATTGGCGTCGGCTACGGCCGCTACCGGCAGATACCGCTGGTGCCGGACGTGCAGCAGATCAAAGAGGAACGCGACCAACGCGCTATTTGGGTGCAGCAGACCGGCATTGATCTGGCGGATTTTGTGCGGCACTACCAGGCGGGCAGGCTCGTCATTGACGCGCGGGCGCCGGAGGCGTTTGAGGAGGGGCACCTGGACGCCCCGTTAATCATGAATATACCGGCCGAGGCCGCGCACGACTGCCTTCATCGGGCCTTGTCTTTCATCGGGACGCCGATCGTGATTTATTGTTCTTCGGCGGACTGTGAATCGGCCCAGGAACTGTGGGATGACATGCGCTCGTGGGCCTTTCCGCCTGAGACGCTGCGCGTTTTTCACCCCGGCTGGATAGGCATTCAGGAGGCGAAGTTGCCGATCGCCCGTGGGCCCGACATGTTTCAGGACGATTTGGGGCAGCAGAGTGAGGAAGAAGAGACGTCCGCCGTCGAGGATTATGCGGACGCCGCTGCCGAGAGCGGCGAGGAGCCGCAGGGCGACGATTCGTCGGGCGCGGAAGAAGAACAGGAGGCCCCATGAGCAGCGCGGCGCCTGGCCGGAATGCGAACTGGATAGGGTGGACAATTCTGGAATGGACGGCCCGGCTCGCCGTGGCGTTGCTTTTCATATACACCGGCTACACCAAGGTCATGGACCCGGCGACGTTCATCAAAGAGGTCCGCAGTTATGAGCTCATGCCGTTCGCTTTGAGCAACTTCACCGCACTGGTTCTGCCGTGGGTGGAGATCATCGCCGGCCTGCTGTTGATAGCGTCCGTCTGGCGTCGCGAGGCCCGTATTCTCTTGGCGCTGATGTTGGTGGTGTTCATTGTCGCCAAGGCGGCCGGGCACGGGGGCGACTGCGGCTGCGTGCCGACCTACAGCTTCATCAAGCCGCTGTTTGAGGGCTGGATGGGGTTCGTCACCAATGCCGTACTGTTGCTGCTGCTGGGGGTCGAAACTTTTCTGGAAAGACTGCGCCGCAAACCAGCGCCGGAAGCGCTGCCGGACATCAAGCAGGAACCGGCCTCGGCGTAGGTCGTGTCCGGTAGAGGGATCGAGGGATCCAGGGATCGAGGGATCAAGAGCCGGGTGCAATGCCCAAGCCGCGCCGGGTGCCATGCCCGCGCTTACAGCTTGGGCATGGCACCCGCCGCCGTGTACACCACCGCCGTGTACACCCAACGTCGTGTGCCGCCGCACGAAAACCGCGCTGATCCTGCCGCTTCCCCCAAGTCGCCGCCAAGTACGAAAGTCGTTTAGCGTTTAGCGCCACTTTTCCAGTACCAGCGGCTCCAGCGTGATGCCCCAGTCCTGCAGGGCCCATTGCAGCGGGCGGCGGATGAGCTCCCACACTACGCCGATCGCGCCCTGGCCCCATAGGCAGATCCAGCCCGTCATCACGAAAACGTTGATCGTCAGCAACCAGGAACACAACATCGGCAGCGGCTGCATGCGCAGCCACCCCCGGCGCACCGCCGCCAGCAGCCGCTGCGGCCGGCGATCCAAGTCGCGCATCCAGCGCGACCACTTCTGGTTGATGGCCACCAGCAGCCCCATCACCGCGCCCCAGACGATGTAGTTGCCCGTCACGCCGTGCCAGATGCCGCACACCAGAAACGTAACCAGCGCCGTCACTACGCCATTCCAGCGCTTGCGCGTCAGTGGGAAATAGATGTAGTCGCGCAGGATGAACGACATGCTGACATGCCAGCGGCGCCACATGTCGCTCAGGCTGCGGGCAATCCAGGGCCAGCGAAAATTCTCGATCACCCGATAGCCCAGCAGCCGCGACATGCCGATCACCAGGTCGCAGTACGCGCTGAACAGCACGTAGAAGCCGAAAACCTGCAAGTGAATGGCAAAAAACAGCGTCGCGTAACTGCTGACTTCGCCCGGCCGCAGGTAAAAGTCCTTCGAGAACATGCCCAACCGCCCCAGCCACGGCCCATAGCAGCCGAGCATGAAAATTACTTTGAGCGCCGCCAGCGCCACGCGCCACAGCCCGACCAGCAGGCCGACGCCGAAGCGCCGCTGGTGGCAGGTGTCGATCTCGGCGTTGAACTCGTTGAAGCGCTCGATCGGTCCCTGGATCAGCGTCGGCGCATAGCACACATAGGCCATGAAATTCAGCAGCGTGCGGCGTTCGGCGGGTATTGTGCCGCGCTTGATCTCGGAGAAATACGTGATCATGCGCATGACCAGGTAAGCCGTGCCGATCTCGTGCGAGCGGTGCAAAATCATGTAAAAAAACTGGCGGTTGCTGCCCGGCCAAGCCGGCTCCCAGGCAAGCTCGCGGTAGCCCAGTGGATACAGCCACGGTGCGTTTGCCAGCAGCCACGAGTTCGCAGCGGCCCCCAGTTTGATGTTGTCCAGCGTGTGCGCCAGTATGAAGTAAACGCTAATCACGCTGATCGCGGCCAGCGGCGGCCCCCAGCGCCAGACGTCCGTCCGCCGCACCTCAATCGCGAAGCGCTGGCTCAAGGCGTAGAAGGCCAGGCAAGAGGCCAGCCAGAAGGCGAGATACGCCGCCCCGAATACGTAGCCTACAAACGCCAGCCCCGTCACAACGATCGCCCAGCGCAGGTTGCGCCCCGCCAGCAGCATCAACAGCGGGATCGCCAGCAGGTAGAGCGCCACCGCGTTGCGGCCGTAAAGAATGTCGCTCTTCCAGAACGTCTGCCAAGTCCGGGGCAGCGTCAGCAGCGGCTCGAGCAGGTCCGAGATGGACTCAACCCCCGGCACAACCGCAATCTCCGGCAACGCAAACACTCGCCGTCCCTCTTCAGCCGCCGTGCAACCGCTACGGTATGCCCTGCCAGTCCACGCCGAACAGGTTGAGCAATGCCGCAGTTGGCCGGCGCACGATTTCCCAGATTACGCGCCAACCCTGGATACCGCCGCCATCGTTCATAATCACCAATGCCGAACCGCAAAGGCAATTCATGGTGAGGAACCAGGCGCACAGGCGCGGCAGCGGTTGCAGGCGCATCCAATGGCGGCGCACCGCGGATAACGCGCGGTGCGGCTGGCGGTCGAGGGTGCGCATCCAGCGCGACCAGCGCTGATTGATGGCAACCATGCCGCCCATGACGAGGCCCCAGAGCACAAAAGACGGGGCCAGGTTGTGCATCAGCCCGCACACGGCGAATGTTATCATGAGCGCCAGCACGACATTCCAGCCGCGCCGCACCAACGGTATGAAGAAGTAATCCCGCAGGATGAAGGAGAAGCTGATGTGCCAGCGGCGCCAGGCCTCCGTCAAACTGCACGACAGCCAGTAGCGGTCGAAGTTCTCGATAACGCGATAGCCCATCACGCGTCCCATGCCGATCGCAACATCGGAATAGCCGCTGAAGTTCAGGTACAGGCAGAAGACCTGGAGCTGGATCGAGATCAGCAGGGCCCAGTAGCTGCGGATGTTCTCGGGGTGAGAATAGTACCCGCTATTGAGCACCCAGCCGTACACGAGCGGCGCGAAGACCACGATGTTGAACAGGTGCTTGCCCAGTCCGAGCGCGATCCGAAACAGCCCGTAGGTCATTTCGCGCCAGTTGCGGTTCGCGTGGCAGTGGTCGATCTCATGGTTGAACTCGCGGTAGCGCTCAATAGGCCCCGCGATCATGGTCGGCGCGAACGTGGAAAACGCCAGAAACTTCGTCAGGCTGCGCTGCGTGGGCGGGATCGTATCCCGCTTGATCTCCGAGAAGTAGCTCATCATGCGAATCGTGAAGATCACGATGCCGTTGACCTGCGGCAGGAAAAATAGCGCATGAAAGAGCTGCATGGGCTGTTTCCCGGGCTCCCAGGCCCAAACCGACTCCCACGGATACACCCGCGCTCCCAGTGGATAAAGGAACGTCAGGTTCTCGCTCATCCAGGCGTTGGTCGGGCCCGAGAAGTGGATGCGCGTCAGCATCATGGAGACGATGTACCAGCCGCCGACGCACGCTATGGCCGCCGTGGGCGGGGCCCAGCGCAGCACGTCCTTGCGTTTGACCTCGATCGAAAACTGCTCGCTCAATTTATAGAAGATGACGCACTGCGCCAGCCAAATCAGCGGGTACATCGCCCCGAACACATAGGTCATGAAGAGCAGGCCGGTCACGATAATCCCGCTGCGCAGGTGTCGCTGGGGCAGCAACAACAAAAGCAGCAGCAGCGGCGCGAAGTAGACGACCAGGAAGCGGTCGCTGAAGACCAGCATCCAGCCCTGACGCCAGTCCGACACCGCCCCCGAGGTCCACAGATCGTGCAAAAAGCTGGTGAAGCTCGCCCACAAGCTCTGCCAATCGGCGAAGGCCCGACCGCTGATAAGCGCGTCGCGATACTGCCGCAGTGCGTCCAACTCCGGCAAAGTAGCCTGCGCCAACGTGCTCAGATACGGGCTCATCCACTGGCTCGCCTTCCCCGGCAGGCGTGAACATAGCGGGAGTCCTGTCCAAGCGCCAAGCGCGGACATCCCCCCGCGCTTCCGCTAAAATCCCGCCATGACCCAGCACGGACCGCTTAACATCGAGACTTTCGTTGAGCCCATGTTCCAGGAGAACGGCCTGCTGCTCTGGCCGCAGGGCCAGGCCGGCTGCTGGTTCGTAGATCCCGGTTTCCCGCCGCAGCCCGAGGCCCTGGCGGCCGCGGTCCATCAGCACGGTCTCAAGCCGCAGGCCATCCTGCTCACCCACTGCCACGCGGACCACCTGGCCGGCGTGCGCCTGCTCCAGCAGAAGCTGCCCGGAACGCCGCTGTGGGCCCCGCGTGATGAAGAGCACATGCTCGGCGACGCCAACGCCAATCTTTCCGCACCGTTCGGCTTCTCCGTTACCGCCCCGCCGGCCGACCGCCTGCTCTCCCCGGATGAGCAGCTCGACCTCGGCGGCTTGAGCTGGACCGTGCTGGACGTCGGCGGGCACTCGCCCGGTGGCCTGGCGTATTACTGCCCGGCGGCCGGGGTGGTCATCGTCGGCGACGCCCTGTTTGCCGGCAGCATCGGGCGCCACGATTTCCCCGGCAGCTCGCAACGCCGGCTGCTGCGCAACATTCGCGAGAACCTGCTCACGTTGCCGCCCGAAACGGTCGTGTACTCCGGCCATGGCCCGACCACCACGGTTGCCCGTGAGAAGCGCTACAACCCGTTCGTCGGACTCGGTGCCGCGGACGAGGTCGACGATGAGGATTAAGCTCGCACCATACGGACTTGCCGCCGCCCTGCCGCTTGTGCCGTTGCTGCTGATTGGCTGCGCGCCGCGGCGCGCTTGTGTGGCCGATGTTTTCCCGATTGCCTCTGTGGCCGCTCCTTGGAATCTCGACGGCGACGTCTGGAGCGGGACATTCGAGGAAGCCGTCCCGGGGCTCGGCGCCGATGCCGGCCTGTGGCGTGACCCGCAACCCACACGCGTCTGGCTCGCGATCTACCGCCACGAGAACGATAGCTCGCGCCGCCTGGTGGCCCGCGCATTCCAGTTCGAAACCGCCGCCGCGGCCCAGACCATGTACGACCGCATTCGTCCCCCATTGGCCAACGAGTTCCGCGCGGGCGATGCCGGCTGTTGGACCAGCGACGGCGTGCTCTTCGTCTGGGGCCGGCTCGTTTTCGACGTCTTCGCCCCGCAGCCCGGCTGGCAAAACGAGCTTCAGGCCGCCATGCTCGCACAGCATATTCAGAAGCGAATGCCGCCCGGATTGCCGGACACCTCGCCATGAGGGCCGTCGCGCTGCTATCATTTCTGCCGCTGCTAATCTACGGCTGCACGCGCGATTCCGCCCGCAACGCGATTCCTTCGGCCGCTGTCGCCGAAATGCACGATTGGGTGCGCGATCCGGCAGTGGTGCCTTCGGAGCAGCACAGCCCGCCCCTGCGATTGCTTTCCCTCGCCCCGAACGCCACCGAAATCTGCTGTGCGCTTGGGCTGCGCGACCAGCTCCTGGCACGTACCCGCTTCTGCGACTACCCGCCGGAAATCCGAAACCTGCCCGAAGTCGGAGATCTGGCCGAAATCAACCCCGAAACACTTGTAGCGCTGCGGCCGGACCTCGTGCTCGTGTCCGGCGCCAGTCGGCCCATCACCGACAAGCTCGTCCGGCTCGGCCTACGTTTCGAATCGCTGCCGGATCGCAACCTTGAGGACGTTTTCGCGGCGGTCGAGCGCGTCGGCCGCCTCACCGGCCGCCCTTTGACAGCGGCCAAACTATGCGACGAGCTGAAGCGCGAGCTGGACCAGATGGCCGCGAAATGTGCCGCGGTGCCGCGGCAGCGCGTGCTCATACTCCTGGCCCCGCTTTCCAGTCCGCCGGCGCCGCCATTCGCCGCCGGCCCGGGTTCGTTCTACGACGATCTGCTGCGGCGCGCCGGGCAAGCCAACGCCCTGGCTGAAGAGGGCCGTGCCTTCGGACCGCTCGCGCTTGAGGCGATCCTAAGGATTGACCCCGACGTCATTATTGAGCTGCAGCCGGACGGCTCCGACCGTCCCGGTGGCGACGCTGACGCGCTGCGGGCCTGGTCACGCCTGGGCAATCTCAAGGCCGTCGCGAACCGCCGGGTTCACGTCCTCACCGGTAGACAACACTACATTCCCGGGCCACGTGTCGTTCGAATATTCGCTGAGCTGTGCCGCATCCTCAGCGGAGAAGCCCATGAGTGAGACCACGTGGCTAATCGAGAGCGCCGCGCTTTCCGTCAGGCGTGGAAAACAGCTCGTTCTGCGCGACCTGAGCTTTCGTTTGGCCGCCGGCGAGTGCGCTTCGCTCATCGGGCCCAACGGCTCCGGCAAGAGCACGCTCTTGCTGGCCATGCTCGGCTGCCTCAGACCGCAGGCCGGCTCGTTGACGCTCGACGGGACGCCGATGCACGCCTTGCCGCCGCGGCGCCGTGGCCGCTTCGTCGCGTACGTCCCGCAAACCGTCGAGCGCGTGCCGGCTTTCACCATCTACGAACTGGTAGCGGGTGGCCGATACCCGCACGTGTCGCCCTGGCGCGCACTCAGCCGGACTGATCAAGAGATCGTCGACCGAGCGCTGGAGACGTGCGGACTGACAGAACTGGCCGACCGGCCGGTCACCGCAGTCAGCGGCGGCGAACGCCAGAAAGCCCTTATCGCGGCGGCGATTGCGCAGGACCCGCAACTCCTGCTGCTGGATGAACCGACGACGGCCTTGGACCCCGCCGTGCAAGTGGAACTGGCGCGCCTGCTCCGCGACTGGCACGCCCGCGGCCGCGCCCTGCTCGTCGTCAGCCATGAACTGCAACTGCCGGCCGCTCTGGGAGGCCGCGTGCTCGCCCTGCGCGACGGGCGGATCGTGGCGGACGGCCCGGCCGGCGAAGTGCTGCGCCCGGCACAGTTAACATCCATCTTTGGCGCGGACTTTGTCTCCGGCCGCACGGCCTGCGGGCGGGAGTTCGTCCTGCCGGCTTGGGATTCAGCGGCAAAGCTCAAGTGAGGACAAGCAGGCGCTCAAGCGGGACGTGTGTGTCTGCCGCCGCTTGAAGTGCTTCATCGCAGATTCCCAAATCTGCGTTACCGCGAATTCAAACCTGCCCGGATACGTTCGAGCTCGGTCGTCGTGCTGTAGCCTTCGAGCAGGTCAACCAGCACAACGCGTCCGCCATGCGATTCAACGTGTTCGCGCCCGACTACTTTCTTGTCGGCCCAGTCGGAGCCCTTCACCAGAACGTCCGGACTGATGCGCGTGATCAGGTGCAAGGGGTCGGCCTCGTCGAAGACGACGACGTAGTCCACACATTCGAGGGCGGCCAAGAGGCGTGTCCGGTCCTCCTGGCGGCGAATGGGGCGGTCGCAGCCTTTATTCAGCTTTCGGACTGAGGCGTCAGTATTGACGGCAACTACGAGCACGCTGCCGAGAGCCTTGGCTTTTTCGAGCAGCTCGACGTGTCCTGGGTGCAGTATGTCGAAGCAGCCGTTGGTGAAGACGACCGTTTCGCCGCGCTGTCGCCGGGCGCTCAGCTCCTCGCATAGCTCACCCAGCTCGCGGATTTTGCCGCGGCCGCGCTGGACGCCGTCGCGCAGTTCGCTCAGCACTTCATCGCGCGTTATGGGTACGCAGCCGAACTTGCTGACTTCCAATCCGCCCGCGATGTTCGACAGCGTGGCTGCCTGCTCGAGCGTCGCGCCGGCCGCCAAGGCGACCGCCACCATGGCCAGCACGGCATCGCCCGCCCCGGTGTTGTCATAAACGGCCCGCGGCACGGTCGGGAAGCGCTGCGCGGCTCGGTCGCGGCGCAGCAGCATGACGCCATCGCGGCCAAGCGTTATCAACAGCGCATCCAGCCGGTACTTCCGTATCAGCTCATTTCCGGCCGGCTCCAGTTCCTCTTGGCACACGCGACGCCCAAAGGCTATTTCCACCTCCACGCGATTAGGCGTCAGGAGCGTCGCGCCGGCATATTTCTCCCAAGCCGGAGAGCGGGCCGGATCGATCAACACCGGCTTGCCGGCGTGCCGGGCCGCGGCCACGATCGCCTGGCAGGTGGACAGCGAGAGCACGCCTTTGTCGTAGTCTTCCAGGCAGACCAAGTCGACCCGCGGCAAGTACTCCTTGACGCAAGCCAGCATCTGCCGCTCATCCTCCGCCGTCATGGGGCGGATGATCTCGTCGTCCACGCGCAGCATCTGCTGCCGGTGGCGATGCTCGGCCAGACCGACCAGCCGCGTCTTGCTTATCGTGGGGCGGTCATTGACCCGCAGCAGCCCGCCGGCATCGCAGCCCGCCTCGCGCAAGGCCTTCTCGACCCGGTCGCCGAATTCGTCCTTGCCCAGCAGCCCGCAGCAGAAAACTTTTCCGCCCAGCGCGACGACATTGAGCGCCACCGAGCCGGCCCCGCCCACGCGGTCCTGCCGCTCGATCACGCGCAGCACGGGCACGGGCGCTTCCGGGCTGATGCGCTCGGCATCGCCGAAAACGTAGCGGTCAAGCATAAAGTCGCCGACCAGTAGCACGCGCGACGACGTGAACCGCTCAATCAGGCTGATCTGACTCGTAGCGCTCATTCATCGGCTTCCGGCGGGATCAACCGTGTTCTCCAGTGCTTCGACGAGCCGCACCGCGGCCTCGTCACGCGCACTGCTCCAGTTAGCGGGCAATCAAGGCTATACCGCGGCGCAGACGCGCTTGGCGGCATCCGTCAAATCCGACGCCGGCACAAGCTGCGGAATGTTGGCCGCCTTGAGCATCTCACGGGCTCTGTCGACGTTCGTGCCTTCCAGCCGCACGACCACGGGCACGTTGAAGCCCACTTCGCGGGCGGCCTTGATCAGCGCGTCGGCGATCACGTCGCACTTGGCGATGCCGCCGAAGATGTTCACCAGGATCGCCTTGACCTTCGGGTCCTCCAGGATGATGCGGAACGCCTCGACCGCCGCTTCGGGCGTGACGCTGCCGCCCACGTCCAGGAAGTTGGCCGGCTCGCCGCCGTGGAGCTTGATGATGTCCATGGTGGCCATCGCCAGGCCGGCTCCGTTGACCACGCAGCCGATGTTACCTTCCAGGGCGATGTAAGTCAGATTGGCCTCGTTCGCCCGCAGCTCGGCCGGGTTTTCCTCCGAAGCGTCGAACAGGGCGGCGATGTCCTCGTGCCGCAGCAGGGCGTTGTCGTCGAAGTTGAACTTGGCGTCGATGGCCATGACCTCGCCGTCGATCGTCTGGACGAGCGGGTTAATTTCGGCCAGCGAGCAGTCCTTTTCGAGGAAAAGGCGGGCCAGCTTCATCATGATGTCCGCGACCACCTTGGCCCGCAGGCCGGTGAAGCCGATCGCCGCGGCCAGGGCGTTGGCCTGGAACTGCTGGAAGCCAAGGTGCGGGTGGAACCAGGCTTTCTTGATCGCGTCCGGGTTGCGGGCCGCGACTTCTTCGATCTCCACGCCGCCTTCGGCGCTGGCCATCATGACCGGCACGCGGCGGGCGCGATCGACCACCACGCCCAGGTAATACTCCTTGGCGATGTCGACTGCCTTGGCCAGCAAAATCTTGCGCACGCGGACGCCCTGCGGCCCGGTCTGCTTGGAAACCATGGGCTCGGCGAACATGCGCCGGGCGTGGCAGACCGCCTCATTCGCCGAGCGCACGAGCTGCACGTAGCCGGCCTTGCCGCGGCCGCCGGCGTGCACCTGGGCCTTAACCACCACCGTTTCGGCGCCCAGACGGCGGAAGGCCTCCGCGGCCTGCTCGCCGGTGGTGATGACTTCGGACGCAGGAACGGGAATGCCCGCATCGCGCAGCAGCGCTCGGGCCTGATATTCGTGAACTTTCATGCAACTTTACTCCGTCGCCTCTACGGGCGGAAACCTTTTCAGGCGGGGAGTCTAACCAGCCAGGGCAGACCGGGCCAGCGAACAAGCGCAAAAGCGTCTGGGACCGGCGGCCCCGCGGCAGGGGGGCGGAGCCACCAGCCAGGGTGCAAGGCTAGGCGGCAAGTCCGGGCGGGCGGGGTTTAGAGCCGAAGGATGCGAAGTGCGGCGTCGCGCGACTTAACCCTTCGGCGGCTCAAAACGCACGTCCTTTTGCAGCAGCAGCCAGTCGGCGTTCTCCGCCAAGGCATGCTTGCCCAACTCGAGAACAGTTGCCTGGACTTGGTCGTCTGCATCCTCAGCTTCCAGCGGATCGGTCTTGCGGCGTGCCGCGCGGTACAAAGGAAGAAGACGCTCATATCGGGCGGCAATCTGGCCGAAGCCGCGCAGCTTGCGATACGTCGCTACAACCATGAATGCGGCCGAAGCCCAACTCAGGGCCAGCATGCCAAATGAGAGGCCGAGGCTGAGTCCCGACCAGGACCCGTCGATGCTGGGTACGCCGCACCATTGCGGAAAGGCCTCGTTCAGGACCTTCAGCAAGGCCCAGGGCGCTGCGGGCCCTAATAGCACCCAAAACGCAACCCCCAGGCGCCGGTCGGCAGCACGCAGGGTGGCAATTTTGCGTTTCAGCCAGGCGTGCTGTCCGTGCACCCAGAGGGAACGAACCACGTGGATGTTGGGCGAAGGGACCCCTGTGTCGTCCAGGTAGACGGTTTTCAATGCCACCCGCAGCCACTCCAGTTCTTCCACTTGATGGCTTTGATAGTGATCCGCCACGCGGTGCGACAGCCCGGCCAGTCGCCAGAACACCTGGACACGCAGGCCCTCAGCCAGCCCGCGGAAGTTCGCAAAGCGGCGCGTGACATTCCTTTGCGAGGTGAGTGAATACAGAAGGAAGATAGCCAACACCACCAGCATATATGCCATCACCGCCGCGGGATCTTTCCGCAGCAGATTACGCCATTGCGCGTAGCGCGACTGCGTCGGGCTATTGCGGTCAGGCGGTAGCGTTGCCGTGTGCAGCGAACTGGCCGCAGGTGAACTCGCCGTCGGTGCCGCGCTGCCCGGCCGCGGCTTCAGCGGCGGAAAATAGTAGATCACCCCGAGCAGCATGGCCGTCAGGAGCACGAGTACTGCGTACGCCCGAATCAGCCGCACCCCGCGCTTCTGACACTGCGTTGCCAGGACGTCCGCCACGGCGTAGCGCTGGCAGAGGCTTTCGGTGAATGCGTCGACCGGCTCACTCGTCGGCAGCAAGCCCTCCCTGGCCATCCGCAAAGCGCCGGACGAATTCTCCGGCAGTGTTGCGGCCCCGCGATTGCAGCCGGCCAGCGCATCCATCGTGCCCGCGACCCGCGGCTGCCGCAAAAGACCCTGCGGCTGGCGGATGACTACTTGGTCTTCCTCCAGCAGGAGGCGCACTTGAAAGGGATGCGCGATTGCGCGATTCGAACGGCGCGGCGTAACGATTTGGACTGTCGCGCCGCACGGGCGCTCGAACAGGGCGCTCGGCCGCCCAGACCAGGCGGAGCCTCCCTGGCGTTTCATGGCGACGACATGTGCCGTGCCGCCTGGCTTGTGAGTATCGACGCCATCCCAGAACGCGAACAGCAGAAAACTCTGTTCGGCGAGGAACAGGCCCAATTGCTCGTACGCAGCTTCATACGTCGTGGGCGAATGATCGGAGTCCTGCCCGGGCGGAGTCGGAAGGACGCGACGGAGAGCGGCTTTCTCATGGAGCTCATCGAATTTGGCGCGAGAGGCTTCAGTCTCCAACGTCGCTCGATATTCGTCCACCGGCATTGGCAGAACGGCCGCCAGTTGCAGCCCGGAGTGAGTGTGCGCCAGTTCGAGCACGACCTCCGCCGCCAACTGATCGGCCCCCTCGGCGAGGCCGCTCATTACGACGATGGGCGCTTGTGCCGGCCCGTTTAGAGCGCGCCAGCGTTTGCAGAGCGCACTCAACAGCGACCGAAAAGTCTGTTTGAGTTGGTCGTGGTCTTCGTCCCGCAGGTCACGATGGCCGGTCACGGCAATGAGCAGCGGGTATTCGTTACGACCGACAAACGTGCCGGTTGTTGTTGGCGCGGGAGCTGCTACTAACATTGTCAGATGTCCTTGATAGCCACGCTGTAGGCAGTCGCACCTCTGTACTCACATAGCGCGACCGTGATGCGCTTCCTTGTGTATTCCGGATGCTAATCTTCAGTCTGCTCGAACGCAGCCTGAAACACGGCAAAGTCGGCCAGGTCTACATCCCCACCGGCATCGAGGTCAGCCTGTACGAAATAGTCCTCCGCGCTGCCGGGCGGGGAAACGCTAACGTCAGGTCCTGCGAGGCAGGCGGCAAAGATTGCGAAATCATCGTCGCGGACAGCACCGTCGCCCGTGAGATCGCCCGGTCCCCCGCAGACCCACCAGGCCCATCCGGCCGAAAAGCCCGGACCCGCCCGCCAAAATGAGCCGGTCGCGACGAGTTCGCCATGATACACGGCCAGGTTGCTCACTGCGCCGTCGACGCCGGAGCTGAAGCCCTGCCAACTGCTGCCATCCCAGTGAACAATGTACTCGCAGGGCGGCCCACCGCTGGTGCATGCACCGGCAGCGACCAATCCGCCATTGAACGCCGCAAGCGCCCACGGGGAGTATTCCAGGACGTAGTCCAGCTTGCCGTCGCTGCGGTAGTGGAAACGCCGGTCAACGGGACGTTGTTGCTCCACATGGTCAAGCGACGCTCGAGGGCGGCCACTACCGTTCACTCTGCACACACGGTCGACGCGCTGCCGGGAGGATTCGAACTTCCAGGTTTCGGAACGACGCCGAGCCTGCTCGAGCGTCAGCTTCCCAATGCCTTCCGGCACGCCCCAGCGCTCCACGTAATCCGCGTAGTACGTTTGCCTCGTCCGCGTGTAGTCCCACCAGCCGAAACCAGCCAGCGCCGCCGCCAGCGCTGCTGCGACCGTCAGGCTTCTGCGCGCGATGCGCCTCGCGCGCTCGCGCCGCTGATGCCGGTTCCAGAGCCGGTCGAACCTCAGTCCGAGCAGCGTCGCCACGACCTTCACGAAGGCTTGCTCCGGACCCGCCTCCTGGATGTTCGCCCCCCAGCACTTCCCGCGGCAGCTCCCGCAGGGCGCTCGGGTAGCACTCGCGGGTTGGCTCGGCGGCGTGCGGCTCACCCGCCACGATAAATGGAATAATCCGGTCCGCCCGCCCAAGCTCGACGAAGTGACGCACCTCCTTGTTGACCCACTCGGACCGAGCCGTCCGCGGCGAGCAGATCACGATAAGGAACCGCGAATCCTCCAGCTCTTTGCGCAGACTGTGGTCCAACACGCCCGGCGTGATGTCCGTCTTGTCGAGGAAGACCGGCTGGAGGTGCTTCGGCAAGTGCGGCGCTTCCTTGCGGATGGCGCTCGGCAGCCGGTATGTCTCCAGCTTGCGCTGCAGCCATTTCGCCCACTTGGCATCCTCGTGCTTGTAACTGATGAAGGCGTAATACTCGAACCGCTCATTGCTAACGACATTCTCGCTCATCGGCTCGCTCCTACGCTCTCGTCTCCATCCGCCCCACAGGGGGGGCGGGTCGCGTCGCGGCTGTGAGTCTCCCGGGGGCGTACCGCGCCGGGTCCAATCGTCACGGCACCCTCACAGACGCGTGGGAAAGCTCCAGGCAGTATTTCAATCCCACGCGTGTTTCGAATCGTCGGCGTTCTTGCCGGCACATTCGTACCGCCACGTAAATAAATCCGTCAATCAGCCTACAAACCCTCATCCGACAACTATTGAGATCCTGGAACCTCATTCCCGCCCACCTGGTGAAGCCTCCCCGCCGCGTCCGCAGTAAACGCAGCCCGCAGCGCGGGGACCGATAAGCGAATGCGGCGAAGGTAGCGTCGGTCCCCCGTTGGCCACCGTAGCGTCGGCCTGCCGTTGGCCAAGGTAGCGTCGGCCCCCTGTTGGCCGAGGTAGCGCGCCCCTGTGGCCGACGTAGCGCGCCAAACGCCGCGCCGCATTGTCGGCGAAGCCTCCGCACACGACACGCAAACAAATACAAACCGGCTGCCGCAGGTTCATAGCCCGCGTCAGCCGGTTATCCGCTGCCCTGCGACGGCTCGCAGTACGCAGGACACTGTGAGGCCGGCCTGGCGACTCGGGTCAACCGCGAAAAACGCGCGGCGAAGCGCCCGGCCGGTTTGCAGACCGCTCCTTCTGCTGTCTGCCTCAGCCTCCGACTAACAGCGACACAAAGGGATCTATGTCAAACACGTTCACGGCGCCGTCTCCGTTGATGTCGGCGCTGCCTGGATCGCAACCCGGATGCGCCGCGCGGTACCTGTCCATATCCGTGAGAGCCAGCACAAACGGGTCAATGTCGAACACGTTCACCGCCGAATCGCAGTTCACGTCACCGCTCGTGGTCACCAGCATCGCAGTCAGCGACAGCAGACGAGTCGCCGCCGGCTGCCCCACCAGCGCCGCCTGCGCCGCGTCGTACAGCACGATGGTTTCGCCCGAGTCGTTGTAGTCCCCGTCGCCGTTGTTGTCGCTGAGCCGCTTGACGCGATCAAACAGCATGTCGAGCACCAGCAATGAGCCGTCCGGCAGGAAGAAGTACTCGCGTCCGTGATCCTGCTCCGGTGCGTGCGTTCCGGACAGCTCGTGCCACAGCTCGCGCACCTCGTTTGGCTGATCGATGACGCCGTTGCCATCCCGATCCTTGATTGCCAGAAGCACGTCCGTCGCGAGGCCGTAGTACCCGAACAGCACGATTTCGTCCGTGAAGTAGTTGTACGCCAACGGCCCGCCGTAGAGCCACGCGATCCAGTATCCCGTCAGGCTCAACAGCATGTCGTCCGTCAGGTACTCAGTTACCTCGCGTGTGACCGGATCGATGCGCTTGACGCGTAACGTGTCGCCCGAGGGCGTATCGCTGAAGTACGCGTAGCCGGCGTTGTCGAATTCCAGGTCATTTGCGCTGACGGCCGATATTCCACCCGGCGAGAGCTCCACCCAAAGCTCAACCTCGTCCGCGTCATTCACATCGCCGTCCCCATTGAGGTCCTCAAGCCTGTAGATCGCGTCTGGATTCGCAGAACCCCCAAAGCTCGACTCGAACAGGTAAAACGCGCCGTCGGGCCCGGCAATCAGCGCCACCGGCATCTCCAGCATCCGGCCCCCCGGCAAGCTGCCGCCGAACCACACGGTAGCCTCGTCAGCGTCAAAGAAGTCGTGGTCGCCATTGAGGTGCCGCAGCCTCACTATGTTGGGCGGCGCATAGTTATCGGTCACAAGCAGGTCGTCCGGGCCGAGCGCCACCATGCCCTGGCTATTGCCGACGCCCGTCCCCGCCGGGTACTGGTCGTACGCGATGACCACCTCGCCGGGGTCGCGCGTGTCCCAGTCATGGTTGATATCCTGGATCCGCAGGACCGCTTTCAGATCCTGGTCAAAAACGTACACGATCAGGTCCTCTGCCGTGCCTTGGCCGGCCCCTGCGCTGAGCATGACGGCCAGCGCGGCCAGCGCCCACTTCTCCTTCATTTCCATTCCTCCAGATGTCAACTAACTCGTTGGCAGGATGCGACTTCCGCCTCCAGGCGGCCGCCACGCAGCATCCAACTCAGCTTACGCGTTGCGGAGTCGACTTATAAAGTAACACAACTCTGCTGCTGTGTCAAGAACGCTCTCAGATCATTCTGAGAGATATCCTCGCGCGTTCTGTTGACACGCCCGTCTCTGTCCGGTTAAATGGACTCATGGCAATGCTGAACACGCAATCGCCCCAGACCACAACGGATGCCTTACGTCCCGATATCGGCGCCCTGGCACGCCGCATTCGACGCCTGGGAACCGAACTGCATTCCGCCGTTCGGGCCGTAACTCAGCAGGTGGCGACAACCTCCCGCAAACCACATGAGCTTGCTCGATCGCTCCGGATTCACCGCACGCTGGCCAGCCGCCTGCTGAATGCCGTCCGAACCGACGACCCCCTCGCCGCAATCAGCCGCATGCCGCGCAGCGAGGGCTTGCGAATGTTCCTCACGGCCGCCAGGTCTACCGCTTCGCGCGACGCGATCGAGCAGGCCGAGACTGCCCTGCGGAATTTCGAACACCTGGTCGATGGCGAGTTGGGCGGCTGGGACGGCTTCGACGCCGTCATCACCGAATGGCTGCCCGATGCGCGCGAGAAATTCGAGCTGGCCAATAAGCAGGCCGCCTTCAAGGGCATGGCCAACTTGTTGGGCGTGCGCGCCGACGTTCAGCTCGTCACCTCCATTTACTACCCTGACGCTGATGGGCAATCCTGCGATATCGCGGTGATCGAGGGCATGGCGGGCTTGCGGCGCCTGCGGCCGAGTGCCCGCATTCCCTTCGCGATGACGGCGCCTATTCCCGGGGCGCCCAGGCCGCTGGCGTATGTACTCGAAGGGCTCACGCACGCCGAGCCCGGCCCGGACTACCCCCTGCTCGATGAGTTCTGTTCCAAACCCATTCCACGGTTTCACGCGGTGCGCGCGAGAAAGATCACGAATTACTTCCTCGCCGGGAACGAGGTGGGAGAGAATTCCGCGGTGGACGTCTACGCCGCCAGCGTCATCCGGCACGCACGTCCCATCTACGCGGACGCGGCCGCTCCGGGCTGGCGCCCCTCCGCCGCCGCGGGGCCGAATGTCCCGGCCAAAGTTCTGCTGCTCAACTTCCTGGTGCATGAGGACATCTGGCCTGAGAGTGACGTGGAACTGCGCGTCTATGACACGCACGTCAACGGCTTGGCGGACGCCAACGACCCGGCGCGCGATATCGATCGGCTCGAATTGCAGGAATCGGTGCAAGTCCTGGGCAAGGGCGCCGCGCGTTTCCGCGCCACCGAGGTGGGCCGGCACGTCGAAATGGTCCAGTACGTCTGCGACCAGCTCAACTGGGACAGCAACCGCCTGCGCGGCTATCGTCTGCGCGTGCAGTACCCGCTATATAACGCACAGTACTGCCTGGTCTTTGACCCTCTGCCGCCGCGTCCGCAGTAAACGCAGCCCACAGCGCGGCGACCGATCACAATCGGCCCTGGCGCCCGCGGTTCTGGGTCGCCAACTGCGAAAGTCGGGCTGGTGGGTCTGCCGTCACACGCGCCAAAAGCCTCCGGCAGAAATCGTGTGCCGCAGTTTTCGCAACGTCGCCATAGTGCAACTACCGGAAAGGCAAGGACAACAAGAGCGACGGCATTGATGAGGCCTCGAACAAGGTTCGCCGGGCAACGCACGACGCATGATGCGCCGACCGCCTTACAATCAGGGCACTTCGGCAGTCCGGGTTGAGGGACCTTCTGCGGCATCTTTCGCCTCGACTTCCCTTGAGGCATTTGCCCGCCGCCCACGCGGGAGCGCTCGCCTCGCTTTCAACGGTTACCCTAACGGCCGGCCGCTAAGACAACAACATCGCCCCAACGCACCGCAGTTGCCGGCTGCCTCTTCGTCCCAGTTGAAACGCCTCGCCACATATACGGATCTCATCTAGGCAGGGGGACGGGGAACTCCCGGCTCCGGCCGTCCGCCACCTGCATCCCTAAGACCGAATGCGGCCTCGTCCTCCGCCAGGTTGGCCAACGTGCGTTCTACAATGCGCCGTATCTGGGCCCCTACTTCCGTGGCGTTCCTTCTGCCCTCTGGCAGCAGCATCCAGCAAAACGTGACAGCACGATCGATGGCCTCCTGCACGAGATGTGGCGATACGCCCCGGCGCTCAGCATGGTTCGGATCCCGTAGGTCAAACACAGCCACCTGACACTCCTCTTGTAGAAAGGGCCAGTTACCAACAAAAGCAGTCAACGTTACCGGGATAGTACAGCAGTCCTTCCAGCAGTCGCTCTATGCACGACGCCGGTCACCTGGTGCTGCGCGTCGGCGAGAGCGCCGGCTGCCGTGCATCAATCGATTCGTCCTGTTTGGGTCGATTCAACCAGGATGCCTGCGCCTCCTCACGGGTTGAGTGGATTTAGCATCTTGACCGGCGGATTGACTGGCGAGCTTTTTCGGTGCGTCCTTTTCCGACTGTTGCGCAATGCCGCCCTGCAGCGGGCCGTACACCGGCATTGTCAGCGGCGGAAGGCCCATTCGAACAGTCATGCTCTGGACAAATTCTCGCCAGTACGGCCAGACGTTGTACATACCATTCATCTTGCCGAACGCATCGATGTTCTCCTCTGTAATGCCGTCGAGCGTCGCGACGCGGTAGCGAATAACGAACAGGGCTTCGATTCGCAGCATTTCCTCCGCGCCGCCCGGCCCGTCGCGCCCGATCAGAGTGAATCTGGGAAACACCTGCACGACGCGATCTTCTTTCAGGGTCTTGGTCTCTACGGTCACGGCGAGCGAGAGTTCCGCGGGCGGCTTGGCAAACAGCGGGCGCCGCCGTGCGGTGGTCTCAGCAAGAATAACCTGCTCAATCTGGACGCGCGCCGAGACAGGGGCTGCCAGGTCAGCCATTTGTGCGGGCGACAAACCGGCGGTGGGGGGCTTCCGCTTTGGCATTAGGCCACCATGCCTTTTCTGACTGGTTCTGCTGCGGGAATTCGCAATGGCTGCTCCGGCCAAGCCGCTGTGGCCCCCCAGGCAAGCCCCTCTCTGATGGGCCAGAGCGGCGCCGCCTGTACGGTCGCACTCAAGGGCCCGTCTTGAAAATGAAGCGCGCGGCCCAACGCGACAAGAACGTCAGACATGGTCCGCACAGTCATGTTCGCGCGGCCGTCCAGCAACTGGGTAATGTACCCCTTCGTTTTTCCAAGCCGGCGCGCCAACTCGCTGCGCGTGACGTTCTGCTCTTGCAAGATCTCGCACAGCAATTCAGTAAACTCAAGAATGGCGCGTTCCTGCTGGTACAGCCGCATCCCTTCGGGGGTGGCGGTCAGTTTATCCGTCAGTGTTTGTGCCATATCACCGTGCCTGCTTTCGTTCGCGCTCAAGATGCTCTTCTCGAATGCGGTTCGCACGCGTCAGCTCCGCCTTCGGCCACCGGTCCTGCTTTTTGACGAAGCCGTGTGTCAGGAGCCAGCGACTTCCAATTTGGAAACAACCGACTCGAACCTGATAGCGCTTGAACTCGAAAATCTCCCCCTCAACCAACTTGAACTGCTCCCGGTTGAAAATTTTGCCAGTGTCGGCCAAGCGCCGAAAAAGCGTATCAAGCTTCCGTTGGTCCGAATCATCCAGGGCCTCGACAAAATCCTTCGCGGGCATCGAACCGTCGAGGCAGACCGCGTACTCAATCGTACGCGCGATGCCTCGCACCACAATCGGGCTATCGGTGCCACTGCTCATGGTAGTTTAGTTATAACTAAACGGCGGGTCAAGGTCAAGTAAGCGAGCCCAGGCGTCCGTCTCGGTCTCGACGAGCGGTTGTAACCTCTATAAGCACAACATGTTGTGTTTCAGACACTGCCTCTTCTCCCATGTAGCCCCATCACCGTACTCGGACTTTGATCGTATTTTTGGGGGAGCGGACCGACCCGGAGCGGGGCGGCTGTCCGTAGGTTCCTCCGTCGTCCAAGCCCAGTAATGCGCGAGGGCTTTCGTCCAGGCCGTGGAGCTCCAGCAGGAGCAGCCAGCCGGCATAAATGAACTTCCGGTGTTCGGTCTGCGTCCAGCCGCCGCTGTATCTCCAGACTTCTTTCTCGATTCGCCGACTCCGCCAGTCGCACTTGTACTCGGCCTTGTATGGCCGTTCTGCGGCGTGCCGCCCTGCTCGACTTTGGTCAGCCGGTTCTCGGCGTCCCAGGTGCAGACGATGCAGTCGGCCGCGGTGCGGGAAGAGAGCAGCGTCAGGAACATGTCGTCGTCGTCCGCGTCCAGCGCGCGACAATGTACGCGTACAGATGCGTGATGACCTTGCGGCTTAACAAGCCGATGCCAAAGGTCTCGGTCGCCAGGGCCAGCGAACTGGGGTCATATGCGAACGTCTGCGTGCCGGGGGACCGGTTGCCCTCGCTTGCGCTTCGGGCTCAGATCCAGTTGCCGGGGGCGGATTTGGTTGGCGCGGGTCAGGCGGGCAGGAGACGCCAGAGGCGGGGCGGACGACTGCGCGCGTGGGGGGTTGTTGGCGACACCCCGGGGCGACACGCCCCGGCTCTGCTCTGCGCCGCTCGCGTAGCGGACGCGCGGGCACCTCTTGCGAGACCTTGATCCCCCGATCCCTTGATCCCTCGATCCCTCACAATGTCGCGGCGGGCACTTGGACCACAATCTGCGCGGATGTGGAGGCCTTGTGCCACTCGTTTGAGCAGTGCCGCAGTCGTTGGGTGCCATGCCCAAGCTGTAAGCGCGGGCATGTGCCCCATTTAACGATACCAGATGCGAGGTCACTGCCGATGGCATGCCCGCGCCCGCAACGCGGGCTTGGGCATGGCACCCGCACGAGCAACGGATGAGAGATTATCGGCGGCATTCCGGGGCGACACGCCCCGGGCTCTGCTCGCACAAAGGCGAATTGCTACGCGTTGGCATCATTCCGGGGCGGCACGCCCCGGCTCTGCTCGCACACCGAGTGGCGACTGTTACCATCTACTGCGCATCCTCCTGCTGCGCAGCTTCCCGCGGTGGCACATCCAAGCGATCGATCAGCGTGGTTAATTCTGCGTCTTCCGATGGACTGGCATAAACGATAAGTGTCTGTGACGCAGAATCGCCCGCGAAGCGGATACCACGAGACGAACCGAGGGCCGACGTGAGTACGGACGCCAAACGGACGGCATCGGCGTGCTTGAGCGGGTGGAGAACCAGGCGGCGCGCGTTTGCCGGCGGCTTCGCGCGCGCCGCCTCGGCCAACGTGTCCATATCGCACACTGTCTGTCGTACGGACGCGACCCTGTCCTGCGTCCCGGCCAGCCAAAGCGTGTTCGTCTCGTGGTCTGCGATGAAGCGCACTGCCGCGGCCTTTCCCGCCAGGTGCGCGAGCTTGCTTTCGACTACCTCTGCAGACACTGCGTGCAGGCGAACGGGCGTCACAATAAATCCGATTTCAGGCTCCGCGTGCACGTCGAGGCGCTGCACCAAGCGCGCAATCGGCGGGTACTTGTCGGGCGCAATAGCTATCACCAATGTGTTCGTGCGCTCATCGACGGCCAATCGCAAGTCATCGCCGACGATCGTGGATAGGATTTTGGCGACGTCGTCCGCGCGGGCGTAGCTGAGCTGCACGGTCTCAATGGCGATTTCCACGACGGGCGCCGGAGACGGGCTCTCCGCCTTCGCGGAGGATTGGAGATGTCCCTCCGCCCTGCCCGGTGCTAGCGCAGCCGGAGCGCCGCCCGGCTCTGCAGTTCCAGCCTCTGGCTGGCGTGCGCCGCAAACCGATTGTCCCCATGCTGATACGACAGAGCACCAAGCCGCGCAGACTACGACAACGAAAGTGACTTTGGGCATGTCATTACTCCTCACTTCGAGTCCCTGAAGCTATTCATGCCGCGCAAGCGTGGCGGGCGTGGGTGACGCAGGCAGCGAGCATAAGCTTATGAATTTCATTGGGCTTGTGTTCGATTCTGCGTCAAATTGCCGACTCAATGGACGAAAGCCACATACCACCGCTTGCCAGCGATTGTGTCGGCGCAGATTTCGTCTCCTTATACCGCGCTGCAGGAGGTCAGGCAGCATGATCTGAAGAAAACGACACTTTTTGACAGTCGCCGATTGTTGGCGGTATTCCGGGGCGGCACGCCCCGGCTCTGCTCGCATAAAGCGAATTGCGGCGGGTTGGCATCGTTCCGGGGCGGCACACCCCGGCTCTGCTCGCCCATATCATAAGTTTCGACGCGCCGCGAGCGGCATTCGTGAACGGCGACTTTGTTGCGAGCGTGTTAGGACTAACAGCATGGGCCTGCTCAAACGAGTTGTGAGCGAGTTTTTCAAAGACGACGCCATGACGCACGCGGCCGCCTTGGCTTACTACGGCGCGCTGTCACTGGCGCCGCTCGTGCTCATTCTTCTCTGGATCGCCAGCTTTGTCGGCCCGACCGCCGAAAAAACCCTGGTCGACCAGGCCGTCACGGCCATGGGCGAACAGGCCGGTTCGAGCATTCAACAGGTCATCGGCGGCGCCCGCGCCCGGCCCACCCTGGCCAATATTTCAGGGGCCGTCGGCTTGGGCGTGTTACTCTTTTCGGCCGCCAGCGTTTTTGTGCAGCTTCAACACGCGCTGAACCGGATTTGGGACGTGAAACCGCGGCCGGACGCCGGAATCTGGAACACCGTCCGCAAGCGCCTGCTCTCGTTCGCCGTCGTGCTGCTCATGGGGCTGCTGCTGATGGCCTCGCTTGTCTTGGGTTTCGTGCTTTCGGCCGGGCTGAAAGCCTTCGGCGAAAGCGCCACGCTGCTGCGGCTGCTCAACGAAGCCGTAATCTTCGTTGTTCTAACGGCGTTCTTGGCGCTGGTATTCAAATACCTGCCCGACGTGAAAATTTCCTGGCGCGACGTGTGGCTGGGTGCGGCCGTTACGGCGCTGTTGCTGAGCGTGGGCAAGCTCCTGATAAGCCTGTACCTTGGGCGTAGCGGCGTCGCATCCGGGTACGGCGCGGCCGGATCAATCGTGCTGCTGCTGGTGTGGGCTTATTACTCGGGAATTATTCTGCTGTTCGGAGCGGAGTTCACGCAGGTGTGGGCCGGACGCTCGGGCCGGCGGATCGTGCCGGACGAGCACGCCCAGAGTGCGGAGGCGGCCCCCGGCGCCCCGCAGGTGGCTGCGGCCGAGCGTCCTGCCCGGCCGACCCCGGCGGCGCCCGCTCCCGGGCCGGGGATAGCGACAGCCAGCAGCAGGGAACCGGAGCGTGAGTCCAGGGCGGCGGCTGCTGACGAGCCGGTGAGAGCGAGAGCCCAGCCGGCACGCTTGCCGGCGCAGCGAACCGCGGCTCGAGCCGGTCGGGATTTCGAGTGGCCGCAAGTGGATTACGAATTGATTCGCCGGCTGCTGGTGGGGATCGTCGTACCGCTTGTGATTGCGGGCTTGGCGCGTTTTATTGGTGGGTCAGGCGACCCCGAGCGCCGCTACCCGGGGCAAAAATGAGGCCGGTGGAGGGCCCTGTCGGAGCAAGTCCCATCCACCGGCCCAGTCGGTGCACCACTCTTCGTTCGAGGGGAGCCTAGTGATGCACACATAAAAGGGAGGACCGGCGATTGACCGATCCTCCCTATCAGCTAGCACACTTGTGGAAGCGGTGCGCTGACGCAGGCTCGGATGCCCGATCTTTCCAACTCTCCGGCTCCCAGGAAAATTGGGACGACCTTACCGTGTTCGGACCTCGCCGCCGGGCTTCCAATCGGCAGGCGGGTCAATCACTGGCTACTTTCCGCTCGCTGGCTCCCAAAGCGGCGGAATATGCTCCTCGACCTCACGCACCGACCAAAGTTTCCACAAGCAATGGATGTTACGAACCCGTTGCGCGGAATTTCCACCTTCGCGCCCATAAAATCTTGAGGCGGGCTTAACTCACGTTCAGATCGCGAGTTGCGAGCACGTGAACCGGTCGGCAGGCAGAAAAAATGTCCCGGAGCTTCAATTTATAGGACAATTAACGGCCGGCCTGCCGAAATCGTCCTAGAAGCCGGTGCATCCCGATCGATTCCGAGCGGGCCGCGGCAAGGCCGGCGAGGACGGAGCGCATCGCCAAAAGGGCGAAGCGGCGTTATATTGCGATGCTCGGCACAACGTGCCGGCCGCGAGGAGCGACGGGCTGGAAGGGCCGGCTTGGCACTCGCGCAGTGACGGTGTTTTGCGGCATTTTTGGGATTTAGGAGCCGGTCTAGATGATCAGAGCTAGCGAACTGCGGAAAGGGAAGCTCGTTTCGTACAACAATGACCTTTATACGGTTCATTCGATGCAGCACGTGGCCAAGGGCAACTGGCGCAGCTACATCCAAGCGCGTTTGAAGAACATCAAGACCGGCCAGGTTATCGATGCGCGCTTTAATACGGACGAGGTGCTCGAGACGCCCTTCGTTGAGAACAAGCCGTTTGAGTACCTGTACCGCGACGGCGACGACTTCGTTCTGATGGATCAGGGCAATTACGACCAGATCCACGTATCGAAGGACGTGATGGGTGATGCGGAGCTGTACCTGAAGGGCAACGAGGTCGTCGTGTGCATGATCATCGACGACAAGATCGTCGGCGTGGAGCTGCCGAACGTGGTCGAATTGGCCGTGGTCGACACTACCCCGCCAATAAAAGGCGCGACGGTCACGAATCAGAACAAGGACGCCGAGCTCGAAACCGGCCTGAGGGTCAAAGTCCCGCCTTTCATCGAGAACGGCGAGGTGCTGCGAATCGACACGCGTACGGGCGAGTACATTGAGCGCGCGAAGGGCAAATAGGGACTCGCGAGGGGTGGCAAGGTGAGCAAGTGGGAACGTTGGGAGGTCTGAGGCGCGAAGCGTTCCCGCTTTTCCGCCTTGCCACTTTTCCACGCACTTGAGAACTGTATGAACTGGCTTCTCTCGGTCGGCGACACTGACATCTTGCGCGACGCGGTCAGCCCGATGGCCGTCTTCTGGCACCGCATGCGCGGCGGGCGAATCCTCGTGGCCGGGTCGCTCGCGCTGACAGCCCTGCTGGGCGCTCTCATCGTTCTGGCGGTACTCGGACCGGACCGAACGGGCTGGGTTTGGGCTCAACGCGACTGGATGGCCGTCGCCGCGTCGGTAATTTTCGCCGGCTGGGCGGGCTACAACGGCTGGCTGCTGTTCCAGTTCATGCCGTCACGCAACGACCGGGTCGTGCTGCGCTTGCGCGAACTCGTCCGCCAGCGCATTGATCCGCTTGAAGAGCGGGTTCGAGTGCTAAGCGACGACCAGCTCCGGGCAAAAACGGCCGAGTTCAAGCAGCGCCTGGCGGCCGGCGAATCGCTGGATGACATCCGCCCCGAGGCGTACGCCTGCGTGCGTGAGGCCTCGCGCCGGGCGCGCAATCACCGCCAGTTCGAATGCCAGCTCATCGGCGCCAAGGTGCTGGAGGACTGCAATGTCGCCGAGATGCGGACGGGCGAAGGCAAGACCATCGTCTGCTACGCGGCCAATTACCTGAAGGTGCTCCAGGGCCTGAAGGTCCACATGGTCACGGTCAACGATTACCTGGTGAAGCGCGACGCCGAGTTCTGCCGGCCCATCTTCGACCTGCTGGGCGTCACCGTCGGGTACATCACGTCCGACATGGAAACCTACGGCGCGGAGGCCGAAATCCGCCGCGAGGCGTACAACTGCGACATCACCTACGGTACGAACAGCGAATTCGGGTTCGACTATCTCCGCGACAACATGAAGCACAGCGCCCGCGATCAGATGCAGGGCCGCCAGGACTACGTGGTCGTGGACGAGGTCGACTCGATTCTGATCGACGAGGCCCGCACGCCGCTGATCATTTCCGGCCCGGCCCACGACGACGTCAGCAACTATCGCGTCGCCGACAACATCGCCCGCATGCTGATCGCCAAGCAACAGGCGGCCAACCGGGAAACGGCCCGGCGGCTGAACGACCTCGAACAGAACCCGCCGCCGGAGGCGCGAAACAACCCGAAATTCCACGACGGTATCAAGAAATTCCGGGCCGACCCGCTGTGGCTGTCGAGCGAGGAGGCCGAAGCGATCGGCCATATGCAGTACTTCGTGGTCGAGCTGGACCGCAAGAGCGCCCACATGACCGAGCACGGCGCCAAGGCGGCTCAGGCCGAGCTCGCGATCGGCACGTTCTACGACACGAAGAACATGAACTGGCCGCATTACATCGACAACGCCCTGCGCGCCCATCTGGCGTATCAGAAGGACAAGGAATACGTCGCGGTCGACGACCAGATCATCATCGTGGACGAGTTCACGGGGCGCATGATGCACGGCCGGCAATGGTCGGACGGTCTGCACCAGGCGGTCGAGGCCAAGGAAAAGGTCACGATCAAGCAGGAGACGCAGACGCTCGCCACGATCACGCTGCAGAACCTGTTCAAGATGTACCAGCAGCTCGCGGGGATGACCGGCACCGCGATGACCGAAGCCGACGAGTTCATGAAGATTTACAAGCTCGAGGTCATCGCCATCCCGACCAACCAGCCGGTGCGCCGCATCGATTACAACGACAAGATTTACAAGACCCGCGGCAGCAAGCTGGACGCGTTGGTCGAGGAGATTCGCGCCTACAGCCAGAAGGGTTACCCGGCCGACGCGTACTCGCTTCTGGACATGTTGAAGATGGCCCGGCGCACGCTGGTGAGCCTGCGTGACGCGAACGGCAATGGGCAGGCCCCGGAAGCGGCGAGCGTGGCCCAGGCATCCTTGCCCGGCCTCGAGCGCATTGACGAGCAAATTCGAATCGCAGATGAGGCGATCCGCGCCTTCGGCAACGGCGAGGGCGACGAAGCGGCTCTTTATGCCAGCCTCGAAGAGGGCTACCGCAAGCTGATGGGGTCCAACGTCGGCGGACGCCCGGTGCTGGTGGGCACGACCAGCGTCGAAGCCTCCGAAGAGTTGAGCCAACTGCTTAGCCGGCGTTACGGCATCGAGCACGAGGTGCTCAACGCGCGGCACCACGCCCGCGAGGCCGAAATCGTGGCCAAGGCCGGCCAGCAGCACGAAGTGGTACGCGGCAAGAAGAAGGAAATACACGGGAACGTCACGATCGCCACAAACATGGCCGGCCGTGGCACCGACATCGTTCTCGGCCCGGGGGTGGCGGCCATTGGCGGTCTGCACGTCGTGGGCACCGAACGCCACGAATCGCGCCGCATCGATAACCAGCTTCGCGGCCGTTGCGGCCGCCAGGGCGACCCCGGCAGCTCGCGCTTCTTTCTCTCGATGGAGGATGAGCTGCTGCGCCTCTTCATGGGCGAGTGGATGCTCAAGATGCTCAACATGCTGGGGTTCGAGGAGGGCATGGCGATCGACGACCGCCGCATCTCCAAGGGCATCGAGCGGGCCCAAAAGAAGGTCGAAGAGCGCAACTTCGGCATCCGCAAGAACCTGCTCGAATACGACGAGGTGATGGACTTCCAGCGCAAGTCGTTCTACTCCATGCGGCAGCAGGTGGTCGAGGGCCGCGGACTCTCGGAGATGATCTGGCGGATGATCGACGAGTCGGTCGCCGACGCGATCGATCGTTTCTATGACCCGCAATACCCGGCGATCTGCGCGGCGGAGTGGGTCGGCCAGAATCTGAACGTGCCGATCGAGGCGGACAAGCTCGACCCGAGCGACGGGCTTGAAGAACTCAGCAAGACGGTTCGCGATCTGGCCGCTTACGAAGTGCGCGGCACGATTCAACGCACTTTTGGCGAGTACGTCGATTCAGACGTTGATCCCGAAGAGTGGGACGTGCGCGGCCTGGCGAGCTGGGCGGCGCAGTTCGGCTTGAATCTGACACAGAACCAGATTCGCAAGGCGCAGCCCGACGAACTGCTTGAACAGCTTATCGAGGCCGCCCAGAAACGCATCGAAGAAGCCGACCTGTCCGGCCTGGAGCCCTACTGCGACAGCCAATTCGCCAAGGCGCGGCTGGTTCGTTGGGCGCAGGAGAAGTTCGGCGTCGAGGTGCCGCTGGAAGACTTGGCGACCGCCAACCGCGAGGACGCCGAGCAGATTTTTCGCGAGAAGATGCGGGCCGCCTACAAGATTCGCGAGATCGAGTACCCGGTCGACGCGGTGCTGCAGTTCGCCCTGCACGCTGGGGGGCAGAACGTTAACGAGGTTTACACGCGCATCGCGAACTGGGTCAACCGCAAGTATGGCCTCAATTGGACATACGAGCACCTCGCCGGCAAGAGTCCACAGCAGATCTTTCAGGAGCTGCGGGCGATCAACGAGGATTATCTCACCAACGGCAAACTCGACCGTGAAATCGATCAGGCCCTGGCGAAGTACTCCGGCGACGCCCTGGTGCAGTGGGCCCAGCAGCGTTTTGGCTCCGCGGTGGACAGCCAGCCCATCGAAGCGGGCGATGCGGCCTCGCCGGAATCCGCGGCGCGCGTGCGCGAGCAGTTGCAGCACTGCGCTTACGAAATGCTGCGTTGGGAGCTGACGCAGCTCGAACGCCATGTGCTGCTGTCCACCTTTGATTCGCTGTGGAAAGACCACATGTACTCGATGGACCTGCTGCGGCACGGCATCGGCCTGCGTGGCTACGCCGAGCGCGATCCGAAGATCGAGTACAAGCGCGAAGGCACGCGCATGTTCAACGAGATGATGGTGAACATCCGCGAGCGCGTCACCGACCTGATCTTCAAGGTCCAGATCGCCATGCGCCCGGACGAAGGCGCCGGCGGGCGTGTCGCGGCGGCCGGCCCGGGCGGCGGCCTGGCCTACTCAAACGTCCAGACCACCAAGGCTGACGCCACGGGCGCCGGTTTCGCCAGTGCGGCGGCCGACCAGGACGCGGCCATGCAGAAGCAGGGCGAAGCGGCCAAACCGCAAACCATCCGCCGCGAGGCCCCGCGCGTCGGTCGCAACGAGCCGTGCCCATGCGGCAGCGGCAAGAAGTACAAGCAGTGCTGCGGCAAGGCGCGCTAGCCGCGCAACCGCGTTCGCGCCAGACCGACTCCGGGCGTGACGGCTCCGCGGGGGAGCTGCGCGGGTGATCTCCGCGGGCATCTCGGCGGGTGCCATGCCCAAGCCGCGTAGCGGCGCGGGCATGCCCTCTCAGCGGCGCATCAATAGCGCGGATGCCATCCATGCAGCGGCCCGGGGCATCTGGTCGCCGGTTGCCCCACGTCTGGCGGCGTCGACCAGCAGGCATGCACGCGCTTGCGCCGCCGTTAACCACGGCATGCCCGCGCTTACAGCTTGGGCATGGCACCCGTTAACCCGGGCATGCCCGCGCTTACAGCTTGGACATGGCACCCGTTAACCAGGGCATGCCCGCGCTTACAGCTTGGGCATGGCACCCTTCGCGTAGCGGCACGGGCATGCCCCGTCCCGCAGCGTATAATGGCCTTTGCCATGTACGACATACCCGACCACATCGAACAAGTGGACGAGCAGATGGCTGCCATCCTGCGCGCCAAGACCGGCGCAGAGCGCGTGGCAATTGCGAACAGATTGTTCATATTCGTCCGCGGCAAGCTCGAAAGCTTGCTAAGGCACGACCACCCGGACTGGGACGAGGCCCGGCTGCAGCGCGAGGTCTCGCGGCGGATATCACATGGAGCCGTCTGATCTACTGCATTCCTGATGCGCAGCCGCCAACCAGACTGATGGCCCATCACGGTTCGTCGCCGTGGAACGCCCGCTGCAGCCAGACAAAGTCGGCCAGGTCCACATCAATGTCGTTCTGGAAATCGAACGCCCCGCAGCCTGCTTCGAAAGTAACGCCCGGCCCGCTCATACACTCGGCGAAAGCCTCGAAATCGGCGAAGCTGACCGGGCGCTGGTACTCGTGGGCACCCATATCGACCAGCGGGGGCGTACCGCTGCCGGTGTCAGCGGTTGCCGGATCATCGCTGAAACGCAGTTGCCCCAGCACGTCGAACGGGATCGGCTCCGTAGTGTTGCCATCGCCGTCGAGGTCCAACACGTCGGCGGGGACGGCGCTGTTCTTGCCGGCGTCGATGCAGGGCGAACCCGCGGCGAGCCGGTAATCACCCGCGGCGGCATCGACGAAGCACGGGTCGGCATTCTTGTTTCCGACGCCGCTGAAGCCGCCTTGAACGTCGCAATATGTCACCGATACGGTTGAAGAAGTCCGGTAAATCTGATCCCCCGAGTTGGCCCAGATAATTGAGTTAACCAGCGTGCCTCGAGAATACGAGAACGCTAAGCCACCGCCGTACTCGCCGGCCGAATTGCCCACGATCGTGCAGTTGGTCAGAACCGGACGCGCGTCGCTCGCGGCGTACAGGCCGCCACCCGAAGCCGCCGCCGAATTGTCGACGAGGACACAGTTTACCAGTCGTGGTTCAGCAAACCTCGCGTAAACCCCCGCGCCCGATCGGCCAGTGGTGCTACTGACTATCCAGCAATTGAGCAAAGTCGGACTGGAGTATCTGCAATAAACGGCGCCGCCGTCATCGGCGCTGTACCCATTGCGAATTGTCACGCCTTGGAGTACCGAGTCAACGCCTTCACCGCTTCGGAATTCGAAGCCGCGCCCCGCGCCGCCACAGTCAATGATACACGTGGCCGGGTTGCCGCTGGCCGAGCGCACCGTGATCGCCTTGCCGCCAAAATTGAGCTCCCGGTTTCCGTCGCCGCTGTACACGCCGTCGCCCAGCATCACCACGTCACCGGGCGTCGCTGCCGAAATGGCTGCCTCGATCGTGGGATAATCCGCAGGAACGCGCAACGTGCCGGTCACGTGCAGGATAACGAGTACGGGCATGTGCGGGCGGCAGGCCAGGGGCGCCTCAACCCAGAGTGTGGCGATGTACGTGCCTCGAGCGCGGTCGCCGGCGTACGCCGTCAGTGTCACAGTGTCGATCTGGCCGGCAGACTCGCCCGCCGCGGGGTCTATGGTCAGCCAATCGGCGTCGCAGTGTACTTGCCATGCCAGGGTGTCCGGGCCGCTGTTGCGGATCTGTATGGTTTGCGACCCGCTCTGCCCAGGCGCTAGCGTGAAGCGCAACACCGTAGGAGCGACCGCAAGGCTGGGCGCTCCCGGGACGAATTCATACGCACCCATATCCGCGGACGCCAATCCGTCGCCATCACCGTCCACCGAACGCGGATTGCCGTCGAAATCCTCAGGCGGCAGACCGCCCGCGGGCGTGTCCGTACCGCGGTCTATACACGGCGAGGTGGCCAACAAGTGGCCGTCGTTCTCCAATGCCAGCTTGGGGTCTGCGTTGATGTTTCCCGTCCCGGTCCAGCCGCCCTGCACGTCACAATACGTCACAATCGGACTGCCTCCATAAGGAGCCGATATTTGGCCGCCAGTGTTGCCCCACAGGATACAGTTCGTTAGAATCGGATTGTTGAACGAGCCTTCACAGTAGATGCCGCCGCCATTTCTAGAAGCAACGTTGCCGACAACCGTGCAATTGGTCAGTATAGGGCTGGAAAAGTCATAACACGCCAATCCAGCACCGTCGGCAGCCGAGTTTGAAAGCAGAATACAGTTGTCGAGCGTAGGGTTAGACTCATAGACTCGGAGTCCGCCGCCCCCGACGACTGCCGTATTGCCGCCGATCAGTGTGTTTAGCAGAGCTGGGCTGCACCATGCGGAGTAGATGCCCGCGCCGTATTGCGCCCTGTTGTGCGTGACCGCACAGTTATTCAGGGTTGCCTCAGAACCCGATAGATCGAGCCCGCCACCGTAAGAAGAGGCGATGTTGAACGAGAATGTGCAAGCATTGAATGTCGGCGTCGAATCAGAGCAATACACAGCGCCGCCACTTCCGCCCGCTATATTGTAGACCAATGTGCAAGCTGTCACCGTGCCGTGTGATCGGGAAAAGTAGACGGCGCCGCCGGAGCTCTCGGTCATGTTGCCGACGAGGGTGCACTGGGCGAGTACCGCGGAACCCTGTCCGCAGTTCAATGCACCGCCGTAGCTGGCCCTGTTGCCGGTCAGCGTGCAATCAGTCAGCGTCACGGAGCTGTCTCTGCTGCTGTACACGGCGCCGCCGCTGTGCCTGGCCAGGTTAGCGCTAAGCTCACAATCCGTCAGGGTCGCACTGTAGGAAGCCGAGAGGTACAGACCGGCCCCGTAATTCCCTTGGTTCCGGCAGATCGAGCAGTTATCCAGCATTAGAATTGAGGCGGTGGAGTATACCGCGCCACCGTAGGCGTGATTGTTCTCTGTGAACGTGCAATGGCTGAGGTCGATGCTGCACCTCTCTGACCAGAGGCCGCCGCCGTAGTAGGCGGTGTTGCCCCGGAAGGTGCAGTCGGTCAGTTTCGCAGCGACGTGGTCGCAGTGGAGCCCGCCCCCGTACTCGGCGGTGTTGCCCCAGACCGTGCAGTCGATCAGCGTCGGCCTGGCGTTTTCGCAGTACAGCCCGCCGCCCTGGTTCCCGCTGACGTTCCCCTTGAACCGGCAACCGATCAGCGTCGGAGCGGCATCCCAGCAGTACATGCCGCCCCCCTGGAACTCAACCGCGTTGCTGATAATCACGCAGTTGATCAGCGTCGGGCTGGCAGTCTCGCAGTAGATGCCTCCGCCATACTCGCCCGCGCCCTCCACGATCATCAGATCGCGGACAACCGCATCCGCCGTCTCGCCGCTATGGAAGTAAAAGCCCCGCCCGGCGCCCTGGCAATAAATAATGCACAACGCAGGATCGCCGCTGGCCGAGCGAACCGTGATGGCCTTTCCGCCGAAATCAAGGTCCTTGTTGCCGGGACCCACATACACGCCATCGGCGAGCACGACTTCATCACCCGGGAGCGCGGCTTCGATAGCCTGCTGAATCGTCGCGTACTGGCTCGGCACCAGCAACGTATCCGCCACGGCGCCCGGCAAGACGCCCGCGCATACAACTGACCAAATGCAGACCCAACCCGCAGAACCGAGCTTCATTATCCACCTCCGCGATTGTGCGTGCGACCAAACCACCGAAGAATCGGGCGGCACGTGACGACAGCCACAGTATAACACGAGGCATAGCCGGCCAAAAGTCAAAATGACCCGGCGACCTGAGCAACCACGCCCGCCGGTGGCGAAATTATCGCCCACAACCTGCAAGCGCGCCTCCAGAGCTATTCCCGTGGCGGAGAATTTTTCGTATCATCGGACCGATGCCTTTGCCTGTCTTAGCTGATCTGACGGCCAAGCGCCGCGGATTCCCCCGCCAGCGTCAGCCCTTGCTGCCCTTTGCGATCGCCATCGCCGCAGCCCTGCCAGGCACCGTCCTGCGCTTGGCGGGCGTGCCGCTCGACCCGGCCCTGGCAGCCGTGACTTCCGGAGCCGCGATTGTCGGTGCGTCGTTCCTGCTGCTGTGGGCCTGTGACGCGGCCCAAGCC
>ENA-UOUL01000807-UOUL01000807.1-bioreactor-metagenome-genome-assembly--contig:-NODE-807-length-50623-cov-6.498892_pt1 | contig 50623 bp, 37 predicted proteins | sample MGYA00249838_ERZ747220 | MGnify/ENA primary metagenome ERZ747220 (study PRJEB28778, sample SAMN05720191) | bioreactor metagenome | isolation source: Anaerobic biogas reactor | place: USA:Washington... | reverse complement strand
TTGTGCAGGCCGGAACCGTCGATGTGGTCGACGACCATGTCGTCCGGCGGCTGCATGATCTCGCGGTGCATCAGGATGGCCTTGCCCTTGTGGTTGCGGACGGCGTAGACCTTGCCGCCGGACATCTGGGCGGTCCATTTGTATTGGCTGAGCCAGTCGTAGTCGGCGGCGTCGACGACCGCGAACAGGCCCTTGGTCAGCGGGATGTAGCGGACCTCGTCGTCGGCCGGGTCGGGCACGGTGGTCCAGACGGGCTTGTGGCGTTTGCGGCGGTAGTTCGGGCAGGGATCGGCGACGGTCACCTCGCGCAGGTGGCCGGGGCACTCGGAACAGTTGCCGCAGATCAGGCTGGGAAAACAACTGCCCAGCGGAGGAATCATACAGTGGTTGGCGACGCGGTGGGCGTAGGCACAGGTGTAGCAGCTTCGCATGGTGGGTTCCTTCAGCGTTTCTCGCGCGCCGTGCAGTGGGGCGAATGATGATTCGCCCCTACGGCGTGCCGGTCCGGCGTCGGTTTCGGGCGGCCGCCCGGGCCGCCCACGGTGCCACCTTGCCCTGCTGGGCGAGAAACGCCTCGCTGCTGCGAAGCATGTTCAATTTACCATATCCCTGACGAAACGTCAACAGGAAAAGCGCAAAAAGTGTGAAGTCTCAAGTTTTAGGTGTGAAGTGGGCGGGCCGCCGGGCCGTGCGGGGGTCGGCCCGGCGATGCCACACGTCTGATGAGGCGAACGGATGTTCAGCCTTTGATCTGGACTTTGACGGCCTTGCTCCTGGCGGCCTTCGGCAGCGTGATGTTGAGCACGCCGTCCTTGCAGGTCGCCTCGACCTTGGTTGTGTCCACCTCGGCGGGCAGCGTCACGTCGCGACGGAAGGAGCCATAACTGCTCTCGCAGTAGTAGTAGCCCTTGTCCTTTTCCTCGCGGGTCTCCTTCTTCTCGCCGGAGATGGTCAGCGTGTTGTTGTAGACGCTGATGTCGACGTCGTCGGCCTTGCAGCCAGGCACCTCGGCACGGACCAGGATCGCGTCGTCCTTCTCGGCCACGTCGATCGCCGGCCAGGCCTTGTGGCTGCCGAACGGCCGGTCCAGGCCGCGGAAGAAGCCGTCGAACAGGTCGTCCATCTCGTGGTGCAGTCTTGCCAGTTCGCCTCGGTTCCTTTGGTTCAACGATAGCAGTGCCATAGTCATACCTCCTTTCGAATCTCCTGACCACGACTCGTGTCGTTGTTCCACATTCCCCTGTATTTCTTGTCCACTATATGTATGTGCAAACTCCATGCCAGACCGCCCGACGGCGGCAGAGGCCCGTTTCGGGCCTTCTGCGGGGATTTCGGCGGGGGCGGGGCCGGGCGGAGACTGTCAATCTGGCACTCGCCCGAACGCGAACGGCAGCGGAAAAGAGGGTGTTCGCGGCATGTCCCGGGGCGTATAATCGCGGTGAATCGACATTGGATTGAGGTGAAACGGTGGGCAGACTTCTGGAAAGCAACGTGGCGATTGTGACCGGGGCCAGTCGGGGGATTGGCCGGGCCATCGCTGTGGCGCTGGGCGGCGAGGGGGCGACGGTGGTTCTGTCGGCCCGGGCCGAGGCGGACCTGGCGCAGACGGCCTCGCTCGTTCGGGCGGCGGGCGGTGCGGCCCAAATCGTCCCGGCGGAACTGGCCGACGAGCAGGCGATCAGGAACCTGGTCACGAGAACGGCCGACCGGTGCGGCCGGCTCGATGTCCTCATCAACAACGCCGGCATCACGCATTCGGCGCCGCTGGAGCAGACGCAGACGGCGGACCTGGACCGCTGCTGGGCGGTGAACGCGCGGGCGCCGTTCCTTCTGTGCCGCGAGGCGTTGCCGCTGCTCAAGCGGGCCGAACGGGCGACCATCGTCAATATCTCATCGGTCGTCGGCGTCAAGGGCTATCCGCTCCAGAGCGCCTACACCGCCTCGAAGCACGCCCTTCGCGGGATGAGCATCGCGCTGGCGGAGGAGCTTCGCGGCTCAGCCGTCCGGGTGCATGTGATCTGTCCCGGCGGCGTGGACACGGAGATGGTCGGCCGCGTGCGTCCCGACATTGACAAGGGCGACCTGATCGGCCCCGGCGAGATTGCCGAGCTGGTACTCTACCTTGTGACACACCGGGGCAATGCGGTCGTCGACGAACTGCACATCCGCCGGGCGACAGCCTCGCCCTGGTTCGGTTGAGGGGACGCGATCATGATAGACATAGGAGCACCGATGAGGGCCGGTAATGATGTCGCGACGTGGCGATCGGGTGGCGGCGGTGTTCGGCGGGAAAGGCAGGTGTGATGCGAGCGGTCATTCAACGCGTGCTGCAAGCGGAGGTGGCGGTCCAGCAGAACGGCGTCGGTCGGATCGGGCCGGGGTTGCTGGTCTATCTGGGCGTCGGCAAGGACGATTCCGACGCGGACGCGGAGTTCATGGCCGACAAGCTCGTGAACCTGCGGATCTTCTCCGATGAGGCGGGCAAGATGAATCGCAGCGTGATCGACGTGGGCGGCAAGGTCCTGCTGATCAGCAACTTCACGCTGCAGGGCGACTGTCGCAAGGGCCGTCGGCCGGGGTTCGACGCGGCCGGACCCCCACAGACCGCCGAGCCGCTCTACGAGAAGGTCGCCGCCCTGATCGCTCAACGGGGCGTCGGCGTGCAGACCGGCTCGTTCGGCGCCCACATGCACGTCAGCAGCATCAACGATGGGCCCGTCACCTTCCTGCTCGACAGCACTCGCCTGTTCTGATCGCGCGCCGGTCAGCGAACGCTGGACTGCATGGCCGGACGGGGCGACGAGGGACGCGTGGAGCGTTCCCAGTGCTGCAGAATGCACGCCACCACAGCAAGAATGGCGACCGCCAGGACAAGGACAAGTCCCAACCGCCAATTGAGGTGTCGTGTCGCCTTCAACTTCGCCGTTCCGTCGCCGTGCCCGCGAACGGCCGTGTTGCCTGGGGCTGTAACGTCACAGGGACATCGGTTCTTGACGCGTTGAACGATTGGCATGTCACCCTCTCCCACGTCGCCACGATGCGACTATACGAATCTCCTGACAGGCGTTCTCATCAGCGCCAAGGTGGCCAGTCCGGAAAGGCACACCGTCAGCCCGATAAACGCCGCACAATGCTGCTCGGGGGTGATGAAACACGCCAACCCACGGTGGATCAGCGGATGAATCAGATAGACCCCGAACGTCAGCGGCGCCAGGGCGGCCACCACGACGCTCTCGTTCACAGGCCGGCCATATGCCAGACACACGAGCACGATCGCAAGGGCATGGGGAATGACGGGCGTAGCCCGCCCCAGCACCGTCAACACACCGCACACCGCCAGCACCGCCAAGACCACGACAGACAGCAGCCACTGCCTCTGCTGGCGCGATGGAATCATCCGGGATCGCCCAATGGCAAAACCCAGAGGCACGGCGGCCAGGCCGAACTCCCATTGAGGCAGCGGCCGCGCCCACCGCGCGCTCGACAGGCAGAGCGCGTGAAAGACAAGAAGGAGCAGTCCAATCCCCACAGCCGGAAGTACCACCGCCATGTGGCCGACGCGCGTCGTGCGTCGGTTGACTGCGTACAACACACACCCCCAGGCGAATGCATACGGCAAATACCACAGGTGTATGTGCGTGCCCATGAGGATCGTCTCCAACGACAGCATCTCGACCAACGAATCGGCATCGCTCAGGAACGCCGCCCTGGCCAGCCGGAGAAGACCGTACAAGGCCGACCAGAAGAGCCACGGCTTGAGAAGACGATCGCAGCGCCGCCGCAGAAAGCCGGACAAGGGCGCCTCGGCGTTGCGGATCGTGATCAGCGAGAAGAAGATCAGCAGAAAGATCGGAAGACCCGCATAGCCGATCTCACGACACGGCGCATCATCTGTGTGGAACCAGACGATGCCGATCGCCGCCAGGACGCGCAGCCGGTCGATGCTGCCGACCCTCTCCGACGCCAGCGATACCGAAAGCGGGCGCGCCGCGTCGGCAACCTGGTCCTGAAGAACGTCAGTGGTCTGCACCCTCATGCGCTCGTATGACTCGCTACCGGGCGACCGTCGGCGTCCGACACGTTCCTGCCTGCAGGGACATGAGCAACGACGATCGCCACCTTCTCTTCACCTTCCATCCCTCTCTGTCGATCCGGCGTGCAGGCGCATGTGGCGCGGACCCCCTGCCGTTCCCGGATTGTCCCGACGGACACCGGAGCAACGCAGGGAGCCTCCTGTGTCGCGGCGCGCCAGACGCGCCAGACACCCTTCCTGCCTCTTGCCGTGTGATCCTCCCTGGTCTCAGCACTATAGTATATCCGCTGCGGACGTGCGGATCAAGCAAAAACCCCTGAGATCTCGGGGATATTTGCCGACGTCGCAGGACCAGGGGACCGGCGCCGGGCGGCCCCGTGGCGTCCGTCGTGTCGGAGGACTACCCGATCGGCCGCGTTTGGCGTATGATGGGCGTGTGTCTGACAACAGCCGAAACCTTCTGAGAGGTACCCTGATGCATTTGAGTCGTATCGTCTTTCATCCGGATACGTATCCGACCCGCGAACACTATCCGTTCAATCTCGACATCTTCCATCGAACCGCAGATATCGTTCTCGAGCGCCCTGTGACGATGTTCGTCGGCGAGAACGGCACGGGCAAATCGACGCTGCTCGAAGCGGTGGCGCGCAAGGCCGGCATCCACATCTGGCAGGATTACGGGCGGACGCGATTCCAGTACAATCCCTACGAGAATAAGTTCCATCGGTGCATCTCAGTGGAATGGGCCGACGGTGGCGTGCCCGGCTCGTTCTTTGGATCGTCGGTGTTCCATGACTTCGCCCGCATCCTCGATGAATGGGCGGCCGCCGACCCGGCCCTGCTCGAATACTTCGGCGGCAAGTCGCTGCTGACCCAGTCGCACGGCCAGTCGATCATGTCGTTCTTCAAGGCCCGCTACGAGATCAAAGGGCTCTATCTGATGGACGAGCCGGAGACGGCGCTGTCGCCCGCAACGCAGATCGCGCTGCTGAAGCTGCTCGCCCGCATGGCGGCCGCCGGACACGCGCAGTTCATCATCGCCACGCACTCGCCCATCCTTTTGGCCTGTCCCGGTGCGGCGATCTACAGTTTCGACGAGATTCCCATCCAGCCGATCGCGTATGAACAGACGCCCCACTATCAGACGTATAAGAACTTCATGAACGATCCGCACAAGTACTGCAACAATCACCAATGAGAACCCCGGAGGATATCATGACCGCAAGGCGACACGATTTCAGAATACCGATGATCTCGCTGACCGTCTGCGCGGCCCTGGCGTCTCTGTGCTGGGCGGCCGGCGAAAAGGGTCTGGAGCGAATCCGCGCCAGCGACGATGGGAGGCACTTCGTCGGCGCTGAATCCGGCCGGCGATTCATCGCCTGGGGCGTCAATTACGATCATGACGATGACGGGCGCCTGCTCGAAGACTACTGGCAAAACGAATGGCCGACCGTCGTGGAGGACTTCGGCGAGATCAAAGCCCTCGGCGCCAACGTCGTCCGGGTCCACTTGCAGGTCGGGCGATTCATGAACGCGCCGCAGGAGCCCAACGACGCGTCGCTGGCCCGGCTGGCCGACCTCGTGAAGCTGGCCGAGCGGACGGGGCTCTATCTCGACGTTACCGGCCTGGGCTGCTACCACAAGCAGGATGTGCCCGCCTGGTACAACGCCATGAACGAGGCGCAGCGATGGGACGTCCAGGCGCAATTCTGGGAGGCGGTCGCCAAGACCTGCGCGCACAGCGACGCGATCTTCTGCTATGACCTGATGAACGAGCCGATCCTGCCCGGCGGCGACAAGGTCGAGACCGACTGGCTGGCAGGCGACTTTGCGGGCAAGCATTTCGTTCAGCGGATCGCGCTCGATCTGGCCGGCCGCCGCCGGGAAGAGGTAGCCAGGGCCTGGGTCGATGCGCTCGTTGCCGCCATCCGCAAGCACGATGCCCGAAGCATGGTCACGGTGGGCGTGATCCCGTGGGCGATGACCTGGCCGAAGGCCAAGCCCCTCTTCTATTCCAAAGAGGTCAGTGAGAACCTGGATTTCGTCAGCGTGCATTTCTATCCGGAGCGAGGTGAAATCGACAAGGCCCTGAAGGCGCTGGAGGTCTACGACGTCGGCAAGCCTCTGGTGATCGAGGAGATGTTCCCCCTTCGTTGCAGCCTCAACGAGATGGACGCCTTCATCGACGGCTCACGGCAGATCGCCGACGGCTACATCAGCTTCTATTGGGGCAGGACCGCCGAGGAATACAGCCGCCAGCCGCACGACCTCAAGGGCATGCTCCTCCGCGGCTGGCTCGAATACTTCCAAACCAAGACCCCCGAAATCATCGACACGTCCGGCCGGCGAAACTGAGCGCCGTGCCAGAGCCTCCGTTCGGTCGCCTGCTGCCTGTCACGTCGAGTATCTTTCACGTTTGCATGAGGGCGATCCGCCTGTGGCGGACGTCGCCCCTACAGGCGTCAATCGCGTATGCGAACCGGAAGATACATCGAATCGATGGCCAGCCCCCTCGACTGCACTTCGTTTCGCTCTGGGTGACAACGGCGTGTGTAGATTTCCGGGGCACCGGCACTTCTGAGCCTTTGAAGCGTCTGGGTGGCAGACTCAAAGCCTGTCTTGAGCGACGTCGAAAGATCCACAGGACTTGGGGATGGCCGGAAGTGTCGGCGTCTCTGGATACACAAGCCCAAACGCCATCCCCAAGGCTATGCCTTCAGGCTGCCACGCGCCTGTCTGAAGGCAAGTTCGTGCACAGGCTCCAGCAGCAGACCTTGTCATTCCGACCGGAGCGCCGCGAAGCGGAGGAATCTGGTTGCGAATGAGGTACAGGCCCAGTCTCTGGCCAGATGCTTCGGCTTCGCTCAGCATGACAAGCGCGGGGCCGCTGCGCAACATGCACCGCACCCTATCGCGGCGGGTGCGATTCATGTCTGGAGGTAGATTTTCGCAGAGCCCGCCAACAAGTCGTGTCGCTCCCTGTAGGGCGAGGCATGCCTGGCCCCTACGGGCGTGAATCGCATATGCGAACCGAAAGATACATCGGATGGATGGCCAGACCCCTCGACTGCACGACATTTCGCTCGGGGTGACAAGGGGTGGGCCGTTGTGTGCGCCAATGTCATCTCCAGGTGCGGGTGCGGTCGGTGCGGCGGTGGAAGGCGGTGGAGACCGATTGGGCGCGGGCCTTGAGGAGCGTCTGGCGGCCTTGGGGGTTTCGGGTGTAGAGGGCCTCGCAGGGGCCGATGTAGCGGGCCCACATCCGGCGGAAATGCTCGGCGGACTCTTTGTTCTTCGCGAGGGCCCTGGGCACGGCGTGGTAGTCTTTCCGCATGAAGGGGCCGAGCGGGCTCTTTCGCACGAGCAGATAGCGTGGATCGTCGATGGGGCCGAGCAGTTCCTGGAGGGCTTCGAGGAAGACCGATCGCTCCCGCGTGCTGCCGCCCTTGACGGAGCAGGCGACCAGGCCATACTCCCGGCGTTGCGCGATGACGCGGGGCCGGGCACGGCGGGCGTCGATGACACCGGCCTCGACGAGAGCCTTGAGCAGGGCGTTGCCGATCTGCTTCATGCTCGATGCGACCGAGCCGTGACGCAACAGCAGCCACAGGGCCTTGAAGAACTTCGGAAGGGCCGCCACCGCCGCCAGGGCCGACACGGCCGCCAGAAGGAGCATCAGCACCCGCAGCGGCCAGGACGCAGCGGATCGGGACATCCAGATCGAGAAGGCCGATACGCCCCAGAACCACACCTGCCACAGCACCGCCAGGACCGTCCGCGTGACCACGAAGTCGCGCGGCAGCGCCAGTTGCGAGGTCGTGACCTCTTCGGCCATGGCCCCGATGCGGGCGGCGCCGAGCGCCAGCTCCCATCGCGTTCGCAGGCCGCCGCGATCCCGTGCCTGCTGCGTCATGGTCGCGTTGATCTGGTCGATCCGAGTCGGGTCGTAGGGAGGGTTGCCGAGCCCGAGCCGGGACAAGCCGCTTTCGATTGCGCTTCTCTTGAACGAGACGCCGACAAAGGCCTTGAACCGACGCATCAGTGTATCGAGGTCCTCGCCCGGTTCGGCGACCCCGGTCTCCTGGCAGACCAAGTGCCAGATGTTGGCGGTCTTGGTGGGGTGGCCCTCTTCGGTTCGGATGGCGCGGCCGCGCATCTGGTTGCTGAGCATATACGAGCCGACGAAGCTGGCGAGGATCAGCGTGTTGACCGACGGCGCGTCCCAGCCTTCGCCGAGCAGCGAGGTGGTCCCGACCAGCACGGTGACGCCGCCCTGGCGGAACAGATTCGTGACGAGCGCGACGATCTTCTGCTTGTCGGCGCCGCGAACGACGACCTCGCAGAACCGCTCGTCGTGGGCCAGCGGCTTGAAGGCGATGCTGCCAGAGTCGATTCCGAGGTCCGCGCCGATCGCTCGCAACGACTCCTGCGTGTCGGAAGGGACGACGGTCAGCGTTCCCGTGAGGATGCCGAGCCGGACGTCGGGGGCCTTGCTGCGGCGGATCTGCTCGAAGATCGGCACGACGCCCAGTCGCTTGAGGTCTTTGGTGTCGGTCGTGTCCCTGGGGAAATCGGCGCTGCGAACGAAGTCGGTCAGGACGACCATTCGCAGAGCCGGACCGAGAGATTGGCCCTCCATCTCGACGATGTCCTCGATGCTCTTGAGCTTCGAGGCGCTTCGCGTCAGCAATTGGGCGGTCCGGCTCGTGCTCCGCAGGCTCACCGTGCGCCGCTCGATCGCACCGATCCGCTTGAGGTCGCGGGCGATCTGCTGGAACAGACCCTTGTGGGCTTCAAACGACTTGGCGTGGCTGTAGAGGCAGCCGGTCAGCAGGGTCTGGAGCCATTCGAGCGTCAGCGGGCGGCACTTGCGCCGCGAGAAGCCGATCGCGGCCAGCAGCTTCCTGGGCGGCCGGCCTCGAACGTGACTGAGGAAGATGGCGACGCTCGAATAGAAACCCGGATCGGCGAGGATCTCCTCGACGTGCGTCCCAGGCTCGACGACGCGGCGGTCGCCTTCAAGGGCCTGGATGAATGCCTCATTGCCGGTCAGCGCCTTGACGGAGGCATCGACCTGGCGACGGAACTCCGCGAGTTCGGCCTGCTCGGCCCGCAGCGGCGTCGAGATGTACACGTAATCCTGGTGCGGGCAGAGGTTCCTCTCCTGCACCAGCTCGGGCACGGTGATCTCCGCGTCGATCGAGCCGCACAAATCGACATAGCGGTCCCACTCGAACGGCGAGACGTCGAACGGCGCGGTGGCGGTCAGCGCCACAACCGTCGGCTCGTTCAGGTTCTTCTTCACATCGATCAGACACCGCCACCACTCATTCCTCAGATGGTGCGCCTCGTCGAGCACGAGCGTGCGAACGTCCAGCGCGCCCAGCTTCTTCAGCAGAGCGGCCTTCCGAGCCGATCGGGGGCCGTTTTTGCCCGCTTTCTCGCCGGCCGGCTGCGGTTGCTGGTCTTCCTCTTCCTCCTCCTGGCCCGAGTAGACGCTGTGCAGACCCTGATAGGTCGAGACGGTGAGGAATCGCGGGTCGCGAATGTCCCGCGAGACCCAGTCGGGCAGACCCGGACCACGATCGCTGAACAGGCCGACGAGCCGGTCGATCCACTGGTCGCGGATGGCGACGGTCGGGGTGAAGATCAGCGTGGGCCGGTTCAGCCGACGGACGACCTCCAGGCCCAGCACCGTCTTGCCCGAGCCGGGCGCCGCGACGATGTGCAGGTGGTTGTCGTCGAGGTAGTCGTCCAGCTCCGACAGCACGCGCTGCTGGTAGCGACGCCAGGGCTTGCGGAACTGGATGTCCGAAGGAAACGTCTTCACCTATGAGGCCCGGAGAATGAAATACCAGTAGCCGATTGCCGCCAGAATCTGCACCAGGATGATGCCGATGAATACCATCCTGAATTTGAGTTTCTGCGTCTTGTGCCGGAACAGTCCCTGGGCCCCCAACGCGCCGGGGCTGCCCCCGGCCAATGCCGCCAGATGCAAAATCACCTCCGGCACGCGTCCGCCGCGCAGGACCGCCTGTCGCTTGTCGTAGCCGTAAAGGACCACGGTCACGGCGTTGATGCCGATCAGATAGGCGTACAGCCCCGGCAGGCCGAGCCACCAGAGCAGGATCGATGCCACGGCGACGAGAATCGCCAGAATCCAGAAGAATGTCTTTTTCGGTTGCCGTCGGGTCATCTTCCAAGCCGCCACACATCACACGCCGAAGGTCGCGCCGATGGCCTTGGCGGCCCGGACCAGCGGGTGGTTCTTTGGGACTTTCTTGATCTTGCCGGCAATGCTGGCCAGGGGGACGCTGGAAATCCCGCCGCCCTTCCAGACCACCAGGCGGTTCCGGACGCCCGCGGCCAGCAGTTCGATTGCGGAGTGGCCGAACATCGTCGCCAGCGTCCGGTCGCGCGGCGTCGGCGTGCCGCCCCGCTGGACGTGCCCGAGGACCACTGCGCGACAATCCAGGCCGGTCTGCCGGTTGATGTCTTCGGCCAGCTTCTCGCCGATCCCGCCCAGGCGGATCGGGTCGGGACTATGCGCAACGCGCTTGAGGACGACCATCTGCCCGCCCTTTTCCTTCGCCCCTTCCGAGACGACGATGATGCTGAAGCGTTTTCCTTTCTTGGATCGCCCGATGACGTATTGGCAGACGGTGTCGAGTTTGTAGGGGATTTCCGGGAGGAGGATCACGTCGGCGCCGCCGGCGGCCCCGGCGTACAGGGCGATCCAGCCGGCGTAGCGACCCATCACCTCGACGATCATCACGCGCTGGTGCGAACTGGCGGTGGTGTGGACCTTGTCGATGGCTTCGGTTGCCGTCGTGACGGCCGTGTCAAAGCCAAACGTGACATCGGTGCCCGCCAGGTCGTTGTCGATCGTCTTGGGCACGCCGATGACGGTCAGGCCCTTCTTGGCGAATCCGGCCGCCGAGGCCATCGTGCCGTCGCCGCCGATGCAGACCAGGGCGTCGATATCACGCTCCTTCAGGGCGCGGAGGCATCGATCCGAGACGTCCTTCATCTGCGTGCGTCCGCCCGTTGTGACGGGGAAGTGGAACGGATTGGACGTGTTGCTGCTGCCCAGAATCGTGCCGCCAACGGTGAGGATGTTGCTGGTTTGTTCGTAGGTCAGGCGGTCGATGCGGTTCTCGATGAATCCGAGGTAGCCGTCCTGAATGCCCCAGACGGTCAGACCGTGGTCGTTGATAGCCGTTTTGGTCACCGCTCGAATCACGGCGTTCAGGCCGGGGCAGTCGCCTCCGCCCGTCATCACGGCGATCGATTTCAGTTTGGCTTTGGCCATGCGTTGTCCCTCTGTTTTCTGTCCGCTGCTGTCAGTGCTATCGTTCGGGCCCGATCCCGGGATACATCAGGATCGGCTCTGCCGACCCATCTTAGCCGTTGATTGAACCTCTGAAAACAACAATGCGCTGACAGCAGGTCCTTCTGTCCAGACGGGCACACAACCGGTCTGTGCTTGTCAGCAGCACGCCCGGAATGATAGAGTACCCTGGTGCTCATCGACAAAACGGTCCTTGGGAAGGAGAAACAGCATGAGGTGGGAGTACCGGACGGTTAAACTGGCTACGAGCGGCTTTCTGGGCGGCAAGTTCGACGAGAACCAGCTCGACGCCTACATGAATCAACTGGGCTCCCAGGGGTGGGAGCTGGTGGCCGGCTTCGATACGAACAAGAGCTACGGCGAGACGCGCGACGTCGTCGTGATTTTCAAACGTCCCCTGCCGTGATTGTCTCCTCTGTGCGGGATTGCGACGGCGGAAATGCGATGGTGAACCTCAGGACGTACGGAGGCGGACCGTTCGGCGTGGCGGTGATCCACGGCGGGCCCGGCGCCGCCGGACAGATGGCGTCCGTGGCGCGGGAGCTGGCCCGCGATGGGGGCGTGTTGGAGCCCCTTCAGACGCAGGCGTCCGTCGATGGGCAGATCGAGGAACTCAAGACCGTATTGGAGGCGAATGCCGATCTTCCCGCGATTCTCGTCGGCTTCTCGTGGGGAGCGTGGCTGAGCTACCTCTGCGCCGCGCATCATCCCGGTCTGGTGAAGAAGCTGATCCTCGTCTCCAGCGCGCCGTTCGAAGAAAGATGTGCCTCGGGCATCCTCCAGACGCGGCTGAGTCGTCTGAACGCCGACGAGCGCAGAGAGGTCCAGGCGATGATGGAAGCCATGAAGGACCCGAACCTGGCCGACGCCGATGCGCTGCTGGCTCAGTTCGGCAGGCTTTTCGCCAAGGCCGACGCCTGCGACCCGCTGACGCTCGATAGCGACGAGTTGCAGACCTCCTGGTCGATTCACCAGAGCGTCTGGAGCGAGGCGGCCCACCTGCGCAGCAGCGGTCGGCTTCTGGACCTCGGCCGGCGAATCGACTGCCCGGTCGTAGCCGTTCACGGCGACGAGGACCCGCACCCGGCCGCAGGCGTCCGCGAGCCGCTCGCCGCTGTCGTGAACGACTTCCAGTTCGTCCTTCTGCGCAACTGCGGACACACACCCTGGATCGAACGGCGGGCCCGCGACACGTTCTACCGCGTCGTCCGGGAACAGTTGCGCGCAGGCACATAGGCTCGGCGCGTCCGAGAAACGGTCGGGTGACGCGTGCGGACGCTGAGGTCCTTCGTTCTACAGCGGCGTTCCGACGGATTCCGAAGCGGCCGGGAGCGGAAATGGCAGAAAAAGACGAAGACCCGTTGGAGACGCGGGGTTTGCACGCCGATGAATACGCTCGGACAGCGGTTCAGCCGGTCTGAATCCCGCCACACGGCGGGGCCGGGGCCGCCGGAACGAATGATCGGATCAGAGCATGGAAACCAAAAACGTGACAACGTCATCTCTCAAGGGCGTGCTGCTGGACAGCGCCAAGGAAGTCTTCGAATCGATGGTCTTCATGCCGCTGGAGGAAGTCGAAGGGCAGAAACCCGACCCGACAGGAGTGACGTTGCTCGGGACGATCACATTCGCCGGAAACATCGAAGGCTGTCTGGGCGTCTGCTGCAACATGACCGGCGCCCGCGCCATCGCCGCCGGCATGCTGTGTATGGACTCGCCCGATGAGCTGGCCGACGACGACCTCGTCGACGCCATGGGCGAAATCGCCAACATGGTCATGGGAGCGGTCAAAACCCGCATCCAGGACAATTACCAGAGCATCCTGATCTCCGTCCCCTCCGTGGTCCAGGGACGCGAATTGCGAAGCCGTCCGAATGAGGGGATGGTCCGGGTCGCTGCAACCACATGCGTCGGGGGCGAGCACCCCGTCGAATTCTCCCTGGTCTATCGCGAGGGCGCCGGCGCGTAGCGCGTAGGATGGGCTTTTAGCCCAGGCGGATTGGAACGATCGAAATGAACGGCATGGGCTGACGCCCATCCCACATTGACTGTCCGACACGTGCGACAACCAGCGCAATGTGCGCAGGGCGTCAGGATCACATCGGGGCAGGCCCCTGCTCGGGGTAGGGATAGCTTCGATGGTACCCGCCGCCGAGCAGGTCCTTCTTCAACGCCTCGACGGCCGCTTGCGCATGATTGTCAAACCGCAGGAAGGTCTCCGTCAACGCCGAGCCGACGATGGCCCCGGTCTCGCTGTCAACGACCCGAACGCGCAGCTTCATCAGTTTGCCCGGGCGATCATCGTCCTTGTAGTAATTGCACAAGAACAGCGCCTCGACGCCGAGGATCTGCTTGATGCGGGCCCGCGTGCTGTCGTTGAGCCGGCCTTGAAGCAGGTCCTGCTCGCCGATGATTTTGGCCAGCTCACCCCGCTCGACGAAGGTGATGGGCTTGCCGACGAAGGTCTTCACGTAGGCGGCCATGAAGATCTGCTCCTGCTCGGGGTCCAGGCCGAGCACGGCCAGGCGCTCGTAGCTGATCAACTCGGGTTTGGTGAAGACCGCCCGCGTATTGCCTTCGCAGCCGGCCAGGAAGGCCGGGATCATCACGGCGCCGACGACAGCCATTGCTCTGCCTCGTCCGTTCATCGCTATCACTCCCTGATAAATGTGGCGAATCCTGCTTTCGCTGGGCCAACGGCCCACGTGAACACAATACCAGCTATCTTCTTCTATCGGCCAATCGCATCCGAACTCTGTTGCCATTCTGGCAGCGGCCTGTGGAAATCAGACCCGCGTTTGTCCCTGTCCCTGGCGAGGCCTTGCAGACCGGTGAGACCGTGGTAAGATGGCACGGCAAAGGAATAGCTCGAATCGCTCTGAATCCCCGTGGAGGACAGAACCGATGCGCATCGGCATCATCTCCGACACACACGACAACCATCGCAGCGTCCGCCGGGCGATTGAGATCTTCACCGAAGGCGGCATCGCGTGCATTCTCCACGCCGGCGACATGACGGCACCGGCCACGGCGGCGCTGTTCGCCGACTTTGGCGTCGGCGCGCGTCACGACCGGTTCATTGCGGTCCTGGGCAACTGCGATGCGGACCGCGTCTCGCTCAGAGGCACCATCGAGGCCTTCGGCGGCGAAGCGCATGAGTCCTGCTTCGACGGGCAGCTCGACGGCAGGACGGTCTTCATGGCGCACAAACCCTCTTCGGTCCGTCCGGCGATCGACAGCCAGGCCTACGACCTGGTCGTCTACGGCCACACGCACCATCAGGACACCCACCGCGTCGGCAGGACCCTGATCGTCAATCCGGGGGCGGCGAGGGACTGGATGACCGCTGAAGGCCACGTGGCGATCGTCGATCTGGCCGACCTGAGCGTGACCTTCGAACCCCTGAGATGATCGTGCGAAGAACGCACCGACGGCCCCGACACCCCGATGCTCCAAACGAACACAGGGGCGAGTAGAAACTCGCCCCTGCGGTCAATTCCCTTCTGTCCCGTGACGCGCCGTTCCCCTCGAAACGCCCGCCACGGTGGCCGGCGTCGTCACGCGCGCAGCTTGCGGTAGTTCTTCAGACACAGATCGATGGCTTCGAGCGGCGGATACACGTCCTTCTCCTCCTCGATGATATACCACTGCGTGCCGCCGATGGTCTCGCAAACGGAGAAGACTTCGTCCCAGGGGACGTCGCCTTCGCCGATGATGGCGTTCTTGTTCGTCTTCGAATGTTCTTTCAGATGGACCGTGAGCGACCGGCCGGGGTACTTCTTCAGATAGGCCACCGGATCGCCGCCGCCGTCCATGCAGTTGCCTGTGTCCATCTGCATGACGACGTGCTTGCCCGTGTTGCCGAACAGAATGTCCCACGGTACGTCGCCGCCGTCGAGGGCATGGAAGTCATGGGCGTGGCAGTGATATCCCACGACCATGCCGTGCGCCGGGACCTTCTCGGCCAGTTGATTGAATCGTTTGGCGTACGCCAGCCAGGCCTCTTTCGGGCTGGCGTCGTTGGGCTGCAGCCACGGGACGATGAGGTACTTGTTGCCCAGGATCGTGTTGAACTCGATGGTCGCGTCGAGGTTGGCGTCGGAGAGCGTATCCATCTGAGTGTGCGTGCCGCAGCACTTCAGGCCGTTGTCGTCGAGGATCTTGCGCAGGTCCTTGGCGGAGTAATCGTAGTAGCCGGCGAACTCGACGCCGTCGTACCCCATCGCCGCCACCTTGGCGATGGTGCCGGGCAGGTCCTTGGCGCACTCGGCGCGGACCGAGTAGAGCTGCACGCCGACGGGGAGCTGACGTTTGGCGAACGTGTTCCGCATGCCGTTTCCGCAGCCGGCGCCCATCAGCCCGGCGGCAGCGAAAGAGGCGGCGGTGGTCGCCAGAAAGTCACGACGGGAGAGTTTGGAGTGCCCTTGGTTCTTCTTCATGTTCCTTCACCTCGTTTCATCGTCCTGTTCGATTCCGTTGATCGGTCACGTAGGTCCCGCAGGACCTGCTCATCGGCCCTTGATTGTAGGGACCCCGCAGATGGCGGTCAAACGCAAAAAGCCGTACCCGCTGCCCGATGGGAACCGTCGTTGGCCCAAAGGCCCCCCTGTGCTTCTGTCGCGACGAGGCCGGAAAACCGTTGCGAAATTGCTTCTGACCGGCCATGATGGTGGTCCGTTCATTTTGCGCACAGATTGAGGAGAATGCTATGAATCGTCGCCAATTCCTTCAGACCACCGCCGCCGGGATTGCCTTGTCCTCTTTCGGAGGACTCGTGCCCGCCTTCGCGCAGCCCAAACCCAAGCGCGTCGCCCTGATCGGGACCGGCTGGTACGGCAAGAGCGCGTTGTTCCGACTGCTCCAGATCGCGCCGGTCGAGGTCGTCGCCCTCTGTGACGTGGACCGGAACATGGTGGCCGAGGCCGCCCGGATGGTCGCCGACCGTCAGGCCTCCAAGAAGACGCCCCGCACCTACGGCGACTACCGCCAGATGCTCAAACAGGAAGAGCTGGACATCGTGCACGTGGCCACGCCCGACCACTGGCACGCCCTGGCGATGATCGCAGCGGTCCAGGCGGGCGCCGACGTGTATGTCGAGAAGCCCCTCAGCACCGATATCGTCGAGGGCCAGGCGATGCTGGCGGCGGCAAGAAAGTACGGCCGCATGGTCCAGGTCAACATGCAGCGGCGTAGCACGCCGCACCTGATCGAGGCCCGCAAGCGGGTGATCGAAGCCGGCCTGCTCGGCAAGATCGCCCATGTCGAAATCTGCTGCTACTATCACATGCGGGCGCGGGGCCAGGCGCCCGAGATGACCCCGCCCGAACACCTCGACTACGAGATGTGGACCGGCCCGGCGCCGGCGCGGCCCTACAACCGCTGGGTCCATCCGCGCGGCTGGCGGGCCTTCATGGAGTACGGCAACGGCATCGTCGGCGACATGTGCGTGCACATGCTCGACATGGTCCGCTGGCTGCTCGATCTCGGCTGGCCCACCCACGTCAGTTCCTCCGGCGGCATCCTCGTCGACAAGGCGAGCACCGCCAACATCAGCGACACCCAGATCGCCACGTTCGACTTCGGCGACCTGCCGGTCGTCTGGACCCATCGCACCTGGGGCAGCGCCCCCGATCCGGAGTATCCCTGGGGCGGCGTCATCTACGGCGACAAGGGCACGCTCAAGGTCGATGTCCACAAGTATGAGTTCATCCCGCAAGGCCAGGGCGAACGGCTCAGCGGCAAGGCCCTCTACGAGTACGACAAGTACCCCGAAGACGAGACCGAGAAGGACCTGGAGCGGCACGTCGCAGCCCCGATGCGGCGCCACTGGCAGAACCTCCTCGATGCGATCGAGACGCGGACCAGACCCGTCTGCGACATCGAGCAGGGCTACATCACCGCGACCTCGTGCATCCTGGCGAATATGGCCTGCAAGCTGGGCCGCACGCTCCAGTGGGACCCGAAGCAGGGCAAGGTCGTCGGCGACGACGAGGCCAACCGCCTCCTGGCCCGGCCCTATCGCCGCCCCTGGGTCCACCCCGATCCGGCGAATGTCTGAAGGAGCGTTGCATGCCATCCAACATGAATCGCAGGCAGTTCCTGAGGCTCTCGGCCGGCGCTGCGGCACTTGCGTCGTTCTCGTGGACGGCCTCACACGCTGGAGCTTCAAACAGACCGAACATCGTCCTGGTCGTCAGCGACGATCACGGGCGGGGCGATCTGGGCTGCTATGGCAATCCCGTCATCCAGACCCCGCATCTCGACGCCCTGGCGACCGAGGGCGTGCGGTTCACCAACGCATTCTGTACGACCGCCAGTTGCAGCGCCAGCCGGTCGGTTATCCTTAGCGGCCTCTACAACCACTACAACGGCCAGTACGGGCACGAGCACAGCTACCACCACTTCCACAGCTTCGATCACGTGCGGAGTCTGCCCGTACTGCTGTCCCAGGGCGGCTACCGGACCGCTCGCGTCGGCAAGTACCACGTCGCGCCGGAAGAGGTCTACCGGTTCGACGTCGCGCTGCCGGGCAACAGCCGCAGCCCCGTCCAGATGGCCGACAACTGCAAGGCCTTCGTCGCCTCTGCTGACGCGAAGCCGTTCTTCCTTTACTTCTGCATGTCCGACCCGCATCGCGGCGGAGGCAAGGCCACCGACCTGCCGCACGAGCCCGACCGCTTTGGCAATCGCGACCAAGGCTACCCGGGCGTCAAGGAAGTGACATACGATCCACAGAAGGTCGTCGTGCCGGACTACCTGCCCGACATCCCCGAATGCCGGGCCGAGCTGGCGCAGTATTCCCAGGCGGTCTCGCGCGTCGACCAGGGCGTCGGTCGTCTGATCGACGTGCTCAAGCAGGCCGGACAATACGACGACACGATCGTGATCTACATCTCCGACAACGGGATCGCCTTCCCCGGCGCCAAGACAACGCTTTATGAGCCCGGCATGAACCTGCCGTGCATCGTCCGCACGCCCTGGCAGAAGAACAAGGGCATCGCCTGCGATGCGCTGGTTAACTACGCGGACCTGACGCCGACGATTCTGGACTTCGCCGGCGCGACGCCGGGCGACTACGAGTTCCACGGCCGCTCCTTCAAGAGTGTGCTTGAACGTGAGCGCGCCGATGGCTGGGATGCCACCTACGCCTCGCATACCTTTCATGAGATCACGATGTACTACCCGATGCGCGTGGTGCGCGAGCGCCGGTTCAAGCTGATCTGGAACATCGCGCACGGCCTGGAGTATCCGTTTGCCAGTGACCTGTGGGAATCGGCGACCTGGCAGGGCAACCTCAAGCGGGGCAACACGCGCTACGGCCGGCGCACCATCGACGCCTACCTGCATCGGCCGAGATTCGAGCTGTACGACCTTCAGAACGACCCACACGAGGTGGTCAACCTGGCGGATGATCCGAAGTATCGGGATAAGCTCAACGAGATGAAGGCCAAGCTCAAAGCCTTCCAGGAACAGACCAAGGACCCGTGGATCCTCAAATGGGAATACGAATGATATCGTCTGTCATCGGGAACGAGACGATCGCGTTGACGGGCGCGTGGCTCTCCAAGACACAGATGAACCACCGCCTTGTCATTCCGAGCGCAGCCGAGGAATCTGGCTGCGCACGCGAGCTACATATGGTCTATGGCCAGATGCTTCGACTACGCTGCGCTCCGCTCAGCATGACAAAGAGGCAGAAGGCTTCGCTCGGGGTGACAAGGGCAGATAGATGATTACGTAGGGTGTGCAATGCACGCCAATTTTAAAGGGACAGGCACATGGCACTATTGATGGGATACGATGTCGGAAGCTCTTCGGTCAAGGCGACGCTGATGGACGCGGGCACGGGCAAGGCGCTGGCCTCGGCAACCTCGCCGGAGACGGAACTGGAGATCATCGCCAAGCAGGCCGACTGGGCCGAGCAGCACCCCGCCACGTGGTGGGAGCACGTCCGGCTCGCCACGCAGAAGATCAAGGCCAGTGCGGCGTTCGAGGCCTCCGACGTCAAGGCCATCGGCATCTCGTATCAGATGCACGGCCTGGTCGTCGTCGATAAGAACCGGCAGGTGCTGCGGCCGGCAATCATCTGGTGCGACAGCCGGGCCGTGCAGATCGGCCAGCAAGCCGCCAAGGACATTGGCCCGAAGAAGTGCCTCAAGCGCCTGCTCAATCTGCCCGGCAATTTCACCGCCTCCAAGCTCGCCTGGGTCAAGGCCAACGAGCCGAAGGTCTATGCGAACATCCACAAGATGATGCTCCCGGGTGACTTCGTCGCGATGAAGATGACCGACCAGATTCGGACCACGCCGTCCGGTCTGTCCGAAGGGATCATGTGGAATTTCCAGAAGGACAAGCTCGCCGATTTCGTCCTGGACAACTACGGCGTATCGAGCGATCTGGTCGCGGAGACCGTTCCGACGTTCTCGGTGCAGGGCGAGCTGACGAGGGCCGCGGCGGCCGAACTGGGGCTTGCGGCTGGCACACCGGTCAGCTATCGGGGCGGCGATCAGCCCAACAACGCGCTGTCGCTGAGCGTTCTGAAGCCGGGCGAGGTCGCCGTGACCGCAGGCACCTCCGGCGTCGTCTACGGCGTCACCGACCAGAGCAACTACGATCCGAAATCGCGCGTGAACATCTTCGTCCACGTCAACCACACGGTGAAGAAGCCGCGTTACGGCGTGCTGCTGTGCCTCAACGGGACCGGCATCCTCAATAGCTGGCTCAAGCACAACGTCGCCGGCGAAGGCCTCGACTATCCGCAGATGAACGACCTAGCCGCGACCGTGCCCGTCGGCTCCGACGGCCTCGTGATCCTGCCCTACGGCAACGGCGCCGAACGGACGCTGGAGAACCGCAACATCGGCGCTTCGGTCCACGGCTGGAACTTCAACATCCACAAGAAGGCCCACTTCCTCCGCGCCGCCCAGGAGGGCATCGTCTTTGCGCTCAACTACGGGCTGGAGATCATGCGCGATATGGGCACCAGGCTCAAGACCGTCAAGGCGGGCAACGCGAATATGTTCCTCAGTCCGCTCTTTGCCGAGGCGTTCGCGACGATCACCGGCGCGACCGTCGAGCTTTACAGCACCGACGGCTCCCAGGGCGCCGCGCGCGGCGCGGGAATCGGCGCCGGAATCTACAAGGGCCCGCAGGACGCCTTCGTCGGCCTCGAACCGGTGCGAAAGGTCCAGCCCAACAAGAAGCTCAAGAAGGCCTATGAAGCCGCATACGAAAACTGGCAAGCCGTGCTGAAGAAGCCGCGATAGACACGACCACGACGAAAGTCCCGCCGGGCGGCGGTCCAGGCAACGGAACGCCGCCTGTCCGCCCTAATAGTCCTTGAACTTGCGCATCCACTCGGGCCAATCGGCGGGTTGGACGCCACCCGCCCTCGTCCACGCCCCGGCCGTCTCGAACTGGCGGTGCCACTTGAGCGTCCATGGCTCCTTGACGCCGACCTTGCGTACCGAAGCATCCAGGAACAGCATATTGACCCCGCCGGCGTGACGATCTATGCAGCAAACGGGGGATTCCGTTGGTAGCGCCTCGGAGGCAGGTGGCTCCTGAGTATTGTCAAACATGCGCATCTCCTCGACCCATACCGAATCGAAGAAGAGCGGGACATTCGCGGCACCGGGAAAATCCCAGGTGCGCAGATAGTTCTCCTGGAGGACCAGCAGCTTGGGATATGCGACCCAGCCGTTGAGACCGTAGCTCATGTGAGCGACTTCATAGTCGGGCCATCCGTAGTCGCGCTCCCACATCGAGAAGGTGTTGCCCCATCCGCCGCGCTCTTCTCCATGGGGACCGAAGGGTTCGACCCTGGCGGCGGTCGGGCAGGCCGTCAGATCTGAGTATTCGCACCGGTAAGGCTTGGTGATGCGAAAGTACTCGTAGCGCGGCGTATTGTCGAAGAATCGGCCGTCGTAGTCGTCCGTGTAGGTTTTGAACACCAGGCCCCACTGGCGCAGGTTGGATTGACACACCACCGTCCGAGCCTGGTTGCGGGCCCGGCGCAGGGCCGGGACCAGGATCGCCATCAGCATCGCGATCACCGCAATGACCACCAGCAGTTCGATCAGTGTAAACGCCCGCCCACTCCCTCGTTTGTCATGCTGAGCGGAGCGCAGCGCAGTCGAAGCATCTGGCCAAAGCCGGGACTTGCCCTCTGCTCGCCGCCAGATTCCTCGACTGCGCTCGGAATGACAGGGTCGTGGGTCTGTCGGCTTCCCAATTCGAATGACAACATCGCAAGCATTCATCTCAGTAGTCTCTGAACTTGCGCATCCATTCGGGCCAGTCGCCGGCTTCCACGCCGCCGGCACGAGTCCAGGGTCCAGCGGTGTCGAACTGGCGATGCCACTTCAGCGTCCAGAGTTCTTTGAGCCCCACCTTGCGGACCGACCAATCCATGAACAGGGCGTTCACCGCGCCGTTGTGACGATTGATGCACACGCTGTTGCGCAATTCCCACGGCCTGACATCCAACGTCGGTACGGCGTCACATTCGGGCGGGGACGGTCCGGAGTCGTCCCAGTACGACTCTCCGTAGTACGAAGCGCCATCGAGCAACACGGGAATCCGGTTCGGACTGCGAACGTCGGCCATTCGCCAGATCCGCCTCTCCTTGGACTCCTCCACGTCGAGAATCCAGTTCCAGCCCACGTGGGTACTGAGGCCGTAGCTGCTGTAGAACACCTCGCAGCCGTAGGGCGTCCACGGGGCGGTCGTCATCCCGCCGGTCCAGGCCACGAACGTTCCGCCGTTTATGAGCCCGTTCCCCTGGGAAACGAGATATTTGGTGGCCATGGGACAACAGACGATGCCCTCGCCCGCCTCCCGACCGGACAGGTTCCACAGCCCCCAGTAAGGACGGGTGTACGCCCCCGGGCCGTAAACGCCCCTCGGGACGCCCCAATCCGGCGACCAGAAACTCCCGCCATTGTCGTTGACGGACATGGCCATGAATGTGCCCCACTGGCGCAGGTTGGCCTGACAGACCACGGCCCGCGCCTGCTTCCGCGCCCGCTGCAACGCCGGCAGCAGCAGCGTCATCAGCATCGCGAGGACGGCGATCACGACCAGCAGCTCGATCAGGGTGAATGCCGTCTTCTTCATGGCCTCGACCTCGCTTGTAGGGGCGACGTCCGCCAGAGGCGGATCGCCCTCCCCCCCCGGCCAGGTCCGAGCTCCGGAGGGTGAATCTTTGATCCGCGCGCTCGGCCGCCTTGATGCTCTCCAACGCGCAGCTTGAGAACCGACCCTGCGCCCATGACATCCGGGCGAGGCATGCCTCGCCCCTACCGCGCCGGTGTTCCCGCCGTAGGGCGCAACGGTGACCACGCGTCCGGCCATTCGATACCCCAAGACGCTGCGCGTCGTTCCCAGCCATCGTGTGTCGCTTTGATCTGTATTGTCTGCGTTTGGGGCAGTCTTGTCAAGCGCGCAACCGCCGCGATTCGTCCTTCGCAAGGATGGGGAAAGGCCTGTTTGTGTCCGGAAGCTGGGCCTCGGGGTAGGGGCGATCCGCCTCTGGCGGACGTCGCCCCTTGTGAAGGGCTATGTCAAGGTCTCATCCGTGGATTCGGCGTTGCGCTGGGCCTTGTGCATGAGTTTGTAGACCCAGTCCTCGAGGTACATCGGATAGAGGTTGATCTTCTCCGTGGCCAGTTGCAGGCCCTTGCGGCTCATCCACGCCTTGATCTGGTCTTCGCATCCGGGCAATCGCTTGTGGATCTGCCGCCGGTAGAGCCGTTTGAGCATCTGCCGTCTCTTGTGGCGGACGTCGTCGGGCTTGTCCACGGCGCGAAAATACCGACGAACGGCCTCCACCGTCGTCTCCTGGCCCTTGCGGAAGTACGGGGCCAGCCGCTGCGGCACGTCGCTGCGCAGGGCGAACTCGTCGTCGATCGCGCCGAGGTGCGCCTCGGCCGGCTCGTAGTGCAGCAGGGGATCATAGAAGAAGACCGCCGGATGGTAATCCACACGATGCGCGCCGAGATAGATCGTGAACACGTCCAGCCCGCGCCCATTCTGATACAGCATGGGCGGGCCGTCGCCGATCAGGATGCTGAAGCAGAACTTGTTGAAATCCTTGCGATTGAAACCCACAATGTCGCGATGGACCTTGCGCAGCTTGGGCAGCCCGGCCCGCCGAACGTCGAAGATGAGCAATCGGGCGCGGGTCGTGTCCTGGGCGGCCCGCTCCATCGTCTCGACGGTATCGCGGATCGTGCCGGCGCCGGGCTGAACGATCTCGTAGCGTTTGAGCCGGGGGTCGCCGCCGATGCGTTCGGCCACATCGGTTCCGAGGATCGGATCGAGCGTCAGGATGTAGATCGTGTTCCGCCTGGCCCGATGGGTCAGGATGTCGTGCTTGTCGTCGATGATTTCCTGTCGCTCGATCACTGCCGTAAAGCCCTTATCAGCCGATATTTGGGAACCACCCCTCGTTTGTACGCCCATGGGAGGATGCCTGTTCGGGTCGCCCCTTGCGTCCGTTGCCGCGTGCCGGGGGCTGGGCGGCCTTAGAGGGGTCTTTCATCGTCAGGCTGATCCGCTGTTTGGCCAGATCGACCTCCAGGACGGTGACCATGACCTGCTGCTGGACCTTGACGACCTCGTTGGGGTCCTTGACGAATCGGTCGGCCAACTGGCTGATGTGCACGAGGCCGTCCTGGTGGACGCCGATATCGACGAAGGCCCCGAAGGCCGTGACGTTGGTGACGATGCCGGGCAGCCGCATTCCGGCCTGCACATCTTCGATCTTGTTGATCCCCTCGGCAAAGCGAAAGATCTCGAACTGGCGGCGTGGATCGCGTCCCGGCTTGGCCAGCTCCTGCAGGATGTCGTTCAGCGTCGGCAGCCCCACCGTCTCGGTAACGTACTCCTGCAGACGGATCTTCGTGCGCAGCGCGGCGTCCTTCATCAACGTCGCGACGGAACAGCCCAGGTTCGACGCCATCGAATCGACGACCCCGTAGCTCTCTGGATGCACGGCGCTGGCGTCGAGCGGATTGGCGGCGTCGCGGATCCGCAGGAAGCCCGCCGCCTGCTCGAAGGCCTTCTCGCCCAGACGCGGCACCTTCTTCAGCGCCTTGCGCGAATCGAACGGTCCATTCTCATTGCGGAAGCTGACGATGTTCTGCGCCAGTTGCGGGCCGAGTCCCGATACGTACTGGAGCAATTGCTTGCTGGCGGTGTTGACCTCGACGCCGACGTTGTTGACGCAACTGACGACCACATCGTCGAGGCCCTGCTTGAGCAGGGGCTGGTCCACGTCGTGCTGGTACTGGCCGACGCCGATGGCTTTCGGATCGATCTTGACCAGTTCGGCGAGCGGGTCCATCAGGCGGCGTCCGATGGACACGGCGCCGCGCACCGTCAGGTCCTCGTCGGGGAACTCCTCGCGGGCGACGTCCGAGGCCGAGTAGACCGATGCACCGCTCTCGTTGACCATGACGACGGGCGTGTTGCGGGCGAGCGGGATGTTGCGGACGTAGGCCTCGGTCTCGCGGCCGGCGGTGCCATTGCCGATGGCGATGATCTCGATATCGAACTTCTCGCACAGGGTTGCGAACCTGGCGGCATCGGCGGCGGCGCGGGCGTCACCGGTGTGTGGATAGATCACGTCGGAATGCTTCAACTGGCCCTGGCGGTCGAGGCAGACGACCTTGCAGCCGGTGCGAAAGCCCGGATCGATCGCCAGGACGTTCTTGCGGCCCAGAGGCGAGGCCAGCAACAACTGGCGAAGGTTCTCGGCGAACACGCGGATTGCCTCCTGGTCCGCCCGCATCTTGGCCGACGCGAGGATCTCCGTCTCCATCGACGGCGCCAGGAGCCTCTTGTAGCTGTCCGCCAACGCCTCTTTGACGACGGCCGAACTCTTTGAAGGCCCTTCGATGAACAGCCCTTCGAGAATGCGATGCGCCTGATCCTCCGGGGCGACGACCTGGAGCCGCAGGACCCCTTCCCGCCGGCCCCTTCGCATCGCGAGAATCCGGTGCGACGGCGCCTTGGCCACGGGCTCTTCCCATTCGAAGTAGTCCTCGTACTTGCGGCCTTCCTCTTCCTTGCCGGGCACGACCTGGGACTTGAGCAGACCCTTCGTGTTGAACAGCTCGCGCATCTGCGCCCGGGCCTGCTGGTCTTCGTTGATCCACTCAGCGATGATGTCCCTGGCTCCCGCCAGCGCATCGTCGACCGATTCGACCCCCTTGGCAGCGTCGACGAACGCCTGTGCCTCCGCGGCCGGGTCCACCGCCGGGTCCTGGGCGTAGATCAGCTCGGCCAGGGGCTCCAGGCCCTTCTCTTTGGCGATGGTCGCCCGCGTCCGGCGCTTGGGCTTGTACGGCAGATAGAGGTCCTCCAGCGAGGCCATGGTCTCGGCTGCGAGGATGTCTTTGTTCAACTCCTCGGTCAGCAGCCCGCGCTCGGTGAGCGACTTGAGGATGGCGTCGCGCCGGTCGTCGAGGTCCTTCAACTGGCCCAGCCGGTCGCGGATCGCGGTGACGGCCACCTCATCGAGGCTGCCTGTCGCCTCTTTGCGATAGCGAGAGATGAACGGAACGGTGGACCCTTCCTCCAGCAGGCCGGCGGTTGCGGCCACCTGGCCCGGCCTCAGAGACAGCTCCGAGGCGATGCGTGCGATATGTGCCTGATTCAACGATCGATCCTTCTCATGCGAATTTCAAACACCCTGCGCCCCAGCGGCGCCGATGCTCCGAGACTATATCCCGTTGGTGCCGCTGTTTCAAGGACGCTTACTGTTGGGGAGCGTTACAAGTCCGGCCGAGATTCTGCTCTTGCGAACACACTACGCACCGGATCAGATGTCGGGCGAAGTGAGCCCTTCCTGGATGGCGTACTTGGTCAGTTGGGCCACGTTGTCGATGTCGAGCTTGTTCATGATGCGCAGGCGATGGGCCTCGACCGTTTTGGGACTGATGTGCAACTGAAGGGCGATCTGCCGGGTCGTCCTGCCCTCGGCCATGAGCTGGAGCACCTCCCGCTCGCGCTGGGTCAACACGGAAGATGTCGATGGCGCTCCGGCGGCCGCGCCGCCGAGGAGGTCCTCGACGATCACATCTCCGATCGACGGGCTCACATAGGTCCTGCCGGCGGCGACGGTGCGAATCGCTGTAACCAGTTCGTCGTACTCGCAATCCTTGAGCAGATACCCTCTCGCCCCGGCTCGGAACATCTCGATGACGAACTGCCTCGATGAGTGCATCGACAGGGCAATGACCTTCATCTCGGGCGATTCGCCGATGATTCGACGCGTGGCTTCGACGCCGTTCAGATCGGGCATGCTGATATCCGTAATCAGGATGTCGGGACGGAGCGTGCGGACCAATTCGACCGCATCACCGCCGCGAGAGGTCTGGCCGACGACCTCGATGTCGTCCTCCTGCTGGATCGCCCTGCTGAGCCCCTGCCGAACGATCGCGTGGTCATCGGCCAACACGATCCGAATGCCTTTGGCTGCCATCCCTTACTCGCTTTCGCGCTCGATACACCCCCTGTTGCAACCGGGACTTCCTTGCAGGTAATCCTACTGGGCCCACAGCACGATGTCAACCCCGCTGCCGGCCTGCCAGCGGCCCGGCACGACACAGAATGCGGCGCAAGGCAAATGCCGGAACACGCGCCCCCGGCAATCACGTATCTGGTGTGGGTATTTGCTGGCTGCGCTGCGGAATGCCGGAACAGCCCCACGCTTCCGCATGCGGCTCTCAATCGGGATCCTTCGGTGTCGGGGATGTTGGAGACCAATCGCCATGAACATTCTGATGATGACCAATACGTTCACGCCGTTCGTCGGGGGGGTATCGCGATCGGTCACGGCGTTTTCGGAGGAATTGCGGAAGATGGGCCACCGTGTCGTGGTCGTCGCGCCGGAGTTTGAGAACATGCCCGAATCGGAGTGCGACGTGATTCGTATCCCGGCGATCCAGCATTTCAACGGCAGCGATTTCGCACTGGTCCTGCCCATTCCGGGCTATCTTTCGACCCATCTGGAGCGATTCAAGCCGGACATCGTCCATTCGCACCATCCACACCTCCTCGGCGGCGCCGCCGTCCGCATCGCCGGTCGATTCGACTGCCCGCTCGTCTTCACGTACCACACGATGTACGAACACTATCTGCACTACGTCCCGACCGAAGCCAAGCGATTGCGCCGGTTCGTCATCAACCTCGTGACCGGATACTGTGACCTGTGCGACCACGTCATCGCGCCGAGCCGTTCGGTGGTCGAGATTCTGCGAGAGCGAGGCGTCGAGACGCCCATCGACGTTGTCCCGACAGGAGTCGATATCGAGCGCTTCAAAGAAGGCGATGGATGCGCGTTCCGCCGATCGCATCGGATTCCGGAGAATGCGTTCGTCGCCGGATACGTGGGGCGTCTGGCTCCGGAAAAAAACCTGTCCTTTCTTGCGGAGGCGGTCGGCCGATTCGTGTCGCAGGCTCCGCAAGGACGCTTTTTGGTCGTCGGGTCCGGTCCATCCGAGCAGGAGGTCCGGCGGATCTTTCACGGACTGGGGCACACCGATCGACTGCACCTCGTCGGCTCGCTGGAAGGCCAGGCGCTGACAGATGCCTATCATGGAATGGATTGCTTTGTATTCGCCTCATGCACGGAAACGCAGGGCATGGTGCTGACTGAAGCGATGGCGTCGGGAAGGCCGGTCGTTGGGATCGATGCCCCCGGCGTCCGCGAGGTGGTAGAGGATCGACGCAACGGCCGCCTCCTTCCGTCGCAGGACGTACCGGCCTTCGCCGAGGCGGTCCGGGAGATGGCGCAGGCGAAACCGGAGCAGGTCCATGCGTATCGCCGAGCGGCGCGGGCGACGGCGGCCGAGTTCTCGATGGAGACATCGGCGCAGAAGCTGGCATCGGTCTACGAGAAGGTGTTGGCCCGCGATGCAAGAGACTCGAAGGACGAAAGCACCTGGGGCGGGGCCATCGAGGCGATCAAAGCCGAATGGGAGCTGATCAAGAACATCGCCGAGGCCGCAACCCGGACCTTGAGGAAGACGGAATAGGCGCCACGCCCAAGCAGCAAGGCAACCTTCCCTTGTTTGCATGCCTCGCCACATCGCCAGCGCGATCACCCCGTATGGACCGAACGGGGTGGCCCGTCAGGGCGTCAATATGGGCCACGACTACCGGGCGCGCCGCACCTGCAATCCCCGGCCGCTAAACCCGTGCGAGCTGGTCGCGATTGGCCCAGACCTTCTCGATGGCGTCGGCGATGTCGGCCATGTCCTGACGCGTGCCGAGCAGCGGGCCCGAGGCCCAGAGCATCGCCATTTCCTCACAGACCTGGTCGCACTTCGGACAGGCGCACTGCTCGCGATACTCGCGCAGCCGTTTGGCCGAATACATTGTCTTGTAGACTCTCGAATCGAGGATGTGGTCGATCCAGGGCTCGCGGTGCAGCCCTCTGGCGATGTAGGGGCTCAGGCTCACCCCTTCAGCGGCCAGTGCCTTCAGGAACGTCGCGCGGGGCACGCCGTTGAAAAGCTCCTTGTGGTACGACATGGGATAGAGGTAGAACGAGCCGCTTTCGGTGCCTTCGTAGAGCTTCTGGGGTGTCAGGCCCGGAATGTCCTTGAGCCGGCTGCTGAGGTACGTCGCGTTTTGGTTGCGGCGTTCGAACCGCTCCTTTGCGCCGGAGAGCTGGCCCAGCAGGACCGCCGCCTCGAACTCGTTCATCCGGTACTTCGGCCCGATCGTCTCGGTCAGCCCGCGACGCGAGGTCCCGTGGTTGTGCACGGTATAGCAGCGATCCATCAGCGTCTCATCGCTGCCGATGATCGCGCCGCCTTCGCCGCAGGCGATGGTCTTGCTCGACTGAAAGCTGAAGCAGCCCACGTCACCGATCGTGCCAAGTGTCTTGCCGTCGAACTGCGCCAGATGCGCCTGGCAGGCGTCTTCGATCACGCGGAGGTTGTGCTTCCTGGCGATGGCCATGATCCGCCGCATGTCCGCCGGCTGGCCCATCATGTGCACCGGCATCAGCGCTTTGGTGTTCTCGGTGATCCGCCGCTCCACATCATCGGGGTCGAGCTGATACGACGCCGGATCGAGGTCCGCCATCACAGGCAGTGCCCGCGCCGAGAGGATCGACGCGATCGTACCGGGGTCGGTATAGGGCGACGTGATGACCTCGTCGCCGGGACCGATGTCCATTGCCTCCACGCAGGTGTGCAGCGCCTGCGTGCCGGCGCCGGTGGCCACGCAGAAGCGCGCGCCGGTCAGCTTGGCGTATTCCTTCTCGAACGTCGGCACGGTGCCGGAGGGCGACTGGATGCGGCACCAGATGCGGCTCCTGGCGGTCTTGGTCAGCGAGTCGATCACCTCGTCGTCCCAATAGGGCCACTCGGGCCAGGCCTTGTTCTGGCGGACGGGCTGCCCGCCGAGGATCGCCAGCTTGCTCGCCTTGTTCGTGAGGTTGCCATAGGCGGGAATCGTCCCGGACGTGACCGCCGCCAGGGAACCGGCCGATGCGGCCGCGATGAACTGTCGCCTCGTCAGATCGCTGTGTGCCATTGCCAGACCCTTTCAATTCCGAAACGCCCGCTTGCCTCGTAACCTCCTTTATAGCCCTTCCGCCCCCGGCCCGCAACGACTATTCCTTTCGGTCCTTTGGGGCCCGAGAAGGACCAAAGGGACCCAAAGGACCTAAGAGACCGCCTCGCCCCCATGCCTCGCCCTCCTCGGTGGGTGGCAGCCCGCCCCGGGCGGGATGGCGCGCCATCGGACTGGCCTTGGCGCATCGAGTCGGTTAGAATGGTTTGATCCGCCTTTGGCGGATTCAGAAAGGGGAGTTCGACGATGAGAACGCATCAAGCTCTGAGATTGGCACTGATTGCCGCAGTCGGGTTGTGCTCCTGTTCGATGAGCCGGGCGGCATTGCGGGCCGGCTGTGCCAAGGTGGACATCACGCCGCCCCTGGGTCTGAAGCTGATCGGCTCGCAGGGCAAGCCCAGTGACTCCGTTCTGGATGAACTCTATGGCCGGGCCCTGGTCCTCAGCGACGGCGCTAACACCGTCGCCATCGTCTCGGTCGATCTGCTGTATTCGCCGCTGGAAGAAATCACCAATCCCGTCCGCGCGCTGGTGGCCGAGCGGGTCGGCATCCCCGGGCAGAACATCATGGTCTGCGCCACGCACACGCATTCGGGTCCGGACATCTTCACGAATGGAAAACTCCCCCTCGAAAGCCGCATCGCGCCGGAGGATATCGACCCGGCCTACGTTCGCACGGTGATCGGCAAGCTCGCCAGTGTGGTGCAGATGGCCCATCGCGATATGCAGGACGCGAAGATCGGCGTCGCGACCGGCGCGCTGCCCGAGGTTGCCTACAATCGAAGACCCAAGCGGCCCAACGGCCAGGTGCAGACCACGTTCACATTGCCGGCCGAGATCGCGGCGACGCGCAGAGTGGAGGCTCGCGCCGACGGCCGCACCATCGTGACGTTCACGATGCCGCCCGAGCAGGCGGACCTGACCTTCGGCCCCATCGATCCGGCGGTGTCCGTCCTGAGGGTCGAGGACCCCAACGGGCAGATCATTGGCTCGCTCTTCGCCTTCGGCTGTCATCCCGTCAGCGTCTATCCATTCCGCAGCACCGCGATCTCCGCCGACTATCCTGCGCACGCCCTGCGCGTGGTCGAACGGACCGAAGGCGGCGTCAGTCTCTTCGCCCTGGGTCTGGCGGGCAACGTCGTTCCGATCCGGCGGGATGTCGGCCCCTGCGAGCAGATCGGCAAAGCCCTGGGCGCTGAAGCCCTGCGAAGGCTCCAGCTCGTCGCGATCCGCCCCGGGCGGATCACGCTCGCCGCCCGCTGCGGCGCGCTGACGCTGGCCACGAAGGATACTCCGCCGCAGGAGATTACCACCGAGATCCAGGTGTTGCGGCTGGGCGACGTCTACCTCCTCGGCCTGCCGGGCGAGATTCTCGTCGAAGTCGGCCTGGCGATCAAAGACCAAGCTGGCCTGGATAAGCTCTTCATTACGACCCTGACGAACGACTCGATCGGCTACGTCTGCCAGGCCCAAGCCTACACCGAAGCCGGCTACGAATCGACCCGAGGAACCCACCTCGCCCCCGGCGCCGGCGAACGCCTCATTGCCGCCGCCCTGAGCCTGCTCGACGAAATCAGACACTGACAGAAGTCCACGCCGCCTGTTGACGCCGGCATCCGGATCTGGCACCAAGGAAGATCCCACGGGCAAAGGAAATCGCGTTCTTGGTGCTTTACATTTAGCTGTCCTGGCCCTATACCGGGCGCTGCCAATAGGAAATTCGCTATGAGGATTCAATCTACCGATACCGACAGCAACGCGGAGGCGGCGTGGATCGCGTTGCTTCGAGAGGCGACGCCGGCACGGAGGTTCGCGCAGGTTCGGTCCTTGTCGGAGGTGACGCTGAGCCTGTCGCGAAGGGCGATTGCGCGTAGAAATGCGCATCTTCGGGAGGCCGAACTGCAAGCGCTCTTGGTTCACCATCTGTACGGAGCCGAACTGGCGGATCGCTTCCGAGAATACCTGAAAGACCGAGGCCATGAAGAAGCCTGACCTGCTCGGCGCACTGAAGCCGGTGATTGACGCGTTCGACCGGCTGGCGATCCCATACTACATCGGCGGGTCGATCGCCAGTTCGGCATATGGCATCCCGCGCGCCACGATGGATGCCGATCTCATTGCGCATCTGACCGTCGCTCAGGTCTCTGGGCTGGTCACGTTGTTACAGGATCAATACTACGTTGCCGAGGCTGCGATCACCAATGCCATCGGCAGCGCTTCTTCCTTCAACCTGATCCATCTGGAAACGATGGTGAAGATCGACGTGTTTGTTCCGAAGAAGGATGCCTATCAGCAGATTGCCTTGGCCCGAAGGGTCACGGATCGATTGGTGGATGACGACCCGGATTCGATGGTTTCCCTGGCGTCGCCGGAAGACGTCATCCTCAGCAAGCTGCAATGGTACCAGATGGGCCAAGGGGTCTCCGACAGACAATGGCTCGACATCCTTGGTGTTATCAAGGTCCAGGGCGATTCCCTCGATGCAGAATACCTGCGCGTATGGGCGGAGACCCTGGGTGTCCACGATCTGTGGCAGCGGGCCTGCTCGGAGTCAGGTCTGAAACCCTGATCCCGATGTACGTTGCGGGACTCCGTGCGATGAGAGCCCCAAGGATCGCTCGCAGCTCACAAGCGCAGAAGACATCAGGCCGCCGATCTGCGCCTCACTGAGGGCTTGGCCGTTCCTCCCGGCTGTCGTGGCAGTCAGCCAGTTCGACGCGTTCGACGTGAGAGAGGATACAACGCCAGGCCGCGACGTGGTCAGACGCTTGTCGTTCGTACCGGTAGACGTTGTGGCCGTTGGTGACGTAGGCGACGGAGCCGTCCGGCAGCAGAAGGCTTTTCCACATCACCGTATTGACGTATCGAGCCGAACGCGACACTATGGGGCCATGAAGAACTACAAGCAAAGACTTCTTGGAGGTCCCCTCATGAGAGCACGGGTGGAAGGCCGTTTGGGCCGGCGCACGGCAGGTTGGCAGGTTGTTGTTCTCGCATTTGCGGCGCTCACATGGGCCGCGCCCGCGCTGGCAGATGACGACTCAGCCGCGAATGCCAAGCCGATGGTCGGCGTATACTACTATCCCTGGTATCGCGCGCAGGGACAGCGGGGTGCGAGCAACTGGCGGCAGGCGATGCGGCAGCGGCTGGTCCCGCCCCAGGCGCCGAAGCTGGGCCTCTACGATTCGAGCGACCCCAACGTCGTGGGCGACCACATCGCGCAGAGCGTTCGCGGGGGGATTTCGTTCTGGGCGTCGAGCTGGTGGCGGCCGGGTGACTACACCGACACCACGCTACGCGACGTGATTCTCAAGCATCCGGACGCCGGCAAGCTGAAGTACGCCATCCTCTACGAATCCACGGGCCGGCTGGGAACGTTCGCCAGGCCCGACTACAGCCGCTGGATCGACGACCTGACGTATTTGCAGAAGACCTACTTCGACCATCCGCACTACCTGCGCATCGACGGCAGGCCGGTGATCTTCGTCTATCTGACGCGGGAGTACTTCCGCAACAAAGGGCACGCGGCACTGCGCGAGATGCGAGAGAAGTTCCCGAACCTGTATCTTGTCGGCGACGATGTCTTCGGGGCCGGCTACAGGGCCGAATGGGCGAAGAACTTCGACGCCGTCACCGCCTACGACGTCTACGGCCAGTCCGTGGGCCCGCGCGGCGGCACGCACGCGGCGCTGAAGCTGCTGGCAGCCAATTACGCCGCCGCCAAGGCGGCCGCCAACAGCGTGAACGTCGCCTTCATACCGACCATCGCGCCGGGCTACAACGACACCGCCGTGCGCAAGGGCCATCCCGGCCGGGCGCGGTACTTCTCCGACGTCGAGGACTCGAAAGAGGGGGACATCTTCCGCGCCATGATCGCCGACGTCGCCAAGCCGAACCTCGACCCGACGTGTGGGCGGATCATGATGGTCACCAGTTTCAACGAGTGGTACGAGGACACCCAGATCGAGGCCACCGCCGGCACCCAGCCCGCAACAACGAAGGACGATTCCGAAAGCGGAACCGCCTTCACCGGCGGCCAGCACTACGTCGATTACGGCCCCCTCTACCTCGACATCCTCCGCGAAATGACCCGTTAACAGCGAAAGGACATACCCATGAGTCGGACGGGCAAGATGCCCAGTGAGAGTGCCGTGGTGACGCGGTATCTGGTGATGCCGCAGCAGGCGAACCCCCAGGGGACGGCGTTCGGCGGGGCGATCATGGGCTGGATCGACATGGTGGCGGCGATGGCGGCCGAGCGGCATTGCGGCACGGAGGTCGTTACAGCCGGCATCGACTCGCTGTCCTTCAAGGCGCCGATCCGCATCGGCGACCACGTCGTGCTCGAAGCGGCGGTCAATTACGTCAGCCGCTCGTCGATGGAGGTCGGCGTCCGCGTGACGCGCGAGAACCCTACGACCGGTGACAGCCAGCTCGCCACGACAGCGCACCTGACGCTCGTGGCGCTGGACAATAACAAGAGACCCGTGGCCGCCCCGCCGCTCATGCCGGAGACGGATGAAGAGAAGCGGCGTTACGAGAACGCCCGGCTGCGAGTCCGGCAACGCAAGGAACGACTCAAACAACCGTCCTGACGGCGCCGCATGCGTCGCCCTACCAGGCGAATCGCGACGATGACGTCTCGATTCGTTGCGATGGTGCCCCAGAGATGCGTCACCTGAATTCGACCCGTCGCGTGGAGAAGCAATCGTCGCCGGAGAAGAGCAGGTGGCAGGTCTGGCCATCGTCGCTCATCCATTTCGGGGGCAGGCTGCTGCTCTCGCCGGGGCCCGTGTCCCACGTCTCCGTGAAGAAGACCGTTCGCCAGGGCCCCCAGGGCTCGGGCGCCTCGTAGATGCCGAAGCCGCCTTGGTAGCGCGGACCTCGCGAATCGGTGCTCTCCGGGAGGGTCTGGCACCAGAGATAACGCTGGAGCCCGGCGTTGTAGCTGATGCCGGAGCGATAGCAGCGGCCGGGATGCACGAAGACGGCGCCTCGGCCGTGGATGTCTCTGGTCCACAGCGGCTGCCCTTGGGCGTCGAGTCCCTGGAAGAACTCATAGGCATCGCGATGGCGCATCTCGTCCTTGGGAACGCGGGCCATGACCATGCGATCGGCTGCCTCGTAGGCCGTGTCACAATCGTTGGAATAAACATAGACGTAATCATCCCTCGCTCCGGCGTAATTCCTGCCGAAATTCACAAACGTCGGCGCCCCGAAACTCGTCTCGAATTTCCAGTCGGACCATCGCCACGTTCGGGCGTAATCCTCCGACCAGGCGATTTGCGAATTGCCGATATTCCTCACAAACATGTACAGGACGCCGTCGACGCAGAGCATGCCGCTGGCCTTCGGGCCTCTGGGACCGTCGCCCCGTCGCTCACCGGTCTCGGTGCGGATGTTCACACCGACGAAGTCCTTCGGCCCGCCGATGACTTTGGCGAAACCGAGACTGAGCTTCTGATCCACCTTTGGTGCGAGCCCCCAGCCGTCGCCATAGGCGGTATAGAGGTTGTCGTCGTCGGCCCAGGTGATCGGCCAGTTGTCGCTGCCGTTCGCCTTGCGGATCACTGTATCGGCCGGGGCCCACTCGACCTGCGCGATCACCTGACTGGGGGGATATGGCGGGCTGACGACGGCCTCCATAACCGGATTGAACACATACCGCTCGATCCCGCCCCAGAACCCCTCGCCTTTGGAGGCATCGAATAGATTCCCCCCGTTGCGCACGACGATCATGTCCAGGCTGGGCACGACGAGCAACACCTGGTTTCCCGCGCCCGCTCCTGCGAAGGCGTCGCGCGGGACCTTGGGCCACACCCCGTCGGCGTTGGTCCACCATCCGAGTCCGGACGCCGGCTGCGGATTCCCGGCAGGTCGGTCGGGCAGAGGCGTGCCCGCATACTCGACCACCTTCTGAACCCATTGGGGCTCGACAAGTTGCCGGCCCTGCCAGTTGCCTTTTCGCAGCATGAGCCGCCCGACCCGCGCCACCGCCCGCGCGGTATACCCGCCGCCGCCCCAATTGGCGACCAGGTTCAGATCATCGACCGTATACGTCGCGCCATATCCAATGGACCAGTCGCTGTCCGAAACACCGATGGGCCTCATGATCCTCTGCCGCAGCAGCGTTCGGACATCGGTATGCTCTGTCCCCCGCAGAGCGGCCGTAATGGCGTAGGACAGCATTGCCATGCCGGGATTGCTGTAGGCATACTTGCTGCCCGGCTCGAAAAGGACCGGCGCATGGTCCCGCGAGACGCTGAAGGGATCGGGCTCACGCTTCCAGAATTGCCCCTTCCAGCCGGGCAGATCAGAATGGGGGATGCCATCCTGCTCGGCGTCTTCAATGCCCGAGGAATGGGTGGCCAGATGGCGGATGGTGATCTTCGATTTCTCCGGATGCTCCTTCCATTGGGGGATGTAGTTGCAGGCCGGATCGTCGGCGCCCAGCCGCCCGTCGTTCAACGCGAGCATCAGCGAGACGCCACCGACCAGCGCCTTGGCCAGGGACGCGGTGTAGTGTCTCTGCGTGGCGTCGAAGTCCGGGGCGTACCATTCATGGACGATCTTGTCGTTTCGAATCACCAGGAACGTCTTCGTGCCCTTCCGGGAGAGGACCTGGGTGGCCTCGTCGAGCTTGCGCGATGACATGCCTTCGGCCTCCGGAGCCGCCTGGTGCCATTCGAAGTCCTCTTGTCCTCCCATCGCGAAGGATGCAATGGCAAGAACAACAGCGAGTACCCCCTGCATCCTGGTCATCGCCAAGCTCTCCAAAAGAACCGTAACCTCCACTCGCGGCGCGCTTTCGTGGCGTGCGCTAATGCCTGGTTATTGCAGCAGCGCTATCCAGAGCCCGTCGGCCGGGGTCTTCAGAGAGACTCGGCCGGGCTCGATTGGGCCGGCGTCGATCCACTTGCCCTCGTGCACGTTCATCCACCGCAGGTGAGCCGGCCCGGGCAGTGCACCGGCGTCGAGCTCGACCGATCCGCCGCCGTCGAACCCCAGGGCATACTGCCGGCCGGGCCGGGCCATGAGGTACACGCCTTCGTCGTGGCTGAGCAGATCGGGGCGGGGCTCCAGGGCAAACCAGTCGAGGGCATTCGTAAAGGTGCGGACACTGCGGAGGATCCGTTGGGCCTCGTCGCTCAGGGCCAGGCCGCGGCTGCCTCCGTTCCAGGGGACCGGGCGGTGAAACCGCGTCGACGCCAGGCCCGCGAAGACGTTGCGCAGAAACTTCGGCGCGCCGCCGAAGTTGTCGTTGTAGATCTTCACGTTGTTGATCGGACGCGGGGCGTTGGCGAGGTACTGGCGGACTTCGAGCAGGCGGCGGTATTGCAATCGGCGGTCCCGGATCTGGTTGCCGGTGTTCTGCGAGACGTCGGCGAACGTGTAGACCTCGGTGTCATCGTAGACCGTGCGGTGCGTGGCGTGGGTGATATCCTCCCGACGGCGCATGTCCGTGACCTGCGCGGTCACGCCGTGCTCTTTCGCTCGCTGATGGATGCGTTTCGCCCAATGCCGCGACCACTGCGGCGGCTCGCCCGATTCGTTGTTGATACAATAGAGCACGTTAGGAAACCCCAGCGAGATTGCCAGCACACGGTCGATAGACGCCTCCTGGTAGCGGAGCACCCGTTGGTTGTTCTCCAGTTCGGGGACCGTGTGGAAGAAGTTGTGTTTGGTGGGCCCCTCGGCCGGAGCGAAGGGGACCTCCGTCAACAAGCCGGATTCGGCGGCGCTGTAGTTGACGTTATTCAGCGGGTTGAACGGGTGGCGCGCCCAATTGTCGCGTGTCAGGTCCCACATGTCCCATAGCTCGATCTGCACGATGACGTCGCGCTCGGCGGCCAGGCGCAGGAACGACTCGAACCGCCGCCAGTATTCCTCGTTCCAACGGTCCAGATCATACCGATCTCCGACGCGGGCAAACGCATAAAGGTTGCTCTCGTCGCGGTCGCTCATCGTGTTGCGAACGTAATTGCCGCCGCAGGCGACCAGGGTATCGAGTTGCGCCGCCAGTTTGTCTCGCTCCCATTGGAACAGGTTGTCATCATCGCTGCCTCCCAGCAGCATCACGGGCCGGCCCTTGTACTGCCAGAAATACGGATTCTTCGGATACGGCTGGATGCGATTGGCGTCATCGGCCAATGCCGTTGCGGACAGGCAGGCCGTCAAGATGCACACCACGCCAATCCACAACATCGAGCGTCTGTCGTTGCCTCTCATCGTGTTTCACTCCTCATTGCCTTACGATCGCGGCGACCCAGCCGCCTTTGTGCGGCGCCGAGAGCGTCACGACGTGGCCGCCGTCAATCGTCTTGTCCATCAGGCGGTATCCGCCTCGTTGCGACGATTCAACGATCCGACCCATCGCGACGCTGATCCAGGTGATGTCGAACGTACCGGCAGCACCGGTCAAATCGAGCGAAACCGAACCGCCATTGGTGAAATAGAGCGCGTAGCACTCGCCCGGCTTGGCCGCCAGGTAGGCCTCGTTGGGCGTGCGGTCGGAGAGCAGCTCCATGTGCGGCGTAATGAGCCAGAACTTCATCCGGCTTTCGAGCAGGCGCGCCGCCTGGATGCTGGCCTTGGCCAGGTCGTTCAGTCCGTTGCCCGCATCCGGGCGGTGGAACCGGGCGCTGGCCGAGCCGCCGAGGATGTTGCGCCAGAACCGCTCGACCCCATCCTCCGGCCCGCCGGTGCCGAAGGTGTAATAGCCGCTGCCGTAGATCTTGGTGTGATTGCTCGGGCGCGGGTGTCTGCGGACCTGTTGCAGCAGCCATTGCAGTCTGTCCCAATGCTCCTGCTCGAAATTGCGGCTGTTGACCTGCGAGATGTCCGCAAACATGTACTGCTCGGGGTCCTCGAAGACGATCGGTGCATGGGTGGCTTCAGCACCCCGATAGGCATCGTCGAACATGTCCGTTGTCCAAACGCTCACGCCCTTCTCGGCGGCCCGGGCCTTGATGAACTTGATCCAGTACTGCCCCCACGCCGGCGGTGTGGACGTCTCGTTGTTCATGCAGTACAGAACGTTGCCATATGCCAGGCTGTACGACAGCATCTTGTCGACGAACGCCTCCTGGTAGCTCCGGATGAGGTCCAGCTTCTCATTGTAGTTCGGCATGCCCGGAATCGAATGAAAGAACGGCTGGCGGTCCTGTCCGGCGTGCGCGGGGTACGTCGTGGAAAAGCCCGTCTGCTCGTAGGTATAGTTGACGTTCTTTCCGGGATTCCACGGGCTCGTTTCCCAGTGGTTCTGGGAGAAATCGAAGCGGTCCCAGACCTCGATCTGGACGATGATGTCCCGCTCGGCGGTCCATCTCAGCATGTTCTTGAAGCGTCGCCAGTACTCGGCGTTCCACTGGTCCAGATCGAACGTCCCGTCCGGCAACAGCTTGTGCGGCTTGAGCTGCCTGCCCTCGCGCTGGCTCATCGTGTTGCGCACGTAGTTGGCCCCGACAGCGTGGATCTCATCGAGATGCTCTTTGAGGTCGTCCAGCAGGAAGATGTGGTCCGTCTTGCTGCCGCCCAGCAGCATCACCGGCTTGCCCTTGTACTGCCAATAGCGGGGATTGGCTTCATACGGCCGGATGCGGTCGGCGTCGGCGCCGCGGGTTACGGACGCTGCCAATGCGAGCAATATGCCCGCGATGAAGAAGCGGAGGATCATTCTTCCGGTTGGAAGCATCAGCATCTCCTTTCTGTTCGGCTATGGTTCCGTGCAACGCATCACGACCCGGCCACCTCGATGATGACAGGATGATCCGTCAATGTCAACGCAAGCGAACCGACGTCGGCAAGGCTCTGCGTTGGCGACGTGCCTGTTGTTGGGTCATACACCTTGACCGTGGCATGCCTGGCGCCGAGGTCCACTGTGACCTTGTCGGCGCCGCCGGTGAAGCGTTCGCCCCACAGCACCAGCGCGAACGTGCCATTGCTCTTCTGGAGCAGCAGATCGTGCACGGTCGCCGGCTGATTCGCAATCGAGTAAGCGAGCTGTCCGGGCGCGGACACGGTGTCTCTGTCGGCCAGGATGGTCGTGAGGTTGTGCAGGTAATGTGCGGCCTGCTTGGGCGCATAGTCCATCTTGTACATGGCGTAGGTGTGATGTGCCGGCTCGTTCGAACGCGTCCGCAGAAGGTAGATGGCGGTGTGGCTCCAGCGGCGCTTGAACTGGGACAGATAGAGGTTCATGAACAGGCGCGCCTGGATCTCCTCCGTGACGGGCCCTCCCACGGGATAACCCGTCTCCGTGGTGACCCTCGGCAGCGTCAGAAGCTCGGATTCGCTGTAGCCGAGGAAACCATTGCGCCACGTCCTGCCGTAATTGCCGTACAAGCCGTCCACCGGGCAGTCGCGACCGGGACTGGCGCTGCGCCACGTCTGGTTGTCGTGCAGGCCAGGCCAACTCGGATGCGTGATGTAGTTGTGGCAGTTCGCATAATCGGCATACTGCGTGCCGTCCGGCATCAGCGTGCCGGTGCCGTCGGGGATCGTCAGGAATTGAAGCCCGACATTGTCCGTCTGCGCCCCGCTCTCGCTGATGTTCCAGACGGGATAGTCCTTCAGAACGGGATCGCTCTTGACGGCCTGGTACAGATCGCGTTGGAGCCTGGCGACAGGCAGCCACGATTTGTCTCTTCCTCCAACTTCGCCCTGATACGTGATGCCCCAGTTATTCGGCTCGTTGTTGCCCTCCATGGCCAGCAGCGCATCGGCCGAGGCCAACTGCCGGGCCTCACGAATCAGTCGGGCAAGGTCGGTGCCGCCGCTCAGCAGGCCGTAGGCGATTCGCGCGCCCGTGCGCTTGCGAAGCTCGATCATGTCCTTGACCGAGATGCGATCCTCCAGCCCGCAGCGAATGAACCGAATGCCGGTATACGTGAGGGCCTCGATCGTCCCGGCCAGGGTCTCCCCCCGCCCGGTGATGCTGGAACACACCCCGATGCTGTTCAGGAAATCGCTCGCGGCAACGGCCGTCGTTCCTGCCGCCTTGGCGCGTGCCTCGATCGTTCGCGCTATACCAAGGGGCAGCATTACCGCGACACCAACGGTCGCCTGCTGCAAGAACTCTCGACGCGTCCGACTCATCTCCCGGTTACTCCTTTCCTGTCGCTCATTCCTCGATACGCTCGATCACCGCTTTGATGGCGTCCTTGTTGGGCCAGACGTCACTTCCCCCGTCGCTGCTGTCGAAAAGCCGGCCGTAGATCGCCGCCACGCCGCGCCCCGCCCAGCGCGGGATCTCCCGTAGGATGTCGTCGTCGGAATGCAAGTCCTTCTGTGGCCAATTGCTCTGGCGTTGTCGAAAGCGGTCTTCGCTCATCATGGGCCTGTCGGGAATCGCTGCCAGGCCCGCGTCGATCGCGCTGTCGCTGGTCATCGTGGACCAATGCTCCCACCCGGCGTACTGCTCGCGGCCGGAGCGAAGCGTATTCCAGGCGATGCCGCGCGCCAGATACTCACCTTTGTTCGCCGGTTCCGGGTCATGCCCCTTCCCGATATTGCTGTCGGAATAGCGCAGCCCGATCCAATGGTGCCAGCCGCCCAGTTGCGGCACGAGATCATCGAGCCACCACTTCAGTTTCGTCTCGTCGGCCCAGAACTCGACGTCCCAGCCGACCCCCATCGACCAGCCGGGCACGGGACCGAGCCGGGCGGCGATGTACCGGTTGATCCGCCGGCTCGCAGCGCCGTTGTAGCCACCGGGCAGGTTGGCGAAATCCCCAGCGCTGCCCTTGCCCCACATCCACAGATGCAGCCAGCCGCCCCGCTGCGACCATTCAGAGACCGCCGCCTCCAGAGCAGCAAACGTCCTCACGTCAGGCACTGCGGGAGCGGTGCGGAGACTTCCGGTCGAGCCGATCTCGAACCAATTCCGTCCAATCGTGGAGATATGGCCGCCGTTGAAACCGTGATTGTCGTTGAACTCGGCCACGAAGGCCCGCATGCCCGCCGGGTCGTCGTGCCAACGGTGCACATCCGGCATCATAATCAAGATGGGCGTGCACTTGACCAGCTCTCCATCGGGCCCCTTCTGATGCGCCCAGGCCGTCGGTTCGTCCGACCGTTGCCCGCTCCAGCCGATCCGGCTCGGATTGCGCGACGGCGTGACATCGACCGTCAGTTCCAGGCCGTCGAGGGCCGCCACCGGCGAACGTGTCAGGCCACGCCAGCGGCCCTGCAATGACCCGCCGAAACGATAGACATAGGTGTCGCCCGAGCCGCAGTACCATAGCAGGCTGGTGCGTTGGACCCCGCTGCTCTCGTGCGTCCAGACGCACGAGCCCTCGACATCCCACTTGGCAATACCGTCGGCGGCCGCTGGCGCCTCGATCGGGAAATCCACCCAGCCATACAGCTCGACCTCCTTGGACAATGGGGTCGCTTTCTTGAGATGAAGCACCGCATCCGTCGTCAACGGCGGATGGAATTGCCGACGGCCGCCGGATGATTCGATGTGTTCCTGGCCTGCCATTGTGCCTTTGGCCGGATCAAACCATTCCAATCGATAGACGCCCGCCTCCAACTCGACGGAGAAGGCCTCGTTCCCCTTCGGCTGATACACCAGATATTCCCGTCCCGGATCAGCCAGACAGTGGCCGGTCGAGGCCAGATTATCCTGGGGCGTCATCGCCGCCAGGTTCACCCGGTCGGCCAGACGGCGGGTGTGGCCCAAGGCGGCCCGCAGCGGCTCCCACCCGCGATCCTGTCCCAGGACCGAGCCGTCATAGGGGTCCATGAAGAGCGGATTGTGCCCACGTAGAAAGCTCCTCCAGACCCAAGTCGCGTTGCCACCCACGCCCCAGATGTGGTCCGTGTCCAGCAAGCTCACCTTCTTCTCGTTCCAGGCCGGCGGGTCCTCTGCGAAGCCGTCGGCCCGGCCCGGAGAGATCCAATCCGCCGGGCTGGCCAACATGCTCGCCAGCCGCTCGGCGCCGTGTCCGGTGTTGCCGATCGGGTGCTGTTTGGGTTTGGTCTGCTGGTACTCCTGGACGGTCCCGATCACCCACCCGTTCCACTCCTGCTCGCCGCCTTCGTTGATGACTTCGTAAAGGACGTTGTCCAGATCGTTCAGCGTGTCCACCACCTTGCGGAGGTAGGCCGCCTGGAGCTTGTTGGTCTCCGGGTTCCGCAGGGTATGGACTTTTCCACTCAGGGCATCCGATCCTTCGATGGTGAGATTGTTGGTGTTGTTGGCAGGGTTGAACGGATGCGACCGCCAGGCCCAGCCGTCTTCGGTGTTGCGCCGGCGGTTGCCGTGCATCAGGCCCCAGCCTTCGAAGAACATCACACCCACGTAGATCCCGCGCCGCCCTGCCGCCTCCACGCGCGACCGCAGCCGCTCGAAATACTCAGGATTGAACTTCGTCAGGTCGAACTTGGCCTTGCCGTCGAGCGCGTTGCCGGGACCGGTTCTCGTCCAGGGCAGCGGCGCGGCGTTGTGGATGAAGTCCTTGCCCAGCGCGCCGTTGGCCCGCGTGTCCCATGTGGTCGAGTCCCACGCCCACAGGCGGATGAAGTTGTGATGGTGGCGTTCGAGGAAATCCAGATAGGCAGGGAAATCGAACGGCTCGGGCGGGTCGCTGCGGCCCATGTCCACGAGATTGTCCCACGTGTGCGCCCCGGTCAGGTAGACCGCTCGCAACGAACCGGCCGGACCTTTCGTCCCATCCGTGAAATACCGCGGGTTCTCCGGATGAACGCGAAGCGGACCTTTGGCCGGACCTGCCTGGGCCAGCGTGGAGAACCCAATCAACGCTCCCAAACAGACACGAGTCATCGTTTCAGCGGCGTACATCAGGATTTCCTCCAATAAGTTCCACTGATCTCTCGGTTGACCCGCCGAACGGGATCACTGTGCGACCGGGCTCCTCAGCGAGAAGCTGCCTCGAACGGTATTGAACGAATCGTTGTTCCGTCCGCCCCCGCCGCCGGTGAAGACGAGCGTGAAGTCACGGCCGTCGGCGCTGAACCACTTCGGGGCGAAAGAAAAGAAGAAGACGTTGTCCGCCCACTCCAGGTTGCTGCCGGGCCGCCTTTGGCCAAACCGCTCGCTCGTCGTCCAGTACTTCACCGTCGTCCAGGGCCCCCAGGGTTCCGGCGCGTCGAACAGGGACATCACGCCGGCATGGCTGACGCTATGCTCGGTCGCCAGAAGGTAACGGCGAAGTCCCGGATTGTAGCTGGCGCTGACGCACCATCCCGTCCCATCGGGATTCTCGAAGACGGGGCGCTTCTCTCGCAAGGCGCCCCACGTCGGCTTACCGTCGTGGATGCCGGTGAACCACTCGTAGGCGTCGCGTCCGTCGAAGACGCGGCTGCGATGCACGCGGGCCAGGAACAGGACACCGGGCTTGTGCACTCCCAGCCCGCAAGCTGACTGCGTGACGTCGATGTTCTGCGGGCGGATGAAATACGAGTAGATGTAGTCGTCCCGGGCCGCGGCGTTGTCCTTGCTATGCACCAGGAAGGTGGGAATGATGAGGTTGTCCTCCCGCCGCCACCGCCAGGGAGCCTTGGTCCAACTCGCGCCGTGGTCCGCCGAGCGTGCCAGCTCGATGTACGCGTAGTGGCCGCGAGGACCGCCGGTGTCGGGCCCATCCGGGACAATCCACGAATAGAGAACGCCGTCAACGCAGATAGTCCCCCAGCTCTTGCCGTCGAACCGGGCAGGATTCTCCGGGTCTTTGCCGCCCCAGACGTTGAAGCCCCGATAGTTGTCCCAGTCGCCTTCGATCCGGGCGAAGCCCAGGCCGACGCGTCCATCGCCGTTGGTGCCGCCAAAGCCGCCGCCGTCTCCCCAGGCGCCGTACTGGTGGCCGTCGTCCGCCCAGGTCAACTGGAAGTTGTCACTGCCCTGCGCATGTCGCCGGTGTGTGGACCAGTCGAGCACCACCTCGGCGATGACGGGGCTTGGGGGATAAGGACCTTCGGCGAACGTCCTCGCGGCGGGGACGCTGCTGCCGATCCGCACCGACAACAAGACTGCCAGAAAGCAAATCCCGTGGGCCTTCATTCCATCTTCCTTCCGTGTCAATCGCGTTGCAGAAACGAATCGACTGCCCTGGCCCGGATGATGTAAAAGACGTTTCGGAGCATGGACGTATTGCAGCGATGACTGGAATCCAGCCAGACGGTCCGCATGCGTTCGTCATGCGGGCCCGGCGAATCTACAGCGATCCGGCGGGGGCCAGGACGCTCGTCGTCAAGGTCACCAACGCCAACGCGGCTCCCTGACGTTGCGTCGGCGATCAGCTCCGGGCCGTAGGCGCTTTGGCGTCGGCACCGCTGTGCGTCGGCGCGTAACTGCGAATCTCGGGCGGGTGCGACCCGACGGCGGCCTGTTTGCCGCGCAGCAGGTCGCGCTTCTGGTAGCATTGCTCGCGGAAGACGGCGATCTCCGCGGCGAGGTTTGCGTTGGGCGAGTCGCCGAAGAACGCATGGATGATCGGCAGCACGAGATCGGGGCGTTTCTTGCGGAACTCCTTCATCATCCCCTCGATCTTGGCGGTCGCAACGCCCTCCTGCATACACGTGAACGGTCCGATGTGGAAAATGCCGGAGATGCACGCGTCGCCCTGCGGCTGGATCAGGTCATGCATGAAGTAATAGGCGATGCCCGTACTGAGCGGCGACTCGCCTTCGATGTTGCCGTGCCCTTCGTGCTCGCGTTCGAGTTTCTCAATGATCTCCATCGGGTGGGGCAGGACGTGTCGGCCGGCAAGCACCTCGTGGAACGGCTCGGCCAACTTGCGCGCAACATGGTCCATGTACCGTGCCTTGAGCAACGATTTACCCAGTTGCCCGGTCGCCCGCCAGGCCCGGCCGAGATCCCAGGAGCGCAGACCGAGATGGACGTCGCGCTTGTTGTTGCGCACGTTCATCTTGTTGACGTAGAGCAGCCAGTCGGTGATGGGATCGCGCACAACCTCCAGATGGTTGTCTTCGAGCTGGCGAATGGCCTGATTGGTGTACGGGTCGTGCTGGCGCATGTAGATCTCGCCGATGTACAGGATCAGCGGGAAGCGTTCGCGATGGCGACGCTTGAGGGCCTCGAACCGCGCGACCGTCTCATGGCCCCACTGGACCAGGGCGGCGGTGTCGGCACCGGCGGCGACGACGGCCCCCGCCGCTTCGAGGCGCTCCTTCTTGAGCGCATCGGCTTCGCCTTTGTCCTCGACGTACGGCCGGAACCGACGCAATACGTCCTCGAGCAAATCGGAGGCGTTGATCCCCTTGAAGAGGATCTGCTGCATCTTCATCCGGTCCGACGGGCGGAGGCTCTCCGGCAGCGGAATATCGATGTAATCCGTCTCCGACGACGGCCCGACCACGGGGATCTTTTCCAGCCCTTCGAGCCGCATGAACTCCCGGAGCAATTCGGTGTACTTGCCGAAGCGGCACGGCCCGCTTGTCGTCGGCAGCATCACGAGATACCGCTGCTCGACCTCGCGCCGACTGGTCTTCTCGATCTGTTCCTGGAGGAACCCGATGGCGTCGCCGACGACCCCCTTGAGCGGATAACAGACCTCGGTATAGATGTGCTTGCGCGCGACCTCGTAGCCGCGAGGGGTATCCGTCGGCAGCACCTGGCTGCTGATGCCGAAATGATTCAGCCCCGCCGCACCCATGTAGCTGGCGTCGCCCATGTATGGGATCAGCCAGGTCCGCTTGTCGTACGTGTTCGCCGAGTGGACCTGCAGCTTGGCGAGGTCCACGCGAACCGGGTGGCTCTCGGCGACGACGCGCTCGTGGGCCTCGGTGCGCGTCACGAAGGGTGCGTTGTTCGTCTGAGCATCGGTGACCAGAACGAGCAACGGCTTGGCGGCCGCCTCGTGAATCTTCTCTTCCTGGTAGATCTTCAGACTGTCCGGGCCGCACGCGAAGTTGATCATACGGATCGGGAAGAGGTTCGGATGGTCCGCCACGAACAGGTTCGCCTTGAGAATCTTGACGCTCTGCACCCAGAACTCGTTCTCGACGAAGCTGTCGATCGGGATGTCCATGAACTTATGTTCGAGGAACTGCTGCGGAATGTAGTCGAGGCCGCGGACCTGCGAGAACATGGACCCGGAATGTGAACTGGCCTCCGGGTCCAACAGAACATAGTCGCGTCCAATCCCGACATAGGCCGTTGTCCCGTCGCGCGCGACACGCTGGAGAAACCGATCGCCTTCGCTGTAGAGATCGTTCTTGAACTGCTTCTCCGCGCCGTCGGCATGGGCGATCGCGTCCTTGATCTGGCGATCGGTAAACGAGAAGCCGACGCGTGTGAATTCCTTGCGAATCTCGCGCACCAGCAGCGGCAGGTCCCCGAAGTGGAGGATCGGGTTGATCTGCTTGAGCTTGTCGAGCGAGAGCACATCATTGAGGACATAGCCCTCGGACTCGGTGTAGATGCAGTATTTCAGGTCGGGTCGCTCCGGCCGGCGCTGTTCGATGAAGCTCGGGTTGAACAGATATTCGATCGCCGGGTCATCGTTGAGGACCGCGGCGTGGCCGGTGGCCAGTTTGCGGGCGATACAGAACTCCGTCCGCGAATTGTCGACGCCGATCTTCGCGATCTCGCTGTTGCTGCGCGGCGAGACGACCGGGTAGAAGCCCAGCTTGCGGAACAGCGCGGCGCTCCAGATCCCTTTCTCGGCCAGGGTTGCCATGCTGCGCTTGATCCCTACCGTCGGGCCCGTCGGTGCAGCCGACGACAGTTCGCTCTGGAGGCAGCCTTGTTTCTTGAAGTGCTTTTCGTAGATGCGATGGTAGCGATCGACGTAGTTGGTCTTGGGCTTCTTGACGGCTTCCGAGTTGCCGAGCGGACAGAACCCACCGGTGATGATCTCATCGTCTTCGATATGGAAGACTTCGAGCTGGCAGTCTCGCATGCCGCAGGAACGTTGCCCGAACAGATCGCGGCAGGCGACCTTCCGCTTGTGGAACGGCATCTCGACGATCTCCCACCCACGGAATGCGGTGTCGTGCGTCTTGCCGTCGGCCTCAAGCTGGCGGATATGCTTGATGATATCGAGGGCCTGGCCCCAGGCGCCGAACATCTCCCGGTGCGGATAGGCCTCGACGACGCCCTCGCTGACCTGCGCCAGCGCCGCAAGGAAGGCCTTGCCGAGCGCCGGGCCGCCCTGAGCGGAGCACTTGTGGCCGACGTGCTGCGCGCCGCCTACGAACTTGTAGTAATAACTGCCTGCAGTGCCTCTCAGGATCGCCGCGGCGATCTCGTCGCGCCCGAACCCCTCGGCGATCAGGCGGTTTTCGTCCATCTCCATGAACACGCCGCAGGTCGAGTCGATGATCGGCACACGCTTCGCCCGCAGCGCCGCCTCCTGGAGCGTGCTCTCAACGTCAAGGTTGATCACGTCGGCCATGTTCTCCAGCGTCTGCCCGGAGCCGGCCTGGCAACTGTAGTTCATCTTCGCCTCTTTGACCGTGCCGTCCGGTGCGAAGCTGGTGAACTTCATGTCCTGGCCGCCCACCTCGAAGATCGTGTCGATCTCCGGGTTGCAGTGTTTGACGCCAAGGGCATGGCAAGTGATCTCATCGGTGATGCGGTCCGTCAGCGTCACGCCCTCCGCAATGAGGTGCTGGGCCTTCTTCTTGCTCAGGAGAATCTTCTCATAGAGCTTGCGCGCCGACCCGGTGGCGCCGACGCCACGGATCACGACGTTCTCTTTGTGGCGCGACAGATAGCGCAGGACGCGCTTGAGCGATTCCTCGGGGTTGCCGTGCGTTTTGATGTAGAGCTTGTCAAGCAAACGCCCGGTCTCAATCTCGACCAGCGCGCCTTTGGTGGTCGTGCTGCCTCCGTCAATGCCCAGCACGACCTCGGTGCCGACGGGGATCTCGGCAGCCAGCTTCTCGCTTCGCTCCTGCACCCGCGCGAGGCTCTCGCTCAGCGGAGGCGCAAATACACGCTTCTGCCGGCTGTGTTCGGCCACCCTGTCAAGCAGCTTGAGATCGAGAACGAAACGATTGCCCTCTTCGATCGCTTTCCGCGCTGCGCCGGCGGCCGCGATATTCTGATGGTGTTGCGGTCGAACGATCGGCGTGCCCAGCAGGGTCGCCAGGTTCGACCGAATCAGGTCATTGCTGAACACGCCGCCGGTACAGATGGCCTGCCCGAGCTGGCCGGCGCCGTTGAACTCCGTGGAGCCAAGCACATCGATCATGTAGTTCCGCGCGACGGTGCGGAACAGCCCTGCCAGGTTGTCCACTCGCGTGGCGCCTTCGTTCTGTTTGTGAATCAGGTCCGACTGGACCACCACGCCGCAGCGCGCCAGGAACTCGCTCGGCTCGCTTGATTGCGCGCCCTCCGCTTCGGCCCGCCGGAACATCTCCTCTACACGCTCCTGAAGCTTCTGTCGATTCCGGGCAGCGACGGCATCCCTCTGCGAGACGTCCGTCGGCCCGGCGTCTTCCAGCTCCGGACTCGGCACATCACCCTGAAAGAGGCGGCGACACTGCTTCTCGATCAGCATGCCCGATCCGCCGCCGCACTTGGTCCCCGTTCGCCACTCGCGAATAACTGCCCTGTTTCCTATATTGCCCAAATTAAAGAAATATGCGTCCTTCGCTCCGATGTGGAACACCTGGCGCGCCTCTGGAGCGACGACCTCGGCCCCTTTCGGGATCGCAACACTGTCGTACACATACAGGGCCCCCTGCATCACCGTGGGGAAACTCTCCGCGGCGCTGCCGGTCAGCGCTGTGCTGCGGATCGCCTTGCGTTCGAACCGAGCCAGGACGGCCGCCCACGCCTCGGCCAGAGCGCCGAGGGGGTTCGCAAAGTGCATAATCGGGCTGGGCGAGTAGACCACCGATCCGCCGGCGTCGAGCACGATACAGTGGAGGGCGCTGCTGCCGATATCGATTCCCACAAACAGACCGCCCTCCTGTGAGGGCTGCGGGCCGGCACTGCTGTCATTCACATGCATTCTCTTGTGTCCCAATGATGGTGTGCCCTTCCATCGACTCGATCGAGCCGGCCTCGTCTTATTCGTCACGGTTCGCTGGCTGTGTCCCAGGACGCTCCGGGCGGCCCTTTGCCGCCATGACGCTACCGGAAATCACATCCGGAACGGCGTCGGCCGCTGGCTCGGGGCGCACCTCATTGAACCATCCGAAAAGACAGACGCCGATTGTTACTTCCTCCGATGGTACCCGTTAACAACCCATCGCGGAGCCTGTTGCTTACTCAGAAACGGCTGTTTTGTCAAGTCCGCCCACAGCAGACGTAACAGTTTTTCCACAGAACAGCCGGCCCGTTGCCGGCCCCATCTACTGTGCTTACAAAGGCTTATAAAACCATCCCTATCAGTACTAACAATCACAGCATCTATATGACTAATATTACTACCCTATTTACTCATTCTCATTAACAATTGCGTTCTATATCCACACTGTCACAGTTGCCTCGTACGCTCGACGGCCCGCGTCGTTGGTACAGGCGCGTGACTATAGTCTCTCAGCGGTCCTGCGGTTTCCGGAAAGTCCTGTCTCTGTCTGCGACCGGGGTCTTTTCGGGGAAAAGGGTTGCTGTACCGCAGAGATCGCAGTACACTCTGGGACTGTTTTGGAGAACCCCTGTTGTGTACTTGCGCCGTGATGATTCGTTTGCGTAGAGGTCT
>ENA-UOUL01000806-UOUL01000806.1-bioreactor-metagenome-genome-assembly--contig:-NODE-806-length-50631-cov-5.668335_pt1 | contig 50631 bp, 44 predicted proteins | sample MGYA00249838_ERZ747220 | MGnify/ENA primary metagenome ERZ747220 (study PRJEB28778, sample SAMN05720191) | bioreactor metagenome | isolation source: Anaerobic biogas reactor | place: USA:Washington... | reverse complement strand
TTTGAATTATCCCTTATCTGCTCCGCCTATTTGCCGGAGCCTTTTTTTATTCGACATCCTGAAGCGCGTCGTAGCCCTCTTCGCCAGTTCGGACCTTGACCACATTCTCTACGTTGTAGACGAAGATCTTGCCGTCCCCGATGTTGCCGGTGTACAGCACCGCCTTGGCGATCTCGATGATCGTGCGCACGGGCACCTTGCTGACTACGATCTCAATCTTGATCTTGGGCAGCAGGTGCGTTTCGACCGCGACACCGCGGTAGAACTCGGTGCGTCCGCCCTGCTGGCCGTAGCCGAGCACGTTGATTACGGTCATGCCGGTGATGCCGACCTTGTCGAGGGCCGTCTTGAGCGATTCAAACTTGCTCTGCTTGGTGATGATCTCCACCTTGGTGAACTTGATGTCGGAAACCGTCACAACCCGCGGCTCGACCAGCTGGACCGGCACGGCCTGTTCAACTGGAACGCTGCCGGCATTAAGCCCGTTGCGGCCCGGGTAGGCGGTCAGATCGGCGCTGACAAAATCGGCATAGGCGCTTTCCAGACCGTGTTCGGAAACATCCAGCCCGGTGATCTCCTCTTCGCGGGTTGCCCGAAGACCGATCACCTTCCGGATGATCAAAAACACGATGGTCATCGTCCCGGCCACCCAGGCGGCGACGGAGATAACGCCGAGCAGTTCGACGCCGAGCAGTTTGAACCCGCCGCCGTAGAGCAGACCCTTGGGCATGGTGCCGCCGGCATAGCTGTATTCGGCGGCGGAAAACAGGCCGACCAGGACCGTGCCGGCGGCGCCGCACAACCCATGGACCCCGATGGCGCCGACCGGATCGTCGATCTTCAGCACCTTGTCGATGAACTCGATGCCGAACACGACCAGAAGGCCGGCGATGACCCCGATCGCGAAAGCGCCAACCGGCGTAACCAGGTCGGTGCCGGCCGTGATCGCCACCAGCCCGGCCAGAGCGCCGTTAAGCGTCATCGAGACGTCCGGCTTTTTAAAGCGGATCCAGGTGACAAGCATCACGGTGACGGTTGAGGCCGCCGCGGCCATGTTGGTGGTGACGAAAATGCGCCCCATACCCGCCAGGACCGAATCGCCTTCGGCCGATACCGTCGAGCCGCCGTTGAAACCGAACCAGCAGAACCACAGGATGAAGACACCCAGCGCGGCCAGGGGCAGACTGTGGCCCGGGATGGCGCGTGGTTTGCCATTCGGGTCATACTTGCCGACGCGCGGCCCCAGGATTTTTGCGCCGACCAGTGCCGCGATACCGCCGACCATGTGCACGGCCGTCGAGCCGGCAAAATCGTGGAAGCCCAGTTGGGCCAGCCAGCCGCCGCCCCAGATCCAGTGGCCGGAAATGGGGTAGATGACGGCGCTGATCACGGCGCTGTAGAGGCAGTAGGCGATAAAGCGGGTCCGTTCGGCCATGGCGCCGGACACGATCGTGGCCGCCGTGGCGCAGAAAACGGTCTGGAAGATGATGAAGGTTTCCCGCGAAATACCGGCGGGCAGCATGGCGTCGTAGGACCCCCGGGTGAACCAGTCCAATCCGCCGACCAGGGCGCTTGAGCCGGCAAACATGAGGCCGAACCCGAGCACCCAGTAGACAACCGTCCCGATGGCAAAGTCCATCAGGTTCTTCATGATGATGTTGCCGGCGTTCTTGGCCCGGGTCAGGCCGGTTTCAACCATGGCGAATCCGGCCTGCATGAAAAAGACCAGGGCTGAGGCGACCAGAACCCAAATCGTGCTTACAGATGACAGCATAACATTTCTCCTCTCTCGTATTGGACCGGTCCGGGAGACAAAAGAAAAGGCGCCGACCGGATTTCCGGTGCAGCGCCTTTGCTCTTGTCTGGCCCATTATAAGCCGATCCCAAGACGGCTGTCAAGCAATAATGCAAGAGCTAAATCATAATTATGCAAATACACGTACAAAAGATGAAATTATCCGACCATATTTAGTGATATAGAAATTATTGCATCATTAACTTGCAAATTACCAGTCGAACAAAGCCCAATCCGGCTCAGCGTCGGGATCGGTCGTCTCGCGCACGACCAGCTTTGCCGGCAAACGCATCGCCCGGGGACCGGCTAAACCTGTACGCCCTTCGGCGCGCTCGATCAGGCAGCTGGCCGCCAAGCGTCCCATCTCGGTCTTGGGAACGTCGATCGTGGTCAAAGACGGCCGGACGATCGAGGCGATAAAGGTGTTGTCGTAGCCGACCAGGCGGATGTCCCCGGGAATGGCAAGGCCCTTTTCGCGCAGGGCATGGCAGGCGCCGGCCGCCATCTGGTCGTTGGCCGCGAAGATTCCGTCAAGTCCGTCAGAACCTGCCGTTTCCAGCAGCCGGCAGGCCGCCCGGTAGCCGCTGGCCTGGCTGAAGTCGCCCGCAGCCACGCGGCTGTCCGGAAGCGTCAGGCCGGCGCGAAGCAGGGCACGGCGAAAGCCGAGCAAACGATCCTGGGCCAGGCTGCCGTGCAGCGGACCTGCGATATGCGCCAGCTTTTGGCAGCCGCGCTCGAGCAGGTGCTGCGCGGCCAGATCCCCGCCTTCCGTCCCGTCCGCAAAGACGGAATCGAGCCCGTAGCGGGTCAGGTCCAGCTCGAGACTGACCACCGGCATGGGGTAGCCGCGGTGCGACAAGGCGGCCAGGTTCAGGAAATAACCTTCGTCTCGCTTGTCATGGCTGGTGTCCAGGATGATGCCGCTGACCCGCGATTGCGTCAGACGGCGGATGCAATGGATCTCGCGTTCGGCGTCGTCGCGGGTGTCGTGCAGAACCAGGTCGTAGCCGCTCTGGTCGAGCACCTGGTTGATCCCGTCGATCACGTACGGGTAGAAGACGCTGGTGATCCGGGTCGTGACCAGGCCGATGGTGCGCGCGCGGCGCTTTTTTAGCTGGCTGGCCATCGGATCGGCGACATAGCCCAGCTCGTCGATGGCGTCTTTCACCCGCTGGCGCAGCGGCGCGCTGACCGGCCGCGTGTTGTTGATCACGTTCGAAACCGTTGCGATCGAGACCTGGGCCCTTTGGGCCACATCCTTGATTCCTGGCATGGCGCACCTCAAAAACGTTTTACACTTTGCGCCTATTCTAGGCTGCATTCCGGGCCCCGTCAAGCTGGCCAGATCAAATAGTGTGGCGATATAGCATTAAAAGATGGTTTTAACTGGGTATAATAACGGTTTTTCTGGGTGTAATTGACTGAAAAACGTTTTACAGCTATGCTGAAACCAGAATGGGTGAAGAGGGGTGATCGCCATGACCTGGTACACAAAGAGTTTCCGCCGCAACCTGGTCGACATGCACATCGACGACTGGGACGAGGCCTTTTTACGTGATTTTGATCCGCAGCAGTATGTTGACTGCCTGAAGACCGCCCGTATCCAGAGCCCGATGATCTACCTGCAGTCCCATGTCGGGCTGTGCAACTGGGATACCGCCAGCGGACGCACCCACCGGGCCTTTGCCGGCAACCGCAAGCTGCATCGGCTGCTTGACTTATGCCACGAGGCCGGGATGGACGTCGTCGCCTACTACAGCCTGATCTACAACAACTGGGCGTACGACGCGCATCCGGACTGGCGCATGCTGCACCGGGACGGTTCGCCCAGCCGTGCGGATCCGTCGCATGGTTTCATGAGCGGCGGCCGCTACGGACTCGTCTGCCCCAACCAGCCAGGTTACCGGGATTTCCTGCAGCGCCAGTTCGCCGAATTTTGCCGGGAATTTTCTTTCGAAGGCCTGTTCCTGGACATGACCTTCTGGCCGATGGTCTGCACGTGCGACGCCTGCAAGACGCGGTACCGGGCGGAAACCGGTTGCGACATCCCGGATGTGGTCGATTGGCAGGACGAGGCCTGGCTGCGATTCCAGGCGGCCCGCCAGGCGTGGATCGGCGAATTCGCGGCCTGGTGCACGGCAAAAATCAAGGCGATCCGGCCGGAGGTGTCGATCGAGCACCAGTTCTCGACGGTCTGCCACGACTGGCGCTTCGGTGTCGACGAAAAGGTCAACCTGGCCAACGACTACGCGGGCGGCGACCTCTACGGCGGTCATCTGCAGCAAAGCTACATCTGCAAGATCTACCGCGAGGCGACACGAAACCAGCCCTTCGAATACATGACGTCGCGCTGCGACCCGGCGCTGCGGGTCCATACCACCACCAAGACGCTCGAGGACCTGATGCTGCATAATTTCCTGGCCCTGGCCCACCACGGCGCTTTCCTGGTGATCGACGCGATCGACCCGGCCGGTACGATCAACCCCATGGTCTACGAGCGGATCGGCCAGGTGTTTTCCGCCTCCATCCCGTACGAACCGTTTTTAACCGGCTCGCTGGTCAGCGAAGCAGCCCTGGTCATGAGCTACGACAGCAAGTTCAGCGCCGCCGCCTTACCGGCCGACCCGGATGCGGCCGATCGCAGCCAGCCCCAGCTCAAGGCCCAGCTGGGCATGGCCAGCCTGCTGAACGAGATGCGCCTGACGCATACTGTTCTGCCATGCAACCGTCTCGACCGCCTCGCGGGCAAGAAACTCGCCCTGCTGACGGACGCGCCGCGGCTGCGGCCGGAGCAAATCGACCGGCTCACGCGGTTTGTCGCCGACGGCGGGTCGCTCTATTTGTCGGGCACAACCGACGAACGGCTGGTCGAGCACCTGCTGGGGCTCCGGCGCATCGGGCTGAGCCGAGAGACCAGCACATATATAGCGCCGACAGAGGATGGCCAGGTGTTTTTCGCACCCGAGTACTCGGCCCGCTACCCGCTCAGCTTCGAAGGCCGTCAGGTTCTGGTGGAAAACCCCCGGCAGCAGCAGGTCCTGGCGACGGTCACGCTGCCCTACACCGACCCGGCCGACCAGACCACGTTCGCCTCGATCCATTCCAACCCGCCCGGGCGTGCGACCGAACACCCCGCAATCGTCCTGGGCCGCTATGGCCAGGGCCGCGTCCTGTGGCTTGCCTGCCCGCTGGAAACGCAGATTCAGCAGCCGATCCGGACGGTGCTTCGCCAGCTGCTCGAACAGCTGGCCCGGCCGGAGGTCCTGGCCAGCGACGCGCCTTCTTGTGTCGAGATGACGCTGTTTGCTGACGGCAGACAACACATCCTCCACCTTGTCAACGTGCAGGAGTCCCGTCCCATCTGGCCGGTCGCGCCGTTTGCTGTCCGATTGAAATTGGATTCATCGCCGCACCATGTCCGGCGCGCCCCGGATTTGACGGATGTCCCCTTTACCGTTGAAGACCGTTCGGTCTGCTTTCAGACCGCCGAACTTCGCCTGTTTGACACGTATGTCATCGACTAGGCTACAGGCCGCTGGAAAGAAGGAGAGTAACATGGTACGTTCACAACTCGAAAAGGCCATGGAAAACGGCCAGGGTATCCTGCGATTGGCTCCCGTCTGGGTGCCCCGCTCGTTTTGCCGGCCAGGCAAGCGGATTAAGCTCCATCCGGACGATTACTACGCGCTGGGGCTGGAACGCGGCGGCATCGACGAACGCTGGTTCGCCTCGACGACGCAGGCAGACAACGGGCCGGGGACGCCTGGCGACGAGGGCCTCAGCTACGTCCTTCTCGACCCGGACGGACAGACGCGAATCTTGCTGTGTGACGCGGTCGACCTGCTGCAGGGCGACCTGATCGGGCATGACCTCTGGCGTGAGGAAGGCCGCTGGCCGATGTTCTCCAAGTTCTTTGACAACGCCGGCCCGCTGCCGCACCATATCCACCAGCGCGATGCGCACGCAGCCCGCGTCGGCATGAGCGGCAAGCCGGAGATGTATTTTTTCCCATCGCAGCTCAATAACCATGGCGGTGAGTTCCCGTTCACGTTTTTCGGCCTCAATCCGGAAACGAGCCGGGAGCAGGTGCGGGACGCGCTGGCCATGTTCCCCCGCGGCGACAACAAGCTCCTGGATTTGTCCCGGGCCTACAAGCTGGTACTGGACACCGGCTGGGACGTGCCGCCCGGCGTCCTGCACGCCCCGGGCAGCCTGTGCACCTACGAGCCCCAAGTTGCCAGCGATGTCTACGCCATGTACCAGTCCGTGCTCCTCAACGGCCAGTGTGTCCCGGAGGACCTGCTCTGGAAGAACAGCCCGCCCGAGGAACGGGGCAACATCGAGTACCTGCTCGAGGTCATCGACTGGGAGCAGAACGTCGATCCGGCTTTTTCCGAGCGCCATTTCATGCGGCCGCTGCCGGTCCGGCCTGAGGCCGCAATGGCCGAAGACGGTTACCTAGAGGAATGGATCTGCTATCGCTGCCCGGCCGTCAGCGCCAAGCGCCTGACCGTCCGGCCCGGCCGCACCGCCGTCATCCGCGACATGGCGGCCTACGGCCTGATCTGCATCCAGGGGCATGGCAGGATCGGCCCGCATGCATTGTCGTCACCGACCCTGATCCGCTATGGCCAGCTGACTGAAGACGAGTATTTTGTCAGCGAACCGGCTGCCAGCGTTGGCGTTACGCTGGTCAACCCGTCACAGACCGAAGATCTGGTGATTCTTAAGCACTTCGCCCGCAATCCGGATTGCCCGGTTGCCTGAACTGACCTTCCGGTGGTAGGATAGGGCAGGGGGTGCGATCATGGTTCCTATGGTGTCCCTGGCCGGCATTTGCCTGACCCTAGTCCTCAGTCTCCTGTTGCCTGTTGCGGTCCTGCTCGTCCTGGTCAAAGGGCGAAAAGGTGTCTTTGGCGTTTGGATCGCCGGGGCGCTTGGCTTTTTCATTCCCCAGCTGATGATCCGCATTCCCGTGCTCCAGGCTCTGGGCCTCACGGCCGGCTACCAGCAGTTCGCCCGCCAGAATCCGTTCCTGCTGATTGTCCTGCTGGCTTTGACCGCCGGCTTGTTTGAGACCACCGGCCGCTTGGTCGTCCTGAAATTTGCCCTGAACCGGCGCCTGTCCTACATGACCGGGTTGGCGGCCGGCGCGGGCCACGGCGGCATCGAGGCCATCATGCTGATCGGCATGACCTATGTCAACAACCTGGTGATCAGCCTTTTGATCAACGCCGGCAAGCTCTCGGCGATCATGCCGGGCAACCCGGAAATGGAGGCGCAGGTGCGTGAGGCGATCCTGGGCACGGAACCGGTCCTGTTTTTTCTGGCTGGTGCCGAACGCGTCTTCACGATGTTTTTTCACATCGCGCTGTCGCTGATCCTGACGCGCCTGATCATGAAAAAACAAGCGGTGCGCGGCTTCCTTCTGGTTCTGGCGCTGCATGCTGGTCTTGACTTCATCGCGGCGCTCGGCCAGCAGCAAGGCGTTTCCATCTGGGTGATCGAAGGCTTTTTGCTGGCGGTCGCTTTGCTGTCGCTGCTTTTGATCCTGCGCATCCGGCCCCGATTCGGCGCGAGCATGTCCGTACCGGCCGACCCTGGCGAGCAGGCAGTCAAAGAAGGATATTGAGAAATGGGAGGAAACATCATGATTCTGACAACAACCGAAACGATCTCCGGGAAAGAACTGGAAACTGTGGGCCTGGTCAAGGGCAGCACCATCCAGTCCAAGAACATCGGCCGGGACATCATGTCCGGCTTGAAGACCCTGGTTGGCGGCGAACTGCAGTCTTATACCGCCATGATGAACGAGGCGCGGGCGCTGGCGACCAAGCGGATGGTCGAAGAGGCGCAAGCTTTGGGCGCGGACGCGATCGTCTGCGTGCGCTATGCGTCGTCGGCGGTCATGCAGGGCGCGGCCGAAGTGATGGCCTACGGGACTGCCGTCACGTTCAAGGTAACCTGAGGCGCCCGCAACAGAAACGAAAAGCCCCTAAGCGGACAGAAAGAAGGATCATGGCATCTTTTCAATTGCGTGACATCCTGCTGGGCGTCGCCACGGCCGCGACCCAGATCGAAGGCGGCGACACGAACAACAGCTGGTACGACTGGTATTGCCAGGGCAAGATCAAGGACGGGTCGAGCCCGCTGCGGGCGACGGACCATGCCCGTCTCTGGCCGGAAGACTTTGACCGGATGCGCGACATGGGCGTGAAAACCTACCGGATGAGCGTCGAATGGAGCCGGATCGAACCGGAAAAGGGGCGTTTCGACGACACGGCCCTGGCCCAGTACCGCGCGATGCTCCAGCGCCTCAACGATCTGGGTATCCGGCCGCTGCTCACGCTGCACCATTTCACCAATCCGCTCTGGTTTGAGCAGATGGGCGCTTTCGAGCATCCGGACAGCACCTCGCTATTTTTGCGCTACGCCGCGACGGTCGTCCGGGCATTGGGGGACCTGGTTTCCGACTTTGTCACGATCAACGAGCCGAATGTCTATGCCGTGCAAGGCTACCTGTACGGCTTATGGCCGCCGGGACGACGCTCCCTGGCCGCGACATGGCGAGTCATGGCCAGGCTGGCCGAATGCCATGTCCGGGCTTACCCTATGATTCACCAGATCCGCAAAGGGATGGGCCGCACCGACACCCAGGTCGGCGTCGCGCACCACATGCGTGCCTTTAGTCCGCTCAACCCGAAAAACCCCTGGCACCGACTCTGCGCGCGCCTGTTATCCACGCTATTTCAGGACCGTCTGGCGCAGGCGATGCTGGGCGGCCATTTTCGCTTTCCGCTGCCCAAATCCAAGGCGGTGAAGCCCGGCGCCTATTACGATTTTCTGGGCATCAACTATTACACGCGTTCTAGCGTGCGCGGTTTCGCTGATCATGTCCGGCCCGGCGTCCCGGTCAACGACCTAGGCTGGGAGATCTGGCCAGAAGGCCTGATCGCCTGCGCCCGTTCGCTCTACAAGGCTTTCCCGGCCCCGATCTACATCACGGAAAACGGCACCTGCGATCTCGAAGACACGTTCCGCAGCCGCTTTATTTATGAGCATCTGGCCGCGATCGCCGCCAGCGACCTGCCGATCAGGCGCTATTACCACTGGTGCTTTGCCGACAATTTCGAGTGGCTTGAGGGCGAGTCGGCCCGCTTCGGCCTCGTCCATGTCGATTTTGCGACCCAGCAGCGGACGGTCAAGCGCTCCGGACGCTTTTATGCCGCCCTGATCCAGCAAAACGGCTGTGACGAGGCGCTCTACGAGACGTATGCCGCAAACCAATCCTATCCGAGCCGGGCACGGATCGGCACCAGCAAAAAATCGCCCGGAACCGGACGGATCTGCTAAGACAGCCAGGAGGAGCAAGCATGAGCCTGTATGGCCGCGTCATCTCGACTTCGTTCAAAACGTACAGCACGCACCGGTTCAATTTTTTTACCGCCACGCTGTTCGGCTTCGGCGAGCTGGTGCTTAAAATCAGCGTCTGGCAGGCCTTGTATGCCGCCCGGGGCGGCGCCAGCCTGGCCGGCATCGCGCTTAACGACATGGTCGCCTACAACATCGTCAGTTCCTTTTCGATGTCTTTCGTCGGCTGCCGCATCATGTACGAGATCAACGAGCTGGTCCAGAAGGGGGACATCGGCCAGCGCCTTTTGCTGCCGCTCGGATTCCGGCGCCATTTCTTCCTGACCACGCTGTCCGAGAACGCCTTCTACACGCTCTATGCGGCCATTCCGCCCATCCTGGTCGCCGTTCTGGTCTATGGCTTTCGCATCGAGCTCCGGCCGCTGACGGTCCTATCTTACCTGATCTCGCTCTCGCTGGCCCTCGTGATCCATTTCCAGGTCCAGTTCCTGTTGGGGCTATTGGTTTTCTGGGTGCGCAACGCCTTTTTCCTCGACTGGATGAGCGGGGCGTTGTTCAGTCTCTTTTCGGGCTCGTTTGTCCCGATGTGGTTTTTCCCCGACTGGCTGAATACGGTTGGCCTGGCGCTGCCGTTCCGGTCGATTGTCTTTGAGCCGACGGCGATCATGCTGGGCCAGACGGCCGGCCCGGATCTGGTCCGGGTGCTGCTCATCCAGGTCGCCTGGGTCCTGGTGGGCTATCTGGCCAGTACAGGGCTCTGGCGTAAAGCGCAAAAACTGGTTTTCGCGCAGGGTGGCTGACATGAAACGCTATATCCGGCTGACCTGGCTGACCATCGCTTACAGCTTCAAGAGCGTCGCCTCCTACCGGACGGCGTTTGTCATGAACGCCCTGGCGCAGATCGTCTCCTACCTGGTCGACTTCGGCCTAACCTGGATCATGGTCAACGCGTTCGGCGCCATGAACGGCTGGACACGCTACGAGGTGATTCTCCTCTATGCCATGAGCCTGGCTTCGTATGCCCTGGCCGGCTTTTTCTTCTTCAACATCCGCCAGATGTCGCGGGATATCCGCTCCGGCCAATTCGACGACGTGCTGGTCAAACCGATGGGGGCCCTGGCCTACCTGATCTGCACCCGCTTCAACCGCGGCTATGTCGCGCACCTGGCACTGGCCATCGGCCTAACCGTCTTTTGCTTTGGCCAGATGGATGTGACGCTGACGGTTGGCAAAGGGCTGTTTTTCTGCCTGGCTGTCCTCTGCGGCGCCCTCGTCTACGCCGGCATGTTCCTGATCGCGACGATCCCGGCTTTCTTTGTCGTCGAAAGCCGGGCGCTCGGTAACCTGATCTTCTATTTCCGCCAGATGTCCTACTACCCGCTGTCGATATTCCCCTCTGTCCTGCAAGTCGCCCTGACGGTCGTGATCCCCTACGGCATGATCAATTTCTTTCCGGCCCAGGCGGTCCTGGACAAGGCGGACTACTTGTTTCTCGGACCTTGGATTCCATTCCTGGCGCCCCTGATCGCCCTGGCCTTTTTCATCCTGTCCGTCCTGCTGTTTCAAATCGGCATCCGCCATTACAAGAGCTCAGGCTCCTGACTGACCTGGAGGTCGCCATGCCGCTTATCGACGTTAAGAATCTATACAAAACATTCAAAGTCTACGAACAGCAGCCGGGCTTTACCCATGCCGTCAAATCGTTTTTCAAACGCGACACGCGGTTGGTCCAGGCGATCCAGGACCTGTCCTTTTCGATCGAAGCAGGTGAGCTGGTCGGGTTTATCGGGGAAAACGGCGCCGGCAAATCCACGACCATCAAGATCATGACCGGCATCCTCTATCCGACGTCAGGCGAGGTGCTGGTCAGGGGCGTGCGCCCTTACGAGCACCGCAAGGAGAACGCCCGTCACATCGGGGTCATCTTCGGCCAGCGCAGCCGCCTGCTCTGGGACTTGCCGATGCTGGACAGCTTCGAGCTGTATCGCGAAATCTACCAGGTCGAACCGGCCTTGTTCCGGCAAAACCTCGATTTGTTCCGCGATCTGCTGGATATGGGCGACTTCATGAAGACACCGGTCCGCCAGCTTAGCCTGGGCCAGCGCATGAAGGCGGATATCGCGCTCGCTTTGCTGCACAGCCCGCAGATCCTCTACCTGGACGAGCCGACCATCGGCCTGGACGTGCTGGCCAAGAGCAACATCCGCCGGTTTATCTGCGAGTCCAACCGGCTGAACCAGACAACGACGCTTTTGACCTCGCACGACATGAAAGACCTGGACCAGGTCTGTTCGCGCGTGATCATGATCACGAAGGGGCGGCTCCATTTCGACGGATCGATCGACGCTTTTAAAAGCCGCTTCGGCGGTGAGGTCCGGCTCAAAGTGACCTTCATGCATAACGATCTCGCGCTTGATCTCGATCAGATGCGCGTGGTCGAAGATAATGGCCCGGTCAAGACGATCTGCTTTCAGAAACAGGATCTGACGCTGCAGCAGGCGATGAGCGCGATCACCGGCCGTTACCCGGTCGCCGATATTTCTGTCACGGAAGCGGACATCGAGCAGATCGTCAAGGAGCTGTACCAGAAAAACCACGAGGAGAGGAAAAATGAGTGAGGCAAAGCACTCCGGTGTCACCTGCCAGCTGCGTGTCCGCTACCACGAGACCGACGCGATGGGGATCGTCCACCACGCCAACTACCTGACCTGGTTCGAGGTCGGGCGCACGGAATACTTGCGTGCGGTCGGCATGACCTACCGGTCCATGGAAGAACAGGGCATCGCCAGCCCGGTCATCGGCATCTCCAGCCGTTACCACCACCCGGCCCGCTACGATGACCCGATCGAGCTTGAGACCTGGGTCCAGGCATACAACGGCGTCCGTCTGACGATGGGCTATGCGGTGCGCTGTGACGGCCGTCTGTTGTGTTCGGGACAGAGCGAACATGCCTTTACATACCGGGGGCGGGCCGTAGCGCCCAAGCGCAGCATGCCCTCAGTCCACGCGATCCTTTCTGCCTGCCAGCTTGCGGATCGTCCGCTGGCGGAAAAAGCAGACCATCCCTGACGCGAACAGGAAAAACAGCCAACCGGCGCTCGCGATCGCGAAGGCCAGCGCCGCCCATCGCCCGAACAAGAGGTACAGGCTCTGCCGGCTATCCAGCATCAGGGTTTCGTCGATAACCCCTGTCCCGGGTCCGTTCCGTTCGGCCAGGATGCGCCCGCGGCCGTCGACGATCTGGGCGATGCCACCCTCGTTGGCCATGGCGACCGGTAGCGCGAGTTGGGCGGCCTGCATGACGACGGATGTCCGGTGAAGGTGCTGGTAGACCCGGCCAAACCCGCTGTCGTTAAACGGGGCCAGAAGCAGTTCAGCGCCGTTGGCTTTCAATTTACCGGCAGTCGGCCCCTGAAAATCGTAGCAGATGGCCAGGCCGACCTTGCCGGCCGGTGTGTCATAGACATCGAAACGGGTGCCGGGCGTGTAGCGGTCCGATTCGCTGAAAGGGACCAGGAAGCGCTTGGCGCTCAGTCCGTAGAACCGGGTGTCGTCGAGCAAGAGCGCCGAAAAATGCCGATCGGTCTGGCTGACGCTGTCGCCTTCTGTGACACACAAAACCGTGAGCCCTCCCAGCTGTCGCGCCAGGCTCAAATAGGCGTCTCGGTACGCCTGATCGATCCGGTTCTGCCGGTCCCACAGGCCGAGCTCGGTTTCGGGAAGGACATAAATATCGGCATCGGCCGGCCAGTCCAGCGCCAGGTAGGCGTCCCGCCTGGTTTGGTGGTATTGCGCCAGCTCCTCGGCCGTTTGGACCGAAGATCCACGGGACGGGACACCGCGGGCGACGGCGATACGGACGGTCCGCCCGGATGAGGGCACAGCCCGGTAACCGGCCAGGCCGATGCCAAGGGCCAGGCAGCCGGCAGCCAGGAGCGCACCGGCCAGGACAACGGTTCGTTGATCGCCGACCCGGCATCCTGCCGCGCGCAAAACCAGTAAAATCAGCGCACCGGCGATGGCCGCCAGGAAAAAAAGGACCAGCGACGGTCCCCAGGCCGCGCATAGCGCCAGGGCTTCCGTCCGTAGCGCAACCGGCGCCAGGAGGGGAATCATCTGCATACGGTTGAACCCGGGGATCCGGGCAAAGGCATAATCGAAACAAAACCAGGCGCACGGCAACACCAACAGGCGAAGGTGACCGGCCTGGCGCAGCAGGAGATAGAGCAGGCGGCCGGCCAGTTCGCCGAGCAGCAGTGCCAGCAGCAAACCGGTTATCCAGGGGAAAACCGGCTGCCAGACAGCCAAGCCCAGCAACAGAAAATAGGGCGCGACAAAGGCGTAAGCGGTCCAGCGGGAACAGGGCCGGGCCACAATAAGGAAAGATGCCGCCAACAGGCCGGGGTAGAAGGCCGCCGAACAGGATGGCCACAAGAGGCCCAGAATGATCAGGGATGACGCGGCCAGGGCCCAAAGCGGTTCGAAACGGGCGGCTGAGCCTTCCAGATGCGGTCGATAGCGGATCATGGCACCCCCCTGATGGATATGAATGGCCTTACAAGAAAACGGCATCAGCAGACCGACCTCATTATATCGCAAAACATGATATGGTCTATCCGGCCGGATCGCGAAAGCGAACTGACATGTTCTCAAGGCAAGAAGAACCTTTTATTGCTTTGCGTCAGTACGATTGGATTAGCGCTTTACCGGCTGGGCTGATCCAAACAAGTGACTTAAAAATCATGATAGACTATATTGTGTAATCTGACGCGGTGGTTTGACAAGCTTAAATTCACCATCACACCTGCCTCTGGATAACCAGTATGGAAAGCAAACGCTCTACGGTCGTTTCTGTGACGCTAAAAATATCATATCCGATAGACAAGTACGACACAGAGGGGTATACTTGACTTGTCGGCAGATGCCGACCCGGCTGGCTAAACCAGTTAAAACGGAATAGCGATTTGATGACATGGATGCGATGAATGCCTGGCTGTATCTGGACGCTTGGCCAGACAGGAGCAAATAGCGTAACCGACCTACTTTTCGGGTCGGTTTTTTCTTTTTATCGGTATGGCTGGACGGAAACTGTCACATCACGACTTCCAGGAACGACATCGAGGTGGGCTTTTCGGCTCATCGATATGCAATTTGAAAGGGGACGTGAACATGACCAAATTGAATGTGATCGAAGGCATCGGCCCGACTTACGAAGCCAAGCTGGTTGAGGCGGGCATCAAGAGCATCGAGGACCTGCTGGAGAAAGGCGCGACCAAAGAAGGCCGGGCTGCCATCGCCGAGAAGACGGAAATTTCTGACAAGCTCGTGCTGCGCTGGATCAACCACGCAGACCTGATGCGTGTCAAGGGCGTACGCGGCGAGTATTCCGAACTGCTGGAAGCATCCGGCGTCGATACGATTCCGGAGCTGGCCCAGCGCAAGGCGGCCAACCTGTACGCCAAAATGGTTGCGGTCAACGAGGAGAAAAAGCTGGTGCGCAAGCTACCCACCGAAGCCCAGGTCGCGAACTGGGTCGAACAAGCCAAGGCGCTGGGGCGCATGATCAAGTACTGATCACGAAGGATTATTTTAAATGAAAGCCCGGCAGGACTCGTCCTGCCGGGCTTTTGTCAGTGTGATCCGTTTTCAACCCGCTGGTACGCGATGGCCTTGGTCGGGCAGACCTGCACGCAATTTTGGCATTGCAGGCAATCAGCCGGCCGGATGACGGCCTTGCGTGTCTGGGCATCGACCCGAACAGCCAGGTTCGGGCAGACTTTTTCACACTTCTTGCAGCCAATGCACGCGTCGGCCTGCACATGGTGCGACCGCATCGACCAGCGTCCGAACAGCCGCTGCAGCGCTCCGAAGGGGCAGATGAAGTGGTGAAAGACTTCGGGCTTGAAAAACAGCGTCAGGACAAAGGACAGCAGGACGAAAAAGGGCAGCAGCGGCACATTGACGCGCAGCAGGCGCTTGCTGCCCAGCAGCACCGCGACAGACACGGCCAGGATCAGCCATGGAATCCAGGACTGCTTCAGCCAAGCCGGCGTCTCGCGCCGTTTCCCTTTCGACTTGCGGGCCAGCGCGTCGGCCGCCACCATGACCGTATTCATGGGGCAGGCATAGCCGCAATAGAGCCGGCCGAACAGGATGGCCGCCGGCAGGGTCAGGGCAAAAAGGGCCAGCCACAGCACCATTTTACCGCTGGCGATAACCGCCAGGAAAAGGATCAGAAAAGCCAGGCGGATCAGGATTATTTGTGTTTTTCGTGTCATCAAGCAACCTCCAGGTTCATGTTCTTGGCCGATTGTACTTGTGAAAAATCCCGCCATGCGTTACATTGGTAACACCTGGCGGGATTTTCTTGTTGCAAGGAGCGCTTCATGGATCCAATTCGTTTAAAAATGCATCCCTGGCTCGCCCAGGCCAAACGCGTGCCGTTGCTGGCGCTGCTGGGGGACGATGCCCTTGAGGCTTTGCTTGACCAGCCGGGCATCCAGGTCCGGCGCTATGCGCCGGGGGCGTTGATCCACCTGGCCGAAGACCCCTGCAGGGGCATCGAGGCCATCGTCTCGGGACAAGTCACGATCGAACACAGCGACGAGCAGGGTCGCTTCGAGGTGATCACGGACGTCGGCGCCGGCGATTTGATCGGCGGTCAGGTGGTCTTTTCACGCCAGCCGGTCTACCCGATGACCCTGCTTGCGGCCAGCGAGACCATCCTGATCGCCCTGGAACGCGCGCTTTTGGTCAGACTGCTGCAGGAAAACGAGTCTTTCCTGATGGCGTTTTTACGCCTGATGTCGGATAACGCCTCGCGGCTGAGCGACAAGATCCGCCAGACGCTGCGCCGCTCGATCCGCGAGAACCTGGTCGGACTGATCAGCCAGGAGATCCGGCGCCAGGGCACGAATGCCATTTTGCTGCCGCTCAGCAAGAAAGCGCTGGCCGAACGCTGGGGCGTCCAGAGGACCTCGATCTCGCGCGAACTGCAGAAGATGAGCCAGGAGGGCCTGCTGACCGTTTCTGGCGCCTGCCTCACATGGCTTGGGCCTGACGTTTCTGCCGGACAACGGCCAGGGCCACGGCCAGCAGCGCGACCGCGAACCCAAGTTGGATCAGCATCGCCTGAATGACGGGCTGCAGCGCTTGCAGATCCATGACCGGCAGGCTGTCCAGGGTGTTGACGGCTCGCACGTACCAGTAGGTCGGCGTGAAGCTGGCCAGGGTCTGGACGGCGTCGCCCAGCAGTTCCTGGGGGACGAAGACGCCGCTGATAAAGCAAGTTCCCAGGGCGAGCACATTGGCGATCGACTGCTGGACCGCGCGGCTCTTGATCAGCTGGCTGATCAGGAAGCTGAGGCTGAGGCAGGCCAGGGTGAAAACCAGGGCGTTGGCCGCCAGCAGGACAAATTCCATGACCGGCAGTTCGCGCGCCCCCAAAAGCAGGCTGATCAAGACCATCAGCAGCCAGGTCAGGAGGGCAAAGACCAGGCAGGCCAGCATCAGCTGCAGGTTGAACCGTACCAGGCGGACGGGGGCACTGAGGTTGCGCCGCCGAAGATCTGGCTGGTTGAAGACCAAAAGGATCGACGTGATGCCCAAGACCATGACGGCCATCATCGAATAAGCCAGGTAGATGAAGAAATAAGCGGCTCGGTTGATGCCTTTTTTCTCACCGGCGTTCAACTGGACGGCGGCCTCGGCTGTCACGTCGGCCTGAACCGCATCGCTGACCATATCCGCGCTCCAGCTGTCCAGAGTCTGGACATAGAGGCGGGAGAGCCTAAGGTAACGTTCGACCAATAAATCCATCGCCGTGCCGGACCAGCCGTCCATGCTCAAGGTCCTTTCCAGGGCCAGACCGTCAAGGTCGCCGGCCATCAGGCGGGCGCCGAAACCGGCGGGTATCCTGAGCACATAAGTCACATCGCGGTAGAAGAGGGCGTCCTGGATGGCCTCTGTCTCGTCCGGGAGCGGGATGATCCGGGCTTGCTGGCCGAGCCAGCTGACCAGGCGTTCCGCATACGGATCGCCCTGGTCGTCCTGAAACACGGCGATGCGCGGTTTGACCGGCTCGAAAACCGCGTCCCCAGGGTTCCTGAAGAATAGGGTCAGCATGATGACCAGGAAAACAAAAATGAACAGGTAGGTCAGCAGGGCCGGGAGATTCCTGCGGATCACTTTGAAACAGGCGTTAAAGACTTGCATACCGCTGCCTCCTTACAACCAGGACGATGACGCTAAAAAGCAGCGCCGACAGGGCCACCTGCAGCCCGATGTTGGTCAGGCTGCGCTGTGGCGAATCGTAATAGTACAGGGCGTAGAACGCATCGCTGATCAGGTTGGCGGGGTTGAGATAGCTGATCGGCGGGAAGGCCTTGACGGTGATGTACTTGATGTCGACGATCATCAGGCCGGACAGGAAGGAGCAGATCATGGAGAATCCGATCAGGATCGCGTTCTTGATCCCCTCGGAGAGCCGGCTGATTGCCCCGATGAAACCGCCGACCGAAACGCCCAGCAGGCTGCCGGTCAAAGTCGCCAGCAGGATCAGGCCGGTCCGGTTGCCGAAGGGGATGCCCAGGACCAGGCGCAGGAAGCCCAGAAGGAGCAGCATGGACGCGATCTGGATCGTCAGGGCAGCCAGCAGCGAACCGGCGAAGATGCGCAGCTTGGGGACCGGCGCGACGGAGAGCCTGGCGGCCTGGCTGGACAGGTTCGGCTGGATCGCGATCACTTCCTTGAGCCCCCAGAAACCGCCGTACAGGCAGGCCATGGCGATCAGGGCGTAATAGTAAGTCAAGACCTGGTCAGCTTTCGCGTTGCCGATCGGCTTATCCGCGATCAGGTCCACTCGCTGTCCTGCCGCCGCGAGCAGCGTCTCCAGCAGCCGGCCGTCCGTGGCCAGGATATGTTCCATCGCGGAGCGGGTCTGCAGATAGTCGTCGGCAAAGACCTTGAGGATTGTCTGGCGGATGCCCGAGCCGGAGACGACGACCGTCAGCGGATCTCCGGGCACCAGGTAACCGGCGATCGCCTGCTGGCGCAGCAGGCTTTGTGCGCCGGCTTCGTCGGTGCGCTCGATGCGGAACAAGGCGGTCTGGCCATCTTCGGTCGCGTCCAGAACCTGCCGCAATGTTGAGTCGGCCTGGTAGGCGTCGTTGGTCACCACCGCGATGGGGATCGTGCTGAAGGTGTCGTTTTCATTGAGGTTGGCAAACGCCATGCTGAAAAAGGTTGCCAGGATCAGGGGGAAAAGGAAGGTCCAGAACAGCATCTGGCGGTCCCTGACAGATGATCGGATCCGAATCGAATAAAGATGCCAGAACATGGGGTGCCTCCTAATTGCCGTTGTCGCGCAGCTGCTTGCCCGTGATCTCCAAAAAGACGTCGTTGAGGGTGGGCAGTTCGCAGTATAGCTGTCCGTAGGCGATCTTGTGTGTGTTCAAGTATTCAAGGATCATGCCCAGGGCGTTGCCCTTGCGTTCGGCTTTGATGACCAGACGGTTGTCCTTGATCTCGGCGGTCAGGATCGACGGCAAACCCAGCAGGCTGTCAACCAGATCTGCTTGGGGATGGATAAGCTCGACCGTGATCTTCTCGCCGGTCCGGATCATGCGCTTGAGTTCGTCGCTGGTGCCGCTGGCGATGACCTTGCCCCGGTCCATGATGGCGATGCGGCTGCAGATCTGCTCGACTTCCTCCATGTAATGCGAGGTGTAGATGACGGTCGCGCCCTGCCGGTTCAGTTCCAGGATGCCTTCCAGGATGTTGTTGCGGCTCTGAGGGTCGACCGCGACCGTGGGCTCGTCCAGAAAGATCAGCTTCGGCTTGTGGGCGATGCCGCAGGCGATGTTCAGCCGGCGCAGCAGGCCTCCGCTTAGTTTTTTGGGCAGGAAGCGGCTGAAATCCTCGAGGCCGACAAATGCGATCGCCTCGTCAACCAGGGCCTGGCGCTGGTGCCGGTCTGTCACGTACAGGCCGCAAAAATAGTCGATGTTCTCCCGCACCGTCAACTCATCGAAGACGGCGACATTTTGCATGACGATCCCGATGTCGCGCTTGATGTCGTAGGCGTCGGGACGCATCGGGCGGCCAAACAGCTCGACGGTGCCCATCGAGTATTTGAGCAAGGCCAGCATGCAGTTGATGGCCGTGGTCTTGCCCGAGCCGTTGGGACCGAGCAGACCGAACACTTCGCCGGATTGCACGGCGAGGTTGAAATGGTCCAGGGCGACCAGGTCGCCGTAACGCTTGACCAGTTGTTCGACTTTGACAATCATGGTGAACGCCTCCTGTTTTGCCGGATGAATCCCGTGGCTTGTCCCGGCATGCCCCTATTGTGCCAGCTGCCAGGCTGAACACACAGTGAAGCCTGTCACGACTTTTTTTAGCAGACATGACAATTGTCATCTTGCGGCACTTTCGACGGACAATCTGGTATGATATGCATGGTGCAAAGCTCGAAACGAGACAAGACAGGGAGGAACATGCATGAGTGAATTTCTGGAAGCCCTCATGGTCATCAGCTTCGGGGTGTCATGGCCGCTGTCCATTCGCAAGTCCTGGGTGTCCCGCACGACGAGGGGCAAGAGCCTGATCTTCATGGTCCTGATCTTTTTCGGATACATCAGCGGCGTCTTGTCAAAGATCACAGCCCTTGTCGTCGACGGCAAGCCGATCACCTATGTGTTCGCCTTCTACGTGCTGAACGCGATCATGGTCGGCATCGATATCGGGCTTTATTTCCGCAACAGGAAACTGGACGCAATCGCCGCCGGACGGGATTTGCAGTCATGACGGTTTTGCGCGACCTTGTCTACGCGCCGGAGCTGGGCCCGTTCGGCCAGCTGGACCTGTATCTGCCCGATGACGCCGGCACCTGCCCGCTGCTGGTCTTTTTCCATGGCGGCGGCTTGTGCGCGGGGGACCGCGGCGACGGCCGGAACCCGGTCTGTCTGCGCCTGGCCCGCTCGGGCATCGCGGTGGCCGCGGTATCCTACCGTTTGTACCGGTTCTTGCCGCCATCACCCGGGAAGGAAGCGCTGCTGAGCGCGGATTCGCCGCGTTACCCTGACTTTATCGAGGACGGCGCGAAAGCGGTCGCCTGGCTGATGCAAAGCGGCCGGCAGTTCCATCCGTTCAGCAGCTGGTATGTCGGCGGATCGTCCGCCGGCGCCTACCTGGCGATGATGCTTTTTTTCGACACGCGCTTCCTGGACCGGCACGGCATCGACGCGCGTGCGCTGGACGGCTTCTTTTTCGACGCCGGCCAGCCGACGGTCCACTTCAATGTCCTGGCCGAGCGAGGGCTGGACAGCCGCCTGGTGCGTATCGATCCGGCCGCACCGCTGTACTGGGCCGACGCCGGTCTCGCCCGGGGCGATATGCCGAAAATCTGTATCGTTTACGCACAGCAGGATATCGTCAACCGGCGGGAGCAGAATTTGCTTCTCTACCGCACGATGCTGCATCTCGGTTACGATTCGGGAAAGCTCCGGATCATCGAGATGAAAGGGTACGGCCATACCGGTTACAACCAGGATGTGGATGTCTACGCGCCGCTGATCGAAAATTGGATTCGCGCCTGACAGATGTGCCGGGGACAATCTTTTTCTTTTCGGGTTATCAGGGTACAATAAGACTGAAATCCGTCCCGAACGCCCCGGAGGCGTGATCATGCTGCTGCTCGAAAAACTGATCCTGCTGCTGCTGTGCCTGGCGCTGTATTTGCCTGGAAACCTGTCCATCTATGCCGTCGTCCCCGTGATCGCGGCCCTGACGGCTGCCGCGCTGGGCAGCTGGCTGGAAAAACCCGCCTGGCGGGCCGCTGTCTTCGCGCTTTACGTCCTGCTGTGCCTGGCAGATCCTCGACTGGTCTTTTTCCTGCCCTTGGTCGTCGTCGACCTGTTCCAGGATCGTTTTCGGCTCCTGGCCTTGCTGGCTGCGTGGCCGCTTGCCGCCAGGCAGCCGCAGCTCGACTGGGGCCAGACGCTGTCCGTTGTGCTCCTGATCGGCCTGGCCTGGTTTTTGCAGGATCGAGGCCTGAAACTATCGCGCATCCGCAGTCGGGCGACGGAATACGAGGATCTGACACGGGATCGCGCCCTGCGTTTGGAGCAGAAAAACAAGGCCCTGATGGAGAAGCAGGACTACGAGGTGCGGGTAGCCACGCTGCGGGAGCGCAACCGGATCGCCCGCGACATCCACGACCATGTCGGGCACCTCCTGACCCGGGCTATCCTGCAGCTGGGTGCCATCCAGACCGTCAGCCGCGGCGGGCCGCTGCACGAGCCGCTCACCGGTTTGAAACAAACGCTCGACGACAGCATGACCGAGATCCGCCGCAGCCTGCACGACCTGCATGACGCGTCGGTCGACCTGGCCGTGGAACTCGAGGCCATGGTCGGGCCGTTCACCTTCTGCCCGGTTTCGTTGGTGATTGATCTCAAGGAAAAGCCGGATCAACCGGTTGTCCTGGCATTCCTGGCGATCGTGCGCGAGGGGCTGTCCAACATCGCCCGCCATTCCAACGCCACGCAGGCCTCGCTGCTGCTGCGCGAGCATCCCGGCTTTTACCAGCTGACGCTGCGGGACAACGGCACCAGCCAGGAGCCGGACGGACCGGTTGATTTGGATCGCCTGGCCGGGCGCACAGCGGCAGGCATCGGCCTGGCCGGCATGGCGGAACGGGTGCGCGCCCTGAACGGCCAGATCAACATCCGGCGCGAGCGGGGCTTTGTCATCCTGATTACCGTGCCGCGTCAGCCGCGAGGAGGAAAATGAGATGGACAAAAAAAAGATCCGGATCCTGATCGTCGACGACGACCAGTTGGTCCGGATGTCATTGAAGATCATCATCGGGGCTGACCCGGAGCTGGAGGTCGTAGGCTGCGGCGGCAACGGGGAAGAAGCGGTCCAGCTGTTCGATGGCTACCGCCCCGATGTGCTGCTTTTGGATATCCGCATGCAGCCGACAGACGGTCTTGCGGCCGGCGAGCGGATCCTGGCCCGCCATCCCGACGCCCGATTGCTCTATCTAACGACGTTTACCGACGACGAGTATCTGGTTCGTGCCTTGCATATGGGCGCTTGCGGTTATTTGCTCAAGCAAAATTATGAGAGCCTCGCGCCGGCGATCAAGGCGGTCGCGTCAGGCCAGCACGTGTTCGGCGACCTTATCATGGCCCGAATCCCCGATTTGATCGGCGGACGGCTGCCCGACCTGTCCGGTTACGACATCCGCGGCCGCGAACCGGACCTGATCGAGCTGGTCGCCGAAGGACTCAACAACCGCGAGATCGCTGAGCGGCTGAACTTAAGCGAGGGGACTGTCCGCAACCAGCTGTCCGTGATCCTGGACAAGCTCGATTTGCGCGACCGTACCCAGCTGGCTGTCTTCTATTACAAAAAGCGTCAGCAAAAGCTCTAAACGGTTACTTTTTCAGCGCCTTGTCGAAAGCGACATCCGAGGGGTTGAAGTTGATCCGCTTGACCATCTCGCAGGCTTCGGTGGCGCCGAAGACGCGGTCCATCGCACTGTCTTCCCATTCGACCGACAGCGGTCCGTCGTAGCCGATCGCGTTGAGCTCGCGGATGATGCGTTCGAAATCGACGCTGCCGTGCCCGGGGGACACGAAGTTCCAGCCGCGCCGCGTGTCGCCGAAGGTCAAAAACGAGCCCAGGATGCCTTCGGTGCCCATGGTGTTCACCAGCACATCCTTGACATGGACGTGGTAGATCTTGTCGGCGAACTCGCGCAGGAAGAGGTGCGGCTTGATCCCTTGCCAGACCAGGTGGCTGGGATCGAAGTTGATGCCCAGCGTGGCGTTGCCTGCGAATTTTTCCCGGAACAGCTTCTGGGACGAATAGAAGTCGAAGGCGATCTCAGTCGGGTGCACCTCCAGGGCGAAACGGACGCCGCAGCGCTTGAACTCGTCCAGGATCGGGGTCCAAAGCGTGACGATTTCGTCGTAGCCGGCCTCGATCATCTCATCGGTCGTCTGCGGGAAGGAGTACCAGTAGGCCCAGATCGGCGAACCCATGAAACCGGTGACGACCGAGCAGCCCATCGCCTGGGCGGCGCGGGCCGTCAGCTTCATCTCCTTGATCGCCCATTTGCGGATCGCCTTGGGGTCGCCCTTGACATCGTCGGGCGCGAACCCGTCGAGCCGCGGGTCGTAGCGGTCCCCGACGCACTGGCCGGCCAGGTGGTTGCCCAAAGCCCAGCACTGCAAATTGTAGCGGGCCAGGATCGCCTTCCTGTCGGCGACGTAGGCCGGATCCGAGGCGGCGCGGCTGACATCCATATGATCGCCCCAGCAGGCGATCTCCAGGCCTTCGAAGCCCATGCTGGCCGCCAGGCGGCAGACGTCCTCGAAGGGCAGATCGGCCCATTGTCCGGTGAATAGAGTAATCGGTCGTGTCATGGTCATATCCTCCTAATCATCTTGAGGCACATCGATCCAGACAGCGCCATGCCTGGAACTGGCCACGCAGCTTTCGATAAAGCGGACACCGTCGATGCCCATCTCCAGCGTCGGGTAATCCACGTCGGCTTCGTCGACATCCTGCCCTTCGATCTTCTGCCAGATTGCGCGGGTGAAGTCGGCGTACAGGTTGGCGTAGGCCTCGTGGTAGCCTTCCGGGTGCCCTGTCGGCGTGCGCGCGAGCGCGGCCGACGCAGGCGACAGGTAGCCGGCCCCGCGCGAATACGTCCGGGGTGCCTGGCCTTTCAAGGTCACCTTGAGGTAGTTGCTCTGCTCCTGGTCGAACTCGATCGCGCCCTTGGTTCCGTAGATGCGCACCTTGAGGCCGTTGTCGTTGCCGATCGCGACCTGGGAACACCAGTAGCTGCCCCGGGCGCCGTTGTCAAAGCGCAGCAGGATTTCCGCGTTGGTGTCCAGCGTGCGATCTTCGCCAATAATGTCAAGGCTGGCGCAAAGCTGGCGGATGCGAAGGCCGGTCATGTAGCGCACCATGTTCTCGATGTGGGTGCCGATGTCACCGGTGCAGTTCGAGGCACCGGCCTGGGCCGGGTCAGTGCGCCAGGCTGCCTGCTTCTGGTTGTCCTCGAGACGGTCGATCAGCCAATCCTGGGGGTACTCGCCCATCACGACGAGCACGTCGCCGATGTCCCCGCGTCGGATGATCGCGCGCGCCTCGCGCACCATGACATGGCCGGTGTAGGCGTAGGCGACCGCAAACAGGCAGCCGCGTTCCCGGGCCAGGCGCCTGAGTTCCAGCGCCTGGGCGGCGGTGACGGTCAGCGGTTTTTCGCACATGACGTGAATGCCTTGTTCCAGAAAAGCCTTGCAGGCCGCAAAATGGCTGCTGTTCGGCGTGGTGACGATCACGAAATCGATCGGGTCGTCACGCTGGCCCTCCCTGCGGGCCATGGTCTCAAAATCGGAATAGACGCGGTCGTCTGCGATACGCAGCGCTTCGCCCGTCTGGCGGTTTTTGTCCCCATCGCGGGAAAAACAGCCGGCGACCAGTTGGGCACTGTTGTCCAGGCCAAGCGCGGCCCGGTGAACGCCTCCGATAAATGAACCGGGACCACCTCCGACCATGCCGCAACGCAGCATCTGTCCAGGCGTTTTGGCTTCTCTGCCTTCGATCATGACGCATCCCTCCCTTTCCAGGCGATTGCATGCCGTATCAAGACCCATCACCGGAAGGCCGCGCCTCCCGGCGACGTTATCCTGCTTCTTATGGTAACCCGATCACGGCATCGGTGCAAGATGGAGATCTTTTATGCCGGACGGATCGAGAAGCCCGGTTCGCCGGCCTCTTGGGCCCGCGCCTGGAGCCGGCTGGCAAGCTGGCGGCGCAGACCGGCCAGGGCCGGGTCGGCGATCCGGTTGTGCTTCTGATCCGGATCCGTCTCGTTGTCAAACAGGAAGCGTTCGGTATAAACCTCGGCGAACATATCACGGGACGGCGATTTTTCCGGAGCCCAGACACAATACGTGTAGCGCGTCGTGCGCAGCGCCCGGCCGACAAAGCTTTCGCTGATTTGCACGTAGGCTTCTTCACGCCAGGGGACGCCTGCCAGCAGATCGAGCAAATTGCGGCCCTGCATGCCGTCAGAACTGGCCCCGGCCAGGTGCGCGATCGTCCGGGGGAGATCGAGTAGTTCAACGATGCGATTGACCTCGCGCCCGCCGGAAAAACCAGGTCCGGCGATGACCATCGGGATGTGGATGGTGTTCTCGTAGCAGGTCCGCTTGTAATCGTCGGAGCCGCCGGGCGCCAGTTCGTCCATGTGGCTCTTGAAGTGGCAGCCGTGGTCGGATGTGAAGATGATCACGGTGTCGTCAAAAAGCCCTTGCTGCTTGAGCTTGGCGATCACGCGGGCCAGGTTGTCGTCCAGCGCGCGGCAGCAGCCCAGGTAGTCCGGCAGCTGCTCTTCCCAGTCGCCCACGCCGGGAACCAGTTCCGAAGGCGCGGTAAAGCCTTTGAAACGCTCCCTGCTTCCGTCCGGTCCTTCGAAACGGTTGCGGTCGTTTTGGTGGTGGGGCTCGATGTGGGACAGGAACAGGAAAAAGGGATTTTCGTCGTCGGCGCTGCGGGTGTCCAGGAACGCGAGCGCGTGGTCGGTGACAGCGTCGGTGCGGTAACCGGTAAACGGGCGCTTTTGCCCGTCGGCATCGAAGAGGTGGCCGCCCACGCCGTGCGACGTGAACTCGAGGATGTCGGAAGCGACCCACCAGCCGTCATAACCGCCGCGCAGTTCCGGCGGGATGGGCTTTGTTTCGTAATCGGTCTGGCCGCGGGTGGTTGCCAGGTGCCATTTACCCACGTAGGCGACATCGTAACGGGCTGCGCGCAGCCGCCGGGCCAGGGTCGGGATCTTCTGGGGCAGGGCGATGCCGTTGCGAAAACAACCGGTTCGGGTCGGAACCAGGCCGGTTTGCAGCATGGCCCGGGCCGGACCGCAGACCGGTTGGTTGGTGTAGGCATGCTTGAAGTTAATCCCGGTGCGCGCCAGGGCGTCCAGTGTCGGGGTCACCGCCAAGGTCTGGCCGTTGCAGCCGAGCGTGTCGTAGCGCTGCTGGTCGGAAAAATAGACCAGGATGTTGGGACGCGGGTGTTTCATCCGATCCTCTTTTCTGCAGGCTCCGGGTGAATCAGCCTGCGGCGGCCTTGGCCGGCTGCTTGTCCAACGTCAGGTTGCGTACCCAGCGGAAGCGGTTGACCTTGATCACGGCTACGATACATTTGAGCAGCTGGTCGGACTTGAGCAGGGCGAAAACGACGACCGGCGGGGCGTGAAAGACGAAGGCCGCCAGCGATGCCGCCGGAATGACAAAACCCCAGATATGGATCAGGTCGTTGACCAGGACGAAATGGGTCGCGCCGCCGGCGCGGACGATGCCGGTCAGGCTGGACATCTGGTAGGCGGTGCCCACGACCATGACCGACAGGACCAGGATAAAGGAGCGCACCATGGCCAGCGTCTCCGGTTCGAGGTCATAGATCAGGGGCACCAGGTAGCGGGTCATATAGATGGCGACCCCGGAAATGACGCCGATGATCACGAAGATCACCTGAAGCGTTTTGACATAGGCACGCAACCGCGTGATGTCGCCGGCGCCGACCGTCTTGCCGACGATGATCGCCGTGGCGCCGGCCGTGCCGTAGACCACGACCCCCATGATCGAGAAGATGACATTGGCGATGCTGACCGAAGCCAGCGCGGTCGCGCCCAACCGCCCCATGATCGCGCCCTGGACAGCCAGGTTGATGCCCCAGAAGATGTCGCCCAGGATGACCGGAAAGCCGTAGCGGAAAAAGCGCCCGAGCAGGTCGCGGCCGCCGCGCAGGATGTCGCGAAGACGCAGCATCAGCTTCTTGTCGACCAGGCGGATATACACCATCATGATAACGGCTTCCAGGACGCGGGCCGCCAGCGTGGCGATGGCAGCGCCCCTCAAACCGAGCGCCGGCGCGCCCAGCTTGCCGAAGATCAGGATGTAGTTGAGCGAGACATTGACGGCAAACGTCATCAAGGAGAGGACCATGCCGATCCGGACTGTCTCGACACAGCGCATCGAGGCGATCAGAACTTGGGTCACGCAAAAGAAGATATACGTATAACGGATGATCGAGAAGTAGCGCATGGCTTCGGTCTTGACCGCGGCGTCATCGGTAAACAGGCCGAGGACGCCGGACGGGGTTAAAAGCGTGACGATGAACAGCAGCAAGCCGGCGGCAAAGCCGAACTTGAGCGCGATGGCCACAACGGATTTGACCCCGGCGATGTCGCGCTTGCCCCAGAATTGGGTGCCGAGGACCAGCATCGCCGCGCTCAGCCCCATGACCAGCATATGCAGCAGGTTCTGCAGCTGGTTGCTGACATAGGCGCCGGACAAGGCCAGTTCACCCAGCCTGCCGACCATGATGTTGTCCGCCAGGCCGACCGAATAGGTGATCACGTTCTGCAGTGCCAGCGGCAGCGCCAGGCGCAGCAGCAGGCGGTAGAACGCCTTATCGCGTACCATCAGCATCGGGTTGTGCCTGCCTTCCCCGGGCCGTCCTGTCCGACCAGTCCCAGATCAACCAACACCTGCCGCAGCTTGTCTTTTTGGGCCGGTTCCAGTTCGGCGACGGGATCGACGCATTTCCCGACCGCGAAGCCCAGCATACCCAGCCCTTCCTTGATGGCCTGGGGAAAGGTGCCCAGGTTGGCGGCTAAGCGCAGCGGAGCCAATTGGAACTGGGCGTCCAGCGCGCCGGCAAGGTCACCCGATTTAAATTTCTCGTAGATATCGACCACCAGGCGGGGCGCGACATTGGCCGTGGAGGCGATCGCGCCGGCTGCCCCGTGGCAGAGCCCGGCAAAGATCAGCGTGTCGCGGCCGAGCAGGACCGAAAAGTCCGGCAGATGGCGCGTCAGGCGCAGGTACTCGGCCGTGTTGGTCATGTCCCCGGTAGAGTCTTTGACGGCAACGATGTTCTCGATCTGCGCCAGCCGGGCGACGGTTTCCGGCTCGATCGTCACGTTGGTCTTGGGCCTGTTGTTGTAGAGGACGACCGGCAGGTGTGTCGCCGCCGCGATCGTCTCGTAGTGGCGCAGCAGCTCGGATTGGGTCTGTGAGATAAACATCGGTGTCAGCACCGAAACCGCGTCGGCGCCGACCGCTTCGGCGATCTTGCAAAACTCGACGGCGCCGCGGGTGGTAATGTGGTTGGCGCCCGCGTAGACCGGCACCTTGCCGGCACAGGCCTTGACGGCATTGGCCAGGATCTGCTCGGTCTGGGCGGCGGAAAAGGCGTAGAACTCACCGGTCGTGCCCAGGGGGAAGATGCCGTGTACCCCGTTGGCGAGCAGGTGCTCGATCAAGCGCTGCTGGGCGGCCGCGTCAAAGCTGCCATCTGCCGTGACCGGTGTGACGATCGGGGGGATGATTCCATGGGGTTTGAATGTGGTCATCGGGTCCTCCTTGGTGCCGGCCCTAGCGGACCAGGCATGGTTTTTTGGGGTCAAACGTCCAGCCGGGGATGATTTTTTGCATGCCGGCGGCGTCGTCACGGCCAGACTGGCCAAGGGTCAGGTACTGCTGGTGGGCCGCCTGGATCCGTTCCCGGTCGATCTCGATGCCCAGGCCGGGCTTGTCCGGCAGCGCGATGCAGCCGTCGACGATCGGGAAAGGCGAGCGCGTCAGCCGCTCGCGGCCTTCCTGCCAGATCCAGTGTGTGTCGATGGCGTTGAGCGGTCCGGGAACGGCCGCAGCCGTGTGGACGACCATCGCCAGGGAGATGTCGAAATGGTTGTTGGAGTGGCAGCCCCAGGTCAGCCCGTAATGGCGGCAGAGCTGCCCGACCTGAACAGATCCGGACATCGTCCAGAAGTGGGGGTCGGCCAGCGGGATGTCAACCGATTGCAGGGCCAGGGCGTGGACCAGCTCGCGCCAGTCGGTGGCGATCATGTTGGTCGCGGTCGCCAGTGAGGTGGCGCGGCGAAACTCGGCCAGGATCTCCCGGCCCGAAAAGACGCCCTCGGCGCCGCAGGGATCTTCGCAGTACGCCAGAACGTTTCGAAGCGGGCGGCACAGGCGGATCGCCTCCGCCAGCGACCAGCAGCCGTTGGGGTCAAGTGTGATGCGTGCGGCCGGAAACGCTTCCTTGAGCGCCTTGACGGCGTCGATCTCCCGATCGCCCGCAAATACGCCGCCCTTGAGCTTGAAGTCTTCAAAGCCATAGCGCGCCCGGGCCGCTTCGGCCAGACGGACAACCGCCTCAGGGGTCAGGGCCGGCTGGTCGCGCAGCTGGTACCAGGTGTCCCCAGGTTCTGCCACGGCTGCCTCGCCGCGGTCTCCAATATAGAACAGGTAGCCCAGCATGCGGACCGAACGGCGCTGCAGCCCTTCGCCGAGCAGGCCGGCGGCAGGAACCTCCAGAAACTGGCCCAGCAGGTCGAGCAGCGGCGCCTCGATGGCGGTCAGCACATGCACGCCGGTGCGCAGGTCAAAGGTCTGCCGACCGCGGACATCGGTGTCATTTTGCCGCGCCAGGCGCTCTTTGACCGACAGCAATGTCTGGCGGTAGTCGCCGACGCGAGAGCCAAGCACCAGATCCCTGACGCCTTCCAGGGCCCGGGTGATCTTGGCGCCGCCCGGCACTTCGCCGGCGCCTGTCCGGCCGCTGCTGTCGGTCAAAAGGACAATGTTACGGGTAAACCAAGGTGCGTGGGCGCCGCTTAGGTTGAGCAGCATGCTGTCCCGGCCGGCAACCGGAATGACGTCCATTTCGACAATTTTCGGCAACATGTCACGAGCTCCTTTTCTGATGTCTTTATCGAACCAGGCAATGCCTGCATTGTACCATACCGCTGCGCCGCGCGCATAAAAAAGCCCCGTGTTCGTGGTGAACACGAGGCAAATGGCTGCCGGCCTTTTTGTACCGGGTCAGTCTTCCTTGGTTTCCAGCTGGCTCAGACGGTTGCGGATGTTCTTCAGCTCATTCTCCAGAGCATCGGCCTGATCCTTAAGCATCGCCTTCTGCTCAGCCGCATCGGGCGTATAGGGCGCGTACGGGGCAATGCCCGCGCGATAGCCATACGGCCGCCCATATGCGAAAAACCGGTTGCGAAACCCGCGTCCGCGGCCCATGCCGCATCCGAAGCCACCGCTGGCATAACCGGGATTCGGATAACCGGCGCAGGTGCCCATGCCGCGTCCGCTCATCGGACCGCCGCCCATCGGGCCTGTTCCATCACCTCTTGGCATCTTGTTCAACTCCTTTCCTGTTCTTTTTTATTGATCCCGACCGGTTGGTTTGAATTAACCGGTCAGCTTCTTGTCATCTTGGCTCCGCAGCGCGGACAAGTCACATTGGCGCAGGGTATGCCGCGCGTGTGGGGAACGGTTGCGCCGCAGGACGGGCAGACGCAAATGCCGCCGGTTCCCGGTGCCCCGCCGCGGCCGCCTTGACGCGCACCTGTTCCAACGGGTCCGGTTCCATCTCTTCCTGGCATATCGGATGCCTCCTTTCTTGATGGCTGACACAACGCTCAAAAGAGCATATGTCCATAAATAAAATAGCACGGTTATGGGCATATGTCAATAACAAGTTCGAAAAATCTGCGTTTTGCCGAAAAACCGCCGCTGGACGGCTCCAGTTTTCTGGTTGACAGTGTGGCGGGGGACGCATAGACTGTATATGAACATATGCACAAAACAGGAGGTGTACACGCATGAAGATAGCCATTACGACTTCCGGACCTAGCCTGGAAGATGAGCTTGACAAGCGCTTCGGCCGGGCCGAGACAATACTGGTCTACGATACCGACACCCATTTCGTCGAGGTGATCAACAACGCGGCCGGCGCACCGTCAGGCGGCGCAGGGATCGCGGCCGCCCAGCGTCTGGTCGACCGGGATGTTGCCGCGGTCATCACCGGCCAGGTCGGCCCTAATGCGCTGCGCGTCCTTGAAGCGGCCGGTATCCGCCTGGTTCAGGGGTTTCCCGGCAGTGCGAAGAGCAACCTCGACGCTTTCAAAGCTGGAAATATGGGCGATTTGCAGCAGTTTGTCCCGCCGCACAGCGGGAAGTAAACGGTTATGCGCCTTGCGGTTTTAAGCGGGAAGGGCGGTACCGGAAAGACGACGGTTTCAACCAGCCTGGCCAAGGTCATCGCGAACAGCCAGTATGCTGATTGCGATGTCGAAGAGCCAAACGGTGCCATTTTTCTAAAGCCCGATTTGATGGAAATGGACGATGTCCTTGTCCTGGTGCCAAAGGTCGATCAATCGGCCTGTACCGGCTGCGGCGCCTGCGCCAGGATTTGTCAGTTCAGTGCGATTGCCGTCGTCAAGAAAAAAGTACTGATCTTTCCGGAGCTTTGCCATCATTGCGGCGCCTGCGTCCTAGTCTGTGAGCCGGGCGCCCTTACCGAGGTGGAACGGTCGATCGGCACGATCGAGGCCTCAGCGGACAACGCGTTTATCCAGGGACGGCTGGCCATCGGCGAGCCGTCGGGCCTTGCGATCATCGACGCGATCAAGCAGCGGCTCGATCCGAACCGGCCTGCCATTCTGGATTGCCCGCCCGGGGCCGGCTGCTCGGTGGTCAAGAGCCTCGAAGGCGCCGATTATGCCCTGCTGGTCACCGAACCGACGCCGTTCGGGCTGCATGATCTGGCGATCGCCTGGTCTCTGGTTCAGCGCATGGAAATACCGGCAGGGCTTGTGCTCAACAAGTCAGGTTCCGGCAACGAGCCGGTCTATGCGTTCTGCCGCGAACACCAGCTGCCGGTGCTGATGGAAATTCCTTACAGCCGGTCGATTGCCACGGCCTACGCAGCCGGCCTGCTGCCGGTGGACACGGATCCGGTCTGGATCCGGCGCTTCACCGACTTGTACGACCGCATCGGGCGGGAGGTGGCGAAATGAAGCAGATTGTCCTCGTCAGCGGCAAGGGCGGGACCGGCAAGAGCACGATCGCGGCTTGCCTGGCCCAGCTCGTTCCGGACAAGATGCTGGCGGACTGTGATGTCGACACCCCGAATCTGCACCTGCTGCTGCACCACACCGAACGCTCCCGGGAAGACTATTCCGGGGCCAGCGTCGCCAAGATCGATCCCGACCGCTGCATCGCATGCGGACGCTGCCTTGAAGCTTGCCGTTTTGACGCGATAACACCCGACTTTATGGTTCGGCCCCTGGCCTGCGAGGGCTGCGCCGCCTGCACGGTGGTCTGTCCGACGGACGCGATCAGCCTGCATGTTGTCAAGACCGGTTCGGTTATGGTCTCGGATACCGATTACGGCACGTTTGCCCATGCCCAACTGGATATCGGGGCCGAAGGTTCCGGCAAGCTGGTCACGGCGGTGCGTAAAAAGATCTTCGAAAACCAGGGCCGGGAACCGATTGCCCTGATCGATGGCTCCCCGGGCATCGGGTGTGTTATCATAGCCTCGATCACCGGAACGGACGCCGTGATCGCGGTCGCCGAGGCGACGCAATCCGGGCGCCACGACCTGGAGCGGGTTTTGGCTGTCGCCGACCATTTCAAGGTCCCGTCATTCGTCTGCATCAACAAGTGGGATCTAAACGAGCAGGTGACTGCCGAGATCGAAGCATGGTGCGCGCACAAGAACGTTCCTGTCCTGGCCAAAATCCCCTTTGACCCGGACGTGATGGCAGCCCTGCAGCAAGGGTTGTCCCCTGTGGACGCCGGGTTGGAAGATTTCACGAACCTGATCCGCCAGCTTTGGCAGAATCTGCTGGACAACCTCGCGTAGCCGAAGCTTGTGCAAAAAAACGAAACCTGACCAATCGAAAGAATAGGAGTCGCATGTATGCCAGGTAAACAAGAAGATTTCCAAGTCGAGACCCATCCGCTTAACGACATCAAGCGGACCATCGCGGTGCTCAGCGGCAAAGGCGGTGTCGGCAAGTCCATGATCACGGCTTTGCTGGCCACATACTTGCAGCGAACCGGCCGTTATCGGGTCGGCATTCTGGATGCCGATGTCACCGGTCCATCCATCCCGAAGCTGTTCGGCGCCGAGGATTTCAAGCCCAAGGGAAGCGACGAGGGGCTGTTCCCGGTCCGAACCCACAGCAACATCCAGCTGATGTCGATCAACCTGCTGCTCGACAATCCGACGTCGCCGGTGATCTGGCGCGGGCCGATCCTGGCCAACACTGTCAAGCAGTTCTGGTCGGACGTGATCTGGGGTGACCTCGATTTCCTGCTTCTGGACATGCCGCCGGGCACCGGGGATGTTCCGCTGACGGTCTTCCAGTCGCTGCCGCTGGACGGTATCGTGATCGTGACATCACCCCAGGACCTCGTGTCCCTGATCGTCCAGAAGGCGATTCACATGGCGCAGATGATGCACATCCCGATTATCGGCCTGGTCGAGAACATGAGCCACATCGTCTGCCCGCATTGCGGCAAGAAAATCTCGGTTTTCGGCGACGGCAAGACCGCGGCGGTGGCTCAGGAAGCCGGCATCCCTTACCTGGGCAGCCTGCCGATCGACCCCGACTTGGCCCGGCTGTGCGATGCCGGCCAGATCGAACGCATTCACAAGGACTACCTCGAAGAATGTCTGGCCGCGCTGGAAAAAGTGCCGGTCCACGGTCAGCCGACCGCCCCGGACGCACCCGCACCGCAAGCAGCGGTGCAAACAGACGAAGGAGGATCAACTGTGAAAAAAATCGCCATCTCGGCTGAAGGCGACCAGGTTTCAGCGCATTTTGGCCATTGCGAAGGATTCTTCGAGTTTACAATTGAGGCCGGAAAACCCGAAGGCAAGCAGTTTGTCGCCAACCCCGGGCACAAGCCGGGCTTTCTGCCGAACTTCCTGCACGACCGCGGTGTCCGGGTGATCATCGCCGGCGGCATGGGATCCGGCGCAGTCGAGATCTTCCAGGAAAAGGGGATCGACGTCTACACCGGCGCACAAGGTTCGGTCGATGAGATTGCCCGCCAGTATGCCGACGGCACCTTGACGTCCACCGGTTCGGTCTGCCACGAGCACCAGCACGAAGGCAGCTGCGGCGATCATTCCTGAACAAGTCTGTCCCTGCGGCCGTGCCGCAGTTTGACAGGGAACTGCAATCTGGTTTCCGTGTGAGCATGCTGAACACAGGCAATTTCCTCACACATCTGCACCAGATTGCAGTTTTCTTTTTTGCGCCGGTTGACGGAAATACGGCCGGAGCCGATAATGGAACGGGACACGGGCCTGACAGGGCAAAATGCCCGGGGGGACGCCTATGCGCAGCGCCAAATTCAAGTCGTTCAATTATGCCATCGGCATGTTCGGCACCTCGATCCCCATCAACATGCTCAAGACCTACGCCGCTTTTTTCTATGTCGACAGCCTGGGCCTTAAAACAAGCCAGTTTTCGTTGATCCTGCTGGTTTATACGTTCATCGACGCGATCGACAACCTGGTTTACGGCTACCTGTCGGACCGCACGCGCACCCGCTGGGGCCGCCGGCGCCCCTGGCTGGTCATCGGCACGCCGCTTCTGGTCTTGGGCCTGGTCGCCTTTTACAACACGCCGCAGGGCCTTGCCGGCTCCGGCCTTCTGGCCTATTGCATGCTGTTCTACATCCTGACCGGCACGATTGATTCCGTGATCAACGCCAATTACGGCGCCCTGTTTCCGGAGCTTTTCCCCGACGACGCCAGCCGGGCCGCGACCAACGCCCTGCGTCAGGCGTTCCAGCTCGTGGCCATGGTGATCAGCATCGCGCTGACACCGATGGTGACCAAGCACTTGGGGTTCGGGATGACCGCCCTGGTTTACGGCCTGCTCGGCGGCAGTGTCATCTTGTACATGGCGGTGACCAGCCGTGAAACGGCCGTGCTCAGCCAGGAGAAAAAGCCGGCCCTCTGGGACAGCGTGCGCAGCCTGGTCGTTAACCGCAAGTTCTGGCTGGCCGGCCTGACCAACGCGTTCTACAGCGCGGCCATGTCGCTGGTCCTGGCGTCGCTGCCCTTCTTCGTCAAGTACACGCTGCAGATTCCGGACAGCCAGGCGACGATCCTTTTTGCCAGCGTTCTGTTTGTCGCGATCATCAGCGTGCCGCTCTGGGTGCTCCTGATGAAGCGCCTGACCCTGATGCCGACCTGGCGGGCCGCCCTGGCCAGTCTCCTGGCCTCGTTCATCCCGCTTTATTTCGCGGGCAGCCTCGTAACAGCCATCCTGGCCAGCCTGCTGGTCGGGTTCGGGTTCGCTGGCGTCATCACCACCATGGACCTGATCGGCGCCCGCATCATGGACGAGGACAAAGCCCGCAGCCAGGTGCGCCGCGAGGGCATCATCGCCAACGCGCTGGGGTTCATGAACCGCCTGAACGGGCTATTCACCAGCTTTGCCTTCTACCTGGTGCTGGTCCTGTTCGGCTTCGAGAGCGGCGACGTGCCCGGGCCGGAACCGCACCAGGCGGCCCGATTCCTGCTGACGGTCTTTCCGCTGCTACTCATGCTGATCAGCCTCGGATTGTCTTTTTTTCTGCATTTTCCCAATCAGAAGCAACCCAAGGGAGGTCAACATGACTGAAGAACGGCACATAGCAGTCAGAATCGAAAAGGACCAGGAGGGGCGCTACATCTCGGTCCCCTTCGACCTGCCGGAACGGGTGGCCTGGTTTTCGGTCACCTATGATTATCCGCACCGTGAGGAACACCCGGATGGCGACTGGAAGATCAGCACCACCGTTAATCGGATCGACCTGGCCCTGGTCAATCCGGACGGCGAGCAGGCGGGAAGTTCGGGCGCCGTGCGCCGCGAGGTCCAGATCGGCGGGTTGGCGGCGACGCCGGGATACCGTCCCCAGACGATCCAAGCCGGACGATGGACGATCGTAGCCGGCGCCTACCGGATCGAACCCGATGGCGTTACGGTTCATTACACCATCCGCTGGGAGAAAAAAACGCGCGCTTGGTTCCTGGGTGATCTGCACACGCATACCGTTGCTTCCGACGGGATTCTGACCGCGGATGAACTGGCCCGGCACGGCCGGCGCCACGGGCTGGACTTTATCGCCGTCACCGACCACAACAACGCGCTGCCCGCGGCGGCCCTGCCCGCTGTCGATGGCCTGACTGTGATCCCTGGCCTGGAATGGACCCACTACCAGGGCCATGCCAACATGCTTGGCCTGGATCGGCCTTACACGGGCTCGTTTCATGCCAATACTCGCCAGGAGGCCGTCGCGCACTTTACCGAAGCACGAGCCAACGGGGCCGTAATTGTGATCAACCACCCCTGCGACCCGCTGTACAAGTTCGCCTTTGGCCTTGAACGTTTCCCCTATGACATGCTCGAGGTTTGGAACGGTCCGATGCGCGAAAGCAACGTGAGGGCGATCGCGTTCTGGCACCAGAAGCTGGTGTCGGGCGAGAAAATTGCCGCCTGCTGCGGCAGCGATTACCACCGCGACTCTATTTTTCAGATGCTCGGCGGTCCCTGCCTGGCGGTGCTGGCCTGGTCGCGGGAGGTTAAAGACTTGCTGGAAGCGGCTGTCCTGGGCCACAGCTACCTGGTCTACGGGCCGGACGGACCGCGATTGACGATGACCTGCGGGCAAGCTGTTCTGGGCGATACCGTTGCCTGGAACCGGGACTGCCGGCTGGATCTTTACGCCGAACGATTGCAGGCCGGCGACAGCGTCCGCCTGATCGGCCCTGAAGGCGTGCTGGCTGCCTGGCAGGCGGAACACGCCGGCAGCTTGAAGACGAGCTTTGCGGTCACCGGGCCCGGCTTCGTCCGGGCCGAGATCCACCGGGTCTTTGCCCGCGAGGTGCCGGTCCTGCCGGCTTTGGTTTCCAATCCGATCTATTTTGACAGGGGAGATGTGTGATGACGCGGGAAAATGGCAGCGACACCAACCTGATCCAAGCGGCCCTGGACGCGCGCGAGAGCGCGTACGTGCCTTATTCTAAATTCCGGGTCGGCGCGGCATTACTGGATGAGCGCGGCCGGGTGTTTACGGGCTGCAACATCGAGAACGCCTCGTACGGCGCGACCTGCTGCGCGGAACGGACCGCCATTTTCAAAGCGGTTTCAGAAGGAGCCAAGGCCATCCGGAAGCTGGCGGTGGTCTGCGGCCAGGAAGGCCCCTGCATGCCCTGCGGCATCTGCCGCCAGGTGATGGCCGAATTTGCTTCAAATGATTTCGTTTTACTGGCGGCATCGCCTGACGGGACATACCGCCGCTTCAGCCTGGACGAACTGCTGCCGGCCCGCTTCGAGTTCAGCGCCGATCGATAGCCTGGTCCCGGCCCTGACGGGCAAACCGGCCCTCGCGGTCGCAGATGATGTAAAGCGGCCGCCCTTTGACTTCTTCGAAAATGCGCCCGATGTATTCGCCAATGATCCCCAGCATGACCAGGATGATCCCGCAGAAAAACAAGATGACGCACATCAGGGAAGCATAGCCCGGCTCCATGACGACCAGGTCGAACAGGCGGGCGATGAAGACGAACAGCAGAAAGAGAAAACTGCAGATTGACAGCCCGATGCCGATCCCGATGCCCAGCTTGAGCGGCTTGTAAGAAAATGACGTGATGCCGTCGATGGCCAGCTTGACCATCTTGCGCAGGGGATATTTCGTTTCGCCGGCAAAGCGCGGCGCACGGACATAGTCGATGTAGGTCTGGCTGAATCCCAGCCAGCTGATCAGGCCGCGCACGTAGCGGTTGTGCTCCGGCAGAGCGGACAGCGCCCGGCAGACACGTGCGTCGATCAGGCGGAAATCGCCGACATCGACCGGGATGTCGACATCCGTGATCCGCCGCAGCAGCCGGTAGTAGAGCCGGGCGCTCAGCTTCTTGACGGCCGTTTCGCCCTTGCGCGCGACGCGGTGGCCGTAGACAACATCGGCGCCGGCCTGCCAGGCGGCGATCATCTCGGGGATGAGCTCGGGCGGGTCCTGCAGATCCGCGTCGATGATGATCACGGCATCGCCCGCGGCGTGGTCCATGCCGGCGGTGATGGCGCACTGGTGACCGAAATTGCGTGAAAACGTCAGCAGCTTGACGCGATCGTCGGCCTGGCAGAACTGGCGGGCCAGCTTGCCGGTCCGGTCGCGGCTGCCGTCGTTGACGTAGATGATCTCCCAGCTGCCGTCGAGACCGTCCAGAACGGCCGTCAGCCGCTGGTGACAGGCCTCGATGACGGCTTCTTCGTTGTAAAGGGGTACAACCAGCGAATAGCGGATGCCGTCCATACGTCCTCCCAAGCACACTTGTGACCATTATAGCAGATCTGCCAGCCGAGCGCAGTAAAAAGGGATACCCGTAAACGGAGCGAATAGGGTATAATAAAGACAGGGATTTCGATCCTGAACCTTGAAAAACTGGAAACGTGAACGATTCAGAAGGGAGCGGTCATCATGAAGATCAGTATCAACGGCAAAGGTATGAAGGTAGGCGACCAGCTGCAGCAGCGCATTGAGGAGAAACTGGGCAAATTCAACCGGTTTTTCGGTGATGAGGCGCAGGCGACGGTCAAGGTCAGGCCGGAAAAGGATCAGAAATGCATTGAAGTGACCCTCAAGATCCACAAGCATTACTACCGCGCCGAATGTATTGCAGATGACGTTTTCACGGCCCTCGACGAGACTGTCGAAGTGCTGGAAGGCCAGATCCGCAAGCACAAGACCAAGATCGAGAAAAAAATCCACGATTATGCCTACATGAAGGAGTACTTGAAGTCGCAAGTCAGCCTTCCGGCAGTTGAAGAGGATGATCACCGGATCATCAAGCGCAAATCATTTGACCTCGAACCGATGGATGCCGATGAAGCGGTCCTGCAGATGGAAATGCTAGGGCACAGCTTCCTCTTGTATCTCGACATGGAAACAGACAAGGTCTGCGCCGTCTACAAACGCAAGGACGGCAACTATGGCGTGATCGAGCCCAATTACTGATTGGCAGCCCATCGTCCCGATATTCATGACCGCAGGTCCCCGGTTCAAACGAACCGGGGATTTTTTGGTATACTGGTCACCGGACATGCAACACGACAAGGGGAGGACTGCTTCATGACAGAAGGCAACAACGACAAAAAGGTGACTGATCGGCTGCTTCACGGGCTGAACCCGCAGCAGGCCGAAGCTGTCCGGCACGACCAGGGCCCGTTGCTGATCCTGGCCGGCGCCGGTTCCGGGAAAACCCGCGTCATTACCCACCGCGTCGCCTGGCTGGTTCGTGTGCTCGACGTGCGTCCCTCGGCGATCCTGGCGATCACGTTCACCAATAAGGCGGCATCCGAGATGAAGAGCCGCATCGAGGACCTGATCGGGTCGGTCAGCCAATATATGTGGATCGGGACTTTCCATGCCATGATGATGCGCATCCTGCGCCGCTACGCAGACCGGATCGGCTATGACCGCAGCTTCGCGATTATCGACAGCGACGATCAGCAAAAAGTGGTCAAAAGCTGCCTGGCCGATTTGAACCTGGATGAGAAAACCTTCGCGGTCAAGGCGGTGCACGGGCAGATATCCGCGGCCAAGAACGCCCTCATCGATGTCGGCGCGTACGAGCGCCAGGCCGGCAGCGACTTTTTTCGCAGCCGCGTCGCCCAGGTCTACCGCTGCTACCAGGCGAAACTGAAAAAGAACAACAGCATGGATTTCGACGACATCCTGGTCGAAGCCGTGCGCCTGCTCGAGTCGCAGCCAGACGTGCTGGCCGAGTACCAGGAGCGCTTTCAATACGTGCTGGTCGACGAATACCAGGATACCAACCATGCCCAGTACCGCCTGGTCCGCCTGCTGTCCGAGCGCCACGGCAACCTGTGCGTGGTCGGTGACGACGACCAGTCGATCTACAGCTTCCGCGGCGCCAACATCCAGAACATTCTCGATTTCGAAAAGGACTTCAAACGCTGCAAGGTCATCAAGCTGGAGCAGAACTACCGTTCGACCGGCAATGTCCTCAAGGCGGCCAACGCCGTTATCCGGCATAACCAGGGCCGCAAGAAGAAATCGCTCTGGACCCAGAGCGACGACGGGGAGAAGATCACGTTTCTCAGGGCCGAGGACCAGAACGAGGAGGGGCGCTACATCGCCCGCGAGATTGAGCGCCAGGTGAGCCGCCTGAGCCGGAAAACCTACCGCGATTTCGCCGTCCTGTACCGCCTCAATGCCCTTTCGCGCTCGGTCGAGCAAGCGCTGCGCGAACAGGGCATCCCGTACCGCATCTACGGCGGGACGCGCTTTTACGACCGCAAGGAGATCAAGGACATCCTCGCGTATCTGCGTCTGGTCGTGATGCCGGACGACAACCTGTCGCTGGAACGGGTGATCAACGTGCCGCGGCGCGGGATCGGCAGCGCCACAACCGACATGCTGGCAGCCCTGGCGGAACGGGACGGCGTCTCGCAGATGGCCGTCTGCCAAAACGCCGCCCGGTACCCGGAGCTGCAGCGCGCAGCATCTCGCCTGACCGCTTTTGCCAGCCTGATCAGCCAACTGGGCGCTGGGCTGGACAGCGGGGGCAAGACCCTGGACCAGTACCTGGACTGGATGGAAAACGAAACGGGCCTGATCCAGGAATTGCTCGACCAGCAGCAGCGCATCGTCAGCGGCGACGCGCTTGACCGGATTGAAAACCTCAAGGAACTGCTGTCCGACGCCGTCGAGTTCGAAGATCAAGTCCAGCGCCTGGCCGCCCCGGATGAAACGCTGCCGCCGGAGGAGCGCGCGCTCGTACCGGCGAATCTGCGCGAGACCGTGCGCGCTTTCCTGGAGCGGGCCGCCTTATACACGGAAATGGACCAGGACAAGGACCAGGACGACGTGGTCCGGCTGCTGACGATTCACAGCGCCAAGGGCCTGGAGTTTGACACCGTGTTTATCGTCGGCGCCGAGGAGGGGCTGTTCCCGGGCTACCGCTCGATGGGCAGCCAGATTGAATTCGAGGAAGAGCGCCGTCTGGCTTATGTCGCCATGACCCGCGCCCGCCGGAAACTGCACATCACGGCCACGCGCAGCCGCCTGCTGTTCGGCCAGACCCAACGCTATGTCGTGTCGCCGTTTGTCCGGGAAATCCCGGACGAGCATGTCGATGAAATCGGCGGATCGCGCGAGGGCGAACGCAGCATGCCCTGGTCTGAAACGAGCCAGAGTCTTCCGGGTCGGCCGCCAATCCCGGCGGCGCGCAGCCCGCTGGCTGACGCGGCCGCCTACATGGCGCCGAAACCGGCTCAAAAGGCAGCTTCGGTCCATTTTTCAGTCGGCGATAAAGTCGAACACCCGAGATTTGGCATCGGCCGCATCCTGATGGCCGAACCGGTCGCCGGCGATATGATTCTGCAAGTTGAATTCTCGGCCGCGGGTACCAAGCGCATGCTGGCCAAGATGGCAGGCTTAACCAGGCTTGGGGGATGACCCCAAGCTGCTGCAAAAAAACGGGGGGTTAACCCGCTAAGGTTACCCCCCGTCAATGACAAAACTTAGATTCCCATCTTTTACAGTTGGGGCTGACTTTGGGGACTGTTCATCAAGAAGATGCTCTATAGGTTCTCCGAAAGATTGACCAGACTTGTCAATCTCTCGGAGAAAAGAGCTGCTAATTTCTTAACAGTCCCTTAGTCCTTGACGCCGGAATGGACCAGGTAATTGGCGCCGCGGTCGACGACTTCCGCGATGTTGCGGCAATGGTCGGAGATGCGCTCGACGGTATGGATCAGTTCCAGGAAGATGACGGTCGACTGCGGGTTGCAGGTACCGTTGTCCAACCGTTCCATGTGGCTGGCGCGCAGCTTGTCCTCGATTTCGTCGACCTGGTTCTCATTAGCGATGATGCGGCGGGCGATGGCGATGTCTGAGTTGCGCAGGGCCGTGATCGAGTCGCGGACCATGTCCTCGACCACCCCGTAGGCCTGGTCCAGGTCGTTCAGGGCCAGCGGCGAAAAGACGATGCCGGCGTCTTTCATCTGCAGCGAGTTGTCGCAGATGTTGCTGCAGTAATCGCCGATGCGCTCGATGTCGTTGGCGGCATGCATCAGGGCCGCGATGCGGGACGAGCTTTCCGGCGTCATGCTGGATGACATGATGATGTTGGACAAATAGCGGACGATTTCGTTCTCCAGGTAGTCCATCGTATCTTCATTGGAGAAGATGCGTGTTTCCAGTTCGTCGCTGTGCGATTTGATCACCTGGTGGCTGTCCTGGGTCATCTGCATGGCGATCTCGGTCATGCGCGCCAGCTCTTTGGTTGCCAGGTCGATGGCAATCGCCGGGTTGTTGATCACCTTGTAATCGATGTAGGCCAGCTTTTTCTCGATCACCGGATCTTCGCCCGGCACGACCAGGCGCACGATCTTGGCCATCAGCCAGACAAAGGGGATCCAGAGGGCCGTGTTGATGACGTTGAAGACGGTATGGGAGATGGCGATGCTCTCGCGCATGTACTGGGCGATCGGGGTCATCATGTTGGACAGCCCCGTGTTGCTGTCCGCGATCAGGGCGTGCCCGATCAGGCCGAGCAGGCTGTTGACCAGGGAGGTGTAAGGCCGAAGCAGCAGCATGAAGACAACCGAGCCGAAGACATTGAAGATGGTGTGGGCCGCGGCCGCCCGCTTGGCGATGCGCGAAGAGCCGATGGCGGCCAGCGCGGCCGTGACCGTCGTGCCGATGTTGCTGCCAAAGAGGATCGGGATTGCCTGGTAGAGGGAGACAAGCGGTGTGCCGGCCTCGTCGACGGCTGTTCCGGCCAGGGTCTGCAGGACGCCGATCGAGGCAGACGAGCTCTGAACGACCATGGTGACGCCGGAACCGACCAGGAGCCCGAGCACCGGCGTGTCCTTGATGCGTACGAGCAGGTCGGCAAAGGCCTGGCTCTTGGCCAGCGGCTTCATTGCCGCGCCCATGCTGTTCAGGCCGACGAACAGGGCGCCGAAGGCGAAGATGATCTGGCCAATGTAGCGGATCTTGGGTTTTTTGAACGAAAACATCATGACAAAACCGACGGCAACGAACAGCCAGGCGTATTCGTCGATTTTTGCCGCGACGATCCAGGCGGTCATGGTTGTGCCGATGTTGGCGCCCATGATGACCCCGATCGCCTGGGTCAGGGACATCAGGCCCGCGCCCGTGAAACCGATCACCATGACGGTGGTTGCGGACGAGCTCTGCATGATCATGGTGACGAGCGCACCGACGATCACACCGCGCAGCGGCGTTCCGGTCAGCATCGCCAGGACGCTGCGCATCTTGTCGCCGGCGGTTTTCTGGAGGCCTTCACCCATCTGCTGCATGCCGTAGATGAAAAGGGCCAAGCCGCCGAACAAAGCGAATATGCTTTTTATATCCATTCAATCTCCTTTGGGCCTGCCAGGCCCGGACGGCTCCTTGCCGTATCTTTCTCTTTTTGCCATACAGAGTCATTTTACAAAAAGTTGACGGGCAACACAACCCTTATAGCGCGCTTTTCCAGTTTTGCCCGCGGCGGAAACATCCACTTCGGCGAAAAGTGCTGGCGCGTTCAAGACGAACGAAGTCCGGCGCGCATGGTATAATGGACAAACAGGATTGACAAGATCCGGAAAGCGAGGTGACGGCAGATGGACATGCGCCAGGAACCCCGTAAGCTGCGCGAGGAGCAGGAAACGGGCCTTAGCGGCTATGCGGCCCGCAGCGCCGACAGCTGGGGTCGGCTGCGCGACGAGCCTGAATGCTCGGTCCGGACCTGCTTTGAGCGCGATGTCGGCCGGATCATCTTCTCAATGGACTTTCGCCGTATGCGCCACAAGACCCAGGTTTTCTTCAACCCGCAAAGCGACCACATCTGTACGCGCATGGAGCATGTGATCAGTGTCAACTACATCGCCGGCACCATCGGGCGGGTGCTCGGCCTGAATCTGGACCTGATCGAGGCGATCGCGCTCGGCCATGACCTGGGCCATGCCCCGTTCGGCCACAGCGGCGAGAAAAAGCTGGACAGCTGCCTGAAAAACCGTGATCCGGCGCTGTTTTTCCAGCATGAGATGCACGGTTTGCGGGTGGTGGACCACCTCGCGCTGCACCACGGCCGGCCTGGCCTGAACCTGACATTCGAAGTTCGCGACGGCATTGCCAGCCATTGCGGCGAGACATACGACGAATATGTGCTGGTGCCGGACCGCGCCAAAACGCCGTCTGACCTGGAGCAGCTGGCCCGCCTGCACGGCACGCCCGCGACGTTGGAAGGCTGCGTGGTCCGTCTGGCCGATAAGATCGCCTATGTCGGCCGCGACATCGAAGACGCCGCCCGCGCCGGCCTGATGGAATTCGACGACCTGCCCCAGGCGATCCAGTCCTCACTGGGACGCACGAACGGGGAGATCATCAACACCCTCGTGATGGACATCATCCAGAACAGCTACGAGCAGGACGCCATCATCCTCAGCCGGGAACGCGGCGACAGCATGGAAGAGCTGCTTCGGGAAAACGTGGCCCGGATCTACAGCTCGGACAAGATCAAGCGCTATGAGAAAATGGTCGACAACGTCATCGAGGGCCTTTTCGAGGCCCTGATGCCGCTGACCGTCGACCCGGATAAGCTGCTGACCAGCGAAAACCGCGTCCTGCGCGGATTTTGCCGCTTCATCCAGGAACGCGAGGTGCCCCTGGATCGGCTCGGTCCCCAGCATGTGGTCGACTACATCGCGGGCATGACGGATTCATTTGCCACCAAGAGTTTCGAAGACCTCTACTGGTTCTGATCCCGGGAAGGAGTCCCAACACCATGAGTCATCATTTTCTGGCCATGCTGCACCGGATGCGCTACATCAGCCGCTGGAGCCTGATGCGCAACACGCAGTCGGAAAACATCCAGGAGCATTCACTGCAGGTCGCCATGATCGCCCATGCCCTGGCCGAAATCCGCAACCGGCAGCTGGCGGGATCCGCACCGCCGGTCGATGTCAGCCAGGTGGTGCTGCTCGCGTTGTACCACGACGCCGCCGAGATCTTGACCGGCGACATGCCGACCCCGGTCAAATACGCCAATCCGGCGATCCGGGACGCCTACAAGGCAGTCGAAACGGTTGCTGCCGAAAAGCTGCTCTCGCTGCTGCCCGGAGAACTGGAACCATCCTACCGGCCGCTGCTGCTGCCGGACCTGGATGAGCCGCGGACAGCGGCAGCCGTAAGGCTGGTCAAGGCCGCGGACCGGATCAGCGCCTACATCAAGTGCCTGGACGAGGAAAAGGCCGGCAACACCGAATTTCGCCAGGCAGGCGAATCGGTTCGGAAAAAACTGGATGCGGTCGCCAAGGAATTGCCGGAGGTGGCCTGGTTCATGCGCGAGCTGCTGCCGTCGTTTGCCTTGTCGCTGGACGATCTGTCATGACCCGATTCCGTTTACACCAGGACTGGCTGCTTGCCCTTGCCCTGCTGGCATTGCTGCTTGCAGCCGCAGTCGGTTACACGGTTTACCATCGTGCTTTGCAACCAAATGAACAGTCGTCTTACCCGAGCCTGGCTGAAGGGCAGGCCATGGCGGCCCGGGGATCGAGCTTGATCGGGGCGGATCAGCCTGGGCAGGCCTGGAGCGCACAGCTGGCCGACGGCCGCATGGCGCCGGATGGGTACCTGCTGCGCCTTTTGACCAGTCCGTCTTACCTGGCTTCGGATCCGGATGACGCGCGTTTCGCTTCGGACGCGGCCTGGGTTCTGACGGGCGTGCGCCCGGAAGAGGCACTCTTGCAGGCCGAACTGGATGTGCTGAACCAGTCCGGCAGCCGGATTGGCTACCTGCAGGCGATCGTGCGCCGTGCCGGCTGGACAACCGCGCAAAAGCTGCCGGCGGAACCGACCCGGCTGCGGACCGTGACCGCCGGCAGCGATCTGCCCGCATCAGGCAGCGAAATGGTCGGCACCCTGCGCGTGACAGCCCAGATCCGGCTGACCGGAACCGGGGCGGCGGTTCGGCTGTATGCCAATGGACGTCTTTGCGCGGAGCAACTGGCGGTGACACACGAACCGTCGCTGGAGCAGCCTTACACGCTGGCCTGGCATACCGATTCGACCGGAAGCGGCGAAACGGCACTATCGCTCCTGGTGCTGAGCGACGATGGCCGGGGCCGGTGGCTGGACCTGGCGACCTACCAGGTTCCTGAAGTGACCGCTGTTGCTGCGGGACAAGTCCTGGACGCGAACCTGTCCGGCTGGTACCGGATCGATCCCCTGAAGGACAAGACGTTCCGCGTTTTGCTGCTTAACGCGTCTGAGATGGTTTCAGCCAGCCTTTACACGGACGAACGCCAGCTGCTGGCAAATGGCGCCGCAGCCCCGGACCAGCCTGGTGCGGTGCTGGCGCGGCCGGACATGATGCCAGAGGCGGCGTACCTCCACATCAAACCTCAGACCGGCAACGGCCGCGCGGCATACACGCTGGTTACGGCGCCGGCCGCAGCCAGTCAGGCAGAAAACCCCGATCATGTCTATGCCGTTCTCGACCAGATGCCGGATCAGCTGATCCTGGCGGGAAACGGCGAAACAGAGACCGTGTCCCGTGAAGGCTGGCGCGTGATCAGCCCGGAAGCCAGCCTGGCCGGATTAAGGCTTGTTACGCCGGATGGTGGAAACGCCGATTTCCTGCCCGCTTTCGATCCGGACACGCCGCTCTATGGTCTGGTTGTCCCCGCCGGCACCAGCCAACTCACGCTGGCCGCGACGGCCATGGAGGGCAGCGCGGCCAAGATCCGGGGAACGCTGACCCGGGACGGCGAATCCGCTCAGCCGATCGCGGCGGATCAGACCCTCCCGCTGACTCCTGCCGACAACATAATCTTGCTGAGCCTAAGCGGCTTTGACGGAACCGAAAAGACCTACACCATCCATGTCCTGCGACCACCGGACGCGGCAGGTTTTCACACGGTGCTGGCTCCGTTTCCCGCAGACTGGCATACGCCGCTCTATCTGCTGCACCTGCAGTACCCGGCTTACCGCTTTGAGGCGGACCAAACAAACCAGGACTGGCAAACATTTCTCGACGCCCAGGACCGCAAGGACATGAATCTCGTCCAGTCTGGCTCGGTTCCCGAAAGCTGGATCGAAGCGGGCAGCCCGGTTTACGACGGCAGCACCTGGAAGGCGGCCGCCCGTCCGGTGATCGCCTATTTCGCCGATCCGCGCAATTTTCTCAATCCTGTCGACATCTTCCAGTTTGAAACGCTGTCGTTTGTCCCGGAATTGCATACGGAAGAAGGTGTCGGGCGCATCCTTGAAAACAGCTTCATGGCGGCCGGCGCCAGCGAGATCGATTACGCCGCCCTGATCCTCGAGGCAGGCCGGGACGCGGACATCAGCCCGTTTTTCATCGCGTCGCGCATCATCCAGGAGATGGGCCGCCAGGGTCAGTCGACGTTATCAAGCGGCACCTTGCCCGGCTACGAGGGTGTTTATAATTTCTACAATATCGGGGCCACGCCCAATCCCGATGTCCCGGACGGCGCCCGCATCAACGGAGCCCGTTTCGCACTTTACGGCCGCAAACCGGACGAAGGCGAGATCACGCCGGACGAGGAAGCCTGGCTGCTGTCCTGGACGACGCCGCGGCGGGCCATCATCGGCGGCGCCCGCTGGATCGCCGAACGCTACGTGGCGATCGGGCAAGATACGCTCTATGGCCAGAAATTCGACCTGGTCGCCGAAGACGGCCTTTATATCCACCAGTATGCCCAGAATATCCAGATGGCCTGGGCGGAGGGGCGGCGCACCCGGCAGGCCTGGCTGGACCTTGGTCTGATCGATGAAGGTTTTTTGTTCCGCATCCCGGTCTTCGAGAATATGCCGGCCGAACCGGCCCGGCTGCCATAAATCAAATCCTGGTTAACAGAAAGCTAAGAATGCTGTAATGAAGCAGCCTCTGTTTTATGCTATGCTGGATATGATGCACTTTTGCCTTTTGGCAGCCGAACAGGAGGACATGGTTTGCACCTTACCGCTGCAGCCGTTCGCGGCAAAACACGCGTCTGGCGCACAATGATCATCTGCGTGATCGCCCTGATGGCCCTGGGCCAGTGGGGCTTGTTTGCCATGCCGGACACCACGGTCCGGGCCGAAACCGCAGTCAACCGCACCGGGACCGTCACGGTCAGCGCGGCTAATGTGCGTACTGTACCGACAACCGTTGACAATACGGCGATCGCCAAGGCCAGCCGAGGCCAGTCTGTTCTGGTCCTGTCCAGTGTCCAGGGGGAGTATATTGCAGGCTACGGCGATGTCTGGTATTTTATCCGCTACACGGATGCCGGCGGCACCCAGATCGAGGGCTACACCGTCGCCGGTTTTATTACGCTTGATCCCATACCGGAACCCGACCCCGAACCTGACCCCGCTTTCGAGGCCTACCTGGACGAACAGGGTTTTCCGGAAAGCTACCGGGATGGCCTGCGCCGTTTGCATGCCAAGTTCCCCGAATGGCGCTTTGTCGCCTCCGACACGCGGCTGGACTTCACCGAGGCTGTCGAGATCATGCACACGCCCGGCTACACCTTGATTTCCAATTCGGTCAACGACGCCTGGAAATCGCTCGATCCGGAATCCTACAACTGGTATACCAACACATGGAAGGCGTACGACGGCTCGACCTGGGTCATGTGCAGCCGTGACCTGATCGCCTACTACATGGATCCGCGCAACATGCTGAGCGAGATCAACATCTTCCAGTTCGAGACCTTGAACTACCAGCCGGATGTGCACCACCAGGCCGGCGTCGAGGTCATCCTGCGCAATTCGTTCATGAGCAACACCAGTTTCACCTTCCTGGATCCGGAGACCGGCGCAGAGGCGACGATGAGCTACGGTGACGCCTTCATGGCGGCGGCGGCGTTCTCCAATGTCAGCCCGTACCACCTGGCTGCCCGATCTCTGGTCGAAGTCGGTTCGAGCGGCAGCGCCTCCGTAACCGGACTGTTCTCAGAGGCGCTGGCTGCGGCCGGGTTGCCTGTGACGACGGAATACGATGGGTACTATAACTTCTATAACATCGGCGCCAGCGCCAGCACCGAACCGTTGGGCAACATCCGCAATGGTTTGGAATATGCCAAACTTGGCAGCGACAGAAAAGAGGAATTGACAGCAACGGATATCGCGCGGCTGATTCCCTGGAATGACCGCCGCCGGGCGATCGCCGGCGGATCTGTCGTCATCGGCAGCGGTTATATCAACGCCAGTGTGGGAACCGACTATGCTGACCAGAATACGCTCTACTTTCAAAAGTTCAATGTAGCCTATGCGCCAGTGGCCCGTTACTGGCATCTTTACATGGGTGCCATTCTGGCTCCGGTCGTCGAAGGGGCCAAATTATACAAGGCGTATTCGGAGATGGGCGATCTGCAAAAACCGATCACGTTCCTGATTCCCATTTTTCAGAACATGCCCGAGGCCAACCCCAAGCCGCCGGAGACAGGCAATCCCAATAACTGGCTGCAAACACTGGGCTTGGACGGTTTTTCCCTGACGCCTTCCTTTGACCCGGCGCAGACCAACACCTACAGCCTGATCGTTCCCTACGACATCAGCAGCGTTCAGCTGTCGGCCGCGCCGGTCAGCAGCCGTTCGCAGGTCAGCGGAACCGGAACGAGACAGCTGGTGGTGGGCGAGAACATCCTGGATGTCGTGGTCACAGCGGAAAACGGCGACAAACGGACGTATGCGGTCAATGTTGTCCGCGAGCAAGATCCGAACGCGCCAACACCCACAGCAACACCAACAGTGATGCCGGGAGCTACCGTGACGCCGACGCCGACGTTGACGCCGACACCCAGCCCGACGGCAACACCAACGCCGACGCCGACCCCGAGTCCGTCGCCCAGTCCAACCCCGACAGCGACACCTAGCCCGACAGCGACGCCATCGCCGACTGTGACCGTGGCCCCCACGGTGACGCCGACCCTGGCACCTGCGGAGCTGTCCAGTTCGGTGCTCAAGATTGAAGGCGACCAGATATCCGGTCTGGATCCAGTAGATGGTGCCAACACAGTTACTAATATCAGCTCACAATTGGCTCTGCCGGCGGGGTATTCGCTTTCTGTGACAGATATAACGGATAACCCATTACAATCATCTGATCTGATCGGTACTGGCTGCAAGATAAAATTGATGAACGGCCCAAACACAACCAGAATATATCAAATTGCTTTATATGGTGATGTTACGGGTGACGGAAAAATAAATGCGATCGACCTAACGTTGATTAGCTGGCATATGCTAAAAAAACAAATACTTGAAGAAATATTCGAACAAGTCTCTGATGTTACCAGAGATGGTAAAATCAACGCTATCGATTTAACTGTTATTGTGCGACACACTCAAAAAGTACTTGTCCTTGAGCAATAACGTCATACTGGGTTTTGATTAGGAGCTTTACATGCAAATGATTAAAAAATCTTTAGCCTTGATTTCAATCTTTCTGTTACTGTTGTTGGTTAGCAGCCAGACAGTCTCCGCAGAAGGCGAAACTTTACTGCTCGAAGCTTCAAAGAGCAG
>ENA-UOUL01000801-UOUL01000801.1-bioreactor-metagenome-genome-assembly--contig:-NODE-801-length-51126-cov-5.353210_pt1 | contig 51126 bp, 44 predicted proteins | sample MGYA00249838_ERZ747220 | MGnify/ENA primary metagenome ERZ747220 (study PRJEB28778, sample SAMN05720191) | bioreactor metagenome | isolation source: Anaerobic biogas reactor | place: USA:Washington... | reverse complement strand
CCGTCCAGGCGCGGTCGAACCCGGCCTCGATGGCGCGTCCCAGGGTGCGCCCCCGCCGCAATTCCTCTTTGATCCGCTCAAAGATGAGGATATTGGCGTCCACCGCCGTGCCCACGGAGAGCAAAAAGCCCGCGATGCCAGGGAGCGTCAGGGTCACCGGGATCGCCTTGAACAGCGCAAAGGTGATCAGCGCATAGATGAGGAGGGCCAGGTCGGCGACCAGGCCGGGAAGCCGATAGTAGGCCAACATAAAGATCAGCACGATCACCAGGCCGATGGTGCCCGCGCGGATGCTGCGCTGCACCGAATCCTGTCCCAGGGTCGCGCCGACCGAGCGCTGCTCGATGATCTTGAGCGGGACGGGCAGAGCGCCGTATTTGAGCTGCAGCACGATGCTGCGAACGGTATCGAGGGTAAAGTCGCCGGTGATGCGAGCTTGGCCATCCGGGATGGCGCTCTGGATCTGGGGCGACGAGATAATCGTCTGGTCCATGGCGATGGCCAGGTACTTGCCGATGCTCTGGCTGGTGTATTCCTTGAAAATGGCGGACCCCTCGTCGTTGAACACGAGGTCGATCTCGGGGCGGCCGCGCTCATCGAAACCGATCTCGGCGCTCTGGAGGTGACGCCCGGTCAGGATAGTGGGGTAGATCATCTCTTGCGGCTGGGGCGCTGCCGTGGGCTCGGGCGAAGCGGTCGCCGTGACGCCCGCCGCCGTGGCCGTCGGCTCGACGGTCGGCTGCGCCGTCGGCGTGGGCATCTCGCCCAAGATACCCGCCTCTTTGTAGCTGGTCTTGATCTGCGTGCCTACGAGCAGCGGCGTGAAAGAAGCGTCCACGAACTCGAGCAGGCCGGTCTGCCGGAAGGTGGCGATGGCCATCTCGGGATCGGCGATGCCCGGCAGCTCAACCGAGATGCGCGTCGTGCCCACCGCCTGCACGTTCGGCTCCGTCACGCCCAAGCCGTTCACGCGGCTCTCGATGATGCCCTTGGCGGCTTCCATGGCGTCAGCGCTGACCGTCTCGCCCGGCGCCAGGTCCGCTTCCAGGATAACGTTCATCCCGCCCTGCAGGTCCAGGCCCTGACGCACCTTGAACTCGCGGTCGATTTGCAGCGAGCCCAGCTTGATATGGAGGCCGGGGTTGGTGGGCCAATCGATCCAGGCCGTCACCGCAACGATGACCAAGATTAGGACCAGAAGAACCACATCACGACGCTGCATGAAATCGCTTTCCTCCTGGCAGAGAATTGTACAACGCTCCGCACGGTTGGGCCGGAAGCTACCGCTTGCCCAGGCTGGGAACCTCGAGTGGAAATTATAACCCCGACCCGCTTATCTGTCAACTGAAAGGAATGCTAAAACCCGCCGGCAAACCTCCTCCGGCGCCAGGTCGTCCGTCAACAGATAGCAGTCGCAGTGCTGGCGGGCATGGGCCAGGCGGCTCTGTTGCGCCTCCCACAGGAACTGCGGCCAGCCGGGCCGGTCGCGCCGGCGCGTGACCGCCAGGCTGACGTCCAAATAGATCAGGATATCCGGAGAGCGGCGCCGCCACAGGTCAGGCACGCCGGAATGCTCTTGCGCCGGCTCGCGCACCTCGTAGCCCAGCTCGCGCAAGCGCCGCCCTAGCGTCGTCTTGCCCGAGGCGCACGGCCCCACGATGGCAAGGCGAAGCGGCGGCTCCTTTTCCCGCCCCTCCGGATCCTGCAGTCAGCCCATTATGCCTTTTGCCCCCAACGCTGCCAATGCACCACCTCGTCCAGCGTCTTTTTGGGCTTGTCGCCCGGCCATTCCTCCGGCACGCCCACCGGGATGAAAGTCAGGATGCGCCGGTCCTGGGGGATGCCCAGCCATGCCTTGAACTGCTCCTCGCGGGCCAGCATGCCCCCCTCGAACCAGCACGTGCCATAGCCCAGGTCCGTGGCGGCCAGCAGGATGTTCTCCGCCGCCGCGGAGCCATCCTCCATCCACCAACGTGAGGCGGGGTCCACCACCAGCACGATGATCGCTCCGGCCCGCCCCAGCCAGGCTGAGGTCTGCGCGGCGATCTCTTGGATCAAAGCGCCTTCGGTCACGATCATAAAGTCCCAGGGCTGCTTGTTGTGGCCGCTCGCCGCCTGCCGCCCCGCGTCCACCATGCGGATCAAGTCCTCGCGCGGCACCGCCGCGCCGGTAAAGCGCCTGACGCTCCTGCGCTTCTTGATGGCTTCCAAGGTCTGCATTTCATCCTCCTCACGCGCCGGCGGCCGGCGAAATCGAACCTGGCAATGGGTGCGCCGCCAGGTGGGCGGGGATCTCGGCCACGCTGGGCAGCACGGCATCGGGCCGCGCCTCGGCGAAATAGTCGGCGGGGCGGCCATCGTTCAGGATGCCGATGGTCCACGCCCCCACCGCATGGCCCGCCTGCACGTCCATGGGGTGGTCCCCCACCATCAGCAGCCGCTCCGGCGAGGCGCCCAGCGCTCGCATCGCGACCAGCAGATGCTCCGGGTCCGGCTTGACCCGCGCCACGTCATCGCGGGTCAGCAAGATATCGTATTCGAGCGGATCGCGCGCCAGGATCGCTTCCACCGCCACGCGGCAGTTCCGCGTGACGATGCCGACCTTGACGCCGCTGGATCGCAGGTCGCGCAACAGCTCGCTCGCCCCCGGAAAGACGTAGGACTGCCGGGCGGCCTCCACCTCCACGTCGATGATCGCCTGCTGGGCGCTGCTCAGGAAAGCCTCGGCCCGCTCGCGGTCCCGCGCCAGCAGCTCGCCATACGCCCGCTCCATGAACTCGAGGGTGTAGCGCGTCTGGTGGCGCGCGATATCGATGCCGGCGGCGGCCGCCAGCTCGACCACGCGCCGGCGCATCTCGGCAAAGTCGATCACCTGGTACACCAGCGTCCCGTCGAAATCGAACAATACGGCCTGCAGATCGGCCAGGCCCAATCCAGCTTGTGACATATCACCCTCTGATCAGGATTTGAGAACGAGCTCGGGTATCTGTTCGGGGTGCGCGGCCACTCGCACGCCCGCTTGTTGCAGCGCCTCGATCTTGCTTTGGGCCGTGCCCTGCCCGCCCGAGATGATGGCCCCGGCATGGCCCATCCGCTGATCGGGCGGCGCCGATTGCCCGGCGACAAAGGCCACCACCGGCTTGTGCACCTCGCTGCGGATGAACGCGGCAGCCTGCTCCTCGTCCGTCCCGCCGATCTCGCCGATGAGCACGATGGCCCGGGTCTCGGCGTCGCGCTCGAACAGCGCCAGGATGTCGACGAAACTGGAGCCCACGATGGGGTCGCCGCCGATGCCGACGCAGGTCGATTGCCCCAGGCCCCGCTGCGTCAACGCCCAGACCACCTCGTAGGTCAGGGTGCCGCTGCGCGAGACCACCCCCACAGGGCCAGGGAGATGGATGTGCGCCGGCATGATCCCCACCTTGGCCCTGCCCGGCGAGATCAGCCCCGGCCCGTTGGGCCCCAGCAACCGGGCGCCCTTGGCGGCCACGTACCGCGCCGCCTGGAGCATATCCAGCACCGGTATCCCCTCGGTGATGCACACGATGAGGCCCAGCCCGGCGTCGGCAGCCTCGTAGAGGGCGTCCAGCGCCTGGCGCGCGGGCACATAGATGATGGAGGCGTTGGCGCCGGTCTCGCGGGCCGCTTGCGCCACCGTGTCATAGACCGGCACGCCCGCCACCGTCTGGCCGCCCTTGCCCGGGGTGCAGCCCGCCACAACCCGCGTGCCATAGGCCAGCATCTGCGCCGTGTGAAACGCCCCCTCGCGCCCGGTGATCCCCTGCACCAGCAGGCGGGTGTCCCGATCCACCAGGATGCTCATGGCTGGCCTCCCGCCGGACGGGCCAGCGACACGGCCAGCCGCGCCGCCTCGCTCAGGGAATGGGCCGTCAGCACCTGCGCCTGGCCCAGGATGCGCTGCCCTTCCTCCTGGTTGGTGCCCACCAAGCGTGCCACGATGGGCACGCGGGGCCGCAGCTCGCGCAGCGCCGCCACAATCCCCTCCGCTACCTCGTCGCAACGGGTGATCCCGCCGAAAATGTTGATCAGCACCGCGCGGACCTGCGGGTCGGCCAGGATGATGCGCAGCGCGGCGAGCACCCGCTCCGCCCGGGCGCCGCCGCCGATGTCGGCAAAGTTGGCCGGGGCGCTGCCGTAGAGCCGCGTGATGTCCATGGTCGCCATGGCCAGCCCCGCGCCGTTGACCATGCAGCCGATCTCGCCCGTCAGCTTGATATAGCTCAGGCCCTGTTCGCGGGCCAGCGCTTGATAGGGCTCCTCGCCCTCTTGGCCCCAGGCCGCCAGCTCGGGCTGCCGGTAGAGGGCATTGTCGTCCACCACGATCTTGGCATCGGCGGCCACCAGCCGGCCATCCACCGTGAGCGCCAGGGGGTTGATCTCCGCCAGCGTGGCGTCGCACTCGTGCAGGCAACGATACAAGCCCTCCGCCAGCCCCGCAAAGGCGGCGCCAAGCTCCGCCGGGAGGTGCGCGGCGTGGGCGGCCTGGCGGATGTGGTGGCCGCGCAGGCCGACAAAGGGGTCCAGGGGGATGCGGGCCAGGCTGGCCGGGCGCAGCCGTCCCACCTCCTCGATATCGACGCCGCCCTCCGCGCAAGAGATGAGAACCAGGCAGCGCTGGGCGCGATCGAGCGCCACGCTCAAGTACAACTCCCGCGCGATCTCGAGCGCCTGCTCCACCAGGACCTGGCGCACCGGCAGCCCCTTGAGCGTGCTGCCCAGCAGCGCCCGCGCCGCCGCTTCAGCCTCGGCGGGCGTCTCGGCCAGCTTGATGCCGCCGGCCTTGCCGCGCCCGCCCACGCTCACCTGCGCCTTGACCACCACGCGGCCCAGCCGCGCGGCCACCTCGCGCGCCGCTTCCGGCGTGGCCGCGACTTGGCCGCTCGGCGCCGGCACGCCACGCTGCGCCAGCAGTTCTTTGGCCTGGTATTCCAGCAAACGCAAAGGGGCCACCTCCCTTGGCCAGGAGCCTCTCCTCCCAGCCCTAATGCTCGCCATTATAGCCGGTTATGGCGGATCGGGCCAATGCTTTTCCCGTCGATATCCAAGGCTTTGACAAGAAGGCGAGCTTGTGTTAGTATAGGGCGCATTGCAGGAACCTTTGACGTATCAGCAACGCAGCCTAGATACCTATAAGGAGGATGGCATGGTAAGCGGCAAGGAGGAAAAAGCCCTGCTGGACCGCAAGCTCCGCATGGGCATGGTTGGAGGCGGGCGCGATGCCTTTATCGGCGCCGTGCATCGCCGGGCCGCCATCATGGACGGCGGCGTCGAGTTGGTGGCCGGGTGCTTTTCCTCGACCCCCGAAAAGTCCAAGGCCTCCGGGCGCGATCTGCTGCTCGCCGATGACCGCGTCTATGGCTCCTTTCAAGAGATGGCCGCCCAAGAGGCCAAACTGCCGCTGGGCGAGCGCATCGATTTCGTCAGCATCGTCACGCCCAACCACATGCACTTTCCGGCGGCGAAAGCCTTCCTGGAGGCAGGGATCAACGTCGTCTGCGACAAGCCGATGACCATGTCCTCCGCCGAGGCCAACGCCCTGCGCAAGCTGGTGGAGCAAAGCGGCGCGGTCTTTGCCCTGAGCCACAACTATACCGGGTATCCGATGGTCAAGCAGGCCCGCTACATGGTGCAAAACGGTATGCTGGGCAAGCTCCAGCGGGTGGTCGTCGAGTATCCGCAGGGCTGGCTCCTGACCAAGGTCGAGGACGCCGGCAGCAAGCAGGCCGCCTGGCGCACCGACCCCAAGCGCGCGGGCATCGCCGGCTGCCTGGGCGACATCGGCTCCCATTGCGAGAACCTGGCCGCCTACATCACCGGCCTAGAGCTCGCCGAGGTCTGCGCCGACTTGACCACCTTTGTCCCTGGCCGGCCGCTGGATGACGACGTGAGCGTCCTCTTGCGCTACACCAACGGCGCGCGCGGCATCCTTTGGGCCACCCAGATCGGCCCCGGCGAGGAGAACAACCTGCGCATCCGCATCTATGGCACCCAGGGCGCGCTGGAGTGGCACCAGGAGCACCCCAACTATTTGTACTTCCGTCCCCCCGACGGGCCTGAGCAGGTCTACAAGCGCGGCAACGGCTATTTGTGCGAGGCGGCCAAGCGCGCCACCCGCATCCCCTCCGGCCATCCGGAGGCTTTCCTGGAGGCCTTTGCCAACATCTATATGAACGCCACCGACACCATGCGCGCCAAGCTGTTGGGCCGCGCGCCGACCGAGCTCGAGCTGGACTTTCCGACGGTGGTGGATGGCGCCAAGGGCGTCTTCTTTATCGAGAAGGTGGTGGAGAGCGCCCACAGCGACAAAAAGTGGACGCCCGCTCGCTGGACCAAGTAGCCGACAATACAAGGAGGTATGGATCACATGGCACGACCGGTAACCCTCTTTACAGGGCAATGGGCAGACCTTCCGTTGGAGACGCTGGCGCAAAAGGCCAGCTCGTGGGGCTATGACGGCCTGGAACTGGCCACCTGGGGCGATCATTTCGAGGTAAGCAAGGCGCTCTCCGACCCCGGCTATTGCGACGGGCGAAAAGCGCTTTTGGCCAAGTACGGGCTCAAGGTATGGGCCATCAGCACCCACCTGGTGGGGCAGTGCGTCTGCGACCCCAACGACTATCGCACCGATGGCTTCTTGCCGCCCGCGCTGGCGGGCAAGCCCGCCGAGGTCAAGCGCAAGTGGGCCATCGAAGAGGTCATCCGCACCGCCCATGCCGCGAAAAAGCTCGGCGTGAGCGTGGTCACGGGCTTTACTGGCTCGCCCATCTGGGACCTGATCTATAGCTTTCCGCCCATCCCCCCCGAAAAGATCGAGGAGGGCTTCCAGTTCGTGGCGGACAAGTGGAACCCCATCCTGGACGAGTTTGGCAAGCTGGGCGTCAAGTTCGCGCTGGAGGTCCACCCCACCGAGATCGCCTTCGACACCCACACCGCCCGCCGACTGCTCGAGGTGCTCAAGTACCGGCCCGAGTTCGGCTTCAACTTTGATCCCAGCCACCTGCAATGGCAGGGCGTCGATCCGGCGCGGTTTATCGCCGCCTTCCCGGATCGCATTTATCACGTGCACATGAAGGACTGCGCGGTGACGCTGGACGGCGAGAGCGGCATCATCAGCTCTTACCTCTCCTTCGGCGACGCGCGGCGCGGCTGGGATTTCCGCTCGCTGGGCCGCGGCGACGTGGATTTCGAGGCGATCATCCGCGTCCTGAACCGCATCAACTATCAGGGCCCGCTCTCCGTCGAGTGGGAAGATGCGGGGATGGACCGCGAGTTCGGCGCCGCCGAGGCGGCCGCCTTCGTCAGGTCGGTGGACTTTACGCCTTCGGCCGTCGCTTTCGACGCTGCCTTCACCAAGAAATAGGCCGTCTTCCGGTTCGCGACGGCAAAAGTGCCGGGCGGCAGAGCACGCCGCAAGATAGCGCAATGGGGCCAGGTTGTTTCGACCTGGCCCCTTTTTGTTCAGCAATTGCCAAAAGGAGTGTCCATGAAAATCCCTGTCGGCGTCTTGGGTGCAACGGGGGCCGTCGGCCAGCGTTTCGTCCAGCTTTTGGACGGCCACCCCTGGTTTGAGGTAAAAGCGCTGGCCGCCTCCAGCCGGTCAGCGGGGCAAAGCTACGAGCGCGCCTGCCATTGGATCCTCTCGACTCCCATGCCCGAGTGGGCGCGCCAGATGCCCGTCCTCCCCGCCACCGCCACCGCCGGCATGGATTGCCAGCTGCTCTTCGCCTCCCTCCCCGGCGACCTGGCCGGCCCGGTGGAGGAGGAATTCGCCGCGGCGGGTCACGTGGTCTGCTCCAACGCCTCGGCCCACCGCCTCGCAGCAGATGTGCCCTTGATCATCCCCGAGGTCAACGCCGACCACCTGGCGCTGATCCGCACGCAACAGGCGGGGCGCGGCTGGAAGGGCTTTATCGTCACCTCCGCCAACTGCTCCAGCACCCACATGACCCTGGCCCTGAAGCCGCTCCAGAGCGCCTTTGGGCTGAGCAAGGTCTATGTGGTGACCATGCAAGCGGTCTCGGGCGGCGGCTACCCCGGCGTGCCCTCGCTGGATATCCTGGGCAACGTGATCCCCTACATCGGCGGGGAAGAGGACAAGATGGTGAGCGAGCCGCTCAAGCTGTTGGGCCGCTTGCAGGAGGGGCGGATTCAGGACGCCGAGATCGTGATCAGCCCGCACTGCAACCGCGTGCCCGTGCATGACGGCCACACCGAGTGCGTCTCGGTGAGCCTGGGCCGCCAGACCACCATCGAGGAGATCAGCCAGGTCTGGCGCGACTTTCGGGCCGAGCCGCAGGCGCTCGGGCTGCCCAGCGCCCCGCAGCACCCCATCCTGGTGGCCGAGGAGGCGGATAGGCCGCAGCCCTCCCGCGACATCCACCTGGAAAAGGGCATGGCCACCATCGTGGGCCGGCTGCGCCCCTGCCCGCTTTTCGACTTCAAGTTTGTCCTGCTAGGCCACAATACCGTGCGCGGCGCCGCTGGCGGCTCCCTGCTGAACGCCGAGCTGCTGGTGGCGCAGGGCTGGATCAAATAGGTGGAGGGCATCATGGGTTATCACTCTTGGTTCCAATGCGCCCGCGGCTGTCCGGGCCGCCATTCCATCTATGAAGTCATCTATCGCTGCCCCACCTGCGGCGGGCTGCTGGACGTGCACCACGATGAGGAGGCGCTGAAATCGCGCAGCGCCGCCGCCTGGATGCAGCTCTTTGATCAGCGGCTGCACACCAACGCCTGGCCCTATGGCAGCGGCGTCTGGGGCAAGAAGGAGTGGGTCTGCCCCAGCGTCGACGATAGCAACATTGTCTCCATGTACGAGGGCCACAGCAACCTCTTTTGGGCCGAGCGATTGGGCAAAGAGCTCGGCGTCAGCGACCTGTGGATCAAGCTGTGCGGCAACAGCCACACCGGCTCGTTCAAGGACCTGGGCATGACCGTGCTGGTCTCGGTGGTGCGGCAGATGCGCGCCATGGGCAAAGCGATCCCCGCCATCGCCTGCGCCTCCACCGGCGACACCTCCGCCGCGCTGGCCGCCTATTGCGCCGCCGCCGACATCCCAGCCATCGTTTTCCTGCCGCGCGGCAAGGTCTCCGCCGCGCAGCTCATCCAGCCCATCGCCAATAACGCCCTGGTGCTGGCGTTGGACACCGATTTCGACGGCTGCATGAAGATCGTGCAAGAGGTCACGGCGCGCGAGAACATCTATCTCGCCAACTCGATGAACTCGTTGCGCATCGAGGGGCAAAAGACGGTGGGGATCGAGATCGTGCAGCAGTTCGATTGGGAGGTCCCCGACTGGATCGTCATCCCGGTGGGCAACCTGGGCAACGTCAGCGCCTTGGGCCGGGGGCTCTTGCTGATGCGCGAGCTGGGCCTCATCTCGCGGCTGCCGCGCCTCGTCTGCGCCCAGAGCGCCAAGGCCAATCCCCTCTACCTCAGCTACCTGACGGGGTTCCAGGATTTCCGCCCCATCCAGGCGCAGACGACCCTGGCCAGCGCCATCCAGATCGGCAACCCCGTGAGCTATGAGCGCGCGGTCAAGGTGCTCCGCCAGTTCGAGGGCATCGTCGAGCAGGCCACCGAGGACGAGCTCGCCAACGCCGCCGCCCGCGGCGACCGGACCGGCATGTATTGCTGCCCCCATACGGGCGTGGCGTTGGCCGCGCTCTTCAAGCTGTTGGAGCGCGGCGAGATCAAGCCGCAGGACCGGGTGGTGGTCATCTCGACGGCGCACGGGCTCAAATTCACGGATTTCAAGGTCGGCTACCACACCGGCAAGCTGGACGAGGTGTCGGCGCGTTATGCCAACCCGCCCATCGAGCTGCCCCCCGACGTGGGACAGGTCCGGGACGCCATCGCGCGCGAGCTGGACCGGCGCTATCCGCAGACAAGACCCTAAAGGTCTAGGAAAACCTTTTGGGGTCTCCATCGAAACGACAGACAGGAGATGTTCAGATGTTGGTGATGAAGTTCGGGGGCACCTCCGTAGGCAGCCAAGAAGCCTTTAGGCAGGTCATCAAGATCGTCCAGGACGCTTTGACCAGGGATCCGCAGGTGGTGGTGGTCGTCTCCGCCATGAGCGGCGTGACCAACGCGCTCATCGAGGGCGCCACCGCCGCCTCGCGCGGCGATCACGAGACCTACCAGCGGCTCAAGTCGGAGCTGCTGAGCCGCCACCTGAGCACGGTGGACCAACTGTCCCTCAGCCCCGCCATGCGCCTAGACGTGTCCGGCCACATCGAGGATAGGCTGCACGATTTCGACCGTTTTTGCCGCAGCGTGGCGATCCTCCGCGAGCTGACCCCCCGCGGGCTGGACCTCATCTCGGCGCTGGGCGAGCGGCTCTCCGTGGTCATGATCGCCGCGGCCCTCAGCTCCGCCGGCATCAAGGCCCAGGCGGTGGAAGCCACCGAGCTGATCGTCACCGACGACAACTTTGGCCAGGCCAGCCCGCTGATGGAGGAGACCAAGGCCCGCACGGAGGCGCGGCTGGGCGCCCTGCTGGCGCGCGGCATCGTCCCCGTGGTGACCGGTTTCATCGGCGCGACGCCGGAGGGCGTGACCACGACCTTGGGGCGCAGCGGCAGCGACTATACCGCGGCGATCCTGGGCGCCTGCCTCGCCGCAACGGAGATCTATATCTGGAAAGAGGTCGACGGCATCATGACCGCCGACCCGCGCATCGTCAAGGAGGCCTATACCCTCCCCGAGATGACCTACGCCGAGGCCGCCGAGCTGGCCTACTTTGGCGCCCAGGTGTTGCATCCCAAGACCATCGCGCCGGCGGCCGAGCTGGGCATCCCCCTGCGCACCGTCAACACCTTTAACCCTGCCCACCCCGGGACCGTGCTGGTGCGCGAGCGCCAGAACACCGACAAGCGGCCCATCCAGGCCGTGAGCGTGATCAAGGCGCTCAGCCTGATCACGGTGGAAGGGCGGGGCATGCTGGGCGTGCCCGGCATCGCCGCGCGGACCTTTGCCGCCGTGGCACGCCGCAACGCCAACGTGCTGATGATCTCCCAATCCTCCTCGGAGCAGCACATCTGCTTCGTCGTGCCCCTGGCTGCAGCCAAGGGCGTGATCGAGTCGCTGGAGGACGAGCTGCGGCTGGAAATGCTCAAGCAGAACATCGACCGCATCGGGCAGCAAGCCGAGGTAGCCATCGTCGCCGTGGTGGGTGAGGGGATCGCCTACACCCCCGGCGTGGCCGCGCAGATCGTGGGGGCGTTGGGCAAGCGCCGCATCAACATCGTCGCCGTGGCGCAAGGCTCCTCCGCCTGCAACTTTTCCATGGTGGTGGACATCAAGGACGCCGACGACGCCGTGCGGGCGATCCACCAGGATGTCCTCATGCCCATCAACGGCTCATGAAAACCGCGCCTTCCCGCGAGTCCGAGCCCGGCGCTCCAGTCCCCCGCTGGCTGGAGCGCCCGCGCGAGTACGTGCACCTGCGCAAGGCCAGCCTGCGCCGGGTTGGCCTGGCGCTGCTGGCGTTGCTGGCGCTGGCCATCGCCGCCCACCCGCTCTGGCTCACCGCCCTGGCGCGCTTTCTGGTCGTGGACGAGCCGCCCCGCCCGGCGGACGCCATCCTGGTGCTGGGCGGCGGCAGCGGCGAGCGCGAGGAATGGGGCGCGGCGCTCTATCTGCAAGGCTATGCGCCGCTGGTGATCGCCAGCGGGGAGCCGCCGTACGCCCCCGGCGAGAGGCGCAGCTTTGCTGAAATCTCGGCGGACTATTTGGCCGAGCTGGGCGTCGCGCCTTCCGCCATCCTCACCATGCCCGAGACCACCAGCACCCACGATGAGGCCGTCCAGTCCCGCGAGCTGCTCCGCCAGCGCGGCGGCCGCGCCCTGATCGTGATCAGCGACCCCTTCCACATGCGGCGCTCCGCCTGGACCTTCCGCAAGGCCTTTCGGGGGGAGGAGGTGGAGCTGACCTTCGTGGCAACGCCCGCCACCTGGTTCCGCGTGGAGCGCTGGTGGACCCGCGAGCGCGATATGCTGGCGGTGGCGCAGGAATACGAGAAACTCGTCTTCTATCTTTTGAGCGGCAAGCTATTCTAGCTCACGGGCGCAGCACAAGCTCGTACTTGTGCACCTGGTGTTGGAGCGTGTCCGCCACATAGAGGTACTTGTCGCCGTCCAGCGCCAGGTCGGTGGGCACGCGGAACTCGCCCGTCCCGCCCCACTGGCCCAGCAGCTCGCCGCTGGGCGAATAGCGCCAGATCTCGTTCAGCTCGGGCGTGGTGATGAAAAAGCTGCCATCGGGGAGCATGGCCAGGTGCGGCCCGTTGTAGGCGTTGGCCACGGGGATGGACCACTCGCCCACATACGCGCCAAAGCGGTCCCAGCGCTGGATGCGCCGGTTGCTGTTATCCACCACGAACGTCTCGCCAGCGGCGTCCAAGCCGACGTCCGTCGGCTCCAGCAGTTGCCCCCGCCCCGAGCCCTGGCTGCCCAAGGCGCCGATCAACTGCCCCGCCGCGTCAAAGGCGACCAGGCGATGCCCGCCGGTATCCGCCACATAGATATTGCCCTCGGCATCCAGGCTCAGGCCCCGCGGCTGGTAGAGCTGCGCCTCCGGCCCGCCAAACTTGCCCAGGTACTTGCCCTTGGCGCTGAAGCGATAGATCCAGTTCGGCCCCGCGTCCAGCACCAACACCTCATCCTGCGCCGTCACCGCGATGTCCCAGGGGACCTCGAAGGGGCGATCGGCCTCATCCCAGCTCGCCAGGAAGCGCCCCTCGCCGTCAAAGACCTGCACGCGGGCATTGCCGCTGTCCGCCACATAGACGCGCCCTTGCGAATCCACGCCCAGGCCGCGCGGCTGTGAGAACTCGCCTGGCCGGCTTCCCTCCTTGCCCCATTGGACCACCAACGGCCCCAGGGTGAAGGGCTGCATCTCGGCGGATGAAGGCGGCAAGGGAGCCGGGGGCGCGGGCTGGGCCGCTTGCGCCACGTCCTCCACGCCCCACTGGGCGATGGGATAGCGCAGATGGGACTCGGGCAGCCGCTCCCGCTGGCCGCCCGGCGGCTGCCAATAGAGCGTCAGCGACATGCCGCCGCCCTCTTGGGCGTACTTGACCTCGATATCGTGCCACCCTTGCGCCAGCCGGACCGTCCCCTCCACATACATCTCGCCATGGGCGCCGCCGTTGTCCACGACCAGATCGCCGTCGATATAGAGTCGCGAGCCATCGTCCGACTCGGCACCGAGGAGATAGGCGCCCTCTTGCGGCGCGAACACTTGCCCGCGCCAGATGATACCGAACATCCCTTCCAGCAAAAAGCAGTTGGAAAAGATCAGCGGGTCGAGCTGGATAGCGGCGGGCGGGCCAGTCCAATCGGGCTTGCGATAGTAGGCCGCCTCCAGGCCGTGCGGCGAGGCCTCCAGCGCATAGAGCGCCTCCGCCGGCACCACCTGGCGCTCCAGCCCCGTGCCGCGCCAGTACAGGCTCAGCGTCTCGCCAGCGCTCCCCACGGCATATTCCAGCGTCAGGGCGTGCAGCCCCTTGGGCAGGACCGACTCCTGCCCCCAGGCCACCGCCTCGCCATTCAGGGTCAGCTTGGCCTCCCCCGGGCCCTCTAGATCGAAGGCGTACCGCCCATAGGCCGGGACGTAGAGGCTGCCCCGCCAGACCACGCGCCAAGGGGGCGCCGGCGAGGGGTCGGCGCGCCAGGTGAACCCCTCGCGCAGCTCGCGGCGCGCCAGGATCGGGGCCTCCCCGGCGCCAGCATAGTAGCTGCCCTCCAGGCCGCGCGCCGCCAGGACCTCGTCCGGCGTAATGCGAAAGGTGTAAAAGAGCGCCCCGCCGAACTGGTTGTGATGAGTCTCCAAGACGCCCTGCGGGTACCATTGCCGCAAGATCGGCAGCACCACCTGATAGCGCGCCTCCAGGATATAGGCCACGCCGCGATTGGCCGCGGGGCCCTTGTACGGGATATGCGCCACATAGTCCAGCGCCTCATACTCTGCGGCGTTGTGGGCGACGAAGCAGAGCACGGTATCCTCCGGGAAGACGTGCATCAAGCCGGGGGAAACCAGCACCTGGTAGCGCGGTCCCCAGGCCTCGATCAGGCGCCCGATGCGGTTGGCCGCTGGCTCAAAGCCGGCATAGACGCCCGGATGCCTCGCCTGCCGGACGAAATAGGCCTGATAGTCCGCCACTCCGGCCGCCAGCAGGATGGCCGCCACCACCCCGGCGCTGGCGCATCTCCAGCGCCGCGCGCGCCTGGCGCTGGCGCCCGCGTCGGCAAGCTGCAGCACCGCGCGCCAGAGCTCCCGCAGCGCCAGCCCCGCCATCAGGCAGGCGGCCGGCAACGAGGCGATCACCCGGGTGCTGTGCGGCGTCTCGATGGAGTGGGTCAACGCGCCCGGCAGCAGGCCCGCCCCAAACCAGAGCAGTAGCCCGGCATAGCGCGGATCGCGCCAGCGCGCAAGGCAGATGCCTGCCCCCAGGACCAGGAACACGCCGGCGATCAGGCCAAAGCCCGGCTCGCCGGGGAGGTTCATGATGTTGTTCTGGTCGCCACGATAGTTATACATGGTCAGGTAGCCGACCACGTTCTTGAGCACCGGCCGCCAACTGCCCGTTTCCCGCACCTCGGCGGCCAGCGACACCTCGTTGAGGCGATTGAGAAAGCGCTCGGGGTTGCTCCAGGCAAAGCGCCCCAGCGGCACCAGCAACAGCGCCAGCGTGGCCACGCACAAGAGCAGCCCGGGCAGGTTTCGCCGCAAAAAGCCGCGCTCGCTGAACACAAGATGGACGCAAAAGAGCACCAGCACCAGCGGCAGCAGCCGGAAAGAGACATAGGTATATAGCCCGGCCGCCATCATGGCAGCGCAGAGCACATAATCCCACCACCGCCCGCGGCGCGTGGCCCGCCAAAGGAAGAAGAGGGCCATGGTGATCAGAAACGGCGTCATCGCCGCCTCGAAGACCAGGCGGCTATAGTGCAGGTGAAAGCGCGACAGCGCCAGGAAGGCCGCTGCCAGCAGCGCCGCCCGCCCGCCCAGGAGCGACCTCCCCAGCCGATAGACCGCCGCGATGGCCAACACGCCCAAGACGATGGAAACCAGCCGCATGGGAAACACCCGCACGCCCAGCAGCCGAAAGGCCCCCGCCAGCAGGTGCAGATGCAGCGTGGGGCGGCCGCTCAAGCTGTCGCTCCAGACGGGATGGGTGCCCTCCTCCAGGATTTGCAGGGCGTCCATCCCGTTCTGGGCCTCGTCGAAAAAGATGCCGCTGGGCATGCGATCCAGCAGATGGGCGCGCAGGGCCGTGGCGGCAAGGAGGATCAGGGTGATAGCGAATAGCTCGGCGAGGGCGACGCGGGAGCGCGGGGCGCCGCCGGGCCCAGGCCGGTTGCGCCCCAGCCAGATGCTGCCGAGCACGCCCGCCAGGGCCAGCCCGGCCAGCGCCCAGGCCGCGACAGGGGCCGAGTGGCCCGACCGCACCACCATAGCCAGGATGCCCGCCGCGATGGCGAGGATAGCCGGGGCCAGCTCGCGGGCGCGATAGGGGACGGACTGGGCCTCCGGGGCAGGGAGCGCGTCGCCCGCTTGTTGCGTGCGTCGCGAGGCCAGGGCGGCCAATGCCGCGGCGACGACGTACAGCGCCAAGGCGACCCAGGGTCCTGTGGAAAGCAGCCAGTGCGTGGGAGGCAGGTACTCGCCGCGCCGGGCCAGATCCAGGAGCACCTGCGCCGCCAAGCCCAAGAGCACGGCGCCAAAGGCGGGGGCAAAGCCCTTCCTTACGGCCTGGCTTGGCCCGCTCGCATCCTGCGCGGCGTTCCGATCGTCCACGGCGTCCTCAATTCAGCTCTCGGATGCGAAACACTTGAACACGATGGTTCAGGGTGTCGGCGACGTAGAGCAAGTCATCCTGGATGGTCAGGTTCACCGGCACGTGCAGCAGGCCATCGCCCCACTGCCCCAGCAGGGTGCCATCGCTGGCGTAGCGCTGGATCAAGCCCAGCTCGGGGGCGGTGGCAAAGAGGCTGCCATCCTTGGCCAGGGCCAGGTGGGGGCCGTTATAGGCGTTGGCCAGCGGGATCGCCCACTCGCGCTTGTACCGGCCAAAGACATCGAGGTTCTGGATGCGCCGGTTGCCCGTGTCCACCACGTACAGGTCGCCCCAGGCGTCGGTCGTCACGTCCGTCGGCTCCAGGAACTCGCCGGGCGCGTTGCCCACGCTGCCATAGCCGCCGGACTTGGCCCCGCTGGCGTCGAACTGGATCAGCCGGCCGCCGCCCGTATCCACTACCGTGACCGTGCCATCCGCCGCCAGGGACATGCCGCGCGGGTGATAGAGCTGCGCCTCCGGCCCGCCGAATTTGCCGAGATAGTTGCCCTCGACGGAGAAGCGATAGATCCAGCCGGGGTCGGAATCCAGGACCAGCACCTCGCCCGCGGCGTTGACCGCCAGGGCCAGCGGCTCCACCAGCGGCTGATCGGCCCGGTTCCACTCGCGCAGGAACTGGCCGGCGCTGTCCAAGACCTGCACGCGGCGGTTGCCCGTGTCCGCCACATAGATTTGCCCCCGCGCGTCCACGGCCACATCCCGCGGCTCGTTGAACTGGGCGGGGCCGCTTCCCTGCTGGCCCCAGGTGGCCACGGGGTCGAGCTCGGCCAGCCCCTGCTCGGTCGCCACGCCGCTGGGCGGGCGCGCCGCCTCCACCAGTTGCGGGTAGCTCCCCTGCGGCGGGAAGAGCGCCTCCGCGGGGATAATCGCGCGCGGTTGGTTGGGGGGCTGCCAATAGAGGTTGATGTGCGACCAGTTGCTCTTGTCCACAAAGCGGACGCGGATATCGTGCAGCCCCGCCGTCAGGGTGATATGTCCCTGGTTGTACTGGTTGCCCACGTGCGTCTCGGCCACCAGCCGCTCATCCACATAGACCCACGAGTCATCGATGGACTCGACGCCAAAGGCATAGTTGCCCGGCGTGGGGATGTTGACCTTGCCGACCCATTCGGCCGTGTAGGGCCTGGGCAAGAGCAGGATATGGAAATAGAGCGCCAGCGAGGGATCGATCTTGGCCAGCGCCGGCTCGCCGCGCCACTCCAGGTTGGGATAGTAGCGCCCCAGGAGGCCATTGTTGGTCACCGGCGGGTTGGTGTAAAGCGCGCCCTCCCCGATAATCTGCGGCGACGCGCCCGGCGGCGACCAGTACAGGTCGAGCATCCCCGGCGCGCCCACGGCCCGCAGGCGCAGGGCGTGATTCCCCTCGGCCAGGGTCAGTTGGGCTTCCCCCGCCGCGTCCAGCACCAGCGTCTCGTCCAGGTAAAGCTCCACCGCTGCCGGCGCCCGCAGGCTGATGCGATAGTCTCCGTATTTCGGCGCGCGCAGCGTGCCCCTCCACTCCACGCTAAAGGGCGTGGGGATGGGCGTGCCGCCGCTCCAGTCGAAGGCCACCTGCTGGTCCTGGCGCTGCTGGAGCACCTCGCCGTCCCAGGTCTCGCCGCGATAGTAGGTGCCCGCCAGCCCCTGGATCCCCCGCACCTGCGCGGGCGTCAGACGGCAGACATAGAGGACCACCGGGCCGCCGAAATCGGGCTGGATCTCCTCGTACTGCCCGCCGGGGTAATACCGGCGGACCTCCTCATAAAGCGCGCGCCGCTCCGCATCGATAAAGAGCACCACCTCGCGGTCGCCCGTGTCAAAAAGCGGCATCGAGTCCGTGGTCTCCAGGCGCTTGTACGCTCCGATCTCGGGCGCGAGGAAGCGGAGCGTGGGCGTCTGGAAATAGAGCGAGATCACGCGGAAATCCTTGTCCGGCCCCAGCTCGAGCATGCGCCGGGCCACAAAGGTCTCCGGGGTGGAATAGGCGTTCCAGACGGCGAAATCCTTGGCCTGCTGGTTGAAATAGATGTCGATGTTGGTGTAGCCGATGTAGGCCAGCAGCGGCACCAGCGCCACCCAAGCATAGCCACGCCAGCGCGGGCCGAAGGCATAGTCGTATTCCTGCCACAGCCGCGCCAGGGCCGCAAAGGCGATCAGGTGCGCGAAGGCCAGCGTGCCGATGGCCCGCAGCGATTGCGGCGCCTCGAAATCCAGCGAAAAGACGCCGCCGCTGAGCATGGCCGCGAACCCCACCAGCAGGAAAGCGCACCAGGGATCCCGCCAGCGGTACAGGCAATAAGCCAGACCCAGCACGAAGAAAACGGAGGTGACGAAATCCAGCATCGGCTCGCCGGGGAGGTTGTGGCGGCCGTTGCCGTCGCCGCGATAGTTGAACATGAGCAAGTGCTTGACCGCGTTTTGGCGCAGCGCGACCAGCGCCTCCTGGGGGGTCTTGTCCTTAAAGATAGAGGTGGTCTTGGTGCGGGCGAAAAAGACGTTGGGCCATTTGACGATGAACAGGGCCACCGGCGCAAAGGCGATCAGCGCCGCCAGCACCAACAGGAGCGCCTGCCGGTAATAGCGACGGAAAAAGCCGCGCTGAGTGATCAGCAGATGCGCGAAAAGAAAGACGAGCACAAACGGGTAAAGGCGGTTCGGCACGTAGAAGCAAAGGGACAGGCCCAGCGCCACCCCGGCCAGCCCAAAGTGCACGTACCGCCCGGAGCGCAGCCCGCGCACCAGCCAGTAGGCCACCATCACGATGAAAAAGGGCGTGCTGATGCCGTGCATCGCCAGGCGGGAAAAGTTGACGTCCCAATGCGCCACGGCCATGATGAAACCCGCCGCCAGGCCCATGCGCACCCCATACAGCTCGCGGGCCAGAAGATAGGTGGCCCACACCGTCAGCGTGCCAAAGAGGGCCGTCACCAGCCGCAGGGCGACGATCCCCTCGCCGAACAGCCGAAAAGACGCCACCACCAGGTAGAGGAAATGCGCGGGGAGGTTGGTGGACTCGACATAGACGGGCCGATACGTGGCGTCCTGCATCATCAGCCGGGCCCAGAGACCGTTGTCCGCCTCGTCGTACCAGACGCCCAGCGGTTGCTCGGCGATGCGGTAGAAGCGCAGGGCAAAGGCAAACAGCACCAGCGCCACCACCAGCAGGTGCTCGAGCCGCAGGCCCAGCCGCCAGGTTAGCTTGGGGAGCTTGAGGGTGGACTGTCCCAGCCAGAGGCCCAACAGCAGCAGCGGCATGCTGGCGAGGTAGCACCACCAGGCGAGGTTCTGCGGGCGCGGCTCGCGAAAGCTATACAGGCCAAGGGCGCACGCCAGCAGGGAGAGGGCCACCAGCGCCCAGCCGATGGGGCGCCAGCGGGCCGGGCCCCCGTCCGCCTCCGCGGGAGGCGCCAGGGGGGGCTCCCGGCGCTGCCGCAGCGCGGCGACAAAGACCACCGCCGCCACGCCATACAGGGCCAGCGAGAGTTCGAGTTGGTTGGGCTCGCGGATGCGGCTTTGCGCATAGAGGGCCAGCGCCACGGCCAACAACGCCAGCGCCAAGCGGGTGATCGTGCGTCGCTCCCTGCGGCCTTCCATAAGGATGCGCTCCCCCCACCGTACTAGGGCGATCACGCCCGGAAAACACAAGCCACTGTGGAGCCCGCGACCGAGCGCCGCAGGCCCCACAGTGGAAATCGGAATACTGATCCGCCTAGTTGATCGGGCCGTACTTGACGAGGCGGTGGTTGTTCGAGTCCGTGACGTACACGTTGCCCGCCCCGTCCACCGCGATGCCGGTCGGCAAGTTCAACGAGCTCTGGTCGCTGCCGTATTGCCCCCAAACCGCCTGCACCGCGCCCTTGCCATCGAACTTGACCACGCGGAACATCTCGGGGTCGGTGATGTAGAGGTTGCCCTGGCCGTCCACGTCCAGGTAGGGCTTGTTGACCACAGATTCGCCCTCCCACCCCACGAACGGCCACTGCGCCACCGGAACCCAGTTCCGGTCGAACTTTTGGATGCGGCGGTTCCAGGTGTCCGCCACGTAGAAATTGCCCTGGCTATCCACCGCCAGGCCCACCGGCTCCATGAACTGCCCGACCTCCACGCCGGTCCCGCCCCACTGGCCCAGGTACTGCCCGCTGGCGGAGAACTTGACCACGCGTTTGTTGCCGGTATCGGTGACGTACACGTCGCCATTGGCGTCGACAGCGATATCGCGCGGCCCGTAGAACAGGTTCTCCCCGCCCTGGGCGACCCCGCCCACGTCGCCAAAGAGGCCCCACATGGTCTGGAACTGGCCGGCGGCATCGAACTTTTGCACGCGGTGGTTCCAGGTGTCGGCCACATAGATGCTGCCATCCGGGCCCACCGCCACGCCCCACGGCTCGTTGAACTGGCCAGCCGCCGAGCCCTGGCTGCCAAACTGCATCACAAAGCGGCCCTGGGCGTCATACTTGACCACGCGATGGTTCTGGCTATCCGCCACGTAGGCGTTGCCTTGCGCGTCCAGCGCGACGCCCTTGGGATAGCTCAGTTGGCCCTCGCCCGCGCCCTGGCTGCCCCAAAACTCCAGCGCTGGGATCTGCTTATACTTGGCCTCATAATCCTCGCCGGGCAAGGTCACTTCGGTGGCAATGATCTCCGGGCCGTAATCCCACAACTGGGCGGCGACATCCTTGCGCACGTACAGGATAAAGGGGTTATAGTGCGGCCAGTTGTCCAGGCCATACGCATATTCGCGGCTGAAAAAGATGTTCCAAAAGTTCTTGCGCGACTCGGCGTCCCTCAACCCGCTCCAGATCTTGGACAGGGTCAGGTCCTTGTAGGCCTCCGTCGGCCACCAGATCAGCTTGTACTCTCGACGAAAGTACTTGCCGCCGAGATACGGCTTGACCGCCGCCTCGTTGCCCGTGCCCACGATCACCACCGGCGCGTCAAACGGCGCCCCTGGCTTTTTCGCGTAATACTGCGCGTTCTTGAAATTGCGCAGATACCACACAAAGGGCCAGCTAGAGAGGTCGTCATAGGCCACCTTCAGGTCCAGCCCGCCCACGGTGCGCTCGGAAAGCTCGGTGAGCTCCTTCATCACCAGCGGCACGTCCGGGGTGCCCTGGGCATAGATCATCATCTCTGTCGCCACGTCGCCGTTCTTGAACGTCCCCATCCAGGCAAAGCGCACGGTCAGGGCGGTCAGCACGATGAGCGAGGTCACGAACAGCGATTGCAGCATGCCCTTGCCGCCCAGCTTGCGTCCCAGCAGGTAGAGCAACACCACCGCGGCGATGGCGCACAACGCCGCCACGAGCCACTGCATGGTGGCGGTCAGTTGGTCCAGCGAGGTGCCCTGGAACGGCTTGGCCTGGACGGCGGTGACGATCACGGTGACCAGCAGCGGCCAGAGCGCCACGGCGATCCAGCCGCGGCCCTCGCGGAAGGCGCGCCAGTCGATCTTGTCGAACATCTGGCCCAGGTACCAACCCGCCACCAGGGCCACTGGCACGACGATATTCATCGCCAGCCAGGGCATCTTTTCCCCGGCCCAGCTATAGACGAGGAAACTGGTCACCATCCAATAGATGGCAAAGGGAACGAACGGCGCGCGCGGGGTCTCTTCCTCGGCCGTGCGCTTAGCTGGGCGTTCCGACTCGGCCACCTGGAGCGCCGCCTCGTCCTCCACGTTCTGCCCCCGCCACTTGAACAGACCATAGCCGATGCCCAGGAGCGAGAAGAGCAACGGGAGGAATTCGTACATGGGCACCAGCAACAGATAATAGAACCACGGCTGGCCGCCTCGCGCGACGTCGTGCTGGGAGAGCCAATAACCTAGCGCGCCGACGATGCCCGTCGGAAAGCCCTGGCCATTGGTAAAGACGGTGCTATAGAACACCGTGAAGGGCACGAAAAAGAGAGCCATCGAGATCAGCCAGCGCTTGCGATCCCACCACAGCCCAGTAACGACGGAGAGCGCCAGCAGCGCCGCAAAGACGATCATGGAGCGCTGGATGCCGACATCGCTGTAATCGATGGGGTCGAACCCCAGAAGCTTGGCCGGCAGCGCGGTCATCAACGGCAGGAGCACCGTGACCATCAGCGCGATCACATCGAACTCGGCATACTTGCGCAGCGGGAAATCCTTACCCAGTCGCAGCGGCAAGAGACGCTCCCGCGCCGCGAACAGGCGCACCAGGAAGTAGATGAGGAAAAAGCTGCCAAAGATCGCCAGGTAGATATATGAGGTCGCCTTCACGCAAAAGGCCAAGCCCAGCGCCCCGGCCATGATGTAAAGATAGATCTCTTTGCGCTTTTCCAAATAGTTGAGGATGGCGAGGGCCACCACCATCTCGAAAAAGATCGCGAAAATGTCGTGGCGGATATACCGCGAACGGTGCATCATGATCGGCGAGATGACCAAGAGCGCGGTGGCGATCAAGGTGCCCTTGGTTCCCAGCCATCTTTTCATAAAGAGCGGCAAGAGCACCACGCCAAGCCCAAAGAGCACCGGCGCGACCCGCCCGGTCACATCGCTATCGCCAAAGAGCGTAAAGATGAACGCCGTGATGTGATAGAGGAATGGACCGTGGTAGACGGGGTTGTACCGATACCCGCGCCCCGTATACAGATCCCACGACCAGGAAGCGTGGATGCTCTCATCGTGGCAGTAGGCGCGCGAGCCCAGGTCCCAGAAGCGCGTCGCCACCGCCAGGAGAAGCAATGCCACATAGATCAGCGTCCACCAATTCAGGGGGATGCCCTTCAAGACCGGCCGATCCAGAAACGATGTGCTTTCTTTACGCATCGTGTCCTGCATAATCCAACACCCCTTTAACTCGAGTTCAGAGCCTTTGCTTTGGCAAGCCAGAAGCCTATTGCGGTTGCGGTTTGACCCACACTTCGATCTTGACGCTCTCCAACGAGCCGATCTCGTAGCGGCGCAGGTACCATTTGGCCCAATCGCCCCAGCCCAGGCCCGCCGTCTGCGCGGACTCGTACAAGCGGAAGCGCTGCGCCACGTATTGCCCCGGCCCCTCGCGTCCCTCTTGAGCCATCGCGATCACGGCCAGTTCCTGCGGCGCGTCGGGCATGGCGTTGGTGAACCTCATGTCGCGGAAATCGCGCATATACCAGGAGACAACCGGTTGCAGATCCTCCTCGATGAGCACCGCCATGACGTGCGGCGCCCGCGTCCACCGGCTCGATAGATCCTCGAGGAACGGCGCCAGGTTGAGGATGTCTACCGAGGTCGTCCGGCGCACCACCAGCTCGCGGGCGTCCCGGCCCCGGTAGAGGTTCAACTGCCAGGTGGTGTGCACGGAGAGGGCAAGGAGGAGCATCAGGAACGTCACCGCCCCCACGGAGAGGGAGGAGGTGGCGCCCATCCAGTACCAGAACGCCGCAAAGCAGACCACCAGCACGCCCACCGACACGATGGCCAGCGTCTGATAGGCCTTCTCGCCGGCAAAGGTGAAAGCGACCAGTTGCAGGTAGAGATAGGCGAAGAGGACCGCCCCCAGGCCCAGGAAGAGCCAGCCCTGCGCGTCGATCTCGGAGGCTCGGATCGTCGCCACCAGGTTTTCCACGGCCCGCCCGGCCAGCAAGATCAGCGGGAGGACCAAGATCACCACCGCGCCGGAGGGGCGGCTCCCGGCCACGCTGTGCACGACCAGGGCGAGGACGAACCAGATCGTCAGGAGGACGCCCAACCAGTCCTGGCGGCGCAGGCCCAGCCCCAAGCCCACCAGCCCAACCAGCAGGGGCAAGGTCTCGTAGGCCACCAGCACGCGCGCATAGTAGCTCAGGTTGGTGCCGTCGCCGCTGGCGGCGAACTGGCCGAACCACCGGCCCAGCACGTTCAGCGTGGCCTGCCACCCGCCCGGGTTCAGCAGCAGCGCGGAAGCCACCAACGCCACGGCTGCGCCGACGATGGCCCCGCCAACGCGCAACCAGGCCTGATCCGCGACCAACTCGTTCCAGGCCCCACGAACCTCGGCCCAAGGCGACTCGGCGTCCGCGCGCCCCCGCCAGGCGGCCCAAGCCGCCCACAGGGCCAATGCCAGCAAAAAGGTGTAGAAAGAGTACTCGGACAGCAGGCCCGCCGCCAACGCCGTCGCGCCCCAGCCAACCGCGGCAGGCCGCCGCTCGGCGAGATAGCTCGAGATCGCCACCACCAACGCCAGCGCGCTCAGCGCGGCCAGGATGTGGCCATCCAGCGACCGGGAGAAATAGACCAGGGTCGGCGAGATCGCCAGCAGCAGCGCCGCCACCAGCGCGCCAACGCGCCCCAGCCGATCGCGCAGGAAATACGGCAGCAGCGGCAGCAGCGTGCCGACCAGGGCCGGCCAGAACCGGACGATGGCATCGCTGCCGCCAAAGGCAAACAGGTTGAGCAGGTTCAGGTTAAAGAGCAGGGGAGCATAGTCCAGGCTGCTCGGCCCGGCGCCGTGCAAGAGCTGCCAAGCCCCCCAAGCCTGCGCCGCCTCCCCCTGCGATAGCGGCCACCGTCCCAGGCTGCCAAAGCGCAACGCCGCCGCCACCGCCAAAATGCCGATGTAGCAAGCGGCCTCGACGCTGATGAGCAGCCAGGACCGTTCCACCCCACGCTCTCGGCGCGTCTCCACTCGAATCATGGTTACTTTCCGCTCCTCCATTGCCAAGGGCATGACAAGCCCGCCGGCGGACTAACGCCGGCGGTAGATGGTCACGCCCTGGTCATCGTATACCACATCCATGAAACGATCAAACTTGTTGATCATGGGCGTCTGCAGGCCATACTTGGTGCGCTCCAGCTCGCCCACATAAACATACTCGATATCGTATTTCTCCAAGAGATCCTGCACCACCTGCCGGTCCAGGCTCTTGTAAATCCGCTCGATATCGGGGATTCGCTTGCCCGGCTCATCATAGTTGCCGCGCCACTGCTGCTGATGAAAGTCCCAGCCCAGCACCGTCGGCAGCCCCGTCTGCGCCGAGACCCGCCCATACTCCGAGTACGACCCGCCCGGCGCTTCCAAAATCACCGGGGCCCCCTGCACGTTCTCGTTGAGCCACTGGATCGCCCGATAGTCTCCCGGCCGCCGCTGCTCCATGTAAGCGATGCCGTTCAGCGTCGGCTTGACGGCGAATTGCTGCCCCTTGGAGTACATCCCCGCGATGGGGTAGAGCAGGCTGATGCCGAAAAGCAGCATAAAGGCGCCCAGCCAGATATACCCGCCCACGCGCCGCCCCCGGCGCATCACGTACCAGACGGCAAAGGCCGAGGCAATAGCCATCTGCACCCAGGCCTGGTACCAGAACTTGAAGATGGTGTTCATCCGCGTCCCGAAAAAGTCGCGCAGGTAGATGAACTCGGTCACCAGGGTCAGCAGCAAGCCCATCCCCGCAATCAGGCCCACAAAGATCGCGCTGGTGTTGGCAGCCGGCTCGACGGACCCGGCGGGAAGGCCCGTCTCCCGCGCCAGCCGCAGCCGCTTCCAGATCATCAACGCCAGCGCCGTGAGCATGACCACGAGCAGCAAGAACATCCAGGGGCTCTGCAGCCGCATCATCAAAAACTGGCGCAGCAGGTCGCTGACGTTCTGCCCCCCCACCGCCGCCTGCACCTCGGGCTGCGCCAGCAGCTCTTGCACGAAGGCCTGGCCCTGCGACGTGGCCGTGATCAGCAGCACCCCCAGGGCAAAGATCGCCAGCGGCAACAGGGTCACCGCCACAACCGCCTGCGCCCCCCTGGAGACGACAGCCTTGGGGTTCAGCCAACGCTGCCCCTCGTCGGTCTTGATCGCGAGCAGTTCGCGCCCTTGGTGGACCACAAAGCCGAGCAGGGCCAGGATGAACAGCCCAAACATGATCAGGTACTGCGATAGGCGGGTCACGTTATAGAGCACGGGCAAGATGCCCCCCGCCTGCGACCGAAAGCCGACATAGAAGGGCAGGTAGGCCAGCACGCCGAGGGCAAAGACCCACCCGGCATAGATCAGCAATTCCCAGAGGTCGAGGCGCCCCTCGGCCACGTAGCGCCGCAACCCCAGGGCGCAGACAAAGATGAACAAATAGATGGGAAAGTCCCAGGTGTTCAGGAAGGAGAGCCCGCCCAGACAGAGCGCCCACAGCGCGATGTCGAACACATTGTTCCTGAGGATGGCGATCGCCTGGCCCCACAGGCCCGTCACAAAGGAGAGCAGGCGGCCCTCGCCCTCCGCGGCGGGCTCGCGCTGGGCCGGGGGAAAGACAAAGCCGAACAGGACGTTCAGCGCCAGCCCCAGCGCCAGCAGCACGAAAGGCAGCCCCAGCACGTGCGGGTGCATATCCCCCAGCAAAAAGCTAAAGAAGGGGAACTCGTCGATGACCTCGCTATCCTGGCCAGTGAGGGTGCGATCATGGATCACCCGCGAGGCGCGCCACCACCACCAGTTGTCCGGCGGGTCGGTGGGCAGCCAGCGGCCCGTCACCGGCGCGCTGGCGATGCGCTTCAGGTCCAGCCACTCCCAGAGCCCCGGCCAATCCAGCCCGCGCGCGCGCAAGACGTCCAGCAGGATGTGGAGGTTGCCGATCACCGCCACCAAGAAGGAGCTCAAGAGCCCAAAGAGCGTCGAGTTCTCCCAGATCGAGCGACGCTCCGCCCGCTGGGCGATCAAGACCCGCTCGATCAGGTTATAAACCAGGCTAAAGGCCCCGGTGATGGTCCAGGCGAAGAGCAGGGCGATGGACAGGTTGAAGGACACCGCCCCGGCGATGCCGGAGAGCTTGGCCAGCATCGCCATCATCAGGTAGCCGAAATAGTAATAGCTGATGGCGAAACCGGAGAGCCAGGGGTCGTTGGGCGGGAAGCGGTCGCTGCGCAGGATGGCGTTGAGGAAGGCCAGGTCCATGGGCCGCTCGGTGGCGTCCAGCGCCGGGTTATAGGCGCGAAAGAGCGCCCAGATGGCAAAGGCGGCGACAAAGATAAGCTCCACCGTCACGATATGGCGGCGCTGCGCCCGCAAGAAGCCCTGGATATCGGCCTTGTTAGCGGCATATAGCCGCGCCGAGACGGCCGCCACCAGGGCCATCACCGCCAGGATCGAGACCGCCTCGTTGCGCAGCAAGCCAAAGGACCCCAGTAGCCACACGACATAGCTGACCAGCAGCAGCCCCAACGGCTTGGCGAAGGCATAGCCCCGGTCCGGCAGGAACCGGAACAAGCGCATGGCGATGGGCAGCGCGACCAGGCCCATCGCCTCGACCAGCAGCAACCAGATCAAACCCTCTAGCATATCCCCTCCACCACGGAGCCGTGCCGCCCGGCTTTCCATGCCGCCCGGCTTTCCATGCCGCCCGGCTTTCCATGCCGCCGATGCCAAGCCCGCAGCCTCTCCGTACTATACGCCGGTCCGCGCGTGTTCCTTCAAGGCGCCCTAAGCAGGAAAGCGATAGATGCGCACCTTTTCGTTTTCGTAGGCCACTTCCAGCAGTCCCAGCTCCACCATCTGGTCGAACTTGGACAGGCCCGCCTCCGGATAGACGTACCGCTCCAACTGCCCGACATAGACGTAGCGGATGCCCAACTCGGCGGCGATGCCCTGCGCACGGCCGATCTCGGTGGTGGTGTAAAAGCTGCGCGCCAGGCCGTCCCGCGTCCCTACCTGCCAGTCATAGCGCTGCTCGCCCTGGTGCGCGCCCAGCAGCGTCGGCAAGCCCGTATACGAGGAAACCCGCATGCCGTTCTCGCGGTAATAGTCGATCCGCCCCTCGGCGATCACAGGGGTTCCTTCCACGTTGTCCCACAGCCAACGGATGGCCGCATAGTCGAAGGAGAGATCGATGGGATGGTTCTCGTCCGGCCAGGTGTAGACGCCCACGGCCATGTAGGCCATGCCATCCAGCGTGCCGATCGGCGGCGAGCCGGCCGGGAACCGCTCCTGCACGCGCGCCGGCGTGGCCAGCGCGGGGTAGGCCAATCCGCTCAGCAGCAAAAAGCCGCAAGCCACGCGCCAGGCCCAGCTCAGTGCGCGAGGTCGCGTGTCCCGAACCCACCTCCAGACTCGCGGCAGCAGCGGCCCCAGCGCCACCCCCAGCAGCACCCAGACCTGAATGTAGAACTTGAAGAGGGTGTTCATGCGCCGCCAATCGCCGCCGCCCAAAAAGTCCTTCATGTAGACGATCTCGCAGCCCAACAGCACCAACACCCCGGTGAAGAGGACGAGCTGCGTAAAGAACTCGGCCGGCTCCACGTCGTCGCGCAGCAACAGGAGCGCCGCCAGCGCCGCCACCGGCAGGAGGAGCGCCAGCGTCCACTGCCCCAGCGCAGCCAGCAGCAGGCTCAGCGCCAGGGTCAGCCAGAGGCCATAGCGCGCGAGAGTGTATAGCGGGAGAGAGCGCCGCACCAGCCCCGCATGGAGATCGAGCAAGTGCGGCAGATAGGCCATCTGCCGGATCACCAGGCGGGCATAGCGGAGGATGCCCAGGCGGCCACGCTGGCGAGCCAGGGCCATCACCAGGTAGGCCACGCCCACCAGCAGAAAGAATCCCCAGATCATCAGGAACGGCCCCAGGGGCGAGCGCTCCTGCACCAGCCCCACGCCCACGCTGATGGCCTGGTAATGGCGATAGAAGGGCGCGTAGAAAGCCAGGCTCAAAGCCGCGATGACGGCAAAGCGGAAGGCCGTGGCGAGGAGGCGGACCCGGCCATGGAGCCGCCAGCTCGCATAGAGCAGCGCCAGGGCGGTCAGGCCCAGGTAGGTGGGCAGGTCCCAGGTGTTGATGGGGCCCAGCGCCCCCAGGGCCACGGGAAAGAGGAGAAAGCGCAAGAGCACCCCGCGAATGGAATCCGGGCCGCGACCGGGCTCCTGGCGCACGCCCAACACGATATTGAGCGCAAAGGCCAGCGCCAGGATGGCGAAAGGCATCGCAATCATGTGCGGGTGCAGGTCGGCGAAGAGAAAGCTAAAGTAAGGAAACTCGTTGATGGTATTGGGGATGACCCGCGTGGCGCGGGTCCAATAGTCAAAGGCAGGCATCTCGGCCTCACCGCGGATCACGCTCCAGAGCCCCGCGCCCAGTTGCTTGAGGGCCGTCAGGCCAGGGATCTTGCTGGGGGCCACCTCCCTGGCGCCCACCTGCGCCCAGCCGCTCAGGAGCTGCACGGGAGCCGTCAGGTTCCCCATCACGGCCACCGCGATGGCGCTGACCAGCCCCGCCGCTTTGCGCCCCACGCCCTGGGCCAGGTTATAGCCGATGGAAAAAGCGTTGGTCACGGTCATGGCGAAAAGGGTGGGGATCGCCAGGTTGAAGCCGATGGTCGGCCGCACCCCCGCCAGCTTGATCAGCACCGAGACCAGGTACTGGCCATAGTAGTAATAGTTCATGGTCCCGCCGGCGTAATAGGGGTCATACGGCGGTAAGTGGCTGCTGCGCAGGATGGCGTTGAGGAAGGCCAACTCCATGGACTTTTCCCCGCCGAACCAGGGCTGCCAGAGGTCGGGGTTCAGGATGCGGATGGCCACAAAGGCCAGAAACGCCCCGGCGAAGAGGGCTTCCGTGAACAGAACGCTCCGCCATTGCCCGCGGAGCCAGCTCGCCATGTCAGCGCGGTGCCGCCGCCAGAGCGTGTAGGATAGCCCGCCCAAGGCCACGAGGGCCAACAACATCGTGTACCAGGCGTTGGGCAGCAGGCGCAGGCTCGCCAGCCACCAGGTGACCAAGCCGACGCACAAGAGGCCCAGCGCCTTGGCGAGGGCATAGCCCCGGTCGTGGAGGTTGCGAAAGACCACCCAGGCCAGCGGCGTCGCCGCCAGCCCGATGGCCAGCAACACCAGCCACCAAAAGAGCACGGCCACCGCGGTGTAGCGGTTCGCCAGCGTATTCCAGCCGATCCCCCGCACCACCGGCAGCGACTCCACCGGCTGCTCCAGGAGCAAGGTCTTGGGCGTCTCGGCGGGCTCTTGCTCGCGCGGCGGCGCGCTGTATCCGTCCGTTCGCGGCGTGATGGCAAAGGCCTCGGCCAAGAGCGCCTCGAATTCGGCGTCGCTCAGGTCGCGGACCTTGGCAAAGACGATGGCCTTGGGGTGATCGTACACGGTAAAGCTCTCGTCCGCCTCGTCGTCCACCACCTCCCAGCCGCCCAAGCGGGGGTAGGAGGAAAAGACCTGGATTGGCTCGAACCCCAGCTCGCCGGCGAAAAGCAGGCGATAGTACTCGGTGGAAACGGGGTAACGCTCCGGCAGGCGCGGGATGGTGCGGTAGAGCCGGTTGGTCGAGATGAGGATATAGTCCGCCTCGCGCAGCACCCGCCGGATGTTGTCGAACTTGGCGCGGGTGTCCGGCTCGTACATGGGCAGCTCGACGTGGCGGTAGCCGCGCTCGCCGACGCTCATCCCCCGCTCGGGGAGCGACTTGGGCAGGTTATCATCCCAATGCTCCACCGCCAGCACAGAGCCGTCGGGGATATTGGCATAGATCCAGCGCGAGGCGGCGATCCAGGAGTGCGTCCGCCCGTATATGCTCACGAAGGCCAGGGACCAGGCCAGGGAGGCCGCCAGCACGACGGCGATCAGCACATCGCCGACGCGCGCCAGGCGCAGGCGCCGCCGCCCCAGCCGCAGCGCCGCGCTCGCCAACCAGCTTTTAACATCGAGCAGCCACACCGCGCCCATCAGCGATAGGATCGGCAGCAGCGGCAGCATGTAGCGCATGAACTTGACCATAAAGCTGCCGTTGATCAGGAAATAGGGCGCTGCCCAGGCCAGGAGGATCAGGTCGCTCCAGCGGAAACGGGGGCGCAGGCTGCGGATCGCGAAATAGCCCAGGCCGGCAAAAGCGGCAAGGCCCAGCGGCCAACCCATCCCCCAGCGCAGTTGCTGCTCGATGTGATAGACATAAGGCGTGGTCGGGCGATACTGCCGCGTGTAGGGCAGGTCGGAGAGGCCGCGCACCATCGCCCCCTGCTCGCCGATCTGCAACACGAACCGCTTCACGTCGAGCAGGGCATAGGGCGAGGTGAGCGCAAAGAGGATCGCGGCCAAGAGGCAGCAGAGCGCGAACAGGCGGATCGCCACCGCGAGGCGCGCGCCGTGCAGCGGGAAACGGGACCGCCAGGTGGGCGCCCCTTGGGTTTGGGCCTCTCCGCCGCCCAGCGCCCGCGCCAGGCAGGCTGCCCCCACCGCCGCCAGGATCGGCGCCGCGCTGAACTTGGAAGAGATAGCCATCCCGGCGGCCGCGCCAGCCAGCAGGACATCTTGCCAGCCTCCGCGCTCCCAGAGCCTCAGCGCCCCGTAAAGGGTCAGGACGACGAAAAAGGTGGCAAACGTGTCAAAGGCGGCGTAATGGGCAAGCTGGATGTGGCTGACGGTCAGGGCCACCAGGGCCGCCGCCAGCAGGCCGGCCCCGCGCCCATAGAAGCGCTTGCCGATGAGATAGACGAGCCAGATGACGCCCAGATCGGCCAGGGCCGAGAGCACCCGGCCCACCAGGTTGATGTGGTCATAGTCCGTCGCCCGTTGGAGGCCGCTCAGCAAGGGAGAGAGAGGAGCCAGCTTTTCCAGCAGCGCGGCGACGCCGGTGATGAGGTACAGGGGCAGGTGGCCATAGGCAAAGCTGCGCGGCGAATCGTCGCGAAAGCTCCACAGCGGGTTCAGGGGCGAGGCGCGCGGGTCGAGCGCCTCGGACAAGCTGGCGGGCCACTCCAGGTCGCTGGCCACCATGCTGATCCATCGCTCGTCCGGGTGAGCGTGTTGACCGTCGTCCCAGTTGACCCCGTAGAGCCGCAGGGCCAGCGCCAGGGCCAGGATGAGGGCCAGGGCCAGCCTGGTCAGCCAGGTCGCCGCGCGGGCCGACACGCGCGCCTGCGGACGCGGCGCCAACGGCGCGGCCACCGCCGGTTCGTCCCCGCCCCGCACAATTTCAGGCTGCGCGGGCAGCTCGGCCGCCTGGGGTTGGGGCTGCGCGTCCTCTGGCAGTGTCGCGTGGCTGTCGTGCTCAGACAAGCTGTTCCCTCCTGCATGGCCGAAAGCGGTGGGCTCACCGGCGAGAGCCGCAGCTATTCTATCATTGTTGCCGCTTTGCCGCAAGAAAAAGGCAGCGGCGCGAGTTCGCGCCGCTGCCTGGGCTTGCGCCACGGGTCATCGAGGGTCAGTCCTGCGCCTTGAGCACCTCGATAAAGACCTCCTGGGGGATCTCGACCTGTCCAAAGCGCGCCATGCGCTTCTTGCCTTCCTTCTGCTTTTCGAGGAGCTTGCGCTTGCGGGTGATGTCGCCGCCATAGCACTTGGCCAGCACGTTCTTGCGATACGCGCGGACGGTGGCGCGGGCGATGATCTTGCCGCCGATGGCCGCCTGGATCGGGATGGGGAACATGTGCGGCGGGATCAGCTCGGCCAGCTTTTCCACCAGCACCTTGCCCCGGTCATAGGCGGTGGCGCGCGGCACGATCGTGGAGAACGCGTCCACCGGCTCGTGGTTGACCAGGATATCCAGCTTGTCCAGCACGCCCGGCCGATAGTCGACCAGGGTGTAGTCCATCGAGGCATAGCCGCGGGTGCGCGACTTGAGCTGGTCATAGAACTCGATGATGATCTCGGCCAAGGGCGTATAGTAGGTCAGCAGCACGCGCGTCTCGTCCAGGTATTCCATGTGGTCAAAGACGCCGCGATGTGAGGTCACCAAGTCCATGATCGGCCCCACATATTCGGAGGGCGTAAAGATGCTGAGGCGCATCCAGGGCTCCTGGACTTCCTCGATCTCCTCGGGCGGCGGCAGCTTGTCCGGGTTATCCACCAAGAGCAGCTCTCCCTTGATGGTGCGCACCTGGTATTCCACGCTGGGCACGGTCGTCAGCAGGTCCAGGTCGTACTCGCGCTGCAGCCGCTCCTTCACGATCTCCATGTGCAACAGCCCCAAGAACCCGCAGCGGAACCCGAAATGCAACGCCAGCGATGTCTCTGGCTCGAAAACCAGCGCCACGTCATTGAGCCGCAGCTTGTCCAGCGCATCCCGCAACAGGCCATAGTCCTCGCCCTGGATCGGGTAGATGCCGGCAAAGACCATGGGCTTGGCCGGCTTGTATCCTGGCAGGGCCTCGGCGCAGGGCCGCGAGGCCACGGTGATAGTATCGCCCACGGGGCAATCGCGCACGTTCTTGAGCCCCGTGGCGACATAGCCCACATCTCCCGCGGTCAGCTCCGTGGCGGGCTTCAGCTTGGGCGTGAAGAAGCCCACTTCCAGCGGCTCGACCAGCTTGTTCTCGGACACCAGCAAGAGCGGCTCGGTCGTGTCGAGCTTGCCATCGACCACGCGCACATAGGCAACCACGCCCTTATAGGGGTCATAGTGCGAATCAAAGACCAGCGCGCGCAGAGGCGCCTCGGGATCGCCCTGGGGCGGGGAGATGCGGCTGACGACGGCTTCCAGAATCTCTGCGGTGCCGATCCCCTCTTTGGCCGAGGCCAGGATGATATGGTCCGCCGGCAAGCCGATGAGATCATCGATCTCGGTGGCGACCTCATGGGGGCGCGCCGAGGGCAGGTCGATCTTGTTCACCACCGGCACGATGTCCAGATCGTGCTCGATGGCCATGTAGAGGTTCGCCAGCGTCTGCGCCTCGATGCCCTGGGAGGCATCGACCACCAGAACCGCCCCCTCGCAGGCCGCCAGAGCCCGCGACACCTCATAGGTAAAGTCCACATGCCCGGGCGTATCGATCAGGTTGAGCTCGTACTCCTCGCCGTCCTGCGCCAAGTACATCAGCCGCACGGCCTTGGCCTTGATGGTGATCCCCTTCTCGCGCTCCAAGTCCATCTGGTCCATGAACTGGTCTTCCATCTCGCGCGCGGTGATCGTCCCCGTGGCCTCGAGCAGCCGGTCGGTCAGTGTGCTCTTCCCATGATCGATATGGGCGATGATGCAGAAATTGCGTATATTTCTTTGATCCATCGGTAACGACGTTTACTCCGTATTCCCGCTAGCCGGTGTCAGGCCACTTAGCCCGTCGGGTCCGTGCCCGACGAGGCCTTGGCCTGGCGGTCCCGGCGCATCTGGTGCACCTTGGCTATCCCCAGCCGAACCCAAGTAACCACCTGGCGCCATGCGGCCCGCGCCCATCCGGCGAGGGTACGCCCCGCGATCTTGAGCCGCGGCTCGGCCTTACGCGCCCACCCCTGCGCCGCCCGATAGGCGCTCTTGGAGGCAGCGCTCAAGCGCTCCTGCCATGGCCCAGGTTGGGCTGTTTGCGTCCCCCCTTCCGGGGCGAACATGGCGATGGCCTCTTCCGGCCGTATCTCGACATCCGAGGAGCGCAGGTAGAGGTAGCGATAGACATCGCGCAAGATCGCCGTGATCGGCACGCCCAGCACCACGCCCCAGAGGCCGCCCACCTGGCTGCCCACGACGAGAATGATCATCACAATCGCGGGGTGCAGCCGGACGCTCGTGCCCATCACCTTGGGCACCAGGAACGCATTCTCCACCTGCTGAATGGCGAAGAACAGGATCGCCACCTGCAGCGCGTCGCCCGGCGATTTCAGCAGCGCCACCAACACCGCCGGGACAGCGCCCAGGAACGGGCCGACGTGCGGAATGACCTCCAGGATGCCGGCGACGGTCCCCAAGAGCACGGCAAAGTTGATATCCATGATCGCCAGGCCCAAGGTGGCCGCCGCGCCCACGCAGAAACAGAGCACCAACTGCCCCCGCAGATAGGCGCCCAAGGCCCGGCTGACGATATTCTGCAGGTTGTGCGCATCCGCCCGATACCGCTCCGGGATCACGGAATAGGCCCCGTGCATGAGCTTCTCCTGGTCATTGAGGACATAGAACACCCAGAAAGGCACGATGACGATGCCGACCACGAACGAGACCGTCGAGGTCACCGCGTTGAGAGCGCCCATCGCCGCGGCCTGCAGGACGCCCACAAACCAGGCGGTCAGGTCCTGCAGCGACGAGGTCAGAAAGGCGGTCAACTGCTGGATATTGGCCTCCAAGGCCTCCCGGATCCAGTCGGGAACGACGGCCTCGTATTCCCGGAGCCATTCGTCGACGACGCCCTGGTTAAAGCCCTTGGTCCAGTTAAAGATCTTGATCGTGTATTGACCCGAGGTCGTGACCAACTCGGAGACCTGGGTGCTCATGATAGGGACAAAGATCGCGAAAAAGCCCACCAAGGTCAGCAGCAACACCAGATAGATCGCCAGGATCGCCAGCGGGCGAGAGAGCCGCCGACGCTGCAGGAAAGCCGGCATCTTGGCGTCCAGCGCGTTGACCACCGGCAGCAGCAGATAGACCATAAAGACGCCGATCAGGAAAGGAAACAGCGCCGAGTACGCGGAGGTAAGCAACAGGACCATGGCGACCACCAAAAGGCCGCCCAAGATCAGTCGGCTGCGTTTAGCTGGCGAGAGATGGAACATCTCGGCCTCCAAAGAATCGGTCTTGCTCGATCACTGCAGCTCGGACAGACACTCCTCAACGAGCATCCCTGGCTCGCGCTGGGCATAGTCCCCCTGCCGCAGCCAGACCAGGAACTCTACATTGCCCGCGGGCCCTTTCAAGGGCGAGGGGATCAGCCCCCCCACGTTCAGGCCGCGCTCCAGGCTCCAGGCGACCAGCCGCTCCAGGACTTGCCGATGCACACGCCGGTCCGTGACCACGCCGCCCTTGCCCACCAACGCCTTGCCCGCCTCGAACTGCGGCTTGACCAGCGCGATGATCTGCCCATCCGGCTTGAGCAGATGGAGGGTCGCCGGCAGCACCAGGGTCAGCGAGATGAACGAGGCATCCACCGTCGCCAAGTCAGCCAGCTCGGGCAAGCTTGCCAGGTAGCGGATATTGGTGCGCTCCAGCACCACCACCCGCGGGTCTTGGCGCAAGGACCAGGCGAGCTGGCCATAGCCCACGTCGATGGCATAGACCCTGGCCGCGCCGTGTTGCAGCAGACAATCGGTAAAGCCGCCCGTGGAGGCGCCCACGTCCACCACCACGCGCCCACCGACCTCCACGGGAAAGGCCTCCAGAGCCCTCTCTAGCTTTAAACCCCCGCGGCTCACGTAAAGTGACGCTCCGCGGACCTCGATCGCGCAATCCACCGGCACCTGATTGCCGGGCTTGGTGGCTGGGCGACCATCCACCCAGACCTGGCCGGCCATGATCAGCCTTTTGGCCTTTTCCCGCGTCTCGGCCAGCTCGCGCTCGGTCAGCAACACATCCAAACGTGCTCTACTCATACCCTAGCATACCCAAGCCCGGGAAAACGTCAACTCGCCCTCACCCGGCCAATTGACTATTTTGGAGGTTCCCGGTATAGTAGACGCCACTCTCGTGGAGGATGATACAACGTGCTCAAGGCACTCTTTCAGAGCATGCGCCCCAAACAGTGGGCCAAGAACGTCTTTATCTTTGTGCCGCTCCTGTTCGACGAAAAGCTCTTGCAGCCCGCTCCTTTTTTGCGAGCGGTTGCGGCCGCCGCCCTTTTCTGCTTGATCTCCAGCGCCGTCTATCTCCTCAATGACCTGGGCGACGTGGAGCAGGACAAGCTGCACCCGGTCAAGCGGCTGCGGCCCCTGGCCGCCGGCAGGCTCCCCAAAAAGGTCGCCACGGCCGTCGCCATCGCCCTCCCGCTGATCAGCATCCCGCTCTCCTGGCTGCTCAGCCCCACCTTTGCCGTCATCGTGGTCATCTATTTTCTGCAAAACGTCGCCTATACGTTCTGGCTCAAACACGTGGTGATCTTGGACGTGATGACCATTGCCGCGGGCTATTTGCTGCGCGTCGCTGGCGGCGCCGCCGCCGTGCACGTCGCGCGGTTCTCGCCCTGGCTGTACATCTTTACCACGTTCTTGGCCCTGTTCATCGCGCTCAACAAGCGGCGGCACGAGCTGACCCTGTTGCAGGAGAACGCCAACGAGCACCGGGCCATCCTCCAGGAATACAACGTGCGCTTTGTGGACGAGATGACCTCCATCGTCGCCGCCTGCACCATCATGGCCTATTCGCTGTACACCTTTTCCTCTCCCAACCTGCCGGCCAACAACACCATGATGCTGACGATCCCGCCGCTGATCTATGGCGTTCTCCGGTATCTGTACCTGGTGCACGTCAAGGAAATGGGAGGCGAGCCGGAAGAGATCTTTCTGAAGGACATTCCGCTGATCGCGACCTGCCTGCTCTATGGCGGGATCGTCTTTCTGGTCATGTACCTGCAATAGCGCCAGATCCCCGGCTAGTATACGCGTTGCCGGCGCCCGGGGTTGCGCTGGCATGTGCTGGCAACGAGAACAAGGGCAGGCCGACCAACGGCGCTGCCCTTGTTTATGCCTGCAGATGGCCTCGAGCCGATCTGGTAAGACCGGGCCCGAGCCTGGAGCCGCATTAACGCTTGGTGTACTGCGGTGCCTTGCGCGCCCGCTTGAGGCCCGGCTTCTTTCTTTCCTTTTCCCGAGGATCGCGCGTCAGGTAGCCCGCGCGCCGCAGGGTGGAGCGCAGGTTCTCATCCGCATGCAGCAAGGCGCGAGCCATGCCATGGCGAACAGCCTCCGACTGGCCCGTCACGCCGCCGCCGGCGACCTTGACGATCACGCTGAACTTGCCGACGGTCTCCGTCTGCTGCAACGGCGCGGCCACAGCCAAGCGATCGCGATCGCGGGTAAAGTACTCGTCCATGGGCTTGTCGTTGACCACGATCTCGCCGGTTCCGGGGTAAAGCCGAACCCGCGCCACAGCGCTCTTGCGACGCCCGGTGCCGTAATAATACCTCGCTGTCGTCATTCTCTTCGCCTCTCCTACAACTCTAGTGCCTTAGGTTTCTGAGCAGCATGCGGATGCTTGTCGCCAGCATAGATCTTGAGCTTGCCCAGCATCTGCCGCCCGAGCCTGTTCCCCGGCAACATGCCACGCACCGCGAAATAGATCGCCTGGGTGGGGTGCCGTTGCATGAGCGTCTCCAGATCCGTGACCCTAAACCCGCCGGGATAAGTCGAGTGGCGGTAGTACATCTTGTCGGACATTTTGTGCCCGGTCACGACGATCTGGTCCGCATTGATCACGATCACATGATCGCCGGTATCCATGTGCGGGCTGTAGATCGGCTTGTTCTTGCCGCGCAGGATCTTGGCGACCTCGGAGGCCAGCCGGCCAAGGGTTTGCCCCTGGGCATCCACCAGGTACCAGTCTCGCTCGATATCCGAGGCTTTAACAGCGTATGTTTTCACCTTGCTACTACTCCTTGACCAAAGACTCTAGCCCCGACAAAAGTTCGGCGCATCACCATCAGCGATAGTTGACCCGCATCAGGCAGAGCCCGCAGGCCGGCGCCGCCGCCTGGGGATGGTTCAGATCCCCTGCCAACAAGATCGCGCGCACATCCGGCGCCGTCAACCGCCCCATCCCCACCAGAAGCAGGGTCCCTACGATGATGCGCACCATGTGCCGCAAAAAGGCATCGCCCATAATGTCAAAGTACAGCATCTCGCCCTGGCCCTGCCATGTCGCGCGATAGACCGTGCGAACCGCATTCGTGCCCACTGGCGGGCGGCCAAAGGCCGAAAAGTCGTGGCGACCGCACAGCTCGCGAGCCGCCTCGGCCATGGCCAGCGCATCGAGCGCTTGGGGCAGATGATGCGCGAACCGCTGCACCAACGGCCGGCGCTCCGGGCCGACATAGAGACTGTAGCGATATTCCCGGCTCACGGCGCTAAAGCGGGCATGAAACTCTGCGGGAGCCGCCTCCAGGCCGCGCACCGCGATATCTCGCGGCAAGCTCGCGTTCCAGGCCCTTTGCAGAGCCGGGAGAGGATGGCCCCATCTGATGTCAAAGTGCACCACTTGCCCTTGGGCATGCACTCCGGCGTCCGTCCTGCCGGAGCCGATCACGCGGATCGGTTCACCCGCGATAGCCCTCAGGCCCTTCTCTAGCGCTCCCTGCACTGTGGGGGCAGCGGCTTGGAGCTGGAACCCCTGATAGTCGGTGCCATCATACTCGACGACAGCCTTGACCCTCAGACTCTCCGCCATCTGCCCCTAGCATTCACCTCAGACGCGATCAGCCGGGACGGGCGTCAGTCCACCAGCTCGAGCAACACCATCGGGGCGTTATCGCCTTGGCGCGGCCCCAGCTTGAGCAGCCGCGTATAGCCGCCCTTCCGCTCGCTGAACTTGGGCGCGATGTCCTGCAGCAGCTTGATCGCCACATCCTTATCGTACAGGACCTTGGCCACCTCGCGCCGCGCGTGGACCCGCGTCGCCGCATTCTCGGGATCAACGCTCTTGGCGACGGTGATCAACTGCTCTGCATCCGCGCGAATGGCCTTAGCCTTGGCCTCCGTGGTCGTGATACGACCATGCCGAAACAACTCGGTGATCAGATTCCGAAACATCGCCGTGCGATGCCCCGTTGAACGTCCAAAATGGCGACCAGCCACTCGATGCTTCATGATAAACCCCTCTACCAGAATTCAAGCGATTGAGAGCCCGTCGAAAGCTATTCTTGCCCTTCATCGGAATCAGCGGCCTCAGCGCCCTGCTCCCAGGGCTTGCCTTCGCCGATGATGCCGCGGTCCTGGAGTTGCGCCAGCAGTTCGTCCAGAGACTTTTGACCAAAGTTGCGGATCGCCAGCATCTCGTTCGGACCGTTAGCCAGCTTGACCAGCACTTCCCCGACGTTCGTGATCCCGGCGCGCTTCAGGCAGTTATAGGCGCGCATGGAGAGGCCCAGTTCCTCGATCGGCATCTCGGCGATGTGGCTGGGGATCTCCTCAGCCTTTTCGCGGGATTCCGTCGGCAGGGCCCCTTCGACGCCAAAGGCTAAAACCATGCTAAAGTGCCGGACCAGGATATCGGCCGACTGCCGCAAGGCATCCGTCGGAGCCATGGTGCCGTCCGTCGTCACTTCGATCACCAGGCGGTCAAAGTTGGTCATCTGACCGATGCGCGCGCTCTCCACCGTAGCGCTCGCCTTGCGAACCGGGCTAAAGATCGCATCCACCGGGATTTGCCCGATGGGCAGCTTCTCCCGCTCTTCTGCCGCGGAATAGCCACGGCCTGTTTCGACCACAAACTCGAGCTCGAGTTCCGAATCGGGCGAGTCCAGCGAGAGCAGCTGGACCTCGGGGTTGATGATTTCCACGTCCCCCACCGTCTCGATATCGCCCGCGGTGATGATCGCCTTGCCCGCCGCGCTGACGCGCAGAGTCACGGGGCCATCCGCATACGAACGCAAGCGGATCTGCTTGACGTTGAGGATCAGTTGGGTCATGTCCTCTTTGGCGTTCGGTATATCCGAGAACTCGTGCGTGACACCACTAACCCGAATCGACGTGATCGCGGCCCCCGGCAAAGAAGAGAGCAGGACTCGGCGCAGCGCATTGCCCACCGTGATGCCATAGCCACTGTCCAACGGGCTGATGACATACCGGCCATAGTTCTTGGTTAACGCCTCGATCTCTATCTTGGGTGTTACGCTTTTATACAACGTGCTTTCCTCCTCTGCCTGCCACCTGCCAGTGTAGACTCGCCGCTTCGTCCGCGGTACATACAGCTTACCGGGCCGAGTAATACTCGACGATCAACTGCTCGGTCAAGGGCACGTCGATCTGTTCGCGCATCGGCAGAGCAAGCACTTGCCCAGACATAGACTGGGCGTCCAGGGCCAACCAACCAGGCGCGGAGCTGTGCTCAAGGCGCTCGGTCATGCCCTGGAAATATGTGGCGCGGCGGCTGATCTCGCGCACGCCGACCTTGTCCCCGGCTTTGACCAGCATGGAAGGCACGGTGGCCTTGTCGCCATTGAGGTCAAAATGCCCGTGCAGAACGAGCTGGCGGGCCTGGCTGCGCGAATCCGCAAAGCCAAGGCGATACACCACATTATCCAACCGACGCTCCAGGATAATCAGCAAATTCGGGCCGGTCATGCCCGTCTGCTTTTCCGCAAGCCGATAGTAGCGGCGGAACTGCGCTTCCAGAATCCCGTATATGCGTCGGGCCTTTTGCTTCTCGCGAAGCTGCATGCCGTAATCCGAAACCTTGCGCCGGAACTGTGCCCTACGCCCATGGGCGCCAGGGGGGAAGGCCCGCTGCTCGAACGCGCAGGACTTGGAAAAGCAGCGCTCCCCTTTCAGGAAGAGCTTTTCCCCCTCACGACGACACAGCTTGCACACCGGTCCTGTGTACCTTGCCATTTAGCCTCCTAGAACAAACAACCTCGTAGCTATCACAACACCTCGTCCAAACCCAACAGCAAGCGACGGCCTAGATGCGCCGCTTCTTGGGGGGACGGCATCCGTTGTGCGGAATCGGCGTCACATCCGTGATAGACCGAACACGCAGCCCCGTCGCCTGCAAGGCGCGAATGGCGGACTCGCGGCCAGGGCCAGGCCCATTAACGAACACATCCACCTCGCGCATGCCCAAGTCCGTCGCCTTACGGGCGGTCAACTGCGCCGCCACCTGCGCGGCATAGGGCGTGCTCTTGCGAGAACCTTTGAAACCGGATCCGCCGCAGGTGCCCCAAGTCAGGGCATTGCCGTCAGGATCGGTGATGGTGACAATGGTATTGTTGAAACTCGCCTGGATATGCGCTTGCCCCACCGGGATGACCCTGCGCTCGCGCTTACCCGTCCGCCGAGTCGTCGTTGCTGCTCGCCTTCTCTGACCCATTCTGCCTCCTAAACCCAAGCTATCAAACCGGGGGCCTCGCCCAGAATCCAATCCCGGATCGAGGCCGCCCGGCCCAGATAATCACTACTTCTTCGCCCTGGCTCGCTTGCGCCCAGGAACCGTCTTGCGCGAACCGCGTCGGGTACGGGCATTCGTCTTTGTCCTCTGGCCACGCACAGGCAGGTTGCGCCGATGGCGCAAGCCACGATAGGACCCGATCTCGATGAGCCGTTTGATGTTCATCGAGACCTCGCGACGAAGATCGCCCTCCACGATATAGTTGCTGTCGATGTATTCGCGAAGGCGGCTCACCTCGCTCTCGGTCAGGTCCTTGATGCGCGTATCCATGCTGATGCCGGTCTGCGCCAGAATATCCTGGCTGCGAGTCCGGCCAACGCCATAGATATAAGTGAGCCCGATCTCAACTCGCTTGTTGGGTGGTAAATCAACGCCCGCGATTCTCGCCACTTTCGCCTCCTACAGCTCCTGTCGCCAACTAGCCCTGGCGCTGCTTGTGCTTGGGATTGGTGCAAATAACGCGCACAATGCCGCGCCGACGTATGATCTTGCAATTTGCACAACGACGCTTGACAGCTGGTCTAACTTTCACGACACACACTCCTAGCTCTTGGCTTCCTACAAAGCGGTCAGGATCTCCGGCAAGCCCTCGGTCACGGCAATGGTATCCTCGAAATGGGCCGACAGCTTGCCATCAGCCGTCACCACGGTCCACTGATCCGCTAACACCCTCGTGCGCCATGTGCCCACGTTCAGCATCGGCTCGATGGCGAAGGTCATGCCCGCCTTGAGCACTAGGCCCTGGCCCGCCACCCCGAAATTGGGCACTTGGGGCGGCTCGTGCATCTCGCGGCCGATGCCATGCCCCATATACTCCCGCACCACCGCAAAGCCCCGAGACTCGGCGTGCTCTTGCACCGCCGCCGAGAGGTCGCCCATGCGGTTGGACGGCACCGCCTTGGCGATGCCTGCCTTCAGAGCGCCCTCCGTTGCCGCCAAAAGCGCCAGCGCCTCTTTACTGACCTGACCTACCGCAAAGGTTCGCGCCGCATCGCCCTGATACCCCTTGTGGATCGCGCCCACATCGATGCTGATGATATCGCCTTCCACCAGCCGGCGCTGATCCGGGATGCCATGCACGATCTGCTCGTTGATCGACGCGCAGATCGAGGCAGGAAACCCATGATATCCCTTGAAAGAGGGGATGCCGCCCTCTTGAGTGATCACCTTGAAGGCCAACTCGTCCAGCTCGGCGGTTGTTACGCCTTCCTTGATGGCCGCCTCGATGGCTTCCAGCGCCTTGGCCACGATCCGGCCTGCCTGGCGCATCCGCACCACTTCCCAACGCGACTTGAGCAGAACCATTCAGCTCTTCGAACCCTTCCGCCTCGTGCGTCGACCGGCTGCCCGTATCGCCGTCAGAAGCTGTCCCTGCACGCCAGCGATGTCCTGCTCGCCGTCGATCCGCGTCAGCTTGCCGAGCCGTTGGTAATAGTCGATCAGGGGCACCGTCTGCTCCCAATAGACCTCGATGCGGTGGCGCTGGATCTCAGGCCGATCATCCTGGCGCTGCTCAAGCGACCCGCCGCACGCATCACACCGGCCCGCGATCTTTGGGGGACCGAAGTACAGATTATATACAAATCCGCATTGGGCGCAAATCAGCCGCCCGGAGAGGCGCTTCAACAGCGTCTCCAGCGAGACCTCGATATAGGCCACCACATCGAGCCTCCGGCCCAACTCGGAGAGCATGCCCTCCAGCGCCTCCGCCTGGGGCACGGTCCGCGGAAAGCCATCGAGGATCACGCCCGCCTGACAATCCGGAAGCCCAAGCCTCTCCCGCACCATCCCGATCGTCACCTGATCGGGCACCAATTCGCCGCGGTTGATGTAGGCTTGGGCCGTCTCGCCCAAGGATGTCTGATTTTTAAGATGCTCCCGAAAGAGGTCGCCGGAGGCCACATGCGGAACATGCAGCATCTCGGACAGGGTCTTGGCCTGCGTGCCTTTTCCGGAGCCAGGCCCACCCAGTAGTACGATGTTCACCCTGGTCCTCGCAGTGTTATCCTGTTAAGCAGCGTGCGGCCGCGCGGTGCGCCCCGGCTACCGTTTGATAAAGCCCTCGTAGTGCCGCATCAACAACTGCGCTTCCAACTGCTTCATCGAATCCAGCACCACGCCCACCACGATGAGCAGTCCGGTGCTGGTCACCAGCATGGTGCTCGTCTTGGTGACCTGCTGCGACAGGAAGGGCAGGATCGCCACCGCGCCCAAGAAAAGCGCGCCCACCAGGGTAATGCGGCGGACCACCCGATTGAGAAAGTCTTCCGTGTTGCGCCCCGGACGGATGCCCGGGATGAAGCCGCCCTGCCGCTGCAGGTTCTCCGCCAGGTTCTGCTGGCGAAAGACAATGTCGGTGTAAAAGTAGGTAAATCCAACCACCAGCAGGAAATAGATGATCCAGTAAGGCAGCGAGCTCGAATCGAACAGCCCATAGACCGCGGTCGCGATATCGGCGACGAACTTGGTCTTCGAGTACAGGAAATAGCTCGAGATGACGCCGGGCAGGAGCATGAACGAGACCGCAAAGATCAAGGGGATCATGCCTGCCGAGTTGACCTGCAGAGGGATGTGGGTGCTCTGCCCGCCATAGATGCGCGTCCCGCGCACCCGCTTGGCATATTGCACCGGGATGCGCCGTTGTCCCTCCTGCACGTACACGATGCCCACCACGGTGATGGCCGTCACGAGCAGGAACATGACCAGGCTCAGCGGGCTGGTGACGAGCAACTGCCCCACCCGCGACGGGATATCCGCCACGATGCCGCCAAAAATGATCAGCGAAATACCGTTGCCGATGCCGTCCTGGTCGATCAGCTCACCTAGCCAGACAGCGATCATCGTGCCAGCGGTCAAGGTGACCAACGTCGCCAGGGTAGGCAGGATCGCGCCCCGGGAAAAGCCGAAATCGGTCAGGACGCCACTGCGCTGCAGCACCACGCACTGCGCGTAACCTTGCAGCGCGGCCAGGGGCACCGCCAGCAGATGCTGGTACTGGTTCAAACGATTGCGGCCCGCTTCGCCTTCCTTCGCCAGTTGCTCGAGCTGCGGGATGACCGGCTGCAACAACTGAAAGACGATATTGGCGGTGATCAGAGGATAGACCCCCATGGCCATGATCGAAAAGTCGGACATGGCGCCGCCAGAGAACATGTCGAGCAGACCCAGGAACTGGTTGGACTGGAACAGCTGCCGCAAAGCCTCCGCGTTGACGCCCGGAATCGGCACGTGCGCCAAAAAGCGAAACACGACCAGGATGCCCAGCGTGAACAGGATTTTGCGCCGCAGATCCGGCAGTTTGAACGCATTCGCTACAGCTTGTAGCATGTGGGTCTCCTCCAGATGTCAGCAGGCCCGCGGCAACGGAGCGCGCCGCAAACCAGCAGCTCTAGACCTCGACGACTGAACCGCCGGCCGCCGTGATCTTGGCCCGCGCCGTGGCCGAGAAGCGATTGGCTTTCACCGTCAGCGCGCGGGTAAGCTCGCCATCACCCAGAACCTTGACCGGGGCAGACGACGACTTGAGCAGCCCCGCGGCCACCAGCGAATCCGGCGAAACCTCAGCGCCCGCCTCGAACATCTCTTCCAGGGCCCCGACGTTGACCACTTCAAACTCGACACGGGCATAGTTCTTGAAGCCGCGCAAGTGAGGCAAACGACGGACCAAGGGCAGCTGTCCACCTTCGAAATAAGGGTGCACACCGCCGCCGGTACGCGAATTCTGGCCCTTGGTGCCACGGCCAGCCGTCTTGCCACCGCCCGCCGCGAGCCCGCGGCCGACGCGCTTTCTCTTCTTGGTGGCCCCTTCAGTGGGACGTAGCTCATGCAACTTCATCAGTAGTGCTCCTCGCCAAAGACAGGTCGGGGGCCAGATAACTAGCCCTCGATCACCTCAATGTTCAACAGATGCTCCACCCGGTCCAACATGCCGCGCAGGACCGGCGTATCGTAATGCTCCACCGACTGATTCAGCCGCCGCAGTCCCAAGGTGTTGATGGTCACCTTTTGCCGCGCCGTGTAGCCGATGCTGCTCTTGACCCAGGTAATACGCAGCTTCTTAGCCATCCGATCTCCTCCACGGAGGAAGCAGGTCGCCGGCTTTTCTGCTGCGCAAACGCGCCACTTCCTCAACGCCCTTTAGCTGCCGAAGGCCCTCGTAGGTCGCCATTACCACGTTCAGGGTATTGGCGCTGCCCAAAGACTTGGTGAGGATATCCTTGACGCCCGCGACCTCCAGGACCGCACGGACGCCGCCGCCCGCGATCACGCCGGTGCCAGGCGCGGCCGGGCGCAAAAAGACCTGGGCCGCTCCATAGTGAGCCAGGACTGGATGCGGGATGGACGTGCCATCCAAGACGACCTTTTTCATGTTGGCGCGTGCGTGCTCGGTGCCCTTGCGGATCGCATCGGGAACCTCACGGGCCTTGCCGATGCCAATCCCGACGCTGCCATTGCCATCGCCGACCACCACCACGGCGCGAAAGGCGAACCTGCGGCCGCCCTTGATGACTTTGGCCACGCGGATGATATCTACAACGCGCTCCTGCAGTTCTTCGCCTGCAGAGAACTCCAGATCATCGTCTCTCTCTGCCATTAAACCTCCTCAATCACCGGCCAGCGATCGTCTGGCCCAACACTAGAAGTCTAGGCCAGCCTCGCGCGCGCCTTCAGCCAAGGACTTGATGCGCCCGTGATACAAGTGGCCTCCGCGGTCGAAAACGACCTTGCCGATGCCTTTAGCCAAAGCCCTCTTGGCCACCACCTGCCCCACGACGCGGGCTTGGGCGGATTTGTCCTTCCCTTCCAACTGGGGGAGGACTTCGGCGTCGATCGTGGAAGCGGACACCAACGTGTTTCCCACGGTATCGTCGATCACCTGGGCGTAAATGTGGCTCAGGCTCCGATAGACATTCAGCCGAGGACGCTCGCTCGTTCCCTCGATCTTTTTGCGCACGCGGATCTGTCTTCGCTCGCGCGCCACCCGCGACAAATCTTTATTGCCCATTTTGGCTCCTACCTCAGCTCAAAGCTTAACCAGCAGCTTTACCGGACTTGCCAGGCTTGATGCGAACCTTCTCGTCCGCATAGCGAATGCCCCGGCCCTTGTAGGCATCCGGCACCTTCACCTCGCGGATCTTGGCCGCAACCTCTCCCACCAATTCCTTGTCCATGCCCGACACGGTAATATTGACGGCCGAGCGATCGACCTCGATATTGACGCCCTCGGGCGCAACGACCTTGATGGGGTGCGAATAACCCACGCGCAGCACCAGGCCGCCGCCTTCGAGCGCCGCCCGGAAGCCCGTCCCTTCGATCACCAGTTCCCGCTTGAACCCCTCGGTGACCCCTGTGACCATGTTGGCCAACAGCGCGCGCGTCAACCCATGCAGAGAACGGTGATAACGGTGGTTGGAGGGACGCTCCACCACCACCGCGCCGTCCTCCAACTTGATCGCCATATGGGGATGGAACGAGCGCATCATCTGGCCCTTGGGCCCGGTGACGACCACATCGGACTCTTTGATATCGACTTTGACCCCTGCTGGCACGGGGATTGGCAAACGACCAATTCGAGACACGGTAACCTCCACACTCCCGAACTACGCGACAAGCCTTGCCGTCAAACGGGTACTGGCTCCGACATCGGGTAAAAAGCCTCTACCAGATGTAGCAGAGCACCTCGCCGCCCACGCCAAGACGCCGCGCCTGCCTATCAGTCATGACCCCCTTCGAGGTCGACAGGACCGCCACGCCCAGACCGCTCATCACCCAGGGCACATCCGCCTTTTGCGCATAGATGCGCTGCCCAGGCTTGCTCACCCGGCGGAGGCCCATGACCACGGGATCCTTCTCATCCGTGTACTTGAGCCAAAGCCGGATCATCGCCTGAGGGCGATCCTTGGTCACGTCAAAGCTCTCGACAAAACCCTCTTCGGCCATGACGCGAGCCAACTCGAGCTTGAGCTTGGAAACTGGAACCAGAGCGTAACGATGGCGCACAGCCATCGCATTCCGAATGCGAGTCAGCATATCCGCAACAGGATCAGTGACTATCATGCACCAACTCTCCCCTCAAAGCCATCTCAAGTCAATAGATTCGTTCGATCTCGGGCTGGCTTGATCAGACTAGAATCAATACCTATGCCGTGGCACTACCAGCTAGACTTGACGACGCCAGGGATCTTGCCCTGAACGGCCAACTCGCGGAAGCAAATCCGGCACAAACCAAAGCGGCGCATATAGGCACGCGGACGTCCGCACAGCTTGCAGCGACTACGAACACGCACCGCATATTTGCGCTTGGTTTCGCGCGCGATCATCGACTTTTTGGCCACAGTTCCTCCTCGCTACCTACTGCTGTGCAAAGGGCATGCCGAAGAGCTGCAGCAGGCGGAAAGCCTCTGCATCGGTCTTGGCAGTCGTCACAATGGTGATGCTCATGCCGCGCACCTTGTCGATCGTATCATAGTTGATCTCGGGCCAGACGAGCTGCTCTTGCAGGCCCAGGCTGTAATTGCCCCGGCCATCAAAGGCGCTCGGCGAAATCCCGCGAAAGTCGCGCTGCCGAGGCAGGGCCACGTTGCACAGGCGATCCAAAAAGTCGTACATCCGGCTGCCGCGCAGCGTGACGCATGTACCAATGGGGTTGCCCTGGCGCAACTTGAACGTGGCGATGGACTTGCGCGCCCGCGTAATGATCGGCTTCTGGCCCGTGATGGTGGTCAGGTCCTGGGTAGCCGCTTCCATGGCCTTCGGGTTCTGCAGCGCCTCGCCCAGACCGATATTGACCACGATCTTGGTCAACTGCGGCACCTGCATGATGTTGTCATAGTTGAACTCTTTCATCAGCGCGGGCCGGATATCATTCGAGTATTTTTGCTTCAGTCTCGCTACCATTCCTGCGGTCTCCTCACTGCTGCTTTTCAGGACCAGGAGCCTCGTCGGCGGCCCATGGAGGGCGCGGCCGGGGCCTTACGTGCTATTCGATCACCTCATGGCACCGCTTGCAGATTCTCACCTTGGTGCCATCGGCTTGGATCTGATACCCTACGCGCACGGCACGATCACAGTGAGGGCAAACCAGAGCCACATTCGAGATATGAACGGGGGCCTCCCGCTCGATAATGCCAACTTGCGTGCGCACATCGCCGGTCCGGCGCTGATGCTTCTTCACAATGTTCACGCCAGAGACAACGATCTGATCGGGGGTCGCCTCCCGCGGATTCGCGTGTTTCTCAAGCTGGCCCAGGGTCACGCGATGAACCGTGCCGCGCGTGCCTTTGTCGTTGCCGCTGATCACCTCGACGGTGTCACCCTTTTTGATCTTCATCCTACTCACTCCTCAGCGCTCAAGTCGCTTGAGCATCTCAAAATAGACCGGCACGGGGCGCCCCCCTGCCGCATCCAGCTAGAGAACCTCGGGCGACAATGAGATGATCCGCATATAGCCCCGCTCGCGCAGCTCGCGCCCCACAGGCCCGAAAATGCGCGTCCCCTTGGGGTTGCTGCCGTCGTCCAAAATCACCGCAGCGTTCTCGTCGAAGCGGATGTAGGAGCCATCGGCCCGGCGCTGTTCCTTGGCTGTGCGAACCACCACTGCCTTGACCACATCGCCCTTCTTGAACGCCCCGCCAGGAGCGGCCTGCTTGACCGCGGCAACGATCACGTCGCCCATCCGGGCATAGCGCCGCCGGGATCCCCCCAAGACCTTGATACACATGATCTCTTTGGCGCCGGTGTTATCGGCGACCGTCAGATTGGTATAGACCTGGATCATGCTGCACGCTCCAAAATCTCCGCCACCACCCAATGCTTGTCACGGCTGAGCGGACGAGATTCGACGATGCGCACGCTATCGCCCACCTTGCAGGTGTTCTCTTCATCATGCGCCTTGAACCGCCGCGTGGTGGTGATCACCTTGCCATACAGGGGATGGCGCTTCCGGCTCTCCACCACCACAACGATCGTCTTTTCCATCTTGTCGCTAACCACGCGCCCTACCATGCTCTGTCGCTGGCTACGCATATTCCCCTCCACCTTAGCCTTCGCGCTCGCGGCGAACGATCTCGATCCAAGCCTGCTCGCGCTGCAGCGCAGATAGGGCTGTCTTGAGCCGAGCGACCTGCTTACGCGCCTTGCTCACCTGGCTCGTGTCTTCCAACTGGCGAGTGGCCAGCCGAAAGCGCAGGTTGAACAGCTCCTGACGCGCCTGCTCCATCTTGGCAGGCATCTCGGCCAACTCGGTCGATAGCTCTTCGGCTCGACGGGCCAGATCCTCACTCTTCATGTTCGCAATTCGGTCCATCATCACGAAGCCTCGCTCCCCGCCATATGCCTGGCGATCAACTGCGTCTTGATGGGCAGCTTGGTAGCGGCCAGGTGCATGGCCTCGCGCGCCTCTTCCTCGCTAATACCGCCGATCTCGAACAAGACGCGGCCGGGCTTGATCACGGCCACATAGTACTCCACGTTGCCCTTGCCGCCACCCATCCGGGTTTCGGCTGGCTTGTGCGTATAGGGCTTGTCCGGAAAGATGCGGATCCAGACCTTGCCGCCGCGCTTCAAATAGTGCACGATCGCGCGACGGGCCGCCTCGATCTGGCGGCTGGTCATCCAGCAGGGCTCCAGCGCTTGCAGGCCGAACTCGCCAAAATCCACCGAGTTACCCCGGGTAGCACGTCCCTTCATGCGGCCACGATGGGCCTTACGGTACTTGACGCGCTTGGGCATCAACATGATTACAAACCTCCCTAGTTGCCGCTTTCCTCAGCGCTCGGCGCAAGCTCGGGCAAAACCTCGCCCTTGTAGATCCAGACCTTGACGCCAATACGGCCCATCATGGTCAGCGCTTCGGCCTGCGCGTATTCGATATCCGCTCGCAGCGTGTGCAAAGGAACGCGGCCATCGAGCTGCCAATCACGCCGGGCCATTTCGGCGCCCGCGAGGCGCCCGCCACAGGCGATCTTGATGCCTTCGGCGCCCAGGCGGCGCGCGCGAAGGACGGACTGCTTCATGGCCCGCTTATGCGAGACACGGCGCTCCATCTGCTCGGCGACGGTCTGGGCCACCAAGTTGGCGTCCAACTCGGGGTTCGGGACCTCTTGCACATCGATGCGCACTTTTTTGCCGCTGCGCTCTTCCAGTTCCTGCCGAAGCGCATTCACATTGGAGCCTTTGCGGCCAATGATAATGCCAGGCTTGGCGGTGTGGATCGTGATCGAGATCTGCTTCGGGAAGCGCTCGACTTCGATCGTCGAAATGCCCGCTTGACCCAATTGCTCCCGGATCAGCTTAAGCGCGCGATTGCCATCGAGCAGGCGCGCCCACACCTGCGGGCCGCCGTCGCTCGCGAGCAGCGTCGACACGGGGACCATCGACAGCGGCGTGGTCGTGGGCTCCTCGTTCGCGCGCACCGTCAGCACCTTGCCGTTGGCGATCCCGCTCATCTGGTTGTTGCTCAGCACGCCGATCAGGAACCCCAGCAGGATCCCCGACAGGCTCGCGATGCCGATCGTCGCGGCGAGCATCCCCCAGTGGACGTCCGTGACGCCGACGATCCACAGCAGGCCGGCCAGGTG
>ENA-UOUL01000799-UOUL01000799.1-bioreactor-metagenome-genome-assembly--contig:-NODE-799-length-51181-cov-6.815553_pt1 | contig 51181 bp, 40 predicted proteins | sample MGYA00249838_ERZ747220 | MGnify/ENA primary metagenome ERZ747220 (study PRJEB28778, sample SAMN05720191) | bioreactor metagenome | isolation source: Anaerobic biogas reactor | place: USA:Washington... | reverse complement strand
GTCCCGTACTTCCCTCGTACCCGCCCCGCGTTCCGTACATGCACTGCACATGGGAGCTGGGCTTGCGCCAGCCGATGCGGCGGTATTCGTTGATACGGCATATGCCGCCGTTATTGAGCTGCATGACGGCCGTCTCGTTGCTGAACGGATTGTCCCACAAGTTGGCTCCGGCTGCAAAGATGTCCGGATCCTGCTTGTCGCGATAGCCGTAGCAGGACACCCGTGTCGCGTAGGCATCCAGGGCGGACAGGACCATGCCCACGGAATGCGTCGGGTAGAGCAGGGGCGGTACGCCGGCCACCTTTTTCCAGTCGGAACCGCTCTTCTCGAAAGCCTTGTGGCCGCGCTTGAAGCCCTCATAGAAACCATGGGCCATATCGTGGTAATATTGGGCCTCGCCGTAGACAAACTCGCCCATCCGGCCCGCCCGGTACATCTCGCGGCAGAACATGGCGCACGGGTAGTAGTAGCAGGTCTCGCCCATCATGTACATCAGGCGCGTCTGCTTGACCAGCTCGATGATCTCGCGGATATCCTCGACCTCCAGGGCGATCGGCACGGCGCTGTAGACGTGCTTGCCGGCCTTGAGCGCCTGGATCACCATCGGGCCGTGCATGTGGCGCGAGGTGAACAAGGCGATGCAGTTGAGGTCCTTGCCCTTTTCGAGCATCTCGTCGAAGGATTCATAGACTTCCGTCAGGCCAAACTGGCTGGCCGCCTCCTCGCGCCGTTCCGGCACCAGCTCCGCCAGCGCAACATGCTCCACGTCCGGGTGGGCCTGGAACAACGGGATGAACCCCTTGGAAAACCCGACCCCGACAACACCAATTCGCAGTTTCATGCTTTTTCCTCCCCTTCTGCCCGATGGCAGCTACGCTGATTATACCAAAGCGCCGTTGGCCTGGAGCTGACGCCGCAGCTTGGCCACATCCAGCTGACGAGGTGTGACCGCATCGGTTAGGGCGATGGCTGCCGCGTTGCCGGCCGCCTCGCCGATGGCAAAACACGTGCCGATTACCCGCAGGCTGGCCATGGCGATGTGGGTCGCCGATATGCAGCGCCCCGATACCAGCAGGTTGTCGATGGTCTGCGGCACCAGGCAGCCGTAGGGGATGTCATAATGATCGTTTTCGCGCAGGAACGGCGCCGGCGCCAGCTGGTCGCGGGCCTTGGCCTTCATGATGCAGGGCTTGCCCATGAAATCCTCGACCCGGCACAACTCCGAGCACAGCGACGTGCGCGCGTCCCAGGGGCTGATGTAACCGAGCGGGCAATGGACGTCGATCCACCAGCAGCCCTTGGCGATACCGGTTTCCGGATATTTGTTGGTCCTCAGCACATCGTCGTCGCTGAGCTGGTCGATGCCGGTGATCTGGCGCGTTTCGCGAACGCCGACCGTAAAGGGGAAATCGATCAGGTAGGCGTTTTCGAAGCCAGGTACCTTTTCCTTAAGAAACTGCATCATCTCCATCGTATCTTTGCGGATTTTCAGCTCGGCGCGGGTCAGGTGCATCACGTTGGTCCCGTCGCCGGCGGCGCGGGTCGTGTCCGGCGTCATCTCGTTGTCGCGGATCGTCGATCCGACCTCGTCGACCCAGCCGGTGCTGCGGCAGTGCAGCTTGCCTTCCTTGATCGCCTCGGACACCAGGTGGTTGCCTTCCTCAATCTCCTCCGGGGTGCGCGGCCGGACATTGCCGATCCTGAAGCGGGTACCCATCGACTGGGTCAGCCCGTCCGCCTTGCGGCCCTTGCTGAAAGGAACGCCGCTGAAGGCCGCGATGTCGGCGTCGCCGGTCGCGTCGATAAAGATCTTGCCGGTAACCACCTGGCGGCCCGACTTGCTTTCCAGGATAACCGCCTCGATCCGGCCGTCCTTGACGATCGTCCCCACCGCCCAGGCATGCAGGATGATCTTGACACCCGCGTCCAGGCAGATCTCGTCGCAGACGATCTTGAACAGCTCCGGGTCAAAACGGATCGCGTCCCATTCGATCCGGTCGTCGCCAAACGCCCCGCCGATCTTCTGCAGGCGGCGGACCAGCTCGACCGGGATGCCGCCCAGAATCAGGTGCTGGGACGTGTCGATATGGGCCTGCTTGCCCGGCGCATAACGGCCTTCGACCGGGGCATAGCCAAAGAAAGGACCCATCAGGCTGGTCGTCGCCAAGCCGCCGAGAACCCCGTACCGCTCGACGATGATCGTCTTGAATCCGCTGCGCGCCGCTGCGACAGCCGCCGGCAGACCGCCCGGACCGCCGCCCAGGACCACCACATCAGCATCAGCCAAAACATCCAGTTCACGAACCGGTTCCACGAATCGTTTCATTTCTGCAACCTCCAGATTTATATCAAGTGCGGCAGGTCATAAGCGATCATCGCCTGGCTTGCCTGTCTTGACTCTAGCAAATATAATGAGGTGCATGAAGTGTATTTTACGCCGAAAAACTTGCATTTTCCGTTGAGGACGCATTATGGCTGAAGACGTGGTCGTTCTGGACACCGGGCAGCTTCCCTGCCATATTTCAAGCGGATTCCGGGTTTTTGAAGCCGGCAAGCGCCATGTCAACCGGCGTCTGGACATCTGCGTGCTGGTTTTTGTTTTGGAAGGAAAACTGTATTTTTCCGAAGATGGCAGCAGTCACGAGCTGGCGGCCGGCCAATGGTACCTGGAGCGGGCCGGCCGGTTGTTCGAAGGCGACCGGGCCGGGCCGGCCGTCCGCTTCTTCTTCGTTCATTTCACAAGGCTGGAGGCGGCTTTTGACCCTGCCGGTTTCCAGCTGCTCGACGCCGGCAGCTACAACACGCCGCCCCTGGGCCGGATCCATCTTCCCTTGACTGGTTCCTTCGACGCCGCAGTTTTCCTCCCCTTGTTCAACCGGCTCGAGCAGGTGCGGCAGACGACGCCCAATCACTTCCTGCTGCTGCAGAGCGTCTTTCTCGAACTGCTCTCCGCGCTGGCCGACACCGTATACCCGGCGGTCGAGCCGGAGCGGCAGCTGGCCAAACAGGTTATGGATTATCTGTCGGTCCACTACCCGTCAGACATCCGCATTTCGGATCTGGCCGACCAGTTCCACTTTTCCGCCGATTACCTGTCCCGCCTGATGCGCCGGCACAGCGGGGTCAGCCCCAAGGCTTACCTGCAGCAGCTGCGTCTGCGCCAGGCCATGGACTTGCTGCACCATACCGACAGCCCGATCGAAGAAATCGCGGCAGCTTGCGGCTACCGCGATCCTTCAGCTTTTTTCCGTGCGTTCAAACAGGCTACCGGCGAATCACCGGCCCGCTGGCGTCACAGCCACCGCCTGCTGGCGCCATTAACAGATCAATAGAACTGGAACAGTTCGATGCGTTCGCCGGACGGCCCGGGAAAGAAGACGCAGCGAATCCCTTTTTCGAATATCGGCGCGTTCTTGGCCGGGGCAAAAGGCACGACACCGATCTTTTCCAGGCGGGCCATTTCAGCGTCCAGGTCCTCGACCCTGAAGGCCACGTGATCGACCTGACCCGGCTTTAGATCACTGATATGGTCGTTCTTTTCCGGCTTGATCAGCTCGATGACGCAATCGCCGACTTGCATAAACGCCAACTCGCTGGTGCCGACAAACTGGCGGTGCGTACAGGTGCAATTCAGCACGTCGGTGTAAAAGGCGACCGACGCGTCCATGTCGCGTGTCATGACGCCGATGTGGGCCAGGCCCGTGATGGTGCTTTTTGGCATAGGTTCCTCCTCGCCTGATGGGCAGGCTTTTTCAGGTTGCGGCCATGCGGCCGTTGTTTCCGATCATACCACAAAGCAAGCCGACGCCATAGCCGCAGACCTGGACGTTGCCAAGACTCCGGTGTGATATACTGGAATCGAGCCAAAATTCCGGCTGATTGTGCCGCTTTGGCCATCCATCACCATTATTCGGGAGGAACGAACATGGTCAAGATTACCTTTATGGGCGCCGGCAGCACCATTTTTGCCAAGAACGTCCTGGGCGACTGCATGTCGACCGAAACGCTTCGCGACAGCGAGATCTGCCTTTACGACATCGACGCCGACCGGCTCAAGGAGTCGCAGGTGATGCTGTCTGTCATCAACGACAACATCAACCAGGGGCGAGCCCGGATCAAGGGATATCTCGGTGTCGAAAACCGCAAGGACGCCCTGCGCGGCGCGACCTTCATCGTCAACGCCATTCAAGTCGGCGGCTACGATCCCTGCACGATCATCGACTTCGAGATCCCGAAAAAGTACGGTCTGCGCCAGACGATCGCCGACACGCTCGGGATCGGCGGCATCATGCGGGCGCTGCGCACCATCCCGGTCATGGCCGATTTCGCCCGCGACATCGAGGAAGTCTGCCCCGACGCCCTCCTGATCAACTACACCAATCCGATGTCGATGCTGACCGGCTACATGCTCCGGCATACCGGCGTCAAGACGGTCGGATTGTGCCACTCGGTCCAGGTCTGTTCCGCCGGCCTGCTCAAGTCGCTGGGCATGGAGGACAAGCTTGAACGGCGCAAGGAGCTGATCGCCGGCATCAACCACATGGGCTGGCTGCTCCAGATCCAGGACCAGTACGGCAACGACCTGTACCCGGAAATCCGCCGCCGTGCCAAGGCCAAGAACGAGCAGGAAAAGCACCACGATATGGTGCGTTTCGACTACATCAACCGTTTCGGCTACTACTGCACCGAATCGAGCGAGCATAACGCTGAATACAACCCGTTCTACATCAAATCGCGCTATCCGGACCTGATCGACGCCTACAACATCCCGCTGGACGAGTACCCGCGCCGCTGCGTCCGCCAGATCGCCGACTGGGCCAAGCAGCGCGACGAGCTGGTCTCCAACCCCACCCTGACCCATAAGCGCAGCCACGAGTACGCCTCCTACATCATGGAGGCGGTTGTAACCGACACGCCTTACAAGATCGGCGGCAACGTGCTCAACCACGGCGGCCTGATTGAGAACCTGCCGCGCGAAGCCTGCGTCGAAGTGCCCTGCCTGGTCGACGGCATGGGCATCCACCCCTGCTATGTCGGCACATTGCCGCCCCAGCTGGCCGCCATGAACCAGACCCATGTCAACGTCCACCTGGTGGCGATCGAAGCGGCGGCTACGCTCAAAAAGGAGCACGTCTATCAGGCCGCCATGCTCGACCCGCATACGGCGGCCGAACTGTCGCTCGACGACATCGTGCGCATGGTCGACGAGATGATCGAGGCCCACGGCGACTATTTGCCAGCTTATCGCTGACAGGACGAGGTACATCATGGTGACAGACATGACGATCGGACCTTACGATCTCAAGGGTAAAACCGCCCTGGTCACCGGCGCCAGCCGGGGCATTGGACGGGCTATCGCGCTCGGACTGGCCTCCTGCGGCGCCCATCTCGTGATTAACTATGCCGGCAACGAGCAAAAGGCCCGCGAGGTCAAGGCTGAAGCCGAACGCTTCGGCGTCAGCTGCCGTCTGGCCCAGGCCGACTTGGCGCAGCCCGACTGCGCCGAGCGCCTGGCGGCGGTCGCGAACCAGATCGACATCCTGGTCCTCAACGCCTCAGTTCAGTTCCGCAACCCCTGGAACCAAATCCCACTGGCCGAAATCGACCAGCAGGTCAACACCAACTTCCGCTCCTCCCTGCTGCTGGTCCAGCATTACGCCCCCGGCATGATCGGGCGCGGATGGGGCCGGATCATCACGGTCGGCAGTGTCCAGGAAGCCAAGCCGCACCCCGACATGGTCGTCTACGCCGCGACCAAGGCCGCCCAGACCCACATGGGCAAGGCGTTGGCTATCCAGCTTGCGCCGCACGGCGTAACGGTCAACAACATCGCGCCTGGTGTCATCCTGACCGACCGCAACACCGAAGCCCTCCAGAACGAAGCCTATGCCCAGGCAGTTCTGGACAAGATTCCGCTTAAATCATTTGGCGAAGCCGACGATCTGAGCGGCATTGTCCTCTTGCTGTGTTCCGAACAGGGCCGTTACATCACCGGTCAAAACATTTATGTCGACGGCGGTATGGGGATCCGCTGAAGCGGATCGGAAAGGCAGGTCCAAATGGCGTCGCTGAATCACCCCTATTACATCGAGCCGCGCACACTGCCCGAATCGCATCTCGAGCTGGACGGCAGCTGGGACTTGTGCGCGCGTGACCAACCTGCCGAAGATCCAGGTGCTCTGCCCTGGTCTTGGCAGGCTAACTTGCCGGATTCGCTCTTCTGGAGCCTGCACGATGCCGGCGTCATGCCGCATCCGTACATTGGCGTCAACAGCAAGCAATACCATTGGATCGACGAGAAAGTTTGGTACTACCGCAAGCGCTTTGCCGTCACGGCGCGGCAGTTGCAGCGGCAGGCCATCCTGTGCTGCGACGGCATCGCCTACTATGCACGCTTATGGCTGAACGGCATCCTGCTGGGCGACCACGAAGGCATGTTCGGCGGACCGGTCGTCGCCGTCGGCGACAAGCTGCGGGAAGGACCGGACAACGAGCTGATCATCGAGGTCAAGGCCTGCAACTGGGGCCGGAAAGAGACCTGGGACCCCTGGAACAGGCAGGGAACCAACCGCGAAATCGTGCCATGGAACCTGATGCGCGACAACCACACCAGCAACGGCGACTTCATCGTGATTGGGCCCTGGCGGCGGATCCGGATCGAATTTTTACAGCGCTGCCACATCAGCCGGCCGCACCTGTCCACCCGGCAGCTGTCCGAATCCGAAGCGCTGCTCAAGCTCCAGCTGGAAATCGCCGACGGTTCGATCGATGAACTGGCCGTCCGCCAGGACTACGATTCAGGCACATCCGGCTATACGCGTGCGTTCGACCAGGGCTTGAGCGGGGCTGTCAAACCGAACCGCCAGGTGACGCTGCGCATCCAGATCGAGGACAAGCAAAACGGGCGGGCCGTTTTCGACGAGACCCAGGCGATCGAACTCATGGACCACGCGCGCAGCGGCATCAACCCGGATTTTTACGAGCTGCAGTTCTGGCAGCGGGAATTTGCGATCCCAGATCCCAAACTCTGGTTCCCCAACGGGCTGGGCGAACCGAACCTGTACCGCGTACAGCTGACTCTGAGCGAGAACGGGGCGCTTTGCGACGTCCAGGCGTTTGACTTCGGAATCCGGACATTGGAGCTTAAGCCCTCCGCCGGCAACCGCTACCGCGCCCGCTGGGACACGTTCCAGTTTGTGGTCAACGGTAAACCGTTTTTCCTCAAGGGCATGAACTGGATGCCGCTCGATTATCTGCTCCGTCTGCCAAGGGAGCGTTATCGCTGGGCGCTTGAGCTGGCCCGCCACGCAGGCATCCAGCTGCTGCGTGTTTGGAGCGGCGGCGGCATTCCGGAAAACGACGATTTTTATGACCTCTGCGACCAGCTGGGCCTGATGGTCTGGCAGGACAGTTTCATCGCCAACATGGAGACGCCGAACTGGCCGCAGGATATCCTGCAGAGCCAGGTCTGCATGAACCTCACCCGAATCCGCAACCACCCGTCCCTGGCGGTCCATTGCGGCGGCAACGAATTCAACGCCTACGCCATGGGCAATGCCGCCTCGATGTTCGTCATCCAGCGCAACATCGAGGACCTTGACCCAGGCCGGCCGTTTTTCCGTACGACCGCCGACAGGGGCAGCGCCCATATCTACCGCGATATGGAACCGACCTGGTACCGCCACCAGTACCGGCAGCTGCCTTTCCTGGCCGAATCCGGCATTCACAGCTTCCCGAACCATAAAAGCCTGCGCCAGCTGCTGTCGGAAGAAGAGCAGGCCAAGCCCCTGGCCAACCTGTTCGAGGCCAGCTTCCGGGAGCAGAACCCGGAACTGCTCAACCATTTCACGGAATATGTGCCCTCGCGCGTACCCCGCATGCTGTCACGCGCCTCGCACATTCAGGATATTCGGGGCATCTCCCTGCCGGATCTGGCTGAAGCGACCCAGATCGCGTCCTATGAATTCTACCAGGTCATGGTTCAGGCGATGCGCGCCAATTACCCCGTCACCACCGGCCTGATGCCCTGGGTGTTCAAGCGCCATTGGCCAACGGTGGGCATCCAGCTGGTCGACGGGCTGGGTGACCCGATCGCCCCTTACTACGCTCTGCGCAACGCCTACCAGCCCTGGATGGTCGCGGTCGAAGCGGATCATTTGAGCGTCGCGCCCGGGGAGACGATCCAGCTGCCCGTCGCCGTGCTTAGCGACACGGCCCAGGCCGTCGGGTCAGCAACCGTCTCTTTGACCATCTTCGATCCACAGCTTCAAAAGGTCACGGATTTCAGCTGGCCGCTTCCCGAGCTCGAGACCGGCCGTCGCGCCGCCTGCGGGACCGCGTCCTTTACGGTTCCGCAGGACTACCTGGACCGTTATTTCTTCTTGCTGGCCGAAATCCGCCAGGATGGCCGGCCGCTCGCGCGCAGCTTCTACTGGCCTTGCTGCCTCGCCCGCCTGGCCGATCCGGATTTTCGCGCGCAGTTCCGCAGCCAGCCGTCACCCAACCTGAGCCACGACACCGGCCCCTGGCTTAAAGACCAGGTTGAGGCCATACAGACCGCCCTGCGAGCAAGTATCTCCTCAGTAACGGAAGCGGACGGCCGCCTGGTCATAGACCTGGAACTGGTAAACAGCGGCGAACGGCCCGCGTTTCCGGTCCGTATCGACGTCACCGAGGACAAGACGGTCAGCGTTGCCAGCGACAATTTTTTCTGTCTGCTGCCGGGGGAGAAAAAGCCGGTTCGGCTGGTCGTTAACACGACCGAATATGCCGGCACGGCCCTGACCGTGACCGCAACCGCCTGGAACAGCCAGCCAGCCGCCCTGACGGCGGTCCGGCCGCACGCATTAAGGAGCCTGCCATGATCCTGACCGATTACCTGCTTTGCGACAAGAGCATCCAGTGGGACTACGCCCGCCAGCTGGGCATCGAGCACGCGGTGATTCGCCTGCCCGAGGACGGCCGCTTCGACGTAACAGATCCGGGGCACTGGCGGACCATCCGGGACCGCTTCCTGTCTGCCGGGCTCAGGCCTGTCATCGTGGAACCAATGCCCAACGCCCTGCACGGCCCGATCAAGACCGGCGGCCCGGAGCGGGACGCGTGCCTGGACAAGGTGATCCGCATGTTCCCGATCATGGCCGAGCTGGGCATCGACACGATCTGCACCAATTTCATGGCCCATATCGGCTGGCTGCGCACCGCGAGTGACATCCCGGAACGGGGCGGGGCCCTGGTCACCGGCTTTCGCTTGGCCGATTACCAGCCGACCGACCTGGCGATCTCCGAGTCGGAGCTGTGGGCCAACCTAGACACCTTTCTCCAGGTGGTGATGCCCGCGGCCGAGCGCTACGGCATCCGAATCGCCCTGCACCCGGACGATCCGCCCCTACCGCGGCTGGGCCAGGTTTCGCGCATCCTGGTCAGCCTTGCCAACATCAAGAAGGCCCTGGCCCTCTACCCAAGCGACTGCCTCGGTGTTACCTTCTGCCAGGCGACATACAGCGCGATGGGTGAGGACATCGTTCAGGCGGCGACAGAACTGGCCAAAAAGATCTTTTTCATCCATTTCCGCGATATCCGCGGCACCAAAACCGATTTCCACGAAACCTTTCACGACAACGGCCAGACAGACATGGCCCGAATGGTCGCGCTCTACGACCGGCTTGGCTGCGATGTCCCCGTGCGGGTCGACCATGTGCCGACCATGGCCGGCGAAACAGGACAGACCCCCGGCTACGCCACCGTCGGCCGCTTGTTTGCCATCGGGTACCTCAAGGGCCTGATCGACGGCGTCACGTGCCAGAAGGAGGGATAGGCAATGGCTCAGCGTAAAATACGGGTCGGTGTCTTTGGCGCCGCGCGCGGCCTCACCATGATCCGGGTGCTGGCCAACCACCCGGACGCCGAACTGACTGCCATCTGCGACCGCTACGAGCCCCTGTTCGCACCCTGCCGCCGGCTCGAGCAGGAAACCGGCGTAAACATCACCTATTACACCGACTTTGACCGTTTTTTCGAGCATGACATGGACGCGGTCGTCCTGGCCAATTACGCCAACGAACACGCTCCGTTCGCGGTCAGGCTGCTGCTTTCCGGCCGTCATGTCTCAAGCGAGGTCCTGCCGACCGAGACGCTGGCCCAGGCGGTCTCCCTGGTCGAAGCGGTTGAAAAGAGCGGCAAGGTCTACGCCTACGCCGAAAACTATTGCTACTTTGCCGCCACCCAGGAGATGAAGCGGCTCTACCGGGCCGGTGAGATCGGCACCTTCACCCATGGCGAAGGCGAGTACGTGCACGACTGCGAATCGATCTGGCCTCGTATCACCTACGGCGACAAGAACCACTGGCGCAACCGCATGTATGCCACCTACTACTGCACCCACAGCCTGGGGCCGATCATCTCGATCACGGGCACACGTGTGACGCGCGTCGTCGGCTTCGAGACGCCGCCGGTGCCCAACATGAAGGCCGTCGGCTACCGGGGCGGCACCTCGGGCCTGATCGTCGCCCAGATGGACAACGGCGCCACGGTCAAGAGCCTGCACGGGAACCTGAAGCGCGAACCCGGCTCGATCTGGTACAGCATCTACGGCACGCGCGGCATGATGGAATCGGACCGCTGGCACGAAGGCGTCAACCGTGTCTATCTCTACCGCGAGAACAATTCACAGTCGGACACCGAGGTCAGCTACCGGCCCAAGCCGGTCGTGGACACCCGTCTGGCCCGGCAAACCGGCAGCCATGGCGGCGGCGATTTCTACACGATGCACTATTTCCTCGAAAAAATCCTGGGCCGGCCTACCGGTGAAGCCGCGATCGATGTCTACCAGGCCCTGGACATGAGCCTGCCGGGCATCCTTGCCTATCGCTCGATCTGTGAAGGCAACACACCGCAAACCGTTCCGGACCTGCGCGACCCGGCGCAGCGGGATGCGTACCGGCACGACAACTGGTGCACCAATCCGGCTGTCGCCGGCGAGCAGCTGGCCCCGTTCAGCAGCTTCGGCAGCCCGGATATCCCGGACGAAGTCTACGAACAGGTGCGGCAGCAATGGCTGGAACAGCAACGCTAGGAGGTTTTTAGATGACGCTTGAAAATCGCCAGATCGTCCTGATCATGACTGACACGCAGCGGCACGATATGCTGGGCTGCTATCGCCAGACCGGACTGCAGACGCCCTTCCTGGACAAGCTGGCCGCCGGCGGACGTCGCTTCGACAAGGCCTATACGACCCAGCCGGTCTGTCAGGCCGCAAGAACCGCGCTGTTCACCGGCCAATACCCCCACGAGGTCAATGGCTGGACCAATTCATCCGGTCTTGCCGACAACGTGCACACGATCGGCGAGCGACTGCAGCGCCACGGCATCCATACCGCCTACATCGGCAAGTGGCACCTCGACGGCGGCGACTACTTTGGTCTGGGCCGCTGTCCCAAGGGCTGGGATCCGGACTACTGGTTCGACATGCGCTGCTACCTTGACCGGATGTCGCCGGAGGACCGGCTGCTCTCCCGTCAGGCCGAAGCCATGAAGACCCGTGATTTTCCGGCATCTTTCACTTATGCGCACCAGTGCAGCGACAAGGCGGTCCGGTTCCTGGAAGCAAACGGGCAGGACGATTTTTTTCTGGTCGTCTCCTACGATGAACCGCACGGGCCTTCGCTCAGCCCGCCGCCTTTCTCCCGCATGTACGACGATTATGTGTTCCCCCGGTCGCCCAACCTCGACGATCCGCTGGACAACAAGCCGGAACACCAGCGCGTCTGGGCCGGCGACCGCCTGAACCAGGACACGAGCGCGCTCGAGGTTCGGGCGCCGGCCTTTTTCGGCTGCCATTCGTTTGTCGACCAGGAGATCGGCCGCGTGGCGGCAGCCGTCCGCCAACACGCCCCAGATGCGCTGATCGTCTACACGTCGGACCACGGCGACTTCCTGCACAGCCATCGTTTGAGCGGCAAGGGGCCGGCCGCGTACGAAGAGATCACCCACATCCCCCTGATCATGAACGGGCCCGGGGTGGAACCGGGTTCCGTCGACCGGTCGCCGGTCTCACACATCGACCTGCCCCCGACTCTTTTCGCGATCATGGGCCTGCCCGTGCCCAGGATCTTTTCCGGTCGCAATCTGCTGTCCCGGCTGACAGGGCAGGCCGGGCCGGCCGACGATCCGGTGTTCATCGAATTTGGCCGCTATGAAGTCGACCACGACGGCTTTGGCGGCTTCCAGCCGCTGCGCGCCGCTTTCGACGGCCGGTACAAGCTGGTGGTCAACCTGCTGACCAGTGACGAGCTGTACGACCTGGACCTCGACCCGCACGAACTGGACAACCGGATCGAAGACGCGCAGCTGGCCTTGGTCCGCGACCGCCTGCACGATGCCATCTTGGCTTTTATGAACCGGACGCGCGACCCGTTCCGCGGTTATTACTGGGAGATTCGGCCCTGGCGCAAGGATGCCGTCAAGCCGACCTGGACTTACACCCACATGACGCGCCAGCGCGAAGACGAGGATTTCGAACCGCGCCAGCTCGACTACGATACCGGCCTGCCGATGGTCGAGGCCACGCGTTCCAAAGCGCTATACTGAAATCTTAGCAAGGAAAGTCAGGTATTGGGGCTGTTGTCGCGTTATCCTGTTGCCGGAGGATCGATCATGGACAAACGGGACAACATCGAAGCCGTCAACCGGATGCAGCAGTTTATCGGCAGCCACCTGGACAGCCCGATCAGCTTGCACGACTTGGCGCGGGCAGCCGGGTATTCGCCCTGGCATAGCGCCCGCCTCTTCAAGGAGCTGACCGGGCGGTCGCCTTTCGACTACATCCGCGCCCTGCGCCTGTCCAGGGCTGCCCTGCGCTTGCAGGATCGCCCGGATCGGGTGATCGACGTCGCGCTGGACTTCGTGTTCGGCACGCCCGAGGGGTTTACACGCGCCTTTTCCCGGGAATTCGGCCAGACCCCAAAGACGTTCCGAAACAACCCTCATCCGGTCCGGCTCTTCATGCCCCCGTCGATCCGTGAAAGCCTCGAACACGAACAAGGAGGTCATCTCATGTCTGAAAACCAAAAACCCGCCGCTGTCTTTGTCCAGGTCGTCGACCGGCCCGCCCGCAAGCTGATTCTCAAGCGCGGCGTCAAGGCCACAGAGTATTTCGCCTATTGCGACGAAGTCGGCTGCGATGTCTGGGACGTCCTGACCGGCATCAAGGACGCCCTGTACGAACCGCTCGGCCTGTGGCTGCCGCCACATCTGATCCGTTCCGGCACATCCGAGTATGTCCAGGGGGTTGAGATGCCGGCTGGTTACACGGGGCCGGTCCCGCAAGGATACGATGTCATCGACCTGCCGCCCTGCAAGCTGATGGTCTTCCAGGGCGAGCCGTTCGAAGACGAGCAGTTCGGTCAGGCGATCGCCGATCTGAACGCGATCATGGATCGCTACAACCCCGAGCTCTACGGGTTCCGCTGGGCCGACGACGACGCACCCAGTTTCCAGATGGAACCGCAGGGTTACCGCGGCTACATCGCCGGCCGCCCGGTCCGGCCCGTTACGTGAACCACGCTGTGCTTCGCTGATCCGGTACCCATCGCCAAACCCCGGGCAGCGCACGAGACCTGAAATGACGCTTAACGCGTCATTTCAGGTCTTTCTTTGTTTCACCGCCCGATCTCCAATCCCATCCGGCAATCTGGTACACTAGCCTTGTACGGACCTTTGTCTGCTCACAGTTCATCCGACCCGCAGCGCAGCATCCGAACAGGAGGAATTCCCATGATCGTACCCAAAGGCATCCGGGATGAATTGAGATGGTTCTATGAAGCGCGCTTCGGGATGTTTGTCCATTTCGGGCTCTATTCCCTGCTCGGCCGCGGCGAATGGGCGATGTACCATGAGGCAATCCCCCGCGACACGTACAGCCGACTGATCGATGACTTCAACCCTTACCTGTTCGATGCCAGGGCCTGGGTGCAGCTGGCCCGCGACGCCGGCGCCCGCTACATCACGGTGACAGCCAAACACCACGATGGGTTCTGCCTGTTCGACTCCGCCCTGACCGATTTCAAAATCACCCACACCCCGTTCAAACGCGACCTGATCGGCGAGCTGATCCGTGCCTGCCAGGACAGCGGCATGCCCATCATCCTCTATTACTCGCAGCCGGACTGGCACCATGCCAACTATGTCCACTGGTCCGGCGCATTCAAAGACCTGGCGCATCCGCCGCAGACCGACCAGCCGGACTGGCCGGCCTACCAGCGCTACTACATCGGCCAGGTCGAAGAGCTTTGCCGCAACTACGGCCCCATCGACGGGATCTGGTTTGACGGGTCGCACAAGAGCGTCGAGGCCTGGCGGGGCAAAGAGGTCTACGAGCTGATCAAGCGCTGCCAGCCGCATGCGGTCGTCAACGACCGCGCGCGTTACGGCGATTTCTTCACGCCTGAGCGAAGCTTGCCTGAGGACTTGACCGGATACCTGTTTGAAGCCTGCGAATCCGTCAGCCCGGTGGCCTGGGGCTATCAGAACGACAGCCCATTGTATACCACGCCGCACCTGGTCCGCAGCCTGGTCAAGATGGCATCGGCCGGCGGCAATTACCTGCTCAATGTGGGGCCGCAGCCGGACGGTCGGATTCCGGACCGCCAGGCGCAGGTCATGCGCGAAATAGGCACCTGGCTGCGTGTCAACGGCCGGGCCGTCTACCAAACCGAACCGGTGCGCCTGATGGCGCCGCAGGTACGCAGACGAATGGCTATCCCTCCTGCGACGGAACCGTTCTCTGCGCTGGCCGGCCGCACGGGCACGACGCGCGACGACAGCAATATTTATTACTTCTGCCTGGAATGGCCGGAAAGAGACCGATTCATCATTCCCGGGATCCAGAGCATGGTTCGCGAGGTCCGTCTGCTGGGCAACGATCAGGCCATCCAGTTCGAACAAAGCGAGTTGGGCGTCGAGCTCTTTGACCTGCCTGCGACACCGCCTGACGCGCTGGTCCAGGTATTTGCCCTGGTGTGCGATCAAGCACCCGATGTCATGGAAGCCGAATCGTCTGAAGCGGAACCTGCCGTGATCGAACTGAAGACAACAGGTTCGACCATCCTGCCCGCCAGCCTGGCAATACGGGAAGGACGGGCAGTCAAAGGTTCCCGACTTTCGGTCGAACAGGACGCTGAACACCAGACGACAGTCCTGTCCGGCTGGATGGTTCCGGAGCAGGAGGCGCGCTGGACCCTGGCGTGCCCGGAAGACGGTATGTGGCAGGTCAGCATCTACGGCCGCTGCCCGGTCGACGCGGAACAGGCGGTTGTACAAATCACGGTTCAGGGCCAGACGCTGTCCGCCGCCCTGCCGGGTCCGCAGGCAGCTCAAAACATCGACCCGGCATACCCCAGGGTCATCGCAGGAACGCTGCATCTGGCCGCCGGCCGAGCGATGTTGACCCTGCGGCCCGAGCATCTGGTCTGGGGCTATGTGCTGGGCAAGGTGGAGAAACTTCAGCTGGATCGAGTCTAGATCTTGTTTGCGCGGTGATGCAGCCAACCGAAAAGAGCCAAGAGCAGCATGAACGATAATGCGATCCAACAGCCTGCCAAAAAATAAGGATCGCGGTAGGTGATTCGGATCGTATGCTGCCCCTCCGGGACAAAAAGCATCGGGCGGTTGTCCCCAACGGCCAGGGGAAGCGGTTCCCCGTCAAGAGTTGCGGTAAAATAGCGATTCCAGAGGATGTTGACGATCATGGTTCCCGCATAGGCGTGATCGGTCTGCAGCACGATCGTATTCGCCGTATGACGTAACGTTATCCCCTGATCATCCTGCGCGTCGGCCCAGTAAGCCAGCGGCAGCGCCGCGTCGTCCCGGTAGACGATCCGGTCCGCATCCTCGGCGACCCGGACCAGGGGCAGTTCCCCGTAGCGCCGGACATACTCGGGATTGACAACATACCAGCGGACGCCCCAGCTGCGCATGCTTTCAAGCCGGTCTGCCAGCGTGGTTCGGTTGTTGCCCAGGTCGTCAAAGTAGCCGCTGTAGGCCCCCGTACCAGGTGTCGCCCGGTCATTGGCGGCCGGCAGCAGCGCTTCGTAACCGGCATAATGGTGCAGCCCACAGAAGGTGCTGTAGTTAAAGGCCAGGGTATGGGCCGTGTATTCGGACGTATAATCGAAGCCGACCGAAAGGATCCGGCCGCAGGTCAGCTGGTCCTTGAGCGGCTCCGACCAGGGTACGGTCTCGCGGTGGATACGCAGGGCACGGACCGGGTGCGCATAATAGAGGAACCCGAACTGGATGATTTGGATCACGATCAGGCAGATGGCCGCGCTGTCCAGGAATATCCTGCGTCCGCGCAAGAGCCGCGTCCGGCCCAGCGCGTCGAGAAGCAAGTCCAGGCCGCAGCTGGCAAAGGCGATCAGGAACAGGCTGAACTGGATCAGGAGCTTGTACGGCCAGCGAAAGCGGTTCAGGATCGGGATCTGGTAGATGATCCTGGGCACCAGGATGCTGCCGGCCCACAGGAAACTGAACACACCCAGCACGAACAGGACAACCAGGAGCCTGCGCCGCCTGGCCGCCACCCATGACCGGCGGACGATGGCCAGCACGAGAAAGACGGCCGCGACCAGGCCAAAAGCCAAACAGGCCAGGCCGACAAAGGAGATGCTCTGGAAGACATGCCCCTCGTAAGGGTCGGTCAGGCCTTTTAGCCAGAGCGGCAGAATCGTGCTGCCGGACACAAACGTGTCGTAGTCGATCGGGCCGCTGCGGACCGACTGCCGGGTCTGCTGCCACATCGGCAAGATGAGCGGCAACGCGAGGACCGCGGTCAAAGCAAAGCTGGCCAGGTACCAGAGCCGGGCGCGGGACGGGCGGAACAAGCTGTGCCCGCCAGGCAGCAGGAGCAGGATCAGCAGACCTTCGAAGATCACGGTATAGAGGAAAAACTGCGGATGCCCGACAAACACGAGCAGCAGGCGCACCCCGACCAGGCCTGCCAGCGCTCGGCCCGGCCGCGCCTGCTGGTGCAGCCGGATGGCGAAAAAGACCATCCAGGGCATGGCGGCGACAGGCCCTGTAACGACGTACCACGAGTTGCCGATATAAAGAAAGTAACTGGTCAGCGGCCAGGTAACCGCGCCGAACGCACTGGCCGGCTGGCCCAGGCCAAAGGCGCGCAGCATCAGGTAAAAGCCGGCCGACCCCAGAACCAGGTGAAAACTGACGGCCAAGTCGATCGCGGCGAAGTCGTGTCCCCAGAACAGGCGGCTGACCAGCACGCTGAGCCAGGACAGGGGATACAGGGCGGCCGCGTTCCCGTTAGCCAGGTGCGGCAGGCCCAGGTACTGGTGAAAATTGTACAGGGCGATCTCTCCGTGCAGCAAGGCGCGGGTGTTGTGGACAAAATAGGGCAGATATTGGTCCCGGTTGTCATCCTGCAAAAAGAAATACGGATAACGCCGTTCGAGGAGAATCAGAAACAAGGTCACGATGACAACCAACCCGGCCAAAACCCGGCCATCTGTCTGCCTGTCCAGTTTGTCTGTCTTGTCAGCGAGCATCACTGCCTCCGCGTGTCCGTCAATCTGCACCATGCATGACTGCAATCAGATCTATTGTACCACGGCTGCGTCAACTGCCGGCGGACTGGTAATGGCGCACGCCGGCCCGCCAGACCAGTATGCAGGGCAGCAGGAAAAGGAAACCGGCCAGGGGAGTTGCCGCCAGCCAGGTCTGGCTGGACAACCCCAACAGGTAGCGCAGCGGTAAATAGTTCACCGTGCCAAAGGGGATGATGAACGTGAAGATGCGCATCACTTCCGTGCGGTAGATATCCAGTGGGTACTGGGCCATTTCGCGCCCGCCGTCCGTAAAGATGTTGGCGACCTCCAACCCCTGCAAGGTCCAGAAGCACAGGGCAGCTGCCAGCATGAAAATGCCGATGAAGATGGCAGCGCCGCCGGTGATCATCAGGAACAAGGTCAGAACGCGCAGAGCGGTCCACGGAATGTCCGCCAGGCGAATGGCCGCGCCCAGCACCAGCACGCTCAGCAGCAGCCGCCCGAAGCGCGAAAACTCGACGCGGGCACCCAGCACCTGCAGCACCGTACCGCGCGGCCGCACCAGGATGCGGTCGAACTCGCCCTGGATCACCAGCTGGGAAAACTGGTCGAATCCGCGCGCGAAGCACTCGCTCAGGGCAAAGGCCATATGAATGGCGGCAAAGCAAAGCAGCACATCCGCAACCGACCAGTCGCCCAGCCGCTTGAAGCGGTGAAAGAGCATCAGGAGGCCGGCCAGAACCGAAAACGGCACCAGCATCTGGGCCAGCAGCGTCATCCAGAATGACGCCCGGTACTGCAGCTGGCAGCGAAAGACCATCCGGACATAACGAAAATACAGCATAAATCCCCCTCAGCCGCCTTGGATGACCAGGCGTGTCAGCGCGCGGCGCATGGCCAGACGGCCCAGCACCACCAGGATGACAAGCCAGGCGATCTGCTGCCCCCAGCCTGCCAGTGCCTGAGCAGCCGGGATATGGCCAGACCATACCCGAAAAGGCAGGTCCGCGGCGAGCCGGAACGGCAGACAATAGAGGATCCGCTGCAGCCATTCAGGCATTAACGGCAGCGGGATAATCAGGCCGGCGAACAGCTCGCCGGCAACGCCGATCAGGAGCATCGATCCGGTCGGGGACAACGTGACAAAGGTCAGGATGTAGATAAACATCGAGATCGAGACATTGACCAGCAGGCCGGTCAGCAAGGTCAGGACGAACAAGCCGAACGCGGCCGGTCCAGCCGGCAGGGTCAGGCGGTACGGCCGGGGCATCACCAGGGCAACCAGCAGGATCGGCAGGCAGCGCAGCAGCGCGCCGGCCAGGCGCTGGGCCAGCAGGCGGGCCTGCCAGAACAAGTACAAGTCGGTCGGACGGCAGAGTTCATAGGCGACCTGGCCGGTCGTGATCAGACGGAAGATCTCGCTGTCGCGATACCAGAGCGCGACAAAGACCAGGAAGGCCTGCTGAAGCCAGATGTAGGCGGCCGTCTGGGGCATGCTCATGGGCGGCGCCGCGTCGCTGCCGCGGTAAAAGGCTTCCAGGACCATGATCAGCATGAAACCCCAGAAAAACTGGGTGGCGATGCCGGCCAGTGCAGCGATCCGGTACTGCAGATTCTGTTGCAGGCGAATGCGAAAAGCGGCCCTGTATGGCATCAGGAGGGCGGCCAGATGGCTCATAACTGGTGCTCCTGGTATAGCATGACCGCCAGCCGCTCCAGATCGGTTTCTTCGTAGCGGCTGCGCAAGTCGTCCAGGCTGCCGTCGTAGAGGATCCGGCCCTGGCCGATCAGCAGGATCCGCCGGGTCAGTGCGTCGATATCGTGCATGTCGTGGGTGGTCAGGATGACCGTTGTGCCGTGCTCCTGGTTCAGCTCGCGGATAAACCGGCGGACCGCCAGTTTGGACACCGCGTCCAGCCCAATGGTCGGTTCGTCCAAAAAGAGGATTTCCGGCCGGTGCAGCAAAGACGCCGCCAGCTCACAGCGCATGCGCTGGCCCAGGCTGAGGCTGCGGACCGGGGTTTGCAGCAGCGGACCGAGATCCAGCACGCCTGTCAGTTGCTCGAGGGTAACCTGGTAGTCCTTTTCCCCGATCCGGTAGATATCCCGCAGCAAGTCGAACGAGTCCTGCACCGGGACATCCCACCAGAGCTGGGATCGCTGGCCGAAAACCACCCCGATGTGCCGGACATGCTCTTTGCGCTGCTTCCAGGGTGTTCGTCCCAAAATATCGCAGGTTCCGCTGTCCGGAACCAGGATGCCGCTCATGATTTTGATGGTGGTCGACTTGCCGGCGCCGTTCGGCCCGATATACCCGACCATCTCGCCGGGTCGCACGGAAAAGGAAAGGTCACGCACAGCATGGATCGCCCGCGTTTGGCGCTTGAAAACAGAGCGGACCGTCTCCTTGAGTCCGCTGGCGCGCTCTGGCACGGTAAAAGTCTTGTTCAAGCCCTGGATTTGGATCATGGCGCACCTCCGAGATGCCGATATCCCGACCGCCGACGCCTGTGCCCGACCGATTGAGCACCTGGTTCGCGCAAATCCGGACACGGATCACCATTATAGCGCAACGCAGGGCAGATGGCTATCTTTTGTGCCTCTTTTCCCACTATTCGTGCTATACTTTGGATAAACTGAACAAACACAAAAGGAGCACAAGACATGCGACGGAAATTGCTGTTTGTTGTCAACGCCAAGGCTGGCAAAGGTCAGATCAAGAACCACCTGTTATCCATTATCGACCATTTTGTCGCAGACCAGTATGTCGTCGAGGTCTACACGACGCAACAGCCCCGGGACGCCGCCCGGATCGCAGCCGAGACAGGCGGCCAGTATGACCTGCTGCTCTGTTCCGGTGGCGACGGGACGCTCAACGAAATCGTCAACGGCCTGATGAAACTGGAAGACAATCGGCCCCTGATCGGCTATATCCCGGCTGGTTCTACCAACGATTTCGCCTACAATCTCTACGATACGACCAATGTGAAGCGAATCGTCGCCGGCATCCGGCACGGGCGTAAGCTGGATTGTGACATCGGGCGCTTCAACGATCTCCATTTCATCTATTGCGCGGCCTTCGGCGCTTTCGCCCTGACCTCGTACGAGACGGACCAGGTATATAAGAACGTTCTTGGCCGGGTGGCCTACCTTCTGGAAGGAACCAAACACCTCAACACGCTCAAGGCCTACCATTTTACGGTCAAGTACGACCAGAAGACCATCGAAGACGATTTCATCTACGGAATGGTCACCAACTCCGACTCGGTCGCCGGCATCCGCGGCTTCGGCGGCCGCAATGTCCAGTTGGACGATGGCCTGTTCGAAGGGCTCCTGGTCCGGATGCCCAAGAACCTGTTCGACCTGCAGCAGATCATTGCCAGCCTGATCAAACTGGATTTCTCATCGGACTTGTTTTACAGCTTCAAGACCGGCGCGGTTGTCTTCACCTCTGAGGAAGCGATTTCCTGGAACCTGGACGGCGAGTTCGGCGGCAAAGTGCATACGGCCATGATCAGCAACTGCCGCCGCGCGGTGACGTTTTTGGCTCCTGAGGACGAAGCATGAACCCGCCAGCCATAAAACCGCCGCTGAAGGAAAACCGCCTGGCAGGTCTTTTCCTGATCGCCGTCCTTTATGTGCTGGCGCTTGGGCTGGCCGTGCAGCTGTACCACGCGCTGGATTCTTTCAGCCTGGTCTGGCGGCTGCTGGCTGCGGACTGTGCGGCCACGATTTTCATCTACCTGGCGGGGCTGATCCTCAACAACGCTTCCCTGTACGACCCCTACTGGAGCGTCGCCCCGATCGCTATTTTAACCTTGCTGGTGATCCACCTGGGCACTTTCAGTTCCGGCGCCCTGATCCTGCTGGCCCTGATCTGGTTCTGGGGGATCCGGCTGACCGCCAACTGGGCGGTCACCTTTGACCACCTGGGCATCCAGGACTGGCGTTACGACAAACTGCGCGACCTGTCCGGACGGCTGTACCCGCTGGTCAGCCTGACCGGCATCCACCTCTTCCCGACTCTGGTCGTCTACCTGGCCCTGATTCCGGCCGTCTATTACATCCAGTCCGGCCGTATCAACGCGTTGACCCTGACCGGCTACGCGGTCTGTCTGCTCGCCGTCACCCTCCAGGCGGTGGCTGACGCCCAGATGCACCGGCACCGCAAGCAGCAGCCGGACCGGCGCCAAATCAACAACACCGGGCTCTGGCAGCGCTGCCGCCACCCCAACTACCTGGGTGAGATCCTGATGTGGTGGGGCGTCTACCTGGTCATGCTGTCCGCCCTGCCCACCCGCTGGTACCTGGCGGCCGGCGCGCTCTGCAACACCTTGATGTTCCTTGTGATCAGCATCCCGATGGCCGAAAAACGGCTGGCTGAGCGCAAAGCCGGCTTTTCCGCCTACCGTAAGCAGACCCCGATGCTGCTCCCCTTCCGCTTTGGCCAGCACCGCCATTCCTGACCTTTGCAATTCAAGTTAAAAAAAGCACCCGGCTGATGCGGGTGCTTTTTTTGTTCAGGTGTTTCTTATCTATTGGATGGCCATCAGGACAAAGTAGAGCAGGAACAAGACCGAGGCGCCATACAAGATCGGATGGACCTCTTTGCCCTTGCCGCGGACCAGCTTGATCAGGCTGTAGAAGATGAAGCCGGCGGCGATACCGTGGGAGATGTTGTAGCCGAAGGTCATGACCGTGATGGTCAGGAAAGCCGGGATGGCTTCGTCGATGTCGCTCCAGGCGATCTTGCCGAACGCTTCGGCCATCAGGACGCCGACGATGATCAGGGCCGGTGCGGTCGCCTGAGCCGGCACGACGCCGACCAGGGACGCAAACGGCAGGCAGAGCAGGAACAGGATCGCGACAACAACAGCGGTCAGGCCGGTGCGGCCGCCGACGCCGATGCCGGCCGAGCTCTCGACATAGGTGGTGGTGTTGGAGGTGCCGAGCAGGGCGCCAATCGAGGTTGCGGTGGCATCCGCGAACAGGGCCTTGTCCATGCGGGATTTGAAGCCGGTGCTTTCGCTGAGCGCTTTTTCATCGGCCTCGTCAAAGATGCCGCTGCGGCGGCCGGTGCCGATGAACGTGCCGATGGTGTCAAATGTATCGGACAGGCTGAAGGCGAAGATGGTGATCAGGACCATGAAAATGCGGGTAGGGTCGGCGAACAGGGAGCCCAGGCCAGGCGTGCCGAAGAAAGCAAAAGCAACGTTCTTGATGCCGCCGACGGCCGAGACATCGATCAGCTTGCCGGCTTCCGGCAGCATGGTGACCTGCATCGGGATACCGATCAGGGTCGTGGCGACGATGCCGATCAGGATCGCGCCTTTGACGCGCAGGACCATGAGCAGAGCGGTGATTACCAGACCGATCAGGGCCAGCTGCGGGCCGGGCTCGGCGAAATTGACCAGGGCAGGAACGGCCGCCGAATTAGCGACGATGGTGCCGCCGCCGACATCGACATAGGTTCCGGGATCCATCGTAAAGCTGATGAATCCGGCGTTCTTGATGCCGATGAAGGCAATGAACAAGCCTATGGCGCCGCCGATGGCGTTCTGGAGGCCGGCAGGGATCGAGCGGATGATCGCTTTGCGGATCTTGGTGACCGTGATCAGGATGTTGATCAGGCCGCAGATGAAGACGATGGCCAGCGCTTCACGCCAGTCAAAACCCATGGCAAAAACGACGGTGAAGGTGAAAAATGCGTTCAGGCCCATGCCCGGTGCTGTGGCATAGGGGATGTTGGCAACCAGGCCCATCACCAGGGTGCCGATGGCTGCGGCCAGTGCTGTTGCGACGAAGACGCCGCCCTTGTCCATACCGGTCAGTCCCAGTATGTTCGGGTTGACAAAGATGATGTAGGCCATCGTGAAGAACGTGGTCAAACCGGCGATGATCTCTGTGCGGACGTTGGTTCCTTTCTCTTTAAGCTTGAAGAACTGATCCATACTTTGCATCTCTCCCATCCATTTTTATGCGCTGTTTCACAGCACACGAATATCCTTAGTTTAGCAGTCCTAAGAGGCAAATGAAAGAGAAAATCTGCCAGTTTTTACCGGTTTCTGTTGTGCCAAAATGGCAAATCGGCAACAGGTCGGCAGGCTTTTTGCCATCGCGCCAAAATCCGCGGCCCGCGGTTTGCGCTTCGTGGTCAAACGCCTCAAAAACAGGAGCGTACTTGGTGTTGTCGCTGTATGCAGCCGCGCGGGCCAGGCCTTCCAGAAGCAGAACGGCGCTGACATTTTGCGATCGGATCGACGCGTCATCGATGACATCGGGCACGTTAAGCCAGACGTAACGCAGCAGGCGGCCGTAGCGGTCTTCCCCGCCGTTGTCGCGTTCGAGAAAAACAGTCTGGTTCAGCACCAGCTCCTCCGCCCGGCGCCTGGCCTCTTCGGCGAACGGCTCGCCGTCCAGCTCCGGGCAGTCGATGCCGATGATCCGGACGGTCAGGCGCTCACCCGACGCGTTCTGCACCCGCACGGTATCGCCGTCGATCACCCGGACCACCTGGACCGGTTCGAAGCGATACGGCCCGGGCAGCAGGAGATCCGCTTCGCTGTCAGGCTGGATTTCCAACTGTCCCCGGAAAAGCCGGACCTGGCCGGTCAGCTGGCAATCCTGATCGAGGGCCAGGCGGTAGCCGTCCATCTGGAGAGACGGATCGGCAAAAACGCGGATCGTGCCGCTGTCGTCCTGCACATCGCACTGAATGCCGCCCTGATCCAGGCGCCGGATCCAAGTCAGGCGGCCCTTAACGGTGACACGCCGGCCGAGGTGCCAGGTTCCGATGTCGCCGATCGCCAGGCAATCCGCCGCAACAGACGTGGTCGGTCCGGGAACGGCGCAGCCAGCGAGATGAAAAAGGATCAGGATGAGGACAGCAGCCCATCGGGTCTTTCCGCGCATCCTGATCGATTCGCCTTATGAGCTGGACTTTTTGCGCCGGACCAGTGACAGGCCGCCAAAGCCGCTGACAATCGCCATATAGTACCCCAAATCGTACCACCAGCCGGTGTTGTAGGTCTCGTAGACGCGGATGCTCTTGTTGAACAGCCCGACGATCAGGCTGACGGGCGCGATCCAGCCGTGCCAGACACCCCAGAAAAAACCGGCCGGCTCTTCCGCCGTCGCCTTGCCGTCGCCGGGTGCGCAGGCGGACAAAACCGCAACGGTTAACACGAGCAGCAGGACGACCAGGAGCCATTTTTTTTGATGCATCTTATTTCCCCCCAACATGTCTTTGAGCCGTTCAGCTTTTCCGGCCGATTTTCATCTTGACGACCAGGGCATGTTCACCGGCCAGGAAGCGGTCCTGAGAATAGCCGATGTAATCCTTCCCGAAGATATCGTAAAGGCGGCCGGACAAGTCAAACTCAGGCAGGCGGCCCAAAAGGCGCGTGCCGTCGGTCAAAAGGCCCAGCTGGACGGGCGTCGCGAAATTACCGTCCTCCGTATAATCGCCGCCCGATGCCATCACGATCACGACACCCAACCGGCCGCCCAGAAGTTCACGGACGGTTTTCGGGCTGCGCGCCATGTTGAAATTGCGGGCACCCAGCGTCGGTACGCCGTCATAGGGGCAGGCAGCGGAACCGGTCAGGGGCATCTGGAATTTGTCCGCTGTCCTGCGGTCCGTGTAGGCTTTCTCGATGACGCCGGCACGAACCAGGTCGACACGGCCTTCCGGGATGATCGTCCCCTCGGCGTCGAAAAAGGGCACGTGATATTGTTCCTTTTCGTCCCAGTCCAGGTAGAACGTGAAGTCGTCGTGAAAGACCTTTTTGCCGAAATCCTTGTTCAGCAATGAACTTTTGTAGCCGACTTTCTCGCCGTTAAGCTCGGTGACCAGCTTGCTGGCCAAGAGGTCCGGCTCGGTGACGACCAACAGCTCATCCTCGGGAAAAGGCACCTGGGTGTTGTAGGCCGCGGTCATTTTTTCGAACTCGTCCAGGAAAAAGCCCGCGTCCCAGTGCCGCGCGCGGTAGCCCAGGAAGGTGTCCATGATGCTGACCGAGTCCTTGTGCTTCAGGATCAGGCCGACCATCAGGGTCTTGTCGCGGTGAACGAGCTTCGTCTGCTGGTCGTTCTGCAGTGTCGTGGTTGTTTCCGTGATGTTGATCTTGTTGCTGATGATGAATTCCGGGTGCCGTTTACGCGCTTCGGCCAGTACTGCCTCCAGCTCCGGCAGGATCGCCTGGCCGTCCAGATCCGATGCGACTGTTTTCTCCTGGTTGATGCCGCGTACCGGCTCAAAGGGATAGGCCACCTGACCGGACAGGTTTTCCACGGCTTTCTGCCAAGGGTCGTCCGTGCTCTGGCCCAACTGGCCGTGGACGCCGATCAGGCCGTCCTGGTAGACGCGGTAACCGGTGCGCGTGATGTTCTTCTGGCGAATCGAGTCGATGCGCGACTGCACGACGCTAAAGGATGTCTCCTGTGTGGCAACCTCGTATGTTTCCCTAATCATCGTATGTTCCTCCTGATGCCTGGACGCAAACGCCGCGTCTCACTGCACGTTGATGCCGTTGACCCGGATGGCGGGCCCGCCGAACGAAACCCTGAGCGGCGCCTGTTCCATCTTGCCGCAGCCGCCCAGGGCGAATGAGAAAAATTCCTCATCCCGCGAGAAGCCGTCGATCTTGTGCAGCGTTTCCATGACGTTGCCGGAAATGACGCTGATCCGAACCGGTTCGGCGATTTTGCCGTCGCGGATCATGTAGGCGCGATGCGGCGCGATGGTGAAGGTCGTCATGCCCGACCCGTGATGCAGGTCCTCAATGAAGATGCCCTTGGCGATCGGGGCCAGCAATTCGTCCAGACTCAGATTCCCGCCGCCGATGTAGGTGTTGGTCATGCGCACGATCGGCTCATACTCGAAGCTGACCGCCCTGGCGTTGCCGGTCAGCGGTTCCCCGAGCGACGCCGCCGTCACGGAGCTGTGCAGGCGGCCGGTTAACCGGCCATTCTTGATGATGTAGTTGCAGCGGGCCCGGGTGCCCTCGTCGTCGAAGGGTACATAGCCGCTGCCTTCCGTGTCGCCCCGGTCCAGGATGTTCAAGTCCGGCGCACCGACCTCAGACCCGATCGCCCAGGCTTTCATCATGGTCTCGTCGCCAATCATGAAATCGGCTTCGCTCTTGTGTCCGAAGCTTTCATGGGCAAACACGCCCGTGACGACCGGAGCTAGCACGCAGGTGTAGACGCCCGGCTCGACCGGCACCGCATCGCGTGTGTGCGCGATGTCCTTTTCAATTTCGGCACGCACCTCGTCCTCATGGCCGCCCAGAGCGGGAAACGCGGTTCGCACGATGTCCTTGCCGCCCCGTCCCTGCTTGTCCGCAACCGTCAGGTTATAACGCACGGTGGCCGACGCCGACTGGAAGTCAAAGCAAACGTCCGCGCCTTTGCTGGACATGAAGTGCTTGACCGCATAGGTGTCCTTGTAGTAGGCCTTGCTGATCGTGATCTCCGGGTATTGCGCGCAAAGGTCGCTGTAACGCTGCAGCAGGGCCAGCTTGTCCGGGCGGGCGACAGCCTTGACCGTATTGTCCGCATAGCGCAGGACCGTTTCCCGGTTGACCTCGAGGATCCGGATGGCCGGTTCGCCCCCAATATCCGGATGGGCGCGGGCCATCGCCGCCAGCCGGTCAATTTCATCTTGCAGGTCGTCGATATTTGTCGTGGCGGCATAGTACCACTTATCGCCGTCAAAAACTCGGATCAGGGCGCCGCGATAGCTTCTGACCTTGTTCTGGCGCACCACGCCGTTCTCGATCACAATATCAGTCTGGAAAACATCTTCGACGCGCACATCGGTGTAGCGTCCTTGTGGGAATACAACCATCTGTCAGTTCCTCCGTCTGGTTGATGCTCAGATCTCGTGCCGTGCGCGCAGTCCTTCTGGAAGCGACATGCACACCCCTGATTATAGCACGGTGTCCCGCCTTTGCGTTGACAGCAGGTTTTTGCCTGATAAACTGAAAATGACCGAACCTGCCGACGCATCCGCGGAGGTGCCTGACATGACCCCGCCTGCAGCCATATCGCGCGGCTTTGACCCGCAAGACAAAACGGTGTTCTCACCAGAGGCGCTCGAACGCCTGCGGCACGCCCAGCAGGACCTGCAATTCCTGCTCGACCGGGGATACCCCATGACCTCCGCCGCAGCCTTTGTCGGCAGCCATCACCAGCTGACAATCCGGCAGCGGTCTGCGCTGCAGCGGGCGACGGACCGCTCGGATCTTTATCTTCGCCGGGCGCACACGCAGCGCTCGCCGGAACGGCTCCGGGACGGACCGGTCCTGATCGACGGCTTCAACCTGATCATCGCCCTCGAAACCGCCCTTTCCGGCAACCTGGTCGTCCGCGGTGCCGACGGCGCCCTGCGCGACCTGGCCGGCTTGCGCGGTACGTACCGGGTTATCGCCCAGACCGAACGGGCCATTCGGCTGATCGGTGACTACCTGGCGCAACACGCCGTACCGTCGGTCCGCTTTTTCCTCGATGCCCCGGTTTCAAATTCGGGGCGGCTCAGGCAGTTGATCGAGCAACTGGCCCGAAGCTGGCGGTTCCCAGTCCAGGTCGACCTGGTTCCGGACGCCGACCGGATGCTGATGGGACAGGATCGGATCGTCAGCAGCGACTCCGTGCTGCTCGACCTCTGCCAGGGCTGGTTCAACCTGGCCGCCTGGATCGTGGCCGAAAGGCTCCCTGAAGCCTGGGTGATCTCGCTTCCGTGACGTTCATTGACAAAGCGATCCGACTCCGCTAAGCTGATTTGGCCCTAGCCCCTGAATCTGGCCGGACGGAGGCAGCCTGATTGCACATGAAACCGGACACCCGCCTGTTCTACCGCACCTTGATCGCGCTGGCCGCGCCTGTCGCGCTGCAAAACCTGGTCGCATCTTCCTTGAACCTGGTCGACACGATCATGATCGGCCAGATGGGCGAAACGGAAGTCGCCGCGGTCGGGCTGGCCAACCAGGTCACGTTCCTGCTCAACTTGTTCCTGTTTGGCATTGGCAGCGGTTCGGCAATCTTCACCGCCCAGTACTGGGGCAGCCGCGACATGGCCAACATCCGCCGGGTGCTGGGCCTGGGGCTGGTCTGCGGCCTGTTGATTGCATCCGTGTTCACCGTCTTGTGCCTGACCGTCCCGACCTGGATCCTGAACCTGTTCTCGGATGACGCGCAGGTCGTCGCCCTGGGCGCCGCCTACCTGTCCGTGGTCGCTTTCGGCTTCGTCCTGATGGCCATCTCGTTCCTGTTCGCCAGCGTGCTGCGCAGCATCGGCCAAGCCCGTCTGCCGCTGTACATCAGCGCCTTTTCCCTGTTGGTCAACACGCTCCTGAACTATGGCCTGATCCTGGGCCATTGGGGCTTGCCCGCGCTGGGCGTACGCGGCGCCGCCATCGCGACGGTCATCGCCCGCTCATTGGAAATTTCACTCTTTTTCCTCGTGATCTACGGCCGCCGCTCGATCCTGGCCGCCGGTCCGCGCCAGCTGTTCGACTGGTCAGCTGCGTTCACGCGGCGTTTTTTAAAGACCACGGTTCCCGTTATTTTGAATGAGTCATTGTGGGCGGTCGGCGTCACGTTGTACATCGTCGTGTACGCGCGTATGGGGACCGATGTCGTGGCTGCGATCAACATCGCCGCCACAGCTGAGCGTCTGGCCATGGTGCTCTTTTTCGGTATCGCCAACGCGGCCGCCGTCATGCTCGGTCACCGGATCGGCGCGGGCGAGCTGGACAAGAGCCAGCAGGAGGCTCGCCGCTTCGTCTTGCTCGGCCCCCTGATCGGCATCGCCAGCGGCCTCATCCTGATCGCCGCAGCGCCGCTGATCCTGTCCTTCTACAAGGTTGCCGACACCGTCCGCCTGTCTGCCCGGGCGATCCTCGTGGTTTACGGTCTGGTCATGCCGGTCCGGGTGTTCAACATCATCAACATCGTCGGGGTTTTACGCAGCGGCGGCGATACGCGCTTCACCTTGTTGCTGGACACCGCCGGGGTCTGGCTGATCGGCGTGCCGCTGGCCTTTCTGGGCGGCCTGGTTTGGCACCTGCCTGTCGAACAAGTCGTGATCTTGGTGGTTGTTGAGGAATTTTTCAAAGTTGTCCTGGGCGTATGGCGCTTGCGTTCGCGCAAATGGATCAACCGGCTCAATGTTGCGCCGGACGGCAATCAGGGATCTGCCTGACGAAGCTTCTTCTGCCGGCCCGGCAGGAGCGAGAGCAAAAACAGCGCGAGCGCGGCCAACACAACCAGTGCCCCGATGCCATAGACCGGCTGGATCTCCAGTCGGTCCATCAGGCTTCCGGCCAGAGCGTTTCCGGCCATACCGCTTAACCCGACATAGACCGCGCTGGCTATGGTCAGTGCCGAAGACTTCAGCCCTTCGGGCGCCAGTTCGTCGATGTAATGGACGAGGGCGATCAGAAAGAGAGCGAAAGACACGCCGTGGGTCAGCCCGATCGCCGTGACTTGCCAGGCTTCTCTGACCAGGGCGTAGGCAGTCAGGCGCAGAATAAAGACGAACAGGGAAAACACGAGCAGCCGCACCGGCCGGAAGCGGGCCAGCAGCTTTTTGGACCAGAGGAAGACCGGGATTTCGCTCAGCGCCGCCAGGGCCATCGTCCAGACGAACTGCTCCTGCGTCCCGCCCACGGAGAGCATCAGGCGGGCATGGAAGCCGAACATGGGCTGAATCGCCAGGAAGGCCAGAAAAATGATCACCAGGAAGGATACGTAACGGTACTGGCCGAGCAGCAAGCGCAGTTGTGGCAGCAGCCGCGGACGCATCACGGTCTGCTCGTTTGCTCTTACGGGCGCCAGATCCAAGCTGATCACCATACTGACAACAGCCAGCAGGGCAAATCCATAGCTGGTGACATTGAGTCCCCACATGCTGACCAGGCGGCCCAGCGGAATGACAAACACGGCAAAGCCCAGCGAACCGAAAAGGCGCAGTTGGCCGTATGAGGAATGGGGATGGTTGCTGACGCCCTGGTAAGTCCAGACATCGAGCAGGGGCGCCAGCGGGCTGAGGAAAAAGAGGATCAGGGGATAGAGGACGACCAGTTGGCTCAGGCTGCGCGCCCAGGGCAGCAGCAGGATCAGAAGGCCGGCCACCGCCAGGCAGAAGATGAAAACCTTGCGCACGGAACGGATTTTGTCGCTGACCAGGCCCCAGGCGGGCTGGGCCAGGATGGATACGACGGCATTCAGGGTCAGGACGAGCCCGATCCGGGTGTTGTCCAGACCGCGGTCGGTCAGGATGATCGCGACATACGGGTTGAAGCACCCCATTGTGGCCCAGGTGAAGAACTGCAGGAGCGGGTAGCCGCCCGATCGCCTGGCCAAGATTAAATCAGCGACGTGCTGAAGTAGCGTTCGACACGGTCCGGCAAGATGGTCACGATCCGCTGGTCCCGGCCGTATTTTTCCGCGGCCTGCAAACTGGCCCAGACGTTGGCCCCCGACGACGTTCCGGCCAGGATGCCTTGCGACCGGGCCAGGATCCTGGCCATATCGATCGCGTCATCATCGGACACCTCGACGACATCGTCGATCTGGTCGACATGCAAGATGCCGGGAATAAATCCGTCCCCGATGCCCTGGATCCGGTGCAGGCCGGGCTCGTGGCCCAGCAGAGCCGAGACATTCCTCGGTTCGACCGCGACGATTTTGACAGCGGGCAGTCGTTCTTTCAGGAATCTGCCGATCCCCTCGAGCGTCCCGCCGCTGCCAAGACCCGATACAAAAATATCGATGCTGCCGGCCATCTGGTTCCAGATTTCGACGGCTGTCGTCAGGTAATGGATCTGCGGGTTGTCCGGATTTTCAAACTGCTGCGGCACATAAATGCCGCTGTCCGCAGCCTGGCGCCTGGCCACTTCGGCCACGGCGCCGCCGATGCTCTCTTCCGGGTCGGTCAAAACCAGGTCGGCTCCGAGCGCCATGATGATTTTCTTGCGTTCCTCACTCATGTTTTCCGGCATGACAATGACCACCCGGTATCCCTTCTGAACGCCGACCAGGGCAATACCGATGCCCGTGTTTCCTGAAGTCGGTTCCATGATCGTCATGCCCGGCCTGAGGTCGCCGCGCGCCTCAGCCTGTTCGATCATGTGCTTGGCGACACGGTCCTTGATGCTGCCGCCGGGGTTAAGAAATTCAGCCTTGGCGAACAGGTTCAGACCAGTCCCCCTCTTCAGGCTGAGCATCGGCGTGTTGCCGATCGCGTCCAGAATGCTGTCCAGAATCATGGCATGCCTCGCGTGTGGCTCTGATTTGCAGATCTTGCCTGCATTTTCCCATTATACAATCTGCCGGGCAAATGGCAATCGGCACGGATGACAAAAAACAGCCATCGCAGTAAAATAGTCTTGTCACGTTGTCAGCGCATGAGCCATCCGTCACTTTGCCGCCGGGAGGTGCCACATGGTAAAAAAAGCGTTTGTCTTGATTCTTCTGTCTGTTTTCGTTTTGTCACTTTGCGCGTGCAGTCTGAAACAAAAAGCCGGAGAGCTGCTCCAGGAACAGGTTCTGGAAAATGTTCTTGGCGATAAAGTCGATATCGACCTCGATGACGGCGAAATCCGAGTCACCGGAGAAGATGGCGAGGACTATGTCATCGGCGGCGGCGAATGGCCGCAGGGAAAAGCCGCCGACGGCCTGCCCCGTTTCAACAGCGGGAAGATTGCGTCTGTCATGAATTCGGACGCGTATTGCCTGGTTGTCCTGGAGGACGTCAAAAAGAACGACTGGGACAGCTATGTCGCATCCCTGCAAGCCGAGGGCTATGACCAGGATATTAAGGAGTACAACAGCGACGGCATATCCGTCTTCGAAGGCAAAAACAAGCAAGAGGACACAGTCGCCACATCGTTTAGCGGCGACGGGGCCGTCAGCATCTCCCTGACAGCGGCGGACAGCTAAGGGACTGTTATGAAATGAGCAGCTTATTGATGAACAGTCCTCAAGCCTGGCTCAGATGCTGACGCGCCGCCAGAATGACGGCAGTGCCAGCACGGCGACCGGCATGATCTCCAGCCGGCCCAGCAGCATGCACAGCGACAGGACCGCTTTGCTAAAGTCCGAAAAAGCGGCATAGTTGCCGGTCGGCCCGACCATGCCCAGGCCGGGGCCGATGTTGCCGATGCACGCCAGGACGGCGCTGAATCCGGTGACCAGATCCTGCACGTCCGCCGCGACCAAAAAGACAGCCACAGCCAGAATCGTCAGGTAGAACAGGATAAACAGCACCACGCTTTGCAGCGTTTCCGAATCGACCTTTCGTCCGCCAATCCGGATGCTTTGCACGATCTGGGGATGTTTCATGCGCGTCATTTCGCGCCGGATCAGCTTGAGCATCATCAGGATACGGATACACTTGATGCCGCCACCGGTCGAACCCGCGCTGGCTCCAACCAGCATCAGGGCCAGCAGGATGGTCTTGCTCAAGGCCGGCCAGGCATTGAAGTCCGCGGTTGCGAATCCGGTCGTCGTGATGATCGACGAAACCTGGAAAAAGGACTGGCGCAGAGCGGCGCCGGGCGTCAGCAGCTGGTGGCGCAGGACATCCCAGGTGATGACCGCGACAGACAGTGCGACCACCGCCAGGTAAAAGCGCAGCTCTTCGTCACGCCAGAACGACTTCCAGTTGCGCCTGATCAGCTGGTAATGCAACGTGAAGCTGATGCCGAAGATCAGCATGAAGACGGCGATGATCAGGTCGATCGCCAGGCTGTTGTATGCCCCGACACTGGCGTTGCGGTTGGAAAAGCCGCCCGTCCCGGCCGTGCCGAAGGCATGAATCAGGGCGTCGTAAAAGGACATCCCGGCCAAAAGCAGCGCGATGACCTGCGCCAAGGTCAGGGAAACATACAGGATGTAGAGGATCTTGGCGGTCTGGGCCAGTTTGGGCACGAGCTTGCCCGGCGCGGGCCCGGGGCTTTCCGCCCGCAGAATGTGGACGGCACCAGCGCCGGCCATGGGCAGGATGGCCAAGGTCAGCAACAGGACGCCCATGCCGCCGATCCAGTGCGTGAAGCTGCGCCAAAACAGGATGCCGCGCGGCAGGCCTTCGATCCGGGTCAGGATGCTCGCCCCCGTAGTCGTGAAGCCGGAGACCGATTCGAACAGGGCATCCACAAAACGGGGGATCGAACCGCTCAGCACAAAGGGCAGAGCGCCGAAAACAGACATCACCAGCCAGCCCAGGGCGACAATGGCCAGCCCATCCCGGGCGTAGAGGCCGCTTTTGGGCGGTTTGATCGGAACGAGCAGCGCGCCGAGCATCAGGACGGCGATCGTGATCAGGAAAGCAGGGGCGTCGCCGTCGCGGTAGAACAAGGCCACGACGAGCGACGGCACCATGAAGGCGCCTTCGCACAGCATGACGATGCCCAGGCTGCGGATGACGGCGCGATGGTTCATAGCGGCTCTTGCACCTGGAAGACATCGTCGAGCGATTCCGGTGACAGGCCCTTGACAAACAGGATCACCCGGTCGTTGCGATGCACGTCGTCGCTGCCGTGCGGGATGATGATCTCGTTCTTGCGCACGATGGCCGCGATGATGGCGTTCTTGACCATCTTTAGTTTCCTGAGCGGCGTGTTCAGATACCAGCGGTCCTGCTTGACCAAAAATTCGATGATCTCAGCCTGGCCGTTGGCCGTCTTGTAGAGCGTTTCCAGCGACGTTGTTTCCGCGTTTTTCAAGCCGCGCACGTACTGCAGGATGTGGTTGGCGGTGATCAGGCGCGGACTGATGATGCTGTCCAGGTCGAGGGCCTTGATCAGGCTCTCCGAATTGATGCGCGCCACTTTGGTGATAACCTTCTGGACGCCGGCCTGGCGGGCCAGCAAAGACACGATCAGGTTATCCTCGTCGCGTCCGGTCAGGGCGACGAACGCGTCCATGTCGTACAGGTTTTCCGATTCCAGCAGGTCGGTGCTGGTGCCGTCGCCCTGGATGATCAGCGCTTCGGGCAGCAATTCGGACAGCTCCTGGCAGCGGTCGCGGTCGATTTCGATCAGTTTGACCTTCATGCCCAGCTCCAGGACGATCCGGCTCAGGTAATAGCCGATCCGGCCGCCGCCCACGATCATGATCCGGCGAATACGCAGCGAGCATTTGCCGATTGCCTTGCAGAAATTGAACGTGTTGACCGTGTTTCCGACCACGTAGATCGTATCACCGGCCTGGACGACCGCTTCGCCGTCCGGGATGAAGACATCCTCGTCCCGTTCGATCGCACCGATCAAGACCGACGCATTGATCCGGCTGGCGATCTTCTTGAGCGGCATGCCCACGATCGGAACATCGTCCGTCATCTTGATGTCGACCACGCGGACCCGGCCGCGGGCAAAGCTTTCCACGTTGATCGCGGAGGGAAACTGGAGCAGCTTGACAATTTCCAGCGCCGCGGCCTGCTCAGGGTTAATAATCATGTCCAGCTCCAGCTCGTTTTTGAGCATGGCCAGTTCATTGGCGTATTCCGGGTCGCGAATCCGGGCCACGGTGCGCTTGGCGCCCAGCTTCTTGCCCGTCAGGGCACACACCATGTTGATCTCGTCGCTGGATGTCGCGGCCAGCAGGAGATCCGTCTCGCGGATACCCGCTTCCAGCAGGGTCTTGCCGCTGACACCGCTGCCCTTGACACACATGACATCCAGGTTGTCGTGGGCACGGCGCAAGGCTTCGGGATTTTTATCGACGATGGTTACATCGTGCTCCTCGCCGGCCAGGTTATCTGCCAGCGTGTATCCGACTTTACCATCACCGACAATAATAATCTTCATGGTCAGCTCCGTATCATCAATCATCCGGCACAGTTGGCCGGCATAAAAGTCGGGGGTCCCCCGAACTCACACCCAATGTATCAGATAGCGGGAGCCGGCGCAACCGCCGGCCGGCATATGCTATAATGATGCGAAAAACGCGAGGAGGACACGCCGTGCCGCAGCCTGGCAAGATCGTGCTTTATGCCGAAATCCTGTTCCTGAGTGGTCTGATCCTGATCAGCCTGTCCATCGCCCTGATGGTCAAGGCGGACCTGGGCATCTCGGTCGCCTCTTCCGTCCCGTACGTGATCAGCCTGCGTTTCCCGGCCCTCTCCTTCGGAACCTGGAGTTACCTGGTCCAGGGGGTTCTGGTCGCCACGCTGGTCCTGATCGTCCGCAAGGTCCGCCTGGCCTACCTGCTGTCGTTCGGAGTCTCGGTTGTTTTCGGTATCCTGCTGGATGTTTTCGGGCTCTGGCTGGCGCCGCTCGTCCTGTCCGGTCACATGGCGCGCGGGGTGCTGTTTGTTGCCAGCTTGTTCCTGATCTCGCTGGGCATCGCCTGCTTTGTCGCCAGCCGGCTGCCCCTTCTGCCCTATGACTTGTTCGTTAAGGAGCTCGCCGCCCACACGAGCAAGTCCTTTCGGTTGTGCAAGACGCTCTTCGATCTATCCTGCCTGACCTTTTCAGTCTTGTTCCTGCTGGTGTTTGTCCGGCGCCTTAGCGGTATCGGCATCGGCTCGCTGCTGTCTGCGCTGCTGCTCGGTTCGCTGTCCGGCTTCTGGCTGGTCCTGATCGGCCGCCATGTCACGGTGCGGCCGCTTCTGAACCTAACCCGCCGTCTTTCCGACGGGCCGACAAATCCCTGACCAGCTGGCGAAGCAGCGGTACGCAGTCGGCGACGACCTGAACATCGGCAAATTGGAAAATCGGCGCCTCCGGATCGGTGTTGATCGCCACCAGCATTCGCGCCTGGCCCAGGCCGGCGATGTGCTGGATCGCGCCGGAGATGCCGCAGGCGATTAAAAGATCCGGTGCGACCGACTGGCCGGTCTGGCCGATCTGGCAGCCGACCGGTGCCCAACCCATGTCGACCAGCGGCCGTGAAACGCCCATCTGTCCGCCCAGCAAATCCGCCAGCGACCGGACCAGCGCAAGGTTTTTCTGGGACATGATGCCGCGACCGGCCGATACGATCACCCGCGCGGCGGCGATGCCCTGTTCCGGCGGCAGGACCAGGCGCGACAGCTCCGCCAGCCGGTTGGTCAATGGCGGCGGTTCGACCGGCAGCAGACGACCGCGCCGGCTGGTGTCGCGAACCGGTTCCGGCAGGACGCCGGGGCGAACCGTCGCCATCTGGGGCCGGTGACGCTCCGTCACGATCGTGGCAAGCAAATTACCGCCAAAAGCCGGCCGCGTCTGAAGCAGCAAACCGGTTTTCGGGTCGATGTCCAGCATCGTGCAATCGGCGGTCAGCCCGGTGTGCACCCGTGCGGCCACCCGGGGTGCGACGGTCCTGCCCCAGTGGGTCGCGCCGATCAGGAAAACGGCGGGTTCATACTGCCGGACCAGGTGCGACAGCAGATCCGTGCAAGGATCCTCGGGCAGATTGTCCAGAGCCGGATCCGCGCAAGTCAGCACCTCGTCGGCGCCAGCGGCGATTAAGGCGGAGACGCCAGCTTGATCGACAGTGCCGGGCAGTATGGCTGCGACAGGGCAGATCATGCGATCGGCCAGCTGCCGGGCCCGGCCCAAAAGTTCAAAGGCGACCGGCAAAATCCGGCCCTGGTCGTGTTCGGCCAGCACCCACAGGCCGCCTGCACCCGGCAACGCCGTGTCACAGCTCATGATACAATCTCCCGGATGATGCATTCAAGCGATGCCGCCTGCTGTTCGAGCGTGCCCTCCAGCCGCCGGCTCTGCTTTTTCATCGGCGGGGTTTCGGTGCAAACGACCCGTGTCGGCGACCCTCTTTGCCCGATTCGGTCGGGGTCGGCACCCAGGTTGGCCGCCGACCAGCATTCCAGCGGACGGCTGGCGCCGCGCGCCAGGTCCGCGATCGAGGGCATACGGGTCGGACAGCTGTCCTTGGCCACAGTCAGCACCGCGGGCAGCCGGACAAGCAAAGTCTGAACGCCGCTTTCCGTATGGCGGCTGACCTGCACCTGCGAACGCGACACCTCCTTAATATCGGTGACGTCCGTGACGACGGCATAACCCAGACATTCCGCCAGTTCGGGCCCGGTTTGGGCCGTATCGCCGTCGATCGCCATCTTGCCGCATAAGACGAGGTCGGCACCGCCCAGCTTGCGCACCGCCATGGCCAGCGTGTTGGCCGTGGCCCAGGTGTCGGCGCCGGCAAACAGGCGATCGGTCAGCAAAACAGCCCGGTCGATCCCGCGGCACAGCGAGTCCCGCAGCAGTTTTTCGACAGCCGGAATGCCCATGCTCAGCGCCAGGGTCTCCCAGCCATGCTGTGAGCCCAGCCTGGCAGCCCAGGCGACGGCAAAGGTGTCGTACGGGTTGAGCACCGCGTGCCGGGCTTCGCGGACGATCGAGCGCGTCTCAGGATCCAGGTAGACCTGGTTGGTTCCAGGCACCTGCTTGACACAAACCACGATTCTCACTCGGTTTTTCTCCCTTCCGGCGGCGCGAACAAGTTGCCCCGCCCGAGCAGGAAACCGGGATCGCAGGCGTTCTTGACCCGCTTCATCTCAGACAGGCTCTGCTCGCCGAACATCAAGGCCAGGTATTCGGCTTTCAATTTGCCGATACCGTGTTCCGCGGAGACCGACCCGTCCCATGCGACGATCTGGCGCGCCCAGGAACGGTATAGGGTTTTGCCGGTTTCGTATTCCCCGGCCGTACGCGGCAGGATGTTGACGTGAACATGGTTGTCGCCGATGTGTCCCCAGATCGCGTACGGCAGCCCGCTGGCTTTTAAATCCTCGCGGTAAAGGCGCATCACAGCTGGCAGCTTGTCGTTTGGCACCGACATGTCGGTGCCCAGCTTGGTCAGCGACGGCTCCCGCTGCCGGTTGCGGTCGATCTCCAGGTTGACGCATTCCGGTGCGGCGTGGCGGAAAAAGAGCAATTGGTCGCGGTCGAAGGCGGTTCGGGCGACCCAGCTGTCTTCCGGGCTGGCGCCTGCATGCTCCATCTGGCGGCCCAGGCGGGCGACTGCCTCCAGCAGCTGGTCTTCCCGCTCCCCCTGGAGCTCGCAGTAAATGGCGGCGCCGAAAGGCCGCTGCGGCAGCTCCAGGCGGGCAAACGCCGGGTGGCCGGCCTTGTAGCGGGCCAGCAGCGCCAGCGCCTGGCGGTCAAAGTACTCCAGCGCGAGCAAGCCGGTTTCGCCGGCGGCCCGAACCTGTTCGGTGAACTGCCAGGCTTGTTCCTCTTCGCCAAAAAAGCAGGTCACACCCCAGATCTGGTCCGGCAGCGGCTGCAGGACCAGCTCGATCTGGCTGACGACGCCGAGTGTGCCGTCCGACCCGATAAACAAATCGACGGCGTCCATGTCGTCGGCAGCATAATAGCCGGCCGCCGACTTGACCTGGGGCAATGCGTAGGTCGGCAGATCGATCCGCAGCTGGCCGCCTTGTTCGGTTGTCAGGTTCAAGGTCCGGCCTGCGGCCTTTTCCCGGCCACGCTGCAGATCCAGTGTCTGGCCGTCCGCCAGGATAACGCGCAAGCCCTGGATGTGCCGTCGCACCGGCCCGTAACGGTAACTGCGCGCGCCGGAGGCGTTGCAGGCGACCATACCGCCCAGGCTTGCGGTCGCTTCGGTAGGATCCGGTGTGAAAATTTGGGTCCGGTCGCGCCGAAACTGCTCGAATATCTGCCGGGAAGGCTCATCCCAGTCCGATACGGCAAAATGCCGGTCTTCGATCTGCTTGCGCAAGCGGGACAAAATAACGCCGGACTCCGCGCAAAGCACATAGCGGCCGTCTGCATTTTGTTTCATGCCGCGCACCCGGTTCAGGCGCGTCAGGCTGAGCACGACTCCGCCCGCGGGTACGGCGGCAGCGGCGATACCGGTCCGGGCACCCTGGATCGTCACGGGCCGTCCCGAGCGGCGGCAGCTGGCCAGGATTTCCCGCAGCTGCTGTTCGGTCTCGGGGAAAGCGATCCATTCCGCCTGGCCGATCAGGCGCGACTCGTCGCGCAAGTAGTCGGCCTGGTCCGATGTCATGGGGCGAATCAAGTCCTGGGGCATGCGTCCTCCCTATGGCTGCCTTCTGGCTCGTCGAACAGGCTAAGCCGTCCTTCGGCGGCAAATGGAAGGGGGCGAGATGGTCCCTGTGCAATGGCCTGGCCCGTTCGGGACGCCGCCGCCCAGGCGGCCGGTGAGAGCCAGATGGTCTGAAGGCTCTTCGTGTTGCGGATGATCGCCAGGCGAACCTGGTCCAGGCGGTCCTGGCCGCACAGCTTGACGGCTGCCTGGAAAACCTGGCGGTCGTTTGCCAGCACCATGGGCATGCGCGCGCTGGCCGGTTCCGTCGAAGTCAGCGTGTTCAAGTAAGTTCCGGTAAAATCGACCTGGCGGAACAAGCGCTCGGTCATGAAATCGGCCAGCCCCATGCCGTTGGCGTTGCCTTCCGACCCTTGAGACAAGGACAGGATGCCCAACCGGGTCACGCGCGGACCGCCGGAAGCGGCCGAGGTATGGTAGCGGCCGATTATGTTGGTGTCCATGCCGGTCCCGCTGATATCCTTGCCGATTTCGCCGACCACCAGCACATCGATCTCGTCGAGCCAGATGCGCGGCATCAGGGAACGCGCCTTATCCAAAAGAAACGGTTCTTGAGCCAGGATCTGGTTTGGCTCCAGGACATGGATTTCGGCCAGCTGGCCATAGCCGTTTTCGAGCGTGGCCAACGCGAACAGGACCGGCAGCTTCTGCAGCGCCAGCGTTCCGGCGGCCTCCAGGTTTTCGGCCATCTGGCCGTATCCACGCCGGTGGGTCGCTTCGGCGCCGGCCTGTTTGCCCAGTCCGACCGCCAGCATCTTGAGCAAGCCGCTTTCGTACGGTCCGCGGAAGGAGGTGTGCGGCTTGATGCGGTTGAACAGAACGATACCGTCCGCCTGGCTGGCCAGCTTGTCGATCCGAACCGGCAAGCCGCTGCCGGTTTTTCCGATCAGCACGGTCTCCATGGATGACCGGATCGGCGCGCCAATAACCGCCTCCGTGATGCCCAGATGGCCGAGCAGCGCCGTCTGGCCGGCGGCGGTAGCCCCGCCGTGGCTGCCCATGGCGGGCACCAGGAACGGCTGGGCCCCCTTGGCGCGCAAAAAGAGGACCAGGTTGCGCAACAAAGTCGTATAACCGTCAAACCCGCGGCTGCCGCAGGTGATCGCGATGCTCAGGCCGGCTAGGTTGTGTTCGGGCAGGCTGTTCAGGCAGGCGTCCAGCTCGGTTTTTGGATCAGCCAAGGCTGTGCCAGGCAAACGCTGGCGCACCGGCAGAACCGGTGGCAGCGCGATCTTTTCGAGATAGGGGCTAAGGCTGTCGATGTTGCCCACCTCCGATGTCAGGACAATCCAATCGTTATCAGCGTAAGGAAAACCGGCGGGCTTTGCAAGGCATGCGCCCGATTCCGTCAGCCACCCTTTCGGCGGCGAAAAGATTACCAGAGCGGATGGACGGACGGGCGGATCAGCTGGTCGTAGATCTCCCGGACCTGGTTCATCTGCCCGTCGCTGAGCGGCGGCAATTCGGCGGCTGCCGCGTTGTCAATCACCTGTTCAGGCCGGCTGGCCCCGGGGATCACGCAGCTGACCGCGTCAAACATCAAGATCCAGCGCAAGGCAACCTGGGCCAACGAGACGCCGGTCGGGAAAATGGCCTTGAGCCGCGCGACGGCTTCCAGTCCGGTCGCGTAATCAACGCCGGAAAAAGTCTCGCCCTTGTCGAACGCCTGGCCGTCTCGGTTGAAGAAACGGTGATCCTTGGGGTCGAACTGGCTGGACGGGCCAAATTTCCCGGACAACAGGCCGCTGGCCAGCGGTACGCGCACGATGATCCCGACACGCCGCTTTTGGGCTTGCTCGAAAAACAGCTCGGATGGGCGCAGCCGGAACATGTTGAAGATGATCTGGACCGTTTCGACGCCAGGGTACTCGATGGCCTTCAAGGCTTCCTCGACGCGCTCCACACTGACACCGTAATGCAGGATCTTGCCCTGCCGCTTGAGGTCCTCCAGGACGGCAAACACCTCAGGCCGGTAGTAGACATCGGTTGGCGGGCAGTGCAGCTGGATCAGGTCGAGCGCCTCAAGCCCCGTGTTGGCCAGGCTGTCCTCGACAAAGCGGGTGATGTTCTCCCGGTTATAACCGTCGGCCGTGTGGGGCCTTAAGCGCCGGCCGCACTTGGTGGCCAGGAATATCTTTTCCGGCCGGCTGCGCACCAGCCGTCCGACTTGCCGCTCACTCTGGCGGTCGCTGTAGCCATCGGCCGTGTCGATGAAGTTGATGCCCAGGTCAGCGGCCTTTTCCAGGATGCTCCAAGCCCGCTGATCATCGAAGGGCTTACCCCAGCCGCCGCCCACCTGCCAGGTTCCCAGCGATATGGCGGATACATGAAGGCCTGTGCGGCCAAGCGGTCTGTACTGCATGTTGCACCTCCTTGCGCGCCTTTGGCGCTGCCTGATCTTATTTTACACCATCGCTGGCTGTCGGACTATCCGCCATCAGGCGCCCCTGCGCTGACGCCCGGCCCCGCGAGCCGGCTGCGCCCGCCGGAGACCGGCTGGACAGAAAGCTGGGTCCGGATACGTTCCTTGAGCGCCTGGACATGGGAAATGACCCCGATCAGCTTGCCGTCCTGCTGCAGACTGGCCAGCGTGTCCAGGGCCGTCTCCAGCGTCTCTTCGTCGAGCGTGCCGAAGCCTTCGTCGAGGAACAGCGAGTCGACCCGCACGTTGCGGCTGGCCAGGCGTGACAGGCCCAGGGCCAGGGCCAGGCTGACGATGAAGCTCTCGCCGCCGGACAAGTTCTTGGTCGAGCGGATCTCCCCGGCCTGGTAGTTGTCGACCACGCTCAGCTCCAGCGGCTGGTCTGGATCGCGGACCAAAAGGTAGCGGTCTGACATCTGGCTCAGCTGTCGGTTGGCCTGGGCGACCATGCGCTCAAAGGTCAGGCCCTGGACGAAATTACGGTACTTCTTGCCGTCCGCGGAACCGATCAGCTCGTGCAGGCGGTTCCAGCGCCGGCAGACCAGGTCCTGAGATGCGATCTGCTCCTGCTTGATCCGGACACGCTCCCGGGCCGCATCGTGGTCGGCCAACTGCTGCTTGATCGCCCCGATTTCTTCGTGCAGCGCCTGGTATTCCCCGTTCAACTGCGCGTACTGGGCCTCGGCAGCTTCACGAGACGCGCTCCAGAGCGCTTTTTGCTCTTCCACAGCCAGGCGCTGGCTGGTGTCTGTCCACCGGGTCTTCAGTTCCTGGCGACGCTCGTCCAGCTGCCTGGCCTGTTCGGTCAATGCCCTGCGGTCCGCGTCAGCGAGACGGCAGGCCAGGAATTCGGCTTCGTCGCTTAGCCCGGCCTGGTCAAGAGCCCGCTCGAAGTCCGCCCGGGCGTCCCGCAAAGCCGGCAGGCGCTGTTCGAGCGCGGATTCGAGGTCAGCGGCTTGGGTCTTTCGCTTGTCCAGATCCCTTTGTGCCTGAACAGCCGCCAGGCTGGCAGATCGAACGGCCCCGTCGGCAGCCTCGACAGCCCGAACCAACTGCTGCTCTTCAGAATCGGGTTGCTTTTTTCCGTACAGCTGCTGCCGCTTCATCTGCAAATCCTGCAGCACATGGCGCTGCCGATCGCTTTTCTGCGTGTTTTCGCGGAAAGATTCCAGGCGCGCGTCCAATGTGGCCTGCCTGCCGCTTTGTTCCGTCAGCTGCTGCTGGGCCGCCTGCTCCAGCTCACGGCTCTTCGTTTCGACGCCCTGCCAGGTATGCAGTCTGGCTGCCAGCTTTTCCAGCAAGGCAGGCAATCCGTCTTCGAATCGAACGTCGGACAGGGCATACGGGCGCAGCAAATCCAGCAGATCGTCGCGCGAGTGTGTCATTTGAACGGCCAGCTCCGCCGCTTCGCGTCCCAGGCGATCGCGTTCAGCCTTGGCTGTCTGACAGGCATGCTCGGCCTGCATGACCTCACGTTCGGCCGCCGCCATCGGCCCGGCCGCCGCGCGTTCCTGGCCATCCAGCCTGCGCAGCTGGTCCTCCAGGCGGGAAGCCTTGTCGATGACGTCCTGCAAGGCCTCGATCGCCTGCTGTTCTTCATCCAGAACTGGAACCTGGCCGCGGGCATAGGGGTGGTCCAGTGCGCCGCAGAGGGGGCAGGCCTCCCCGTCACGCAGACGCTTGCGCTGGTCTTCCAGGTCGGCGATGGTCTTGAGCAGCGCGAGGGTCTTAAGCCGCGCGGTCAGGTCCTGCTGGTATTCGCGCAGCAGACGCCCGTCCAGCAAGCTATTGAGGTCGCCGGCCAGCGCTTGCGTTTTCTCCTTGAGCGCTTTCGCGGCTGTCTGCAGGCTTTGCGCGGTTTGCACGGCTTCCTGTTTTTGCTTTTCGGCCATCTGCAAGGTTTGTTTCGCCGCGGCGATATCTATCTGCTGCTGCCCGGCACGCCCCTGCAGCACCTGGACGTCGGCGGCCTGGCTTCGAATGACGCCCAACTGGGCAACAAGCCCGCTGTCCGCGGCGTGCTGTTCCTGGTACCGTCGCACCTGCTGCTGGTCTATAGCAGTCTTTTCTCGTTTCGCCCCGATCGTCTTCAGATGCTCCTGATCCTGACGGATCTGGCCTTCTAGCCGGCGGCCATCGGCCTGCAGCGTCTTGAGCTGCTCTGCCGCCTGCCAAACCTGTCCATCCAGAAGACGCACTTCCTTGAGGAGCGGCTGCTCGTCCTGCAGCTGCTGCTTGGCCTGACCGGCTCGCTGCTCGGCTTGATCAAGTGCCGCCTGACTTTGCGCCAATCGTTCGGTCAGGTCAGGAATCTGCCCGAGAACCTGCCGCCTGGCCGCCGTTTCTTTTTCCTGCTGGCTGCGCAGGGCGGTATAGGACCGGTAGCTGCCTTCTGCCTCCAGCGCCTGGCCTGCCCGCTCCAGGCGTTGCCGGTCAGGCTGGAAGGCCTGTTGGCCCTTATCGTTCTCTTTTTGCTGTGCTTGCAGCTTTTGCTGCTCCTGACGGAGCGTTTCGCAGCTCTCCAGCCAGTTCAGGATCTGGCGGAATTCGTTCTGGCGCCGGCCGAGCTGCTGTTCGAGCAGCTGCTTTTGCTTCAAATCGGCCTGGAGCTGGGTGGCCGCGGCCTCGTCCAGGCAGGCGATGCCGGTCAGTTCGGCTTTAAGCGTCTGCAGCCGCTGCAGCTCGCCGCGCTGGCGCTCATGGACCTGGCGGGAAATCTCGCTGTAGATGCCGGTGCCCGTGATCTGCTCCAGCACCGGTGCGCGTTCGTCGGGAGACGCCTGCAGGAAAGCGGCGAATCCGCCCTGGGCCAGCAGGATCGAGCGCGTGAAGCGGTCAAAGTCCATGCCGGTCTTCTCTTCGATCAAAAGCGCGACTTCGCGCTTGCGGTTTTCCAGCACCTGGCCTGTGGGCACGTCGGAGATTTCGTGCGTCGCTTCGGCGAGAACGCCGTCCGGGCGCTTGTATGCCCGGTGCTGTTCCCAAAAGCAGCGGTAGGTGCCGCTCTGGGCGCTAAACGTCACTTCGGCGAAACAGGCCCCGGTCTGGCGGGACATGATCTCGTTGCCGCTCTTGGTGATCCGGCCGAGCCGAGGCGTAGCGCCGTATAAGGCCAGGCAGATGGCGTCGAGCAGAGTGGATTTGCCGGATCCGGTCGGGCCGGTGATGGCGAACAGGCCCTGGTCCAGGTAATCCGGCCGGGTGAAGTCGATCGACCATTCGCCGTAGAGCGAGTTCAAGTTCATGAAGCGCAGCTTATGGATCTTCATTTCAAGCCTCCGCCATCTTGTCGTCCTGGCGCAGATCCGCCAGGATTTCCTGGTAGGCCAGCATCAGGTCGGGCTGTTCTTCAGCCGGCACCTCGAACTGCTCCAGGCAGCGTCTGAAGACCGCCGTCTCGTCAAGCGTTTCCAGCTCTTCGTCCACGTGCATGGCCGACAGCGCCTGGTCCATCACGGACCGGTTGCGGATGCGCCGTATTTCCAGCGCCGATCCGGACACGGCCTGCTCGACTTGCTCGCGCAGCTCCAGGGCCGCCTGCTGATCCGTGCACAGGATATCCAGCCAGGCGGCGCTGGCGTCTGCTTTCAGCGCCTCGATTTTCGCCAGGATATCCTCCAGCGGACCGGCCAGGCTGACCAGTTCCTGGAAACTGGGGACAGGCAGCTCGATGACAGATGGCTTGCGGCCATCGAATGAGACCTCGATCACCTGCTTGGCCTGCCTAGCTTCCCCGAAACCCATCGGCAGCGGGGAACCCGAGTAGCGGAGGTGGTGCTGTCCCGCGACCTTTTGCGGCACATGAAGATGGCCCAGGGCCAGGTAATCGATGCAGGGCGGAAACAAGTCTGCCGCGACATGGGCCAGCGTGCCGACATAGAGGTCGCGGACACCGTCGCCTTCGGCGCAGCGGCCGCCGGCCGCGAAAAGGTGCCCCATGGCGATCAGGGGAATGTCGCCCAGGTCCGTGCGCCGCTCGTCCGCAAGGCCGCACACCGTCTCGTAATGACGACGGATGCCGGCCAAAAGGCGCAGGTTCTTGTCATCGGCCGATTCATCGGCCTGCACGGTGCGGATGTCCCGGTCGCGCAGGTAGGGCACCGCGCAGACAACCGCTTCGGCCCGCGACTCGCGGTCGCGCAGGACCAGCACCTCCTCGGTCGGATCATCCGCAGGCGCGCCGACGACATAGACGTTCAAGGCCCGCAGCAGGTCTCGCGGCGCATCCAGAAAGCTCGGCGAGTCATGGTTGCCTCCGACGATCACGATATGGCGGCAGCAGGAGCCGGCCGTTTGGTGTAGGAAATGATAATAGAGCTGCTGCGACTGGTTGCCGGGGGTGACCGTATCGAAGATGTCGCCCGCCACGAGCAGCGCGTCGGCCTGCCGTTCCCTGATCTGGTCGGCCAGCCAGTCCAGGAAAGCCGCGCTTTCCTCGTAACGGCGCCGGCCATAAAGAGTCCGGCCCAGGTGCCAGTCGGATGTATGCAGAATTTTCATATGACCTCCGCCAGAGGTGCCGCTGCGGGCTGTGGATCGTGTTCTTGTTAGAATTATAACATGAACCGTCATATGTCCGGCTCGTTTATCCGGCCGATGAGACGGTCGCGGCCTTGCGAAAAGAGCTATAATCGAGAGAAACGGAGGGATACGATGCCAGCAGCATTTTTCCTGGTCGCAGGCCAGTCGAACGCCACGATCACAGTCGGATACCCGCAGGAACAGTCGGCCGCGCCGCCGCAGGCTTTGCCGGGAACCGTCTTTTCCTGCCGCGACGGGGTCATTTTCCAGGATCTCTCCAAAGTCAGGATCGGCGGTTTCTCGCCCGCGTTCGGTGTCCAATGGCACGCGTTGACCGGCGAAACAGTGGTTTTTGTCCAGGCGGCTGCAGGGGCGACCGGGATGCACGAATGGGCACCGGGCCGCTACACGTGTTCATGCGGACACGACGATCCCTGCTACGAAGACGCCCTGAACCTGTTCCGGTCCGCCTTGGCAGCATGGTCTTCACGACGGCCGGAGGATCCGGTGGTTCGCCGCGGCTACCTCTGGAACCAGGGTGAGCACGAGGAAGTGTATGGCATCCCGGGCAACACGATCGACAGCCCAGAAGCGTATGCACACGCGTACCGCCGGATGCATATTGGGTTTCAAAATGAATTGGGGCTTGCTTTTGGCGGCCTGATCATCGTCCGGGCCGACAAGCAGGGCGACCGGGCCGAAGACTCCGCTGCCATGACCCTGGCTAGAATTGCCCAGTACCGCCTGTGCCGCGATCTCCCCGACCTTTACATGGTATCGCAGTTCCCCGAGCGTTGTGACGGCAGCTGCATGTTTCCGGCAGGCGGCATCCATTATAATCAGGTGTCGTTCAACCGCATGGGCGAGGAGGCCGCCCGGAATTTGGCCGCCGCACTGGGGCTTGTGAGGCCCGCTTAGCGGTCGGCGATCTTTTGTTCAATCAGGTCCCATGCCCATGTGGTATCCCGGTCATAATCGGCTTCACTGCCCTTCCAGTTGACTGGTTTGGGCCCCCGGTACGGTATAAAGCCGAAGCGCCGATAGAGCCCGATCGCTTTGTAGCTCCAGGTCTGGGTGGTCAGGTAGAGCCAGTCCGACGATTGTTCCCGGTGCTGTTCCAGAAGATGGCTGAGCAACGCCTTGGCCAGGCCTCGCCCCTGGTGGGATGTGGCGACCGTCACCCAGTGAATCCGTGCGTGGCGTTCACCGAAGTGGTCGCCGTACCAGAGCGAGGCTGTAGCGACGACATCGTCCGAATTCTCATCGATAACAAACAGGCACTGGCGTGACGCCAGATCCCGGTCTTTCAGGAACTCATCGCGAAAAATGGCCGCTGCCGCGTCGTGGCTGTCGACCTGTCTGCTCTCGGCTTGCAGCCGGGCCCAATCCTGCTCCAGCCCCGCGCGGTAAAGGCAGAAGCGGTAGCCTGCCGGCAGGGCAAGACGCAAAAAGACCCCGATGTCGTGTTTGGTCATCAAGACGGCGGCAAACGGAATAGTTTTGTCCAGCACATACACCTCCTTTTGCAAGTTTTGCAAACTTGCTGCTCATTTCGTCCGTTATGCTGTATTTTATGCGGGATTCGGCAGTACCGAGCCGCACAGCGACAACATTCATGGCATTTGCCCATTTAATATTGTACACGGAAGCGATATGTGGTAAAGTGAATTCCGTAACGCCTTGTTGAATCATAAGGGACGATCCGAAAATAATCGTGCACAATCTGGTTTCTGAAGGCTGTCCGCCGCAGGCCAGGCGGTGAACAGAAGGAGTGAATGTATGACAAAGCACAAAAAACTGCAAGAATGGATTAACGAAATTGCAAATCTTTGCCAGCCCGATCACGTGCATTGGTGTGATGGATCCGAGGAGGAAAATCAGAAACTGCTGCAGCTGATGGTCGACAATGGCAGCACGACACGGTTGGACGAAGAAAAGCGCCCCGGCTGCTATTTGTTCCGCAGCGACGCCTCGGACGTAGCCCGTGTTGAGAACCGGACTTACATCGCCTCGCGCAAACAGGAGGATGCCGGCCCGACCAACAACTGGATCGACCCCGTTGAGCTGAAAAAGACCATGACCGAGCTCTACAAGGGCTGCATGAAGGGCCGCACCCTTTACGTCATCCCTTTCTCGATGGGCCCTGTCGGATCCCCGATCGCCAAGATCGGCGTCGAGATCACCGACAGCCCTTACGTTGTCGTCAACATGCGCATCATGACCCGGATGGGCCAGAAGGTGCTCGATGTCCTGGGCGAAGACGGCGAATTTGTCCCCTGCCTCCACTCGGTCGGCGCCCCGTTGGCTGAAGGGCAGCAGGACGTTCCCTGGCCGTGCGCCCCGATGGATCAGAAATACATCAGCCATTTCCCCGAAGACCGCATGATCTGGTCGTACGGTTCCGGTTACGGCGGCAACGCGCTGCTGGGTAAAAAGTGCTTCGCCCTGCGCATCGCTTCGGTCCAGGCCCGCGACGAAGGATGGCTGGCCGAGCACATGCTGATTTTGCGTCTGACCAGCCCCGAGGGCGAGGTCAAGTATGTCACCGGCGCCTTCCCCAGCGCCTGCGGCAAGACCAACCTGGCCATGCTCGTTCCGACGATTCCCGGCTGGAAGGTCGAGACAATCGGTGACGATATCGCCTGGATGAAGTTCGGCAAGGACGGCCGCCTGTACGCGATCAATCCGGAAGCCGGTTTCTTCGGCGTTGCACCGGGCACATCTGACGCGTCCAACCCCAACGCGATGCGCAGCATCGACCGCAACACCATTTTCACCAACACGGCCCTGACCGATGACGGGGATGTCTGGTGGGAAGACATCGGTTACCCGGCTCCCGGGCACCTGATCGACTGGAAAGGTAACGACTGGGCGCCCGGCTCCAAGGAAAAAGCCGCACATCCCAACGCCCGCTTCACCGCCCCTGCAGCCCAGTGCCCGGCGATTGCGCCCGAGTGGGAAGACCCCAACGGTGTCCCGATTTCCGCGATTCTGGTCGGCGGCCGCCGTGCCTCTACCATTCCCCTGATTCACGAGAGCTTCGACTGGGAGCACGGTATTTTCATGGGCTCGATCATGGGCTCTGAAATCACCGCCGCTGCCATCTCGGACAAGATCGGCAAGGTTCGCCGCGACCCGTTCGCCATGCTGCCGTTCTGCGGCTACCATATGGGCGATTACCTGGCCCATTGGCTGGAAATCGGCGAAAAGACCGATGCCGACAAGCTGCCCAGGATCTTCTACGTCAACTGGTTCCGCAAGGATGAGAACGGCCGCTGGCTCTGGCCGGGCTTCGGCGAGAACAGCCGCGTCCTGAAGTGGATTTTCGAGCGCGTCGCCGGCAAGGCAGACGCCCAGAAGACCGCGATCGGCTATATGCCGACGATCGACGCCATCGACACCGAAGGGCTGGATGTCAGCAAGGAAGACATGGCCGACCTGCTTCACATCAATAAAGAAGAGTGGCTGGCCGAAGTCGCTTCCATCCACGACGGCTACAAGCTCTATGGCGACAAGCTGCCCGCCGCACTGGCCAAGCAGCTGGATGATCTCGAGCAGAGGCTTCAGGCACTCTGAGTCCAGGCCGGTCAATCGCGGCCCAAATGACCGCAACAACACAACGCAACCGCAGCGGCCCGGCATTGTCCGGGCCGCTGCCGCATCGAGAATCCGGGAGGTTACCCATGAAAAACGATAAGAACATCGTAGTCCTGCTGCCGTTTAGCGACAGCCAGAAGCAAGCCCTGGAGGCGATGGCCCCCGGCTGCCGCTTCAGCTACCCCGACCGCCAGGCGCTGACCCAGGAGCTGATCGACAAGGCCCACGTGATCCTGGGCAATGTCCCAGCCTCGCGGCTGACCGGCGCCGCCAACCTGGAATGGATGCAGCTCAATTCGGCCGGGGCCCGCGAGTATATCGTGTCCGGGCATTTCCCCAAGGGAGCCAGTCTGACCAACGCGACCGGTGCCTATGGCCTTGCGATCTCCGAGCACATGCTGGCCATGCTGCTCATGCTGCAGAAAAATCTGCATCGTTACCATGACAATCAAAAGATGGCCCTTTGGCGCTCCGAAGGCCCGGTCACCGCGATCGATGGTTCCACCACGCTCGTGATCGGCCTGGGCGATATCGGGGGGGAGTTCGCCCGGCGCATGAAGCATCTGGGCAGCTACACGATCGGAATCAAACGTCAAACCGGCCCGAAACCAGACTTTCTGGACGAGCTGCACTTGACGAGTGAGCTTGACGAACTGCTGCCCCGCGCCGATGTCGTGGCGCTGTCTTTGCCGGACACGGCGGCGACCCGCCACCTGCTCAACCGGGATCGGCTCTCTGCCATGAAAAAGACGGCCATCCTGCTCAACGTCGGCCGCGGCAACTCGATCGACACCGACGCGCTTTGCGACGCGCTGGCCAATGGCCAGCTTCTGGGCGCCGGAATGGACGTGACCGATCCGGAACCGCTGCCGCCGGAGCACCGTCTCTGGAAACTGCCCAACGTGATCATCACGCCGCATGTCTCGGGCGGCTACAGCTTGGCGGCCACCCGCGAGCGCATCCTGGCGATTGCCACGGATAATTTCGCGCGCTACCTGGACGACCGGGCGCTGGTCAACCTGGTGGACTTCGAGGC
>ENA-UOUL01000796-UOUL01000796.1-bioreactor-metagenome-genome-assembly--contig:-NODE-796-length-51264-cov-5.512650_pt1 | contig 51264 bp, 48 predicted proteins | sample MGYA00249838_ERZ747220 | MGnify/ENA primary metagenome ERZ747220 (study PRJEB28778, sample SAMN05720191) | bioreactor metagenome | isolation source: Anaerobic biogas reactor | place: USA:Washington... | reverse complement strand
TTTCCATTTCGTATCTTATTGAAGCTACAACTTCAATGTTGCCGTCTCTAATGCTGCCACTCCCCGCCCGGATTCATGATCCAGGAAGAGATGGCAATCGCGATGGACCCGCATTGCGGTGGCGGGGCATTCCGCACTCACCGAGCCCATGAGCATGCGCAGGCATGCCTTGTTCTTCTTGGCTCCCGGCACGGTACAGACAAGATGCCTTCCACTCATCAGGGTTGGGACCGTCAAGGTGACCGCGTATTGGGGAACCAGATCAAAGTTCGCAAAACATCCATCATGCACCTGTTGCATCCGACACTCGGCATCGAGGGTGACGACCTTCATCGCCACGGGATCCTTCAAGTCTGCCATCGCGGGGTCATTGAAGGCAATGTGTCCATTCTCTCCAATGCCGAGAAAGACCAGATCAATGGGAGCTTCCATCAACCGATGGGCGTATTCGATGCAAGAGGCCTCGGGATCATCGGGATCGATGATCATCTTATGAAATTTCTTCACGGGGAGCTGAGCGATTACTGTCCGTTCCAGATAATTGCTGAAGGACACAGGATTCTCTGGAGAGACCCCGATGTACTCATCCATGTGAAAGATTTCCACTCTCGACCAATCAATCTTTGTGCTGTCTCTCACATAGCCGAGCACCTCATCTTGACTGGGAGCCGATCCCATGATGATCCGAACGGTGTCTTTCTCGCTGAGAAGCGAAACAAGCAACTGCTCTCCACACAATCCCGCAGCATTTCCCATTTCCTCTCTCGATTCAGCAATAGTGGTTCGTAAAGAATACGTGGAAACTCCAGCCATTATATCTCCCCCATGCACATAAAAAATAGTTAAGAAAACGTTTACGTAATCGTTATCTTTCTCTACCCTACCACCAGTTAATTCACCTGTCAATGAAAATCTTCAATGAATTTTTAAATTTTTATGCCGTGGCCTTTCATGGGAAATCCTACAGCTTCATCAAGGCCCTGCCTTTGGCAGTCAAACGGTAACGCTGGAGCGGACTAGTTGGTTTCTCCGGCACCGTCATTTCAATAAGCCCTTCGTCCAAGAGCGGCTGGATGTTCCGTTTGAATGAGCGTGAATCTCCATGTATGCCAATGTAGGCAAATATTTCTTTGCGTGAGAGGGATCTCTCTGCCAGTAATCTCAGAACAGAAATTTGTATACTGTTTCGCTCAACTTGGTGCTTCTCTTGGTCAATAATGGCATCCAGCAGCGAGCAAAGCGTGTATTCAATGAACGGACCAGCATCGTTTGCTCCGCGAGAATCCTCAATTGCTTGGTAATACCGCGACCTATTGCGGTAGAGCACAGTGATGGAAGTACCGATATACGTGGCCCACAAACACTCCCGACAGCCTTCTAGGGTATGATCTCCCCTTCACTGGAGATGGTCACCACCGCCAGCGGGATGATCTTGCCACTTTGTGCGATGGCCCGTTTGACGGCATGGTCGAGGCCACCGCAGCAGGGAACCTCCATCCGGGCAACCGTGATGGAGCGGATCGTGTGGCCTGTGATGATCTGGGCAAGCTTCTTACTGTAGTCAGTGTTGTCGAGCTTCGGGCAACCGATGAGGGTCACCCGACCCTTCATGAAGGTCTGGTGGAAGGAGCCGTGAGCGAAGGCGGCGCAGTCGGCGGCGATGAGGAGATCAGAGTGTTCAAGGAAGGGAGCATTGGGGGCGACGAGCGTGAGCTGCACCGGCCATTGGCGCAGCTGGCTTGAAGGCGCTGTGTTGCCCCGCTCCGTGTCGTTGCCCGTCTCCCGGCTCTTGGTCTCTGTCCCAGGGCAGGAAAAGCGCGGCGTCTCCTCCCCCCTCTCATGGGTGAAGGCGGCCACATCCCGCGTCTCGAAGGTGATGGCTCCGCTCGGACAGAGGGGGAGACAGTTGCCAAGCCCGTCGCAGTAGTCCTCCCTGAGCAAGACCGCCTTGCCGTCGACCAGGGCGATGGCACCCTCCTGGCAGGCGCTCACGCAAAGGCCGCACCCGATGCACTGTTCACTGTCTATGTGTATGATCTGTCGAACCATTTCGTCTGCTCCATTGTCTGGATTTGGTCGGTATGCTACCATGCCAATCGAGGCATATATGTTGTTTTTCCAACAGGGTACAGATTTCCTATGAATATGGTACAGATTCTACAAACATCCCCGCTCTTCGCCGGCACCAAGGAAGATGAAATTGCCCAACTCCTCTGCTGCCTGGAGGGGAGGACGAGCGACTTCGCTCGCGATCGTGCCATCATCGAGGAGGGGAATCATACCGATGAGCTGGGCATCGTGCTCAAGGGACGGGTCCACATCACCCGCCACGACTTCTGGGGCAATCGCTCCTTGGTCACCGAGGTCGCCGTCGGCGGGAGCTTCGCCGAGGCCTTGGCGTGTACGACGCAGGCAAGTGAGGTCAGCGTCGTCGCCGCCGAACAGAGCACGATCCTCTTTCTCAACATCCACAAGGTCATCACCAGCTGTGCGCGTGGGTGCATCTTCCACCACACCCTCATCGAGAACATGGTACGCCTGCTCAGCCAGAGAAACTTGGATTTATTGAAGAAGATCGATCATCTTACCAAGCGTTCGACGCGGGACAAGCTGCTCTCCTACCTCAACAGCGAATCCAAGCGACAGCAGAGTCGAACCTTCACCATTCCATTTGACCGCCAGCAGCTCGCCGACTACCTCTGCGTCGAACGCAGCGCCATGTCCACTGAGCTCTCCCGGATGCAGGCAGATGGCTTGGTGGAGTATCAGAGACGGGAGTTCACCCTCCACCACGAGGAGTATTAGATGAAGCGATTGAGCATTGTCCTGTTGATTACCCTGACGGTCCTCACCTCTTGCACCACCGAAAAACGCCCCCAAGCCCTCCCCTTCACCCTCGACGAACAGAGATGCGCGATGGTGGCGACCCTCTCGGTGGGAAGCGAGGAGTTGGCTCAAAGCGGCTATCGAAGCGGGGATTGGGTGCGCCTTGAGATCGAGGGCATCACACTCCGCGCCCTCATCGCCGACGCTCCCCACCGCCTCTACCCGACCGTGGTGGCGAGAGAGCATACATCGATCCTCTATCTGCCGACGGCCATCGAGAGCGGGGCAGAAGGCGTATTGCGTCTCTCCCCCTCCGATGAGCGGCAGGGCGGCTCGGCGGTGAGCCTATCGGGAAGCTTTGTCTTCACCTTCTAAGAGCTGCGGGTCATCCACGAGATCGAAGATATCGAGCGCCGCCTCCAACAGGAAGGCGATCGCGTCCTCACCAGAGAGGCTCCCGGTATAAGGGCCCAGCCCTTCACGCTGCTCGCCGGCGTACAGGTAGCCGTACACGGGGGCGAAGCTTCCCTTCGTCTGATACTCCTCCTGCAGCTGTCGAAGCGGACAGCCGAAGTGCAGGGCAAGGGCACGCAGGTCCTCCATCTCCAGCGAGACGACGAGGATCGTCTCCCTGCCGCGCTTGACCACCAGGGAGAAGGGAATCGCCACGAGGCTCTCAGGAGAGCGGGTAGGAGGATTCTTATAGAGGATCCCCACAAGCGATCCGATTTGCCACCGTTGCAGCGCTCGACTCGACTCATCGGGCAGGGAGTGCCAGATCAGGGTATCAACGCATTCTTGGGTATCGGGGTTGAGGAACATATCACTCTCCATAGATCAAATCGTTGGATGGGCGCTCAGATGCGCTCAAGGAGATTCTCCAAAGTCAGCGTCCCGAGGGAGGCGATGCCCTTCTCTTCCACCTCACGGGCAACCGCCTCTCCGGCGGTGTCGCGTTCAACCTCATCCATGGTCTGAAACCCGTAGAGGGCGGTGACCAGATCCTGGAGCTTGAGGTTTTCCAGCGGTTTGTTGGGGATGAAGGCGGTGTAGCTGTTGTTGGTCGCCGTGATGAACCCCAGCTGGGTGAGGAGCTGCAGGAACGCCTGCAAGCGATTGTAGGGGATTGCCAGGCGGTCGAGCATCTCCCTGGTCGTCGTGGCGCCCTTCCCCTCCTTGAAGTTGCTGCCGATGAGCATCATGATGTTGGTCCCTTCGCTGAGCTGCAGCGCCGGGCTCTGCGGCAGGCCGACGATGGCCGACCCATCGGGGCGGAATTGGAAGACGTAGGCCAGCTCGACACTGAATAAGATCGTCGCCCAGAAGACGTAACAGAGGAAGAGAAAGAGAAAGACTGCGGCGAATGAGCCATAGATGACCGAGTAGTTGGTCGCCTTCCGGGTCAAGAGCGAGGTGAGCTTGCTGAAGACAGTGATGATCACCATGCCGCTGAGACTCCCCAGGAGAGCCGCATTGAAGCGGACCTTGGTGTTGGGGACGAAGTAGATCAAGAGGAAGAGGATCAAGATGATGATCAGGGTAGGACCGAAGGTCCAGATGACTGTCAACCCTCGCCCGATGGGGATATCGAGGATCTTGAAGTACCAGGATGAGAGTGAAGACTCCATGCTGACGTAGGCGGCCAAGAGGAGGCTGGAGACGATCAGAAAGGTGATGAACCCGGCAAAGCGCTTGATGGGGTTGTAGTTTCTGCTGGAGCGATAGATCCTGTTGATGATCGACCACGCCTTGTTGACCATGAGGACCATCGTCACCAGAAAGGAGACGAGGCCCACCACCCCGAGGCTGGTTGCATTGCGGGTGTAGCGACCGATCATCGCCATCAGCTCGCCACCGGCCTCCGCTCCAGCGAGTTCGCTGAACCACACGTTGAGCACCTGGAGCAGTGGCTCCAGGACTCCCAAGGCATTGAAAAAGGTGAAGAGGAAGGTCAGGGCGGGGACGATGGCCAAGAGCGTGGAGTAGACCAGACCCGCTGCGGAGTTGAGGATATTGTCCCGCGTCGACTGGCGGACGACCGTCAAGAGGAACTGATGGGCGTGCTTGATGTTTGAAGCGATGGAAGCGAGATACCGCCTCACTAAATTCTCGCTACGATCCATGTTTCAAGATACTCCATCGTGTCGTTGCGGTCGGTCTCGTTGAGCAACTCATGGCGAGCCCCATCGACAAGGGTGTAGGAGAGGTCCTCAAGGTTGCACCCCTGATAGAGTGCATGGACCTTGCGCACGCCCTTTCCAAACTTGCCTACCGGATCATCGCTGCCACTGATGATCAACATCGGCAGGTCGGCGGGAAGGTTCTGTGCGAGGTGACGGTCATTTGCCATCTCAACGCCATCGATCAGATCGCAGAAGAAGCCGGAGGTGCAGACAAAGCCGCAGAGCGGGTCGTCGATGTACTCCTTGACTTTCGCCGCATCACGGCTGAGCCAATCGAAGGGGGTCTTGGCATCGGCGATCTTCTTGCTGAAGGAGCCGAAGCTCAGCTTGTCCATGCGCGTGTCCGTGTGGGTCGAACCGTACTTCTTTACGTTGCCCGCGGCGATCCTCTTGCCGATCTTGCCCAAGAGGCCCTGGCTCGCGCCACTTCCCATGATGATGGCCCCATCGACGAGGTCGGGGTTCTGGGCGATCAAGGTGCGGGTCAAAAAGGAGCCCATCGAGTGGCCCATGATGAAGAGCGGCTTTTGTGGATATTCGCCGGCGATCACGTTGGCAAGCTCAAGGGCGTCGTTGACGACCCGTTGCCATCCGTCCGTCTCAGCGAACCATCCCATCGGCGCGTTGTTCTTCAAGGCGGTTTGCCCATGACCGCGGTGATCGGGTGCGTACACGGCGATCCCCCTGGTGTTCAGGCTTTTCGCAAACTCATCGTAGCGGGCCGAATGCTCGGCCATGCCGTGGAGGATCAGCAGGACTGCATCGATTGATCCATCCTCAGGAAGCCAGATACGATAGACCACCTCAGCTGAGTCACTACACGTCAACGTTCCCATCGTTGCCATACGCACCTCCTCCACCTTGTCTTTTATTATATAATTCCCGTATCATAGTAGCAATTAAATGCGCAATCCTCAAGGAGGATTTCTATTTATTGTGAAGTATAAGAAGGAGTGTCCCGTGTTGGACGGCACCGTACTCATCACCGCAGACCTCCATGGGTCGATCGACGCCCTTCACAGGGTGTTCGAACGGGTAAGAACCGATGGGGCACGCCACCTCATCATTGCCGGTGACCTCTGCCCCACCGATGACCCCGCCTTCAAGATCCTCCTCTCCCAAGCCCCGTCACTGACGCTGGTACGCGGGAATTGCGACTCGACCTACGCCTTCTCTCGTTCCCGAATCCCCTACCCCCCACGCCTCGTCCAGCTCTCCTGGCAGGGGCGTACGCTCCTGGTGAACCACGGAGACTTCTTCTTCGAGCCCTCCCACTACGCCCTGAAGAGCGGGGACATCATCATCAGCGGACATACCCATGTACCACTCTTGGAGATCGATGCATCAGGAATCATCTCCATCAATGGAGGATCGCCGGCCCATGGCCGCTCCCGCTGGGGGAAGACCTACGCACTCTTGAAAGAAGATGAGGCATCCATTCACCGAGTCTCTGATGGATCGCGTTGCTTCTCCCTCACCCTGACCGATCGATAGGCATCCAGGAGGCGCGCAAGCGGGACAACCTGAGCCTTGGGGTAGTTGCTCGTACCGTCGATGAGCATGCGCTCAGGCAAGCTGGCGGTCCTCCCCCCATGCAACTCTTCATTGATGGCCGCCTCAAGATCGAGGCTGGCCCTCCCATACTCAACGACATCGGCGATTGAGATGGTACGAGCCTCACCGAGGCTGGCCGCGGCGGCCAACAGGAGGAAGCACCGGCGCTTTGCAAAGAGGCGGGGACTTTTAGAGAAGTCGATCAGGGCATTGTGGTGGCACCCGACGCACGCGGCGGAGGCTCTGATCACCTGGGCGAAGCGGGCCTCCTTGGCCAGCCTTCGCTCATTGCCCCTCCGGTACCGATTGCCACCCAGCAGCTCACTATACACGATCGTATCATCGCCCATGGCGGTGAGCAGCGCGGTGGCCGGCAGGGCCCTCAGGTCGAAGGGCGCGATGGGGCTCTTTGCCACCAGGTAGGCGTGCTGCGCCCCCCCGTGCCGCCGAACCAGCTCATCGAGTGGGTATGCCAACTCCATCCCCCCGCTCCCCCGTCGGTAGGCGATGCTGTCCAGCATCTGTTCATAGAGCGGTACCTCCGGGTGCCGAAGGTCGGGCAGGAAGGAGAGCAACCCCTCCGCCCGACTCTCCCGCGCCCAACAGAGGAGCGCGGAGATGGCCACGGGGTCCAAGCCGTTGTCCAGACAGCGGCGCGCAAGCCGGGCGATGGAGCCCACCTCGAAGAGGCCGAGGTTGGGGCCGAGGGCAAGGGCATGGGAGAGGGTGATGTGCGCCGGCAGCTGGTCGATCTTGTCGGTGAGGGCCCAGAGCCTGCCGTCTCGGCGCAGCGACCACCCCTCGATGGCGGCCCATCCATGGGTGTTGGCCCATTTGACCAGCGCCAAGTCGCCGTGGCGGGCGATCATGGCGGCGGTCTTGGAGTGCCCAATTCGCCGTTCGGCGCGCTTGTTGTAGAGCGACTGCCGTTTGACATCGCCGCTCTCCCTCCTCGCACCCTCACCATTGAACGCGATGTACTTGACGTTCTTGCGTCCAAGCACCATGCCAATGCCGCCAGGGCCGATGTTTTCCCCATCGGCGTAGAGTGACGCATAGGGACTGTACTGCTCCCCTGCCGGTCCGGTGACGACGATGTGCTCGCTCTGGACGGAGCGGGCGACGGCTATCGTCCCTCGGTTGTGATACTCCTCCGCCGAGGTGAAGGTCGCCCCCCTCTCATCGATGAGCACTCCCCCGAGACGCCGCATCCGTCCGATGAGGACCACGGCGAGGTAGCCACAGGCGAGGATGCCCGAGCCAAGGGTCGAGGAGCCCACGCTGCAGCTGATGGAGGCGGTGGTGGGATTGCGCGTCACCACCACATAGGAGGGGGGAGTCTTCACATCCAGCTCGGCGGCCGGAGAAGCGGCAAACACCATCGGATTGCCCGCCTCATAGGATGCACTGTCCAGCCCGTTCCCATCGCGATGGTGCTGCCAGAGATGAAGGGCCAGGAAGCGTCCGCCTGCAAAGCGGCGCATCTGCACTTCGGTGAGCATGATCTGCTCGCTGAGCTCGTTCTCAAGGTCGACGACCAAGATAATGCGGCGCGGTGATTCGTCCATACCACAAAGGTACCTAGCCTCGGTGGTGCTGTCAATCGTCACCGTCAACCCTTGTTGTCTCTCCCCGGTGTGAGTATCATTGATTCTATGAAAGAGATTGCAGTAACCATCAACGACAAAACCTTGACGATGGCTTTCGGCGCCACGGTCGAGGATGTGATGCGCAAGGCAGGCATCGTCGAATTCGACCAGAAGATCCCCTATGAGGAGAATCCGTACGTGGGGGCACTGGTGAACTGGGAGTTCCACTCCTGCAGCCGCTCCCTGGTCGCCGACTGCACCCTCGCCCCGGTGCGCCTCTTCAGCGACATGGGGGTCAGGATGTACCGCCACTCGATCTGCTACCTGCTCTGTGCGGCCGTCTCGATGCTCTACCCATCACGCCGCTTGATCATCGGCCACGCCTTGGGCGATGGCTATTACTTCCGCTTCGACGACGAGCTGACCCTCAACAAGGAGGACATCGTCTCCATCGAACAGACGATGAGGGCCATGGTGGAGGGCGACCACCCCATCGAGGAGGTGGTCTTGCCGTACGATGCGGCCCTCACGTACTTCTCTGAGAACCACTTCGACCAGACCGTTGCGCTCCTCGAGACGCGCAACGACCCGAAGATCGTCGTCTATCGTCTCTTGGGGTATCTGGACATCTCCTATGAGCCGTTGCTCAGCCGCAGCGGCCTGATGAAAGTCTGGGAGCTGAAGCCGTATCAGGAGCAAGGGATGCTGCTGCGATACCCCCGCTCGCACGAGGTGAACAAAGTCCAACCCTTCGTCGACAACCCGCTCCTCTTCTCCGTCTTCAAGGAGTACAAGGCATGGGGCAGCATCCTCGGTGTCCAGGCGTTGGGCCAGCTCAACCAGATGGGGAACCAGAACACCGTCGAATCCTTCATCCGTCTCGCCGAGGCGTTGCAGACGAAGAAGATCGCCTCGATCGCCGACCAGGTCAGCCTCCACTCCTCGGTCAAGGCGATCCTTGTCGCCGGTCCCTCCTCCTCGGGCAAGACGACGTTCGCCCACAAGCTCTCCACCCAATTGCAGGTGTTGGGCAAGAAGACCATCATGATCGGATTGGACAACTACTACCTCCACCCCGACAAAGCCCCCAAGGACGAGTTCGGCAAACCTGACCTGGAGTCGCTGGACGCCCTCGATGTCCAACTCTTCCAACGCGACCTCAACGACCTCTTCGACGGCAAGGAGGTGATCATCCCCGCCTATGATTTCAAGACACGCGTCCGCTCCTACCATTCCGAGCCGGTCAAGATCGACAAGCGCACCATCTTGATCATCGAAGGCATCCACGGGATGAATCCCGACCTCACCGCCTCCCTGGATCGAGATCTGATCTTCCGCATCTACATCTCGGCCCTCACGCAGCTGAACCTCGATGACCACAACCGCATCAGCACCACCGACAACCGGATCATCCGACGCATGGTGCGCGACTTCAGGACCCGGGGGGCAAGCGCTGAGATGACGCTGAACATGTGGCCTTCGGTACACCGCGGCGAGGATCGCTACATCTTCCCCTTCCAGAACAACGCCGACGCGATGATCAACAGCGCCCTGGACTACGAGCTGGGGGTCCTCACCACCTACGCCCAACCACTCCTCAAGATGGTCAAGCCCGGATCAGGGCCGGCCTATGAGACGGCCCGCCGGCTCCTGCGGTTCCTCGAGCACGTCAACCCGATTCCCGACACCTTGGTGCCCGCCGACTCACTGCTGCGTGAGTTCATCGGGGGCAGTGAGTTCTCTGTCATCTGAACACGGAGACCTTCATTCTACGCCACGGAACGCGAGGAGATGCCGTCAAGACCGTTGGAACCACTCCCCCATGAGACAACCAGAGCATACGCATGATCGTACGGTTGAACCATTTCAGAGAACCCGAACACAAAAATTTGTCAGGCAGAACATGCTCATCTCCTGATACCAGGGCGGCCAATTGGCCGCCCTGTCTGTGTGTTCTTCTGTGATCGAAGCCGATGGTGTACGATCAGACGTTGTACAAGTGTTGCAACTGGTCGAAGAGCAGCGCCATCTGCGGCTTGCATTTGCCACAGACCGTCCCGTATCCGGTGATCTCGGCCAGCTCCTCGAGCGTCGTGGCCTCCTTGCTCTTGACCAACTCCTCGACGCGGATGTCGGTGACCTGCTTGCATTCGCAGATGACCTTGGCCACCTGGTTCTGCCAGGGGTTCTCCCTGCCGGCTTTCTTCAAATAGTCGTCGATGGCTGCCCTAAGAGCCTTATCCCCAAGCACCGAACAGTGGAACTTATGCTCAGGGAGCCCCCCGAGCGCCTCGGTGATCTGCTCCGGGGAGAGGAAGTACGCCTCCTCAAGCGGCAGACCGATGGCGAGGGTACTCATCATCGAGGTGCTGGCGATCGCCGAAGCACAGCCGTAGGTGAGCCAGCGCAGATCCTCGATCTTATCATCCTTCACCTTGATGAGGACCTGCATCTGGTCCCCACAGGCCAAGGAGCCGACCTCTCCGACGCCGTCGGCCTCGAAGTGCTCTTCTTCATTCCAGGTATTCCTGGGGTTCATGAAATGGTCCTTGACCACCGGACTGTATACCCATTGGGCCATAAAATTGTTCATCGTATCGACATCTCCCTCAACCGCTTGATGATCGGCGGCAGCTTCTCCAGCACATAGCGGACCTCGTCCTCCGTATTGTACCGACCGAAGCTGAAACGAATGGAGCCGTGTGCCAGCTCTATATCCACCCCACTGGCCAGCAGTACGTAGCTGGGCTCGAGCGAGCCGCTCGCACAGGCGCTGCCAGTGGAGACCATGATGCCCTCCAGATCGAGGTAGAGGAGGATCGACTCCCCTTCGGCTCGGGGGAAGGAGACGTCCAGGGTCCCCGGCAAGCAGTGTTCCTGGTTCCCGTTGACCACGACGTTCGGGATGCGCTCCTCAATGCCCACCCTCAGCATCTCGCGCAGCGCCCACAGCCGTTTGTTCTCATCCGGCAGCTCACGCTGTGCGATGCGGGCGGCGGTTCCCAAGCCGATGATCGCCGTATTGTTGTAGGTACCGGCACGCCGGCCGTCCTCCTGATGACCTCCATGGACGAAGGGGGAGAAGGGAACTCCCTTCCTCAGCGCCAAAACCCCGATGCCTTTGGGCCCGTAGAACTTATGGGCCGAGAGGCTGAGGTAGTCGACGTCCAGCTCCTTCATGGAGACCTCGATCTTGCCGATCGCCTGGGTGGCGTCACTGTGGACGTAGGCACCGTGACGGTGGGCGAGAGCGGCGATCTCCTTCACCGGCTGGATGGTACCGATCTCGTTGTTGCCGAGCATCACCGACACCAGGGCCACATCGTCACCAAGCAACGCTTCCATCTGGGAGAGCACCACCCGTCCGGTGTTGTCCACCGGGCAGAGGTCGACGGCATACCCGATCTCCTTGAGATGTGTGACCGTCTCGATGATCGAGGGGTGCTCGATCGTCGTGGTGATGATCCGTTTTCGCTTCGCCCCCAGGTCGATCCGCTCCCGGAAGAGGTTGAAGACGGTATTGTTCGCCTCGCTTGCCCCGCTGGTGAAGACGATCGCTCCATCCTGGGCATCGATGAGATCGCGCACCGCTTGTCGGCTCTCCTCGATGGCCACTGCGGCCTCTCGTCCCATGGCGTGCATGCTCGATGCATTGCCGTAGAGCGAGGCGGCCTCGTTCATCGCGGCAAGGACATCCTCATGCACCGCTGTGGTCGCATTATTATCCAAATATATAGTAGGTTGTTCCATTGGTTTTCCTCATACACAAACATAGTGAGCACAGGGGACAGCGTCAATCGACTATGCTGCCTTCTCAGAACACGTTGTATATGGGGTCGTCCGATTCCTCACTTTCCTTGGTCTTGCTGTGGATGTAGCGCACCCGGCGCTTCTTCGCGAAGCGCAGCCCCTTCTGTTGCGCCCACTCTACGTAGGCACAGCTTGGGGCGAGGTAGGAGGCGAACATCGCCCGGAATCGGGTCATTTTCTTACATCGAAGAGAGCGGACGAACCGCTGTGCGTAGATCTTGCACTGCTTGGTCTTCGGATCGAAGAACTCGCACCAGCTGTCGAGGTCGATGACCAGTTGGCCGCTGTAGAGCACCTTCTCGTGGCAGCAGAGTCCACAGCGATGGCACTTGTTCTCCCAACAGGCACTACTCACGGCTCATCGCCTCCAGACGCTGTTGGATCGCCTCTTGGACCGGCGGCAGGATGGCGAGGGCGGTCACGCTGGTGTAGCCGGCCTGCAACAGTTGGAAGTCGCTCTGTGCGGTGTCGCACCGCTGACTCGGGGCAACACCACCACGCAGAGCCAGGACCGCAGAGCGTTCGTCAGCGCCGCCCATTTCGCGTCGCTCGACGCTATCGTGGTAATCCAGATAGGCGGGGAAGCCGCTCCGCCACTCCCCGTTGCCCTCCCCAGGGACGTTGATGTTGATGACACAGTCGGGCGAGGCCAACGCAGAGAACTGATCGAGGTGCTCGACGACGAAGGCCGCAGTACGGGCAAAGGGGAAGTTCCGCTCTTTGTCACGGCTGCAGCTGACGGCGATGGCCTTCAAGCCGGTGAGCGCCGCCTCACGCGCCGCCGCGACGGTGCCGGAGTAGAGGATGTCGGTGGAGATGTTGAAGCCGTGGTTGATGCCGCTGATGACCAAGTCGGGGTGGTGGTCGAAGACCTTCGCCCTGGTGGCATAGAGGATGCAGTCGACCGGGGTACCGCTGCAGTGATAGCGCATCGTCCCGAACTCGGTGATGGTGACTTCCTGGTGGAGCGTCATGGCATGACTCGACGCGCTGCGCTCAACCGACGGGGCACACACCCAGACCTCGTGGCCAGCAGCCACCAAGGCATCAGAGAGGACCGTCAGCCCTTCACTGGTGTATCCATCATCGTTGGTCAAGAGAATTTTCATCAGTGCCTATCAGTCAACACGATCTTGGCAGCTTCATTTCCGCTCAGGACATACCAGCGAGGATGGAAGCCAAAGATGTGCTCATACTCCTCCAGTCGTCCAATATAGCTTGAAAGCATCTCCTTGCTCAAGAGGACCATGATGTTGCCGGCAAAGCCATTGGAGACCTGTGCAGCCCCCAACACCCCGCCCATCTCACCGGCTCGTTTTGTGAGCCAATCGACCTCGGGGCAGGTCACCTCAAGGCGATCGCGCAAGCCCGCCTGGACGCGGTTGAGCACCTTGCCGAAGAGCGGTGCATCCTTGATGGTGAGGAGGCCCGCCGCATCGTTGGCAAGCCGGCTCTCAGAGAGTACATACTCGCAGATATGCCGTTCATCTTCACCAAGCGGGATGACACGCTCGCTGATGTCGCTTTCGGGGAAGTCACGGATGAAGCCGCCCACCTTGTGCTTGCGGAGCTCGTCGAAGGCGTGGTCGATCGCCTTCCGTTTGTACTGGATCTCCTCGCGCATCGCATTCGGGCTGATCTTGCTGTCGACGATGATGGCGATGTACTGGCCGTTCTCATCCCCGAAGGGGAACGGGATCTCCTTGTAGGTGACGTGCTGCAGGTCGAAGAAGAGCGCAGAGCCCTCTTGTGCGTTGATCATCGTCAGCATGTCGCTGATCTTGCACCGCTCGTTGTTGAAGATGGTGTTGGCTTGGTAGGTGATCCGGATCTGGCTGGTGAGGCTGAGCTCTTGGCCAAAGAGGGCGTCGATCGCCAACGTGGTGGCCAGGGCACTGGCCGTGCTGATCATCTGGTTGTCGGCGTAGAGCAGGCTCCCCTCGAGCGTGATGTCCATGCCGACGAGGGCGGTGGCCTCGTTGACCATCACCGAGATGACCCCTTTGGGGAAGTTTCCCCAGCGGTCCTCCTTACGGAACTTCACGTTGGAGAGGCTGAAGCGTTTCCGGTCATTGAGCGTAGCATTGTAGAGACGGACCATCTGATCATCGCGCAACGATATGGCGACCGAAAGGGTCGCCTTGTCGGGGATCACGATCGACCAGCCACGGCACGCATCGGCATAGCTCCCCAAGAGTGTACAAATCCCGGGTACTGTGACAATCACTGATGGCGGCTGTCCGTACTCTTTTATATGCTGCTTGACAATTTTATCCATGCACTAACCTAACGTAGGTCAATTTTAGGATACTTGGCCTGAGATTGCAACAAAAAATCAAAAATTGTCATGTTGCCGGCCCTCTTTTTATCACGATTTCCATCCATATCACTGTCAGAGGTCAGTATCATGAACCATGGTTGAGACAAGATGCGCCCCACAGCTTTGGCGGACAACAAGCGATGGTTGGATCTTGATTTGCTCTCCCCGCACGGTCCGTTTTGAGGAGAGCAGCTCCATCAAATGCTGGCAGGCGACAGCGGCGAGCTCCTCCCTCGGCTGATGCACGGTGGTCAAATGCGGCTGGAAATATGCACTCAATTCCACATCATCATAGCCTACCACCGCAATGTCTTCGGGGATGCGTCTCCCCCTCGCCTTCAGCGCCTCCATGACTCCGAGAGCCATGATGTCGGTATGCACGAACACCGCGGTCACTGAATCGAAGAGCGCCTCATGATCCATAACCAGGTCGTACCCCGATTGGAATGTCCGATCTCCATTGAGCATCAATGCAGGGTCGTATGCAATGCCATATCGCTCAAGGGCGGCCCGGTACCCGCACCTCCGTTGTTCATACTCTTCTTCACCCTCTGCAGAGACGCAGAGAATCCGCCGGTGTCCGAGCTTGATCAGATGCTCGCATCCCAGGTACCCCCCTGCGACGTGATCGGCATACACTTGGTCTATCCCCTCAGTCGCTTTCGAACTCTGGTAGAAATGGAGGAGCACACACGGGATGTTCGTCTTCTTCAAGAATTCAAGCGTGCGCTCATCGGTATGCGATTGCACGATGATCAAGGCGTCTACCTTCTTGCGCATGACCAAGCGTTTGATGGAATCGACACCCGTCTTTCGGTTTTCCTTGAAGGCGACGATGAGATCGAGGTCCCACTGTTCAAGGATTTTTCTCAATTGGGTCAGCAACGAACCGAGATAGAGGCTGACATCATGGTCGAGGTAGTCATCGGGATAGATGACCCCAATGGTGTTGGTCCTGTTGGTGCTCAGTCCCCGTGCATTCGCGTTGAGCTCGAACCCGAGCTCCTCGGCAATCCGCAATACCCTCCCCCTCGTCTCATCGGAGATGAGTGGGCTGTTGTTCAGACTTCGGGAGACCGTCGACTGTGAGACGCCTGCCAAGCGAGCGATGTCCTTCGTCGTGAGAGCCATTCGATACCTCCGCACCTGTATGGAGCAAATGTAGGTGCTTTTCATTGGCGCTGTCAACATGAGGCAATACGGCAGAACTACATCCATATTCCTTTACAGAGTGAAAAAACGACCATATAATTCCATATGTGCAAGCGTATGCATAACTCCCAAGAGAATCCCCTGGAGGACATAATGAAACGAGCGTTGAACCGAATCACCATGCCGAAACCCGGTTTGGAGGAGTTCCTGAAGAGAGCCAAAGCGATGCACTTCGATGCGGTGGAAGTACGTAACGACCTGGGCGACGGGCGTATCCTTGATGGCCTCGACCCCTCGTTGGTACGTCGATTATGTGCCCACCTTGACCTCGGCATCATCACGATCAACGCCCTGCAACGTTTCAATGACAGGGCTGGAACAATACCGGCACGGATCACGGAGCTCAGGACTCTGGTCGACCTGGCCTCACGCGCAGGTATCGAGGCAGTGGTCCTCTGCCCGGTCAACGATCGCGATGAGGCACGCTCATGTGAGCAACGCATGGAGGACACCGTCAGGGCCCTCGATGCGTATGCCCCCATCTTCACCGACGCCGGGGTCAAGGGCTACATCGAGCCGCTTGGCTTCAGCTTCTGCAGCCTCCGGTATAAGCGTGATGCGGCAACCGCGATCGAAGCATCTGTCGACAGCACCCCGTTTGCTCTGCTCCACGACACCTTCCACCACTACCTTGCCCAAGAGGAGGAGTTCTTCCCTGAACTGACGGCCTTGGTGCATATCTCTGGGGTGACGGTTGAAAAACCACGGTCGGCGATCACCGATGATGATCGAATCCTGGTGACTGCCTCAGATATCATGGGAAACAAAAAACAACTTGAGGCGCTCTCTGCAGCTGGGTGGAGGGGATGGAGGTCGTATGAGTGCTTCTCCAGCGATGTGGCTCACCTGGAATCTGAGGACCTGGCCACGCAGATTGCGCAGAGCTGGCAGGCTTTGGAGGGGTGAGCGCCCTCTTTTGAGTGCATGGCCCATCGTAAAGAAACCGGCATGACCGATCGGTGGCCATGCCGTTTTTTGGAAGCAACGCCCGATGAACGCATGGACATCGGGCACTCTGCCTTACTTCTCTTTGCCGTACCGCTTATTGAAGCGTTCGATTCGTCCTGCCGTGTCCACCATCTTCTGGGTTCCGGTGAAGAAGGGGTGGCAGGCGGAGCAAATCTCCACCTCCATGCTCTTGGCGGTCGTCTTGGTCTTGAATACGTTGCCACAAGAGCAGCGAACTTCAGTCAACTCGTAGCGGGGATGAATTCCATCTTTCATCGTCTTGGTCCTCCGGGAATATCATGATCTACTGGCTGTATACAGTAGTCTTGGATTCTCTCTCGTCGCCCTTGCCCTAATACCCACTGGAATTGGTTGGGACCCCAGTGTTGATCGAGCGCAAGAACGCCTCATTATCCTTTGTCTTGCGAATCTTGTCAATGAGGAACGGAGTCATCTCCTGCTCGTCCATATCATTGACCGCATTGCGTGTAAGCCAGATGCGGGCGGCCTCATCGGGAGGCAGCAAGAGGTCCTCGCGACGGGTGCCGCTCTTCTTGATGTTGATGGCCGGGAAGAGGCGTTTGTCGGCGAGGCGGCGGTCGAGGATGATCTCGTTGTTGCCGGTCCCCTTGAACTCCTCGAAGATCACCTCATCCATCCTCGACCCGGTCTCGATGAGGCCGGTCGCGACGATGGTGAGGCTTCCGCCGTGCTCAATGTTCCGCGCCGCTCCAAAGAAGCGCTTCGGCTTGTGCAGGGCGTTGGAGTCCACGCCACCGCTGAGGATCTTGCCACTGGCCGGGACGGTCTGGTTGTATGCCCGGGCAAGACGGGTGATCGAGTCAAGCAGGATGACCACGTCACGCTTATGCTCCACCAGGCGCTTGGCCTTCTCGATGACCATCTCGGCGACCTGGACGTGGCGGCTCGCCTGCTCATCGAAGGTCGAGGCTATGACCTCTCCCTTGACGTGGCGACGCATGTCGGTCACCTCTTCCGGCCGCTCATCGACGAGGAGGACCATCAGGACCACCTCGGGGTGGTTCTCTGAGATCGAGTTGGCGATCTTCTGGAGCAGCACCGTCTTACCGGTGCGCGGTGGGGCGACGATCAAGGAGCGCTGACCCTTTCCGATGGGACAGAACATGTCGATGATCCGCGTCGAGATATCCTCATCGGTCGTCTCCAAACGGAGACGCTCGTCGGGAAAGAGCGGGGTCAAGCTATCGAAGGGGACGCGCATCTTCGCCTGGATCGGCTCGTCATCATTCACCTTGAGGATCTTGAGGATGGCGAAGAACCGCTCGTTCTCCTTGGGGGTGCGTACCTGGCCATAGACGACGTCACCGGTCTTCAGGTAGAGACTCTTGATCTGGGCCGGGGAGACGTAGACGTCCTCGAGGCCGCTGAGGTAGCTGTTGGATGGCGAGCGCAGGAAGCCAAAGCCGTCGGGCAGGATCTCCAGCGTGCCGGTACCGACGATCACCCCTCCGGTGGCGGAGTGCATTCGCAGGATCTCGGCGACGATCTCCTGCTTGCGCAGATCGAGGATCTCCAAGCTGTCCATCCCCCGCTCGACGCCGCTCTTGCGCAGCTCGTCGATGGAGAGGGTGGTATAGTCCTCGAGCTTGAGGACCGGGGCATCGGGGTGGGTCTCGATGTCGAGGTCACTCGACGGTTCATCTATCTGGCTCTGTCTCGGGGGACGATTGGAGCCGAAGCTCTGGCTCTTCTGGTGGCTCCCTCCCTTCCCCCCTCGCGGTTGATTGCGCTGATTTCGGTTGGGGTACTGTTGTTGGCCTTTACGGCTCTGTTGGCTCTTTTGCTCAGTGGCCGGCCGGGGTTGCTTCTCACCAGCAGGCTCTACGTTCGGCTCTGCTTTCGGTTCTGCTTTCGGCGGGCTCTTCGGCGCCGGTTCGGCCGCCTTGGGCTCCTCTGGGGTGAGGTCGAGCTGCACTTGGTCATCGCTCACCTTCTTGGGAGGCCTGCCCCGCTTTTTTTTCACCTCGGCGGGAGGAGTCTCCTCCACCGCTGGTGGGGCCTCCGTGGCAACCGGTGCCTCCACAACGGAGACTTTCTTACGGGTAACGCGCCGAACGGTCTTTTTTTCGACATCAAGCTCACTCGGAGTCTCGACGACAACGGTACGTTGTTCTACTTCTTCGGATGACATGGGATTCGCTCCAACGGAAAAGGGTATGTGATGCCAATTACAACACAGTTGGGACCCGGTTCCTTTTTTTTGGTTATTACAAGATGTATGAGTATGCGGGGTGAGCTGGCGATACGGTCTACAACCCCGCCCTGATATTCTAAATATATTGCCACTTTGACACAGTGTCAAGCAAGCAGCACCCATCGATGAACTGTCGGGCCAAAAGGAGAGCCACCGTGGTGGCCTTCCTGCGCACCGAAGAACGCCCATAGTTGCTCAGATGTACGGTCACCGCCTCACTTGTTCGCCCCCGTCCTGCGAAGCCAAAGCAGACCGTTCCCACCGGCTTCTCGCGGCTACCCCCCTCCGGGCCGGCGATTCCGGTGATGGAGACGGCCCAGGTGGAGCCGGAGTGGAGGAGCATCCCTTCGGCCATCTCGATGGCGCACGCCTCGCTGACGGCCCCCTTTGCTGCGATCGTCTCCTCTTTGACGCCAAGCAACGATGTCTTCGCCTCATTGGCGTAGGAGACCACCGACCCCCAGAACCATTGTGAGCTGCCACTCAGCTCTGTCAGCTGCACTGCGGCCATGCCACCGGTACAGCTCTCAGCCGTGCTGATCGTCTCCTTGCGCTCCAACAGATGCTCGGTGAGCAGCGTGGCGGCGGTGACCTGTCCATCGGCGATGAGGGCGGGGCCGACCATCGAGCGGAGGCGGTCGGCCATCTCGGTCCGCTCCGCCTCACTGCCGCCGACCAGATAGAGGCTGATGGTCATATCCTGGAAGCGGGTCCCCCACTGCAGTCCATTGAAACAAGCCTCGCGGCAGAGCTCCTCCAGCTTCGCCTCGGGGATGAGGAAGGTCGAATATTCACTGCGGTTGAATTCGTCGTGCCCCGCCAGGCGCGCCAGATACGGCAACACCTCGTCGAAGAACATCGGGTCCATCTCCCGCGGAGGTCCGGGCAGCGCGATGATGGCGACCTCCCGTCCCTCGATTTCAATGACACCACGGAAGCCGGAGGCGGTCCCATTGGGGTTGGGGATGGCGATGAACCCCTCGGGAATCATCGTCTGCTGCTCATTGGCACCCCAGATTCGCTCGCCGATCCGCCGATGGAGCGCCTCGAAGCTCTCCCGGTCGCGAACCAGGGGGACAGACGCGAGGCGGGCGACGACCGAGCGCGTCAGATCATCGCTGGTCGGTCCCAACCCTCCGGTGAGGATGATCAGGTCACAGCGACCGATGGCTTGCCTCAGCACCGTATCAATCGAGCCATCGTCCGGGACGACGACCATCCGTTCGACATGGTACCCGAGGCGGGTCAGTTGATTGGCCAAGAGCTGGCAATGCTTGTCTGCGATGACCCCGCGCGTCAGCTCGGTACCGATGATGAAGAGCCCTGCGCTCTGGTAGTTCATGAGCGTCTCTTCTTCACCCATCTCAGCACATTGGCCACTGCCCCGGCCACCAGCAGTGCGATGGAGAGGTAGATCGAGGCGAAGGCGAACCAATCGATATGGGTGGTGTAGAAGGTCAGGCCGACGCTCTCGCCTCGGTAGACCGGCACATCATAGATCTTCCAGCCGACCTTGAACGGCTCCATCGCCTCGATGATCTTCCCGGTGGCGTCGATGAGGCAGGTCATCCCGCTGTTGGTTCCCCGGATCGTCGTCCGCCGGTTCTCGATGGAGCGGAAGACGGCGAGGCCGAGATGCTGCATCTCGGCGCTGACCGCCTTGGACCAGCCGTCGTTGGTCATGTTGACGATGACATCGGCGCCGTTCTTCACAAAATCAGCGTTGAGGTAGCCGAAGACATCCTCGAAGCAGATCGGTGTGGAGAAGCGCACCCCGCTGTCGGTCTCGAAGACCACCGGGTCGAATCCGGTCTCCCACCAGTTGTAGTCATTGGCCAACAGCAGGTTGTAGAGCCACGGCATCTGCTTCTCATAGGGGAAGTGTTCGGTGAAGGGCACCAGGTGCTGCTTGCGGTAGGTATTCTTGATCTCCCCGCCCTCGAAGAAGATGACGGTGTTGTAGTCCTTGCGGTTCCAGCTGCCATCGTCTCCCAGCGGCGGTTTGGTCGGGTCATCGAGGACCCCTTCGGGGTTGCCGGTCACCAATGGGACGGGCAACGACTTGCCGAAGGCGACGAACTCGTCGACCAAGGCCCGGGTGTCCGGGTCACTGGGGTAGCTCTCGTGCCACGCCACCGACGGGACGAAGGCCGTCTCACTCCAAATGATCGCCTCCGGCTCGGCGATGAGCGCCTCAAGGCTCATCTTGCGCAGGTTGTTGAAGTTCCGTTTGTAGGTGGTGTATCCCCCCTCCCAGGTGTCGGCGCTGTGCTGGATGGTGGCGACACGCCAGTGGAGATCGGGTTCGACGCCCTTCCAGTGGGCTATCGAGACAAAGCCGAAGACCAGGGTGGCGATGATGGTGCAGGCATAGGTGATCAGGAAGGGGCGGTGGGCGGCAAGGAATGCGGTACACGAGACCTTCCGCGTTCGATACCAATCAGAAAGGTAGCTGCCGAGGAAGGTCTGCGGCAGGACCATCAGGAAGGTCACCCCCCAGATGCCGGTGAACTCGGCGATCTGGATGAAGGGCAGCCAGCGGTAGACAGCTGAGCCGAGCGTCCCGTACGGATAGCCGGCAAACCAATCTTGGCTGATGTAGGAGTAGGCGACCCAGATGACCGCTTCGACGAGGTAGCCGTGCTTCTTGAAGAGTTTCTGTGCTGCCTTGAGGGCCAGAAAGAGCGCGATCATCTCCCCTCCCTTGATGATCGGGACGATCAGGATGGCGAGGGGGTGGAAGGTCTTGAGCCAGTAGTTGAAGAAGAGATAGAACATGAACCCGTAGAAGAAGCCGTAGATCGGGACAAGTTTCCAGCTGGTGTTGCGGATGACGGCGAAGACCGGGATCAGGGCGATGAACGCGAGGGGAGCAACGCCGTTGGTCGAAATCAAGCCAGGAAAGGCGATTGAATAGATAAAAGATGAGAACAATAAGGCCAAAACCTCAGAACCGACTGTCCTGAGGTTTCGTCTGGGATTCAGATCAACCAAGAGATCATCTCCTTAGTACGTAGCAGATACGACGGCCTCACTCCGACTTATTGTCGCGCAAGTCCCACACGTAGTCCTTCAACTCCTTGCCCGGACGGAAAATGGCAACACCATGCGTCTCCACGGAGACGATCTCACCGGTCTTCGGATTGCGGGCTTTCTCTCTCCCCTTGCGGGTACGAACCTCGAACGTGCCGAATCCACGCAGCTCAATGACCTGATCATTCTTGAGGCCATCCTTCACCTCTTCGAAAAACTCATCAATGATGGTGTGGATATCCGCTCGGTTGATGCCATGCTTCTCGTAGAGGTTCTCAATGATGGCTGCTTTTGTCAACTTTGGTCCTGCCATGATTACTCCTTGATACAGTTTCTTACAGACCCGGGGGTCCGTCGATAGTACGGTCTTCAGGCCTGTGCTGCGCTCTGGTCGGCAAACGCGTTGAACTTGAGCTGCAACCGGGACTTTTTACGGTTGGCTGTGTTGTGGTGGATGATTCCCTTGTTCGCCGTGGTGTCAATCAATTTGAGGCTCAAATCGAGGGCGCTCTGTGCCTTCTCCTTGTCCTCTGCGACCAATGCAGCCTCAAATTTCTTGATGGCGGTGCGCATGGTGCTCTTTGCCGCACGATTCCTCATCCTGCGGACGCGGTTCTGTCGCTCTCTTTTCTCAGCAGACCTGTTACTCACGTAATACCTCCGAACATATTACTTTGAATATGTAATCATGTATGAAAGATTGGGTCGGCAATACGGTGCCGACGGTTTCAAAACATATCACAGTCTATAAAATCGGTCAATACAATGCTTTACCTCATGAGGATAAAAATTCGCTTGCCCACTCCTTCGTGACTTCCCATCGTGCAGTCGCATCATTGTAAAATACCGCATTCTGCGGGAGGCTCACCATCCGTCCCTCGCTGCCTGCGAGGGTGATCTGCTTGGAGAGAATATTCACCTCGGTGATCCGCATCAAGTCGAATCCCACCTTCAACCTGCTCCCCTCCGGCGGGTAGTTGCGCTTCTCCTCGACATAGAAATCGTACTCATAGGAGAGACAACAGAGCAACCTGCCGCACGGGCCGCTGATCTTCATCGAGTTCAGCGAGAGGTTCTGCTCCTTGGCCATCTTGATGGAGACCGGGTTGAGCTTGTCGGTGACGCTGTGACAGCAGAAGTCGCGCCCACAGACGGCGAGGCCGCCGAGCACCCGACTCTCGTCGCGTACCCCGATTTGGCGCAGCTCGATCCGAATCTTGAAGACCGACACCAAGTCCTTCACCAGCTCCCGGAAATCAACACGGACGTCGGCGGTGAAGAAGAAGATGATCTTCGCCTCGCCGAGGAGGTAGTGGGCGGTCACCAGCTTCATGTCCAGCTTGTGGAGCGCGATCTTCTCCCGACAGATCCGCATCGCCTCATCCTCTTTCTCCGCCATCTCCTGATATCGGTTCAGGTCCGAGGGAGTCGCCAGACGATCGATCCACAGCACATCGGGTGCGACGGGCACCTCGCGCGCCTCGGCGGCGGGATTGCAGCCGTCACAGCACTCACACGGGTGTTCATCACTCTCGCTCTGGAAGAGGATCTCCTCCTCGCTGTCATGGCTCTCCTCCCCCTGGGAACAGTTGCACGCCCCACGGAACTCGAGTGATCCCGGCTCATATGGTTGGCCCAATTGGTCCGCGCTGGCGATGATGAGGCCCAAATCCAACCCGTAGCGGGTGGGGATGACGACACTGGTGCCCGGATAGAGCACCGAATCCCACGCACAGATGCTCGCCTCATTGGAGGCGGGATTCTTCACCAGATATATATAACCGGTATCAGGGCGTGTTCGCTGCCCCTTGTTTGCCGGATTGCGTCCTCTGTCTCTCTTCATGCAGGTCCTTCGCCCGTCGGGCTTCAACGTTGTCACGCTACCATGAGGGGGTTGATTTGTCAAACGCTTGTCACGGCGGCATAAGTAATTGTTATCATTATACTTACAACCATGGGATATCTGTCAATACCGCTCCCATCACTCTCTCTGGCATGAGGCGCAATCCTGGAGCTTCAGGTTCTGTAGGGTGTAGATCGGCCGGTCACGGAGATAGTCATCGATGCTCTCCCCATTGGAGGAGGCGAGCACCTTCCCCGTCCGGTCGATGAGCAAGAGGCCGGGAATGTAGAAGCGGGCCTCACCGCACAACTCCATCACACCGGTCGCCTCCCGCTTCTCGATGGGGAGGTAGGTGAACGGGTATCCTCCCGCCTCCAAGAAAGCGGTCAATTGCTCGTTGGACGTATCATTGGCGTGGCCGACGAAGATGAGGTCGAACGAGCCCCCGTAGAGGCTCTTAAGCGCCGCGTAGGAGCTCTTCAGCTGCTCGGTGTACGCAATGCAATACGGGCACCAGTCGGCTGCGTAGTAGAGCAGGATATAGTCGGCGTCGATGGGGATGGCGGTTCCATCGAGGGCAACCGTCGAGGTGCGGAGCACCTCCATCGGATCATCTTGAGATGGCGCTACGGTGACGCACCCGAGGCAGAGAGATATGAACAACAGCGACGATACGGCGAGAAATATGGTTCTTTTCATGGTGAAAAATCCTCCCCTCCAGTATAGCAGATTTTCCCCCTCTGGGCACTTTTCTTGTGTAATAAACAAATTACTCCATGATGTAAAAAACAAATTATCAAAAGATTGACGGCTAAATATGGGCATGGTATGATTTTGATATCTCTCCCTCACACGTGCGTAAGTACCTCAAGGAGTCGGTATGAAGCTGTTCGATACACACGCCCATATTGGGTTGTTGCAAGATGAAAAGATGGAGCAATTGCTCGCTGTCCAACGGGCTAAGGTCCGGGGGGTTCAGTACGTGGTCTCGATCACCAACAGCCTTGGTGACTTCGAGCGCACCTACGCCAACCTCGAAAGCGCCTCATCCGTCCTCCACGCCGTCGGGGTCTCCCCCACCGAGGCGGCGAACCCGGGCCGTGATTGGGATGAGCGGGTCATCGCCCACGCCCAGAGCAAGCGGCGGATCGTCGCCATCGGAGAGACCGGCCTCGATTACCACCATATGTTCGGTGGCGACAAGGGGGTGCAGATCGAGTTGATGCTGCGCCACCTGGAGATCGCCCGCACCCTCGGCCTGCCCGTGATCATCCACAACCGCAATGCGGGGGAGGACCTTTTGGGCATCCTGAGGGCCCAGCTGCCACCCAAGGGGGGCATCCTCCACTGCTACACCGAGGACTGGGCCTTCGCAAAGAAGGCGCTGGACTTGAACCTCAGCTTCTCGTTTGCGGGAAACCTCACCTTCCGCACCAGCCGATTGCTGCACGAGGTAGCCTCCCGGCTTCCCATGGAGCGGATCCTCATCGAAAGTGAGGCGCCGTTCATGACTCCCTTTGCGTATAAGGGGGAGCGCAACAAGATCCACTACATCGTGGAAACCGCAAAGACCCTCGCCGATCTGCGCGAGGCCCCTCTTGAGGAGATCACAGACGCGCTCTATGCCAACAGCCTCAAGGCGTTCGGCCTTGAATCAGACGCATGAGCGACCAGCTGTACCACCCGGTCACCATCGCCAACCTCACCATCGGGGGCAACATCTTCCTTGCCCCGCTCGCCGGCTACACCGATGTACCGTTTCGCACCCTGGCCAAGGAGGGGGGAGCCGACCTGACCTTCACCGAGATGGTCAGCGTCGAGGGGTTGAGCCGGGAGGGAGAGAAGACGATCACTCTTTTGGAGCGCTCACCCCTGGAGGAGCAGTACGCCGTCCAGCTCTTTCTCTCCAGCACCGAGTCGCTGCCCAGGGCCCTCGATCTCCTCGCCCCCTTCGCCCCAAGCATGATCGACATCAACTGCGGCTGTCCGGTCCCCAAGGTCACCAAGACCGGGGCGGGGTGTGCGATGATGGGCAACCCTTCCCTCATCACCGAGACGGTGAGGATCATCAAGGAGCGCACCGGATTGCCGGTCTCGGTGAAGCTGCGCATCGGCTGGGACCAGGCGAGCCGCTCCTACCTCGCCTTCAGCCAAGCGGCATTGGATGGGGGGGCGGACCTGCTCACCCTCCATGCCCGCACCCGCAGCCAAGGCTACGCCCCCTTCGCCGAATGGGAGACGCTCTCCATCCTCAAGCGCTATACGGTCGACCACGGCTACCGTGTCCCGGTCTTCGGCTCAGGCGATCTCTTTGCCCCCATCGACGCCAAACGGATGCTAAAGGAGACGGGCATCGACGGGGTGATGTTCGCCCGCGGCGCCATCGGGAACCCCACCATCTTCTCCCAAGCGAAGGCCATCCTCTGTGGAGAAGAGCCAGCCATCCCATCGAGGGCGGAGATCCGGACCCTGATCATGCGCCACCTCGATTTGATGATCGAGCACGCAGGAGAAACGGCGGCCTGCAAGGCGATGCGCAAGCACGCCGCCGCCTATCTGAAGGGGATTGCGGGAAGCTCGGCCATCAAGCAGCGCTTGGTGCTGGCGGTGAAACGAGACGAGTACGAGAGAGCCCTTGTTGACCTCTAAAGCGCTAACATGGTAGCGTAATCCTACGAGAGAAGATAAGGACGCGCCATGAATGTTTTAGTGTTGGGCTCCGGGGCAAAGGACCACGCCATCACCTGGTGGTTCTCCCAAAGCCGCTTGATCGACGGCCTCTTCGTTGCCCCCGGCAACATCGGCACGCAATATATCGCCACGAATCTTGCCATCGACCCCTCCGATCCGAAGCAAGTCCATGAGGCGTGCCTGGCCCATGGGATCAACTATGTGTTCATCGGGACCGAGAACCCCCTCTTCACCGGGGTCATCGACTACCTCAACGAACGAGGCGTCGAGACCTTCGGCGCGCCGCTGAGGGTCTTGAAGCTCGAAGGGGACCGCAGCTTCTCCCGGATGTTCACCAACCGACACAATATCCCCACCTCTCCGCACGTCCTCTTCAACGATGAGGAGAAGCTCGGCCAATACCTGAAGGCCCACGCATGCCAACGCTTCGTCGTCAAGAGCAACGCCATCGCCCCGAGCCGGGTGATGCTCGACTCGCGCGACTACGATGCCCTGATGGCCTTCTCCCGTACGATCTTGGCCACCGGCCCGATCATTCTCGAGGAGCACCTCGAGGGGCTCCCCATCACGGTCACCCTCTTCTTGGACAACAAGGGCTACCTTGCGCTGCCCACCTGCAGCGACTACATGAAGAGCGAGAGCGGCGGCCTCCCCACCGGCGGCATGGGATCCATCTGCCCGGTACCGTTGCAGAGAGAGATCGCCGATGCCCTCATTGAGACAATCATCGAACCGACGCTCTACGGCCTGAAGGCTGAGCGGATGGCCTACAAGGGGGTCTTGACCATCAGCGTCATCATCACCCGAAATGGCCCGATGCTCGTCGATTACCATATCCGTTTCAACGATCCCGCAGCCCAGGCGTTCGTCCCGCTCATCAAGACCGACATCGTCGAGATCCTCAGAGCCATGCAGAGCGATACCCTCAGCGACCTGACGTTGGAAGTATCCACCAACAGCGCCGTCGCCCTCGTGGTGGCCAGCGAGGGGTATCCCGACAAGCCGAACATCGGCAAGAGGCTCGACCCACTCCCAGCCCCACTGATGATCAACGCCTTCGAAACCGCCCCACGGTACTTCTTCGGCGGTGTGCAAGAGATCGACGGGGTCGCCCAGACCACCGGAGGCAGATGTGTCACGGTCGTCGGCATCGGCTACAACATCATGAATGCCAATAAAAACGCCTATAAGGGAGTCACCCATGTGAACTTCGAGGGGGCTTGGTATCGTCCGGATATCGGAGATAAGTTCTTCGAAAACTAGGCGGGACACCCCAGAGTGTAAAAACCTTCCCCATTGCGTTTCATGAGAGGGACCATGGAACTCATCGCCATAGAGATCATCTGCCTCGTCATCACCGTAGCGACCCTCGTGATGATGACGCGCACCTCATTTACCGTAGATGGGACGAGAATCACCCCATTCATCCGCTCCTATATCGCCTTCATCATCTATCTCTCTTCTGCCATCATCATCCACCTCCAGGGCGCACAGGTCATCGCCTTGATGCCAGCCCTCCTGAAAACCCTCTTCTTCCTCCACATCTTCGTCATCCCCGTCTTCATCATCATCTGGTTCTCCGACACGGAGCGTCGAATCCTCCAATCCACCACCAAACGCTCCATCCTGATCACACAGATCGTGTTGGTCGCGTTCTTCGTCGCCGCATCTCTCATCGACATCCCCCGCTCCCACCTCTTTGTCTTCAACGGCGCGGGGGTGTGGGAGGGCGGCAACGGAGTATGGCTCATGCTCGCCCTCTCCACCGTGCTCACCCTCATCTCCTATGGCTCCTTTCTCCTCTTTCGGGTGATGCTCACCAGATTCAACCTCTTCGGACTGCTGGTCACCTCCATCACTGTAATCACCTCGCTCTTCTTCTATGCCTTTTTCGCCCACCCCTACCTCTTCAGCACGGTGGGAACAAGCATCCTCCTATTCAGCTTTTTGGAGTGGCAGCGTCGAGAGCTCACCCTCGACCCGTTGACCAAGATCCCCAACTACACCTCCTGCCGCAATCGCCTGCGCCAGCTTACCTTCCACATGCGTGAAAATACCATCTTCATGATCGATATCGAGAACTTCCGCCTCATCAACGACCGCTACGGCACCGCCATCGGCGACCGGGTCCTGGCCGCGTTCGCCGCCTCCCTCTCCTCACTTGGTGGGAACACACTCGCCTACCGCCTTTTTTCCAACCGCTTCGCCATCGTATCAAAACGGCTCAGCCATCCCGAAATTGTCAGAATCGTCAACACCATCCGCGCCAAGGCGGCACAGGGATGGAAATTCGATGAACACCATATCTCCATCCACCTGCAGTTCGCCATCGTGGAGACCCCCCTCGGTTCGAACACACCGGAAGAGGTCATCGAATCGCTGGAGTTCACGATGGCCCAGATCAAGGAACAGCGGAAACTCTCGGCGATCATCTTCAACCAACGGCTCGTGCTGATACGGAGAAGGCGGCTTGAGATCCTCTCCTCGCTGAGGGATGCGATCAACGATGAATCGAAGGTGATGGTCCACTACCAGCCGATCATCGACTGCAGTGACAAGCGCATCGTCGCCGCGGAGGCCTTGATGCGGCTCGCCGACCCGCACCTGGGGATGATCGGCCCCACCGAATTCATTCCCGCAGCTGAGCATACCGGCTTGATCCGTGAGTTGACCGCCATCATGCTGAGAAAAGTCTGCACCATGTTGGCCGCTCATCCGGCAATGAACCTGAGCCACATCACGATCAACATCAGTGGGGCGGACATGGTCTCGCCGGAGATGGGCAGCCGCCTGCTCTCCATCATCCTCGAGTCGGGCGTCGATCCCTCCAAGATTGTCTTCGAGGTGACCGAGTCGATGCTCTTGGGCAGCGCAGCTCAGATTCTGAAGAATTGGAAGCTCTTCACCGAGCAGGGGGTCCGCTTCATGCTCGATGACTTCGGTACCGGCTACGCCAACATCGAGAGCCTGGTCACCCTCCCCTTCGAGATCGTCAAACTCGACCGCTGTGTCATCAACAACGAGGCGAACGATTATCAACTCCTCGCCTTGATCACCTCGATGCTCAAGCGCCTCGGCAAGCTGATGGTGGCCGAAGGCGTGAAGAATCGGACGCAGCTCGAGGTGGCCGTTCGCCATGGGGTGCACTACATCCAGGGGTATTACTTCTCAAAACCGGTTGAGGAGGCCCGCCTCATCGAGTGGCTGGACCACTCGATGTGCATCGTGGGCCAGGACCAAGATTGATGAGGGCCACCCTCAGGTGGCCCACGCTCTCTTCAGATCTTCTTTAGAAGCCGGTGATCAAGCCGGCCATGTCGTCAGTGACCACCTCGTCGCTTTCACTCATCGTCACCGCATAGGTGGGAGCCTCGTAGTTTTCCAACCAGAGAGCCTGCTCACCCTCCGGGTGGGCTACCAGAGCCGGGACGAGGACCATCACCATGTCCTGCATCAAGGGGACGGTGAAGCTGCGTGTGATGGTGCGCTCATTCCACGCGTCATCGGTGTAGGTGACCGTCACCCGATGCTTTTGGCCGGTGACTTCAAACTTGTCACGGTCGCGGGGGGTGAGCTCCAAGGCACCCTGCTTGGAGACGGAGACCTCGACGAGCTTCAATGGTGCGATCTCCCTCCCCTCGACGGTGACCGTCTTGTTGTCGACCAGGACGGTGTGGCTCTTGCCGATAAAGAAGAGGACGACCGAGAGAATGAGGATGACGAGGACGGCAGAGAGCCTGATCAAGAGTGTTCTTCCCATTTTCATGCCTCCACCTCCTGTGCCGCGGCCAGCGACAGTCCCGCTTCAGCCTGCTCCCGTTTCTTGCGCATCTCATAGAGCACCAAGCTGATCGTGATGACCCCGTAGGAGACGAAGACGCGGAAGTATTCGCCGAGCTGGGCTTGGCCGATGAGGTTCTTGCCGGCCATCGGGCTGACGATGAACATCAAGTGGAAGAGGATGACACCCAAGAAGACGTTGCGGATATTGGCCTTGGCCACCGTCGCCCCTCCCACCAGGAGGGCGGCGACGCTGAACATACCGATCTGCATATGACTGTTGTAGGTGTTCAAGGTACCGATGTTCTGCAGGTAGATGATCATCCCATACCCCGCCAAGACGGTGGAGATGACGATCGAGAGGATCCGGGTGTGCTCGACGGGGATACCGGCGGCGCGTGCCACCTCCATATCCTGTCCCACCGCCCGCATATCCTGGCCGAGCTTCGTCTTCTTGAACCAGAGGACGAAGAGGCAGAGGAGGGCGATGAGGATGAAGGTCGCCACCGGGATCGGGATGCCGAGGATCCGGATCATCAGCAGGTTGTCCAGCGACTTGCGGATACCGATCAAGTTGACGGTGTTGCGGATGCCGTACCCACGGGGAAGCACCAGCGACTTGCTGCGGATCGGGATGACCGCCCCCATGCCGTAGAGGACCACCAGCTGGTAGATCCCGTTCATGAAGAAGCCGATGATGTAGCTGGTGACCATCTCACGCCCCTTGGCCATGTTGAGGATCTTGCCGCAGAGCCACCCCAGGAACATCGAGATCGGGGTGGAGATGATCATGGCGAGCACCATGCCCGGAATACCGACGATGCCCCAGTCGCTGATGAAGATCAGGCCGATCTGCCCGGCCATCGCGCCGAGGGTCATACCGAAGTTCAACCCCATGCCGGCGAGGATCGGGATCAGGAGGCTGACGATCAGGAAGGAGTTCCTCACCAACCGTATGATGATCTCACTGACCAGATAGTTCGCCGAGTAGCCCGAGAGCGGGATCCCGAAGGCACAGATGATGAGGAAGAGAATCGGAACGGTGTTGTTGGCCAAAAAGCGCAGCAGCTTCTGGCCTTTTGTTGCGTTCAAGGTCATCGCGCCGCCTCCGTCTTTCTCGTCAAGGCATAGAGGATCATGCCGTTGGAAACGACGATCCTGATGACCTCACTCATATCGGTGTGGATCATCGAGTTCATGACCGAGGGGGTCATGGTCACGATCCCCTGGAAGAGGAAGGTGCCGATGATGACGTTGAGGATGCTGGCCTTGTTCACGCTCGCCCCACCGATGAGGATGGCTGAGACGGCCGGAAGGGCCATATAGAACGGTCCCATGTAGAGCTGGATGAAGCCGAAGGACTGCTGGTAGACCAAGATTCCCACCGCTCCGAGCCAGGTGGACATCACCACGCTCAGTGTCCTGATGCGGTCGACGTTGATGCCGCTCGCCCGCGCGAAGACCGGGTTCGATCCCACGGCCGTCATCGCGGTGCCGGTCTTCGTGTGGAGGAATGCCCAGATGATGAAGGCGAAGAAGGCGAAGAAGAGCAACATCCCGGTGGGGATGACCAGGTGCTTGGTCAACTGGATCGATAAGAAGTCGTTGAGGACATGGAGGTAGTATCCCTCCACGCTGATGGTCGTCCTGAGCCCGCGCCCACTGAAGCCCCAGACCATCGTCGGATTGTTGAAGGGGAGGAGCAGCCACATGATGCACATGAAGGCGACACTGGAGAAGCCCACGTAGGTGGCGATCATCATCTCCCCGCCCTTGACCCGATTGAGCAACGCCCCGTATCCCCAGCCGAGGATCAAGGCGAAGGGGGTGCAGAAGAGGATCGCGAGGAAGAAGGAGGCAGGACCGGGGATGTTGACCTGCAGTGAGATCGTCGCCCCCAAGAGCCCCGCGATGATGCCCAAGGGCAGGCCGAAGTTCAGCCCACAGCCGCTGTGGATCATCGGCACCATGGCCAAGACCATGATGGCGTTCATCCCGAAGCGATTGAGCGTGTCGCTCAGGCTCGTGCCGACATTGACCCCGGCGAACGGGGCGAGAATGAAGAGGGAGAGCAAGAAGAGGGCGATGATGATCCTCGGAAGGCCGAAGGACCGGACAAACCGCTTGCCCCACGATACGACTGCGGCGCCGTTCATACTGCACCTCCTTGGACGTGATCGGAAGTGTGTCCGACCATGAGCAGACCGAACTCGGCGCTTGGGGCCGAGGCGGGCAGGATTCCGAAGACCTTGCCATCGCTGATGATGGCGATGCGGTCACAGATGGAGCGGAGCTCCTCAAGTTCACTGGATATCATGACAATGGTGGTACCACTCTCCTCGTTGTATCGTCTCAGTGCCTGCAGCACCAGCGCCTTCGCCCCCACGTCGATGCCTCGGGTAGGCTCGCTGACAAAGAGCAGCTTGGGGTGGACGGCAAACGCCTTGGCCAAGCAGACTTTCTGCTGGTTACCGCCGGACAGTTCCTTGGCCTTTTGCTTGGTGGAGACGCAGCGGATCTCCAGCTGCTTGACGTAGGAGGCGGTCTCCGTCTCGATCTGCTGCTGGTCGCGCCATCGGATCAGGCCACCGAGATACTTCTTCAAGAACTTCTCCTGCACCTGCATGGCGGTGAAGGCGATGTTCCACTCAAGGCTCTCATCGAGCAGGAGCCCCACCCCTCGCCGATCCTCGCTGACGAAGGCCATGCCGGCGTCGAGGAAGTTGCGTGGGTTGTTGAGCTGGATCTTCTGCCCCTCGAAGGTGATGGCACCACCGGCGGGGAAGAGCCCCATCGCGCCGTTGGGGATGCCGAGCTTGCCTTGGCCCGCCATCCCACCGATGCCGAGGATCTCGCCCTTGTGCACATCGAGGGAGACGTTGCGTACCGTCTCACCGGGCATGTTCACCCAGAGGTTCTCAAGTGAGAGGATCACAGGCTTGTCGGTATAGTCGAAGGTACGTTTTTCCCCTTTGCTGGTATCGACTTGACGACCGACCATCCAATGGGCGATGTCGGTGATCACCACGCCTTCGGCGGGGACGGTCTTGATGATCATCCCATCGCGCATGACCATGATGGTATCGCAGACATCGATGATCTCCTGCAGGCGGTGGGTGATGAAGATGATGGCGATGCCCGCCTCGCTGAGGCGTTTGATGGCGGAGAGGAGACTCTCGGCCTCCTGCTCACTGAGCACCGCCGTCGGCTCGTCGAGCACCAAGAGCTTGATGCCCTCACTGGTCTCGCTCGCTTCCTTGCTGAGCTCGCGGGCGATCTCGGTGAACTGCTTATGTCCCACCGGCATCTCGCTGACAAGCATCTCATCGTCGAGGGAGACGTTGAGCCGGCCGATGGCCGCCTTGGCGATCGCTTCCATTTCCGCTCGGTCGAGCGTCTTGAGCCGCTCGCCGAAGATCTCGCTGAGCCACGTATACTGCAGCGGCTCCCGGTTGAGCATGATATTCTCTGTGGCGGTAAAGTCAGGCAGGAGAGAAAACTCCTGATGCACCATTCCGATACCGCGTGCCAATGCATCGCTGGGGGACGAGAAGACCACCTTCTGCCCCTCTATGAGGACCTCCCCTCCATACCCACCGGTCTGGTGGATCTCATCCATTCCAAAGAGAATCTTCATCAGCGTCGACTTGCCCGCACCATTCTCTCCGACCAAACCGAGGATCTCTCCCCTCTTGAGCGAGAAATTGACGTCGTTGAGCACTTGGTTCCCGAAGAAGTCCTTGCTGATATGCCTCATCTCGAGCAATGGAACGTCGTGTACACTCATCTATTCCATCCTTCAATACCATGATTGTGACTCTTGCCTCCCTGAGGCAACAGCGACGACCACGGCCATCACTCCACTATAGTGGGATACGGGGGGAGAGTACCACTCTCCCCCCGACAAACCCTAGGGTTTGTTTACTTAATCGCAAAATACTTCTCAGGAACAACCAGATCGGCAGCGCCCATGTAGCCCTTGCCCATCATATAGGTATCCTGATAGATCAGCACGTGGTTGCGGGCCCGGACACCGGTGTTCACGTCGCTGTAGAAGGAGCCGTTCCACTTTGCATCCCCGGTGTACTTGCCGTACGCCTTCATGATGTCGCTGAGCTTGAGCAGCTCGCTCTCACCGCGAAGCACGTTGACGGCGTGGGTGCCGAGTCCTGCAGAGACGGTATAGCCGTAGGAGTACGCCCAGGTGCCGAAGCGGCCGGAGCCACCCTTCGCTGCCACCGCAGCCTCAACCTTCTTCAGGATGGCGGGGAAGTCCCCAGCCTCTGCGGTCAGGTCGATGCCCAGAGCGCCAGGGTATCCCATCAGCGGGCTGGGGAGGTCTGCTTCGATGAAGTACCCACCGTAGGCCAGAAGCTGCTTGAGCAGCGGCTCGGTGTGGGCATCGTTGGTGCAGAAGAAGGCGCTGTTCTTGCCATACTGCTCGATCCATGCGGGGACCTTCTCCAGGATGTACTGCTGGGCGCCAGCGACACCAACGTCACTGGTCGGGTCCGGAGCGGTCTCCAGGACGAACTTCATGCCCAAGTCATCACAGGCTGCCTTCATGATGGCGGCGCGGCGAGAGAGGGTCTCGTAGCTCATGTGCCGGGGGAACGAGATGTGGACGAAGGTGTCCACGCCCAGCTCGTGAGCGGTGTGGATGATGGTGTAGCCGCGGGCAACGAAGTCGTTGTTCACCGCAAGATCAGCCGCGGTCTGGATGACACCCGGATCCTCGTGGGCTTCACCGGCGATGGTGATGATGTCGGGGCGCTTCTCCTTGATGACCCTAAACGCCTCGGTGGTCCCGGGGACCGCCTGGTTGACGATGATGGCCTTCATCTTCGGATCGTCGGCAAGGCCGGCGATGACGCTGATGGTCGTCTCCTGCTCATCCATGAAGTTGTCCGGATACGTTACGTGCTGGAAAATACCACCACTTGCAACCGAACCATACTCGGCGATCAGGCGCTCTGCTCCTCGCAGGTCATCCTCGGACTGTGAGACCGTACCGGTCACGATTCCCACGTGAAAATCGGTAGCGGCTGCTGCGGATGCTTCTTTTACACCGGCGGCAAAGAGGATTCCTGAGACCAGAAGAACACCGAGAACAAGTGCACATGTCTTTTTCATTGTCTTCTCTCCTTGGTTGGGGTATTCCCCATCTCTCTATGATACGGAATACCGCTTCTTATTACAAGAATCGTCCAAGATTTTATGCAATTTGATGTAAATTTCATGCATAGTTATAGAAAGACGGAGAAAATTACTGATATTTGAGCAAGAAAACCGTGTTTTTCACGCATTCCTCAGCATTCCAAGAGTGGTTTTTCTTGATTCTCACTGCATACAGGAATCTTTTGATACCCCATGTCCCTTCGTAGGGGATACCGTGCGTGGGGAGGGCTTGGTCAGCCCTGCTGCTGCCTTCTCACCTCGTAGAGCATGATGCCGGTGGCCACCGAGACGTTGAGCGAGTCGATGTGGCCGCTGGTGGGGATGGTGACGAGGTGGTCGCAGAGCTTCTCAGTCATCTGGGAGATTCCCTTGCCCTCGCTGCCCATCACGAGGACGGTACGCTTGGGGAAGGACGTTTCAAAGAGCGACTGCCCACCAAGGGCTGCCCCGTAGACCCAGAACCCCGCTTCCTTGAGGTACTCGATCTCCCGATTGAGGTTCACCACCCGGGTGGTGGGGACGTAGTGGGCGGCCCCGCTTGAGACCTTCACCACCGTCGGGTTGATCTGCGCGCTGCGTCGCTCGGGAAGGATGACCAAGGAGACGGAGAACTGGTCCGCCGAGCGGAGGATCGCCCCGAGGTTCTGCACATCGGTGATCTCGTCAAGGACGAGCACCAAGGCCCCGTCATCGTCGCCCAAGCGTCGGACGAACTCCTTCACGTCAAGCCGTTGGAGCTTTGCCTGAGAGCCTGGTGCGCTCATGACCAGGTCCAGGACCGCTCCCCGGTGGTCCGCTCCTCCCGACATCCGGTCGAGGTCAGCCTTGGGTACCTTCTTGATGATGACTTTCCCGTTGGCTTGGGCGAGGTGTTCGATACGCTGCACCCGCGCCCCCGCGCCCCGCTCGAGGTAGAGCACACTGCCCCGCAGGGCGCCCTTCAGCCCCTCTTCGATGGCATGAAAGCCTACGATCTTCTCGCCCATCGACGCCTCCTATCCTTGGGTGAAGGGAACCGGCGTCGGGCTGGTCTCCTCACCGAGGTTCTCGCTGAGCTCCTGCATGAGCTTCTTTGCCTTCGAATTGAGGCGTTTGGGGATTTGGATCATCAGCTTGATGTACATATCTCCCCTGTCGGTGGAGTTGACCCGGGTCACCCCGCGTCCGCGCACCCGCAGCATCTTGCCGTGCTGCACCCCGCTGGGCACCGTCAGCTTGATGGACTGCCCGTCGATGGTGGGAACTTGGATCTCAGATCCGAGCGCCGCTTGGGTGATGGAGATTGGAATCTGGCAGTAGAGGTCGTAATCCTGGCGGACGAAAAACTTGTGCTCGCGCACGTTGATGTAGACATACAGATCCCCGCTGGGCCCGCCGTTTGGACCGGCGTCCCCCATGCCACGCAGCACAACCCGGCTCCCGGTATCGACGCCGGCGGGGATGGTCACCTTGACCTTCTGCTGCTTTCGCTTGAGGCCGCTGCCGTGACAAGAGGCACACGGGTTCTCGATGACCTGGCCGCTGCCATTACAGGTCGGGCAGGTCGATGCGATGGCAAAGAAGCCGCTGGAACGCCTGACCTGGCCACTGCCGCTGCAGGTGGGACAGACCTTGGTACCGGCACCGCCCTGGGAACCCGAGCCACCGCACACGTCACAGGCCACCTGATGGGCATATGCCACCTCGACCTTGGTACCGAAGACCGCATCCTTGAAGGAAATCTCCACCTCATAGCGCAAGGAGGAGCCGGTCTCGGGGCCCCGCTGCCCTCCTCCATGGCTTTGGCTTCTCCCCCCTCCCCCGAAGAAGGAGGAGAAGATGTCCTCGAAGCCACCGCCACCGAAGATATCGCTGAAGTCACGATAGACGTTGGAGTAGTCACGGGCGCCCGCATTCTGATCGACGCCGGCAAAGCCGAACTGGTCGTACATGCCACGCTTCTTCTCGTCGCTGAGGATATCGTACGCCTCGGTCGCCTCTTTGAAGCGCTCCTCAGCGGCGCTATCGCCCTGGTTGCGGTCCGGGTGGTTGGCGATGGCCAGCTTGCGGTATGCTTTCTTTATCTCTTCCAGTGTTGCGGTCTTGGAGACCCCAAGCACCTCATAGTAATCACGTTTCGCCACGGTGGGACTTCCTTCGATCAAATTGGCTTTTCAAAGAGCATGTCGGCCGGAGCCGACATGCTTGAATGCCATATCAATAGTAGCCTGTTACCGACTCCTTAGTCTACAACTTCGAAGTCTGCATCCTCAACCCCATCGTTGTGTGTGGGCTGAGGGCCTTCCTGCGCATCGCTTGATCCGGCTTGCTGCTGGGCGCCGGCTTCAGCCGATGATGCCTTGTAGACCTCCTCGGCGAGCTTGTACGCCGCCTGTTGCAGCGCCTCGCTCTTCTCCTTGATGGCGTCGGCCGCGGCGCTCTGGTTGGCGAGCGTCGCCTTCAGGTCCTCGACAGCGCTCTCGATCTTCGCCTTGTCATCGCCGCCGATCTTATCGCCGTACTCCTTGAGCGACTTCTCGGTGGAGTAGATCAGGCTGTCCGCCTCGTTGCGGGCGTCGATGCGCTCGCGCTCCTTCTTGTCCTCTTCGGCGTGCAGCTCGGCTTCCTTGACCATCTTGTCGATCTCCGCCTCACTGAGGCCGCTGGAGCTCTCGATGCGGATCTTCTGCTCCTTGCCGGTGCCCAGATCCTTGGCAGAGACGTGGACGATGCCGTTGGCGTCGATGTCGAAGGTGACCTCGATCTGCGGTACCCCACGGGGGGCGGCCGGGATTCCGATCAAGTCGAAGGTTCCGAGGGTACGGTTCTGGCTCGCCATCTCGCGCTCACCCTGCAGGACGTGGATCGACACAGCGGTCTGTCCATCGGCGGCAGTGGAGAAGATCTGGCTCTTGCGGGTCGGGATCGTGGTGTTGCGCTCGATCAGGCGGGTGCAGACTCCACCGAGGGTCTCGATGCCCAAGGAGAGCGGGGTGACGTCCAGAAGGAGTACGTCCTTGACGTTGCCACCAAGGATACCACCCTGGATGGCTGCGCCCATGGCGACGACCTCATCCGGGTTGACTCCCTTGTGCGGCTCCTTGCCGAAGAGCTCCTTGACCATCGCCTGGACGGCGGGGATCCTGGTCGATCCACCCACGAGGATCACCTCATCGATCTCACTGGCTGAGAGCCCGGCATCGCGCAGGGCGTTCTTCACCGGAGTCTTGGAGCGCTCGATGAGATCACCCACCAGTTGCTCGAACTTCGCACGTGAAAGGGTCATCTGCAGGTGCTTCGGACCGCTTGCATCGGCGGTGATGAAGGGCAGGTTGATATCGGTCGAGCTGGAGTTGGAGAGCTCGATCTTCGCCTTCTCCGCCGCTTCACGCAGACGCTGCAACGCCATCTTGTCCGCTGAGAGGTCAATAGCGTTTGACTTCTTGAATTCCGTGACCATCCAGTCGATTACGCGCTGGTCGAAGTCATCACCACCGAGGTGGGTATCACCGTTGGTGGACTTCACCTCGAAGACTCCGTCACCAAGCTCAAGGATCGAGATATCGAAGGTACCACCACCGAGGTCGTAGACGGCGATCCTCTCTTCGCGCGAGGCATCCTTGCCAAGCCCGTACGCCAGAGCAGCGGCGGTCGGCTCGTTTACGATGCGCTTCACATCAAGACCGGCGATCTTGCCGGCATCCTTGGCAGCTTGGCGCTGGGCGTCGTTGAAGTACGCCGGAACGGTGATGACCGCTTCGGTGACCGTCTCTCCGAGGTAGTCCTCGGCGGTCTTCTTCATCTTCTGCAACACCGCCGCTGAAATCTCCTGGGGGGTATGCTTCTCGCCACGGATCTCCACAAGGATCTCTCCGCTTGGGCCGGTGACGACCTTGTACGGGATCTTGCTCATCTCGCCGGGGATCTCGCTCATTTTGCGACCCATGAAGCGCTTGATGGAGTACACGGTATTCTCCGCGTTGGTCACCATCTGGTTCTTGGCGGGCTGACCGACGAGGCGGTCTCCCTTGGAGGTAAATGCTACAATACTCGGGGTGGTCCGCTGACCCTCGCTGTTCGCGATGACCACGGGGTCGTTGCCTTCCATGACAGCGACACAGCTGTTGGTGGTCCCCAAGTCAATTCCTATGATTCTTCCCATTTTATCGTTCTCCTCTTTCAAAACAACTCAGTATTATTTTCTTGCACCAAAGGTACTCATATGGCGGGCAATCGTCAAACCGCCGGCTTGCCTACTTTCACTTTCGATGGGCGGATAACCCGACCGTGCAACGCATAGCCGACGACGTACTCCTCAAGGACCGTTTCATGCTCCAAAGAGTCGTCCACGACCACTTGATACGCCTCGTGTCGCTGGGGATCGAACTCCTTTCCGACCGCCTCGATGCGTTCCAAGCCCCAATTCTTCTCCAAGGTGGTGTAGAGTTGGGAGTTGACCATCACCACCCCGTCATGGACCTTCGCATAGTCCTTGGAGGACTCGCTGGCCTCCAGCGCCCGAGCAAAGTCATCAAGGGGCTGCAACAGGTCTCTGATGAGGTTCTCGTTGGCAAAACGGATGGAGTCTTCCTTGTCACGGATCAAGCGCTTGCGATAGTTCTCCAAGTCGGCTCGATCACGCAGCATCTGGTCCTTCAATGAGGCACACTCATCCTTTGAAGCGGCAAGCTCCTCCTCACATTGGGCAAGCTTGGCGGCCAGTTGCTCCGCCTCGGTGAGCTCAACAACCTCTTCAGTCACTTCCTCTTGCTTTTGCTCTTGCGCTTGCTCTTCCTTCTTCTCTTTCTTACTCATTCCATTCCTCGACTCGCCATGCCAAGCCACTTGGCTTCACATGGTAATTTGAAGCCCAACAGAAAGTAACCACCAGCCGTTGAGCATATATTCTCACTATCTTGCACCATAATAAAGCGCCCGATTCCGGGCAAGGCATAACATACTCACACCAAAACAGAGCGTCAAGGGTTCAGGTCGTCATCATCATCGAGTGAGATCTCCTCCTCTTCACCCTCCGGGATGTACTCAACCCACGCCCGCTCTTCTTGAGCGGTTGCCTCAGATGGACGTGGCGCTTCTGCCTCATGCACCTCATCAAGGACCGCTGCCTCAACATCCTCTTGCCTGCTTCCCGTTTCTTCGCTGAGAGCTTCAAGGGCCTCAATGACGGAGGACTCCTCCTGCCCTGTCATGTGCCCATCATCAGCGTCGTCTTCTTCAGCGATCAAATCACCTGCAAAGTCGTCATCAGCGTCAGCCGCATCGTCGTCGAGGAGCTCCTCGTCACGCTCGTTGGATGCAGGCTCCTCATCAGCGTCGTCTTCTTCAATGATTGCGTCATCATCAAAGTCGTCATCAGCGTCAGGCGCATCGTCTTCAAAGAGTTCCTCATCACTCTCGGTCGGTTCTGCAACATCAGCGATGTCTTCTTCCTCGATATCCGCCTCATCCTCGAAGTCGTCGCCCAGATCAGCGGCATCGTCTTGCATCAGCTCCTCGTCGCCCTCGTTGGGTACAGGCTCCTCATCAACGATGTCTTCTTGTTCAGCGCTTTGGTCATCGTCTGCGATGGGAGCGTCCTCATCGTCTGTGAATGGCTCCCCTTCATTGGAGCGGATGAGTTCATCTTGGCGTTCGATCAGGGTGAGGGAGAGGTGGCCAAGGGCGCTTTGGAGGTGCTCCTGCTCCTGTTTGGCCTGGGCGTTGGCGTTGAGCAACGTCTGCTTCTCGCGGATCATCTGGTCGAGCTCAGACCGCAGGGCAACCGTCTCCTCACGAAGATGGGTGCGTACCTCCAGCAACTCCCTTCTTCTCAGCTCATCGCGGCGGACCGCTGATTCGCTTTGGGTGCTCAGCTCCTGCAAGAGCTGGATCTCCTCGCTGTACTCGGCGAGGTTTGCTTTCTGTTGGCGTACGAGCACTTCATTGAGCTCCTCGCTCTGGCTCGCTCGGTCTTCAAGCTCTTGGATGAAGCTGATGATGACCCGAACCATCGTTTGGAAGGCCTCATCGATGCGATCGGAGGCCGTCTGGACCATCGTCTGCAGTTCTGTGTCGCACTCCCCACTGAACGTATGGAGGCGATCTTGGCAGGCTTCATCCGTCTGTGTATAGAGGGAGTCAAATGTCTCTCGGCTCTGCTCCAGCAACAGATTGAATTGGCCCTTTACCGCATCGATCGATTTGCTGTGTTCAGCTGTTTGTTCTTCAAAACGCTGCTCCAACTCAGAGAAATTCGCCTTGCCGATTTCGATGTACGCCTCGTGCTGAGTCATCAGCACCTCGTTCTCCTTCTGATACTGTGCATACCGCTGTTCCAGTTTCTTCGAGAAATCCTCCCAGCGGTCATCCTCCTCTTCCATCAAGCGTTCGAACAGGCTCGTGCGCTCTTCGAGGCGATTGTCGAACTCTTTGATCTTTGTGTTGACCGCCTCAAGGCGCTCCACTTCCCTTCTCACCTGACCGATACGGCTCTCGACCGTGGCGGTCGTCGCACCGAGGCGGCTGATGGAGTCGCGGTAGGTGTTCAACACCTCTTGGAGCTTCAACAGGTCATCACTGCGATTCTGCAGGTCGGCGAGTTGCTCATCGAGCCTGGCGGTCAGTGCCTTGGAGGATTCCACACGCTTGGTGATCCGTTCCTCAGTGATTTGGGCGGTATCCCGAAAGTTCTGGATGACCCGCTCGACCTCCGCCGAGAAGTCGCTCATCCGCTTCTTGATCAGATCGAGGCGTCGGTCGCGTCGATCTTCCACCCTGAGCAGATAGATGATGATCAGCGTGATCAAGAAGAATACCACCGGCAACAAGAGTTCAAGTCCCATGGCCCACCCCCTATGTCTTACAGTATCAGAGCAGCGAGCTCCGTCCAAGAGTCGATGACCAGATCTACGCCCGGATAGCTCCTCGACGTCCTTCCGGTCAAGAGTGCGGTGTACATCCCCACGTCCTGTGCCCCGACGCAATCCTTTGTATACGAATCGCCCACATACAGAAACTCATCCGCCCTGTAGCCAAGGCCGTCGAGCAGGAGGGAGAACGCATGAGGGCTCGGCTTCAGGTAACCGCTCTCCTCGCTGCAGTATGCATGGTCCACCAGGTCGGCGATGGCGAGCGTCTCCAGCTTCCGCGCGATGGGGAAGTCGCTGAGGACCGCGATGGTGAGCCCTTGGTCCTTGACCTGAACCAGCGTCTCGCGCAGGCCGTCAAACGGTTTGATGGTGAGAAAGGAGCGCTCCCATGCTTCATAAAACTGTCGGTCTATGGCCCGCTGCACCTCGTGGGCATCCAATCTCCCCATTCGTCCGGCTACCAGCGCAGCTTGGCGCATGAGCAAGCCTTCGCGGGTGGGCGGGATGGTCTCCTCTTCCTCCTGAAGGCTGCGATAGTGCGACCGCACCCGGTTGAAGGAGAGGGCGAGGCGGCCAGATGGAAAGAAGGAGCGGACCATCCGGGCATTGAGCATCCACCTGGGGTAGAGAGTCCCGTCGACGTCCAGCGCCAGACAGCGCACTCCTCTATCTTTCAGAAACGCCATCCTATCCTCGCTTCTTTGCCGGGGCGCGCCTTCCCCGCCGCTGTTGCTCCTGGTCTTGGCGCTTGCGTCTCTTATCCAAGGAGGCGAGGTTTCCGGGCTTGCGGGCCTTCGGCTTGGCCACCGCCCTTCCCCCCCCGACCGGTTGCTTGACGGGCTTCTTCACCTCCTCTTCGATCGGCCGCTTCACCCCCCGCTCATGGAGCGATGGGTTGCGCTTCCGCTCCCTGAGGTCGATCTCAATGGGGATCGAATCGAAGCCGAGGTCGCGTCTGATGCAGTTCTTCAGGTATTGCACATAGCTCTGGGGGAAGCCCTTGATCCGGTTGACGAAGAAGAGGAAACGCACCGGATTGGATGAGGTCTGGGTCCCGTAGTAGACCTTGAAGTACCCGCTCTTGTCCCGAGGCGGCTGGGTGGTCTCACCCCATTGGGCGATGGCCTCATTGAGGCGGGCGGTCTCCACCCGTCGGTTGAGCTGCCTCCACACCGACCAGACGGTATCGAGCATCTTCCCGATGTCGATGCCCTTGAGTGCACTGATGAAGGTGATCGGGGCGAAGGAGAGGATGGGGAAGAGGAAGCGCACCCGATCCTTGATCGCCGTCTGCTCATTGGCTACACCGGAGAGCAGGTCGCTCTTGTTGAGGACCAGGATGATCCCCTTGCCGCGACGGACGATGAGGGCGGCGATCTTCTTGTCCTGTTCGGAGAGCCCCTCCACGGCATCGACGACCAAGAGCACCACATCGCTCTCGTCGATCGTCTTGATCGCCCGGTTGACCGAGTAGTACTCGACGTCCTCATCGACCTTGCTCTTGCGCCGGATGCCCGCGGTATCGAGGACCTTGAACTCGGTGCCCTTGTAGACGAAGGACGCCGACACCACGTCCCGGGTCGTCCCGGCGATGTCGCTGACGATGGAGATCTCGTCGCCGACCAGGAGGTTGGCGAGGGTGGACTTTCCGGTATTGGGCTTGCCCATGATGGAGAGCCGGATCGCCGGCTCAGCCTCCTCCGCCTGCTCGCGGGGCGTGAGGCCCAAGAGCTCAAGGAGAATCTCCTCCAGCTCGCCGATGCCATGGCCATGGGCCGCCGAGATCCCGAGCACCCGCTGGTAGCCGTAGGCGAAGAACTCCCACACCAGATCCTGGTGCTTGGGGTCGTCGATCTTGTTGACGACGAGCACCAGCTTCTCGGCGTATGGGCGCAGGTGGGAGAGCAGCTCCTCGTCCTCGCTGCTGATTTCGCCCGCTTCCATCAAAAAGATGATGGCGTCGCTCTTCTCCAGGAGGCTCATGCTGCGCTCGGTGACGAGGTCGTCCAGCCCCTCCCGCTCATACTTGATGCCGCCGCTGTCGATCAACGTCACCGGATGCCCCTCAAGGTACCAGCGCTCGCTGATGGCGTCCCGCGTCACCCCCGGCGTCGGGTCCGTGATAGCCCGCCGCTTGCCGACGAGGCGGTTGAAGAGGGTCGATTTTCCTACGTTCGGTCTTCCGATGATGCTGATCACCGGAATCTTCTGTTCTGTTTCAAATGGTGGTGAGATGATCGAATCGGTCATGCATCCACTCCCGTATATACGTATTGATCGTCTGGTACGAGTCCATGGAGAGCGCCTGGTCGGCCAGCTCCTTGGCCTCCACAGAGGAGACTGAGCGAAGGATTTGGCGCACCTGCAAGAGGCTCTGCACTCCCATGCTCAACGCATCCACCCCCAATCCGGCCAACAGCACGGAGCAGAGGGGATCACTTCCCATCTCACCACAGAGGGAGACTTCGATCCCCTCTTTGTGGGCCATGTCGACGATCATCTTGATCGATCGGAGCACGGCTGGGTGAAATGGTTGATAAAGATAGGCAATCTTCTCGTTGCCCCGGTCCACCGCGATGGTGTATTGGATCAGGTCATTGGTCCCGATGGAGAAGAAGTCGACCCGCTTGGCCAAGATATCGGCGCAGAGGGCCGCCGAGGGGACCTCGATCATCGTGCCGACCTCAAGCTTCTCATCAAAGGCGATTCCCTCGATCCGGCACTCCTCCTTCACATGTTCAAGCAGGTGAAGGGCGGCGTTGAGCTCCTCCACGCCGCTGATCATGGGGAACATGATCTTCAATTTCCCATGCACGCTTGCACGCAGCAGGGCCCTGAGCTGGGTGGTGAAGATATCCTTTCTTGAGAGACAGAAGCGCACCGCCCGCCATCCGAGGACCGGGTTCTTCTCGTCGATGCCGAGATCCTTGACGACCTTGTCCCCGCCGATGTCCAGTGTCCTGATGGTCACCGCCTTGGGTGCCATCTTCTCCAATACCGCTTTGTACGCCTGGTACTGCTCCTCCTCGGTGGGGAGCGTCGCCCGCTCCATGAAGAGAAACTCGCTGCGAAAGAGCCCGATGCCGCTCGCCCCGCTTGCGCACACCCCCTCCATCTCCACCAACCCCTGGATGTTGGCGAGGAGCTCCACGCGGTGGCCGTCGACCATCTCGGTGGGGAGGTCGATCATCTCCCTAAGCTCAGATTCATGCTCCTGCCACCGGGCGTACCGTTCATCGAGCATCTGGGCGGCGTTGAGGTCGGCCCTGACGTAGACCTCCCCCCAGATACCGTCCACGATCACCTCATCACCGTCATTGACAGAGCGCGACGCGCGTCCCGTGGCAATGACGGCCGGGATGTTGAAGGCCCTGACGAGGATCGCCACATGGCTTGCCCGCGCCCCGCCATCGAGGACCAGAGCCAGGATCCGGCTCTTATCCAAGGCGAAGAGATCGCTGGGCATGAGGGAGTCAGCCACCAAGACCACATCATCATCAATGACGAAGTCGACGCTCCGCTTGCGCCCCTTGGCCGCTTCGAGGAGGTAGAGTGAGATGTCCCGGATATCGTCGGCACGCTCTTGGAGCAGTGCATCACCGCTCTCGGCGAGCAGGGAGGCGTACTGTTCGCTCACCTCCTCGATGGCCCATTGGGCGGAGACGAGATTGGTGCGGATGTACGCCTCGATCGCTCTGCGATACTCCGGATCGGAGAGCATCAAGAGGTGTGCCTCAAGGATCTGCTGTGACTCGTCGGGGAGCTGGCTTTGGTCATGAGCCTCGATGGTGTGTCGAGCCTCATCCAACGCCTTCTCCAGCGTCTTGAGCTCACGAGAGACGCCATCGGCAAGGATGTGCCTTCGTTCGGCTGCCATCGAGGCACGCCTGAACACCAGCGCCTTTCCCTTGACCATGCCCTCGGAGGCAGCTATTCCCTTGAAGATCCTCATATGTAATGTACTATACGGAGTTTACGGTGCGGTGTAAAGCTGGAAGAGGGGGCGATGTTCTGCTACGATGGCGGCGATGGACAGCGATAATCCAAAGCGCACGCGACCAATCCTCATCCTCCTCATCTGGCTCATCTTCACCTCGGTGATCGCCCTGGTGGGCTATCCAAAGGTCAAGGCCGCCTTCCAGGAGAGCGGGGTGCTCTCCCTCCTCTCAACAGAGCGCTCTGGGCAGGCAAGTACCGCCACCACCCGCCTGGTACGCTGCGCGTTCATCCTTCCCAACGGCAAGACCGCCCTCTATGCCTATCAAGGAGACCGCCTCGGGGGGAGTGCCTACCACGACACTTTCGAGGCGCTGTTGGCGGGAGCCCCGCGCGAGGCGCTCGAGGAGGGAGCGATCAGTTATATCGATGCCAAGACACAGCTGCGGGGGGTGACGCTCTCCAACGCGATCCTCTTCGTGGATTTCGACTCCCCGTACCTGGCCTCCCAGCGGCGGGACTTGGCTGATGCGCAGGTCAAGGCGACCGCGCGCGCCATGAGCGGTATCAAGGGTGTGGTGATCCTCGTCGAAGGCTCCCCTATAGAGTGAGGGATGAGAGGAGGGCTGGGACGGTGAGCCCCGCTCCCTGATGGAGGAGGGCGAAGAACTCCGTGTTCCCCTTCGTCCCGGTGATCGGGCTCTCTGTGACGCCCCGGATGCCCAAGCCTTCGTCGATGAGGGCAGAGAGGACATCCTCCATGATCGTTTTCAGCACGTCCGGCTCCCTGATGACCCCATCAAAGCCCTCCATTCCCTTGGGGGTCTCGAACTGGGGCTTGATCAAGGCCAGGAGGAACGCACCCGCTGCGCAGAGGGAGAGGATGTGGGAGGCGGCCTTGGTGACGGAGCGGAAGGAGAGGTCGCAGACCGCCCCATCAGGCTGTGGGAGCAACTGCTCAACCTCCATGATGTTGGTCCGCTCGTGGACGATGACGCGACTGTCGGTGCGCAGCCGCCAGTCGAGCTGGTTGTACCCCACATCCACCGCATGGACCGCTTTGGCCCCGCTCTTGAGCAGGCAGTCGGTGAACCCCCCGGTGGAGGCGCCGGCATCGAGGAGGGTGAGGCCCGTCACGGCGAGGTTGAACGAGGCGAGGGCACCCTCAAGCTTGTAGCCGCCCCGGGAGACATACTGCTCACGTGCATCGATTTGGATGTGGGCGCTCTTGAGAATCGGCTGCTTGGGATCGCTGACCACCTCCCCGTCCACCAAGACCCTGCGACAGACCACCTGGGCGGTCAAGGCATCGGCGCTCTCTTGTGGAAAGCGCTGTCTGAGGGCTTGCAGCAGAGCGATCTGGTCGCGTCTCATCAGATGGCATACTCCTTGGAAAAGCGCGTGATGGAGAGGGCCTTGCCGGTGGCCGTCTCGATGGTGACGGCGACGCCCTGGAGCACCGGCGGGGTATCGGCCACTTGGCTGCGGATCGGCATCTGGGTCATCTGTCGGGTGATGGAGAGCGCGACATCGGAGCCGATGATGCTCCTGGAAGGTCCGCAGAGCCCTAAGTCGGTGATGTAGGCGGTGCCCCCCCCAAGGATCTTCTCGTCGGCGGTCTGCACGTGGGTGTGCGTCCCCACCACGGCGCTGACCTTGCCGGCGAGGGAGAGCCCCATCGCCTCCTTCTCCTCGGTCGCCTCGGCGTGGAAGTCCACCAGGATGATCGGCGTCTGTCTGCGCAGGCGCTCGACCGTCTCCAATCCCACGCGGAAGGGACAGTCGGTGTTGGGCATCGACTGGCGTCCCTGGAGGTTCAGGACCGCCACCTTGAAGGTCTTCTTCTCGATGACCACCGAACCGTGGCCCACCACTTGCGGCGGGTAGTTCGCCGGCCTGAGCAGGCGCTTCTCACTGTCCAGCATCCCCCTGAGATCCTCCTGCTGCCAGATGTGGTTTCCACTGGTGATGACATCGACACCGAGGGAGAGGAACTGCTGGACCTGTTCACGATTGAGGCCGAAGCCGTTGGCGGCGTTCTCACCGTTGACGACGACGACGTCGGCCCGCCACTCCTTGACCAAGGAGTGGAGTCCAAGAAAGAGCGCCCTGCTTCCCGGCTGTCCTACGACATCGCCAAAGAGCAGGGCAACCATGGTCTTTTGATCAGCCACCGGCTTACCTCGCGTACTCGACGACCCGCATCTCCCGGATGATGGTCACCTTGATGCGACCCGGGTATCTGAGTTCCGCTTCGATGCGCTTGGCGATGCCCTTGGCGATCTCCTTGGCACCGTCGTCGCTCACCTGGTCGTTGTTCACCAGAATCCTCAGCTCCCGGCCGGCTTGGATGGCATACGCCTTATCCACCCCTTCAAAGCTCTCGGCGATCTGCTCAAGCGACTCAAGACGCTTGATGTAGTTGTCCAGCGTCTCGCGCCTCGCCCCGGGTCGTGCCGCACTGATGGCGTCGGCGATCTGGACGATCACCGCCTCCAGCGTCGTGGGGTCGGCGTCGTTGTGGTGGGAGAGGATGGCGTTGACCACCCGGGGGTCCTCACCGAGGCGCTTGGCAAGGTCGGCGCCAAGCTCAGCGTGGTTCGCATCGCTCTCCGTCTCGATTCCCTTGCCGATGTCGTGCAACAGGCCGGCGCGCATGGCCAACTCACTGTTCGCCCCGATTTCGCTGGCGATCATGCCGCTGAGGATGGCCACCTCCTTGGAGTGGGCCAAGACATTCTGCCCGTAGCTCGTGCGGAAGTGCAGCCGCCCGAGCGCCCTGATGGTCTCCGGGCCGACGTTGTGGATGCCCAGGTCAAAGATGACCCGCTCCCCCTCGTCCGCGATGATCCGTCCGACCTCCTTGGAGACCTTGTTCACCACCTCCTCAATCCGGGCGGGGTGAATCCGTCCATCCTGCACGAGGCGTTCGAGCGCCACGCGGGCGATCTCCTTGCGCACCGGGTCGAAGCAGGAGATGACCACTGCCTCAGGCGTATCGTCGATGATGACATCGACGCCGGTCAGCGTCTCGAGGGTACGGATGTTCCGCCCCTCCCGTCCGATGATCCTGCCCTTCATCTCATCACCGGGGAGGCTCACCGACGTGATCGTCATGTCTGAGACGACCTCGGTGGCGATCCTCTGGATCGAGGTGACCACGATCTCACGGGCTTTTTTGTCAGCGGAGAGGTGCGCCTCCTGCTCGATCTTGTTGATCATCAGCTGGGCATCTCTCCTCGCATCGTTGTAGAGGTTCTCCATGATGAGGTTTTTCGCCTCCTCGGAGGAGAGCCCCGAGATGCGTTCAAGTTCAGTAATCAGGCTGCCTTCGATCTCAGCAACCTCTTGCTCTTTATCGGTCAGTTTCCCTTCCCGATCTCCCAATTGCTTTTTGATGGCATCCAGTTCGGCCTGCTTCACCTCGAGATTCTCTTCCTTCTGAAGGATTCTCCTCTCTACTTTCTGCAGTTCACTCCGTCTCTCTCTAGCCTCTCGTTCCTGCTGTTGTTGTTCTTTCAACAACTGATCGCGAGTCTCAAGCAAGAGCTCTTTGCTCTTTGCTTCCGCTTCCTTTATCGCTTCCTCATTCAGTCTGACAGCGCGCTGTTCAACCGAGGTAAGCTTAAATTTCGCATACAGCCAACGGCCTAACCAACCTAAGACAATACCAAAAAAACAACCAAGGAGGATAACTAGTATACTGTTCATATACCACCCCCAATTATATTGACACAATGATACGTACGGCTGTCGCAATTGTCAAGGCTTGTAAGTAAGACTAACTTGTCTATGAGTACAAGTACTATGGAATTAGCGCAATTCTCCACAGAAGTCTTCAGCAGAACCCCATCCCGATCGAAGGTGAAAAAAAACCGCCATCCTACGATAGCGGCAGAGCCCTGAGGGGCATTGTGTGGTGAAGGTGTACTCGGAGGGCTTTTTACTCCTCTTTTTCATCCTTCGGTTCCTGCGTGGCAGGCTTGGTCGCCTTCTTGGCTTTTTCGGCTTTTTTAGCCTTCTCAGCCTTCTTGGCCTTCTTGCCACCCTTCCCTTCCGTCTTCTCGACCAGTTCGAGGATGACCATTTCGGCGGCATCGCCGAGGCGGTTGCCGGTCTTCAGGATGCGGGTATACCCGCCGTTGCGATCGGCGTACATCGGTGCGATCTCCGTAAACAGCTTTGCAGCGACGGCTTTGTCAGTGATGTCCCGGGCGATGAGGCGTCGGTTAGCCACCGTATCCACCTTCGCACGGGTAATCATCTTCTCTGCCATTCTGCGTACTTCCAGAGCCTTTGCCTTGGTGGTCTCGATCCGCTCGTAGCGGAAGAGCGAGGTCACCATGTTGCGCTTCATCGCCTTGCGGTGCGAGCTGGTTCGACTCAGCGCATTGAACCCAATCTTATGCTTCATTCTCTTCTTCCTTGTTCTCAGATACTGCAATTGCGGTCTTGAGGACACTGTAGTCGGTCATCCCGAGGCCGAGGTTCCACTCCTTGAGCTTCTCCTTGATCTCCTGCAGGCTCTTCTTGCCGAAGTTCCGTGTCTTGGCGATCTCTTCCTCAGTCTTCTTCGTCAGGTCCCCGATGGTGCGGATGTTCGCGTTCTTGAGGCAGTTGCTCGACCTGACCGTCAGCTCAAGCTCCTCGACGGAAGTGTTGAGGATCTTGCGGACCCGCTCCTCTTCCTCATCGACCTCATCGGTATTGTTGATCAGCGTCTCGTCGAAGTTGATGAAGATCTGGAAGTACTCCTTGGCGATCTTCGCTGCTTCGGCGAGCGCATTCTGCGGCGCGATGGTCCCGTCGGTGTACACCTCGAGGGTCAACTTGTCGTAGTCACTGCGGTACCCGACGCGGGTCGGCTCAATGGCGTATCGTACCCGGTCGATCGGGCTGAAGTTCGCATCAAGGGGAATCGTGCCGATCTCCTCGATGTACTTCTCGTTGATCTCGCTGGGCACATAGCCGCGTCCAAGGTCGATCTGGACCTCCATCTCGATGTTGGCGTCATCCATCATCGTGAAGATGACCAGATCCTTGTTGATGATCTCGACTTGGTCGCGCTCGAAGCTCGCGCCGGTGAGGACGCCGGGCCCCTTGCACTCGATCAGCAGATTGGTGCCCTCGGTATCCTCGGGCATCTGGATCTGCAGCTTCTTCAAGGCGGCGATGATATCACTGATGTCCTCGCGTACTCCGGGAAGCTGCTCATACTCACTGCTGATCATGTGCGGCACCCCATCCTCGTTGAAGGAGGTGAACTTCACTGCCGTA